>Ga0187893_10014029_pt1 | contig 11018 bp, 10 predicted proteins | sample MA1701074metaG_FD_139574 | JGI IMG/M metagenome (GOLD analysis project Ga0187893, IMG submission 139574) | White microbial mat communities from a basaltic lava cave in the Kipuka Kanohina Cave System on the Island of Hawaii, USA - MA170107-4 metaG ...
CCACCATGGTCGCCGCCGGGGCGTACCTGCTCGCCCGGTTGCACCCGGTCCTGTCCGCCGTCGCCTGGTTCGCACCGACACTGGTGGGCGTCGGCCTGGCGACCGCGATCGCCGGCGGCGTCGCGGCCAGCCTCCAGCCGCACGCGAAGAAGCTGCTCGCCGCCTCAACCTCGGCACAGTACGGGCTGATGCTCGTGGCCATTGGGGCGGGCTTCCCAGCCGTGGGCATGGCCCACCTCGTCACCCACGGGCTCTTTAAGGCACTGCTGTTCCTGGCCGCCGGCGTCGCGATCGCTGGAGCCGGCAGCGAGCAGCTGGGCCGGATGCGGCTGGGATCACGGCTGCCTGCGGCGGCGGGCTTGGCGCTGGCGGGGTCGCTCGCGCTGGCCGGCGTGCCACCCCTTGGAGGGTCCTGGACCAAGGAGGCGGTCGTGACCGCGGCTGGGCACCACGGGGGTTGGTTGGCTGTGCTCGTGATGATCGCCGGAGGGCTGTCCGCCTTCTATGCCGCCCGCTTCCAGCTGCTGGCCTACGGGCCCGGACCCCGGTCAACCAGCGAGGTCGAGCGGCCGAGCCCGGTCGTGCTCATCGCCATGGCCGCGCTGGCGCTGGCTACCGTGGGCTTGGCGGCGCTGTGGCTGCCGGGCGCGGAGGAGCTGGTCGGGCGGCTGGCTGGCGGGCCGCTACCCGCGAGCCAGCAGTGGGAGTTGATCGTTTCCCTCCTGTTCGTGGGCGTCGGGCTGTACGCGGCCTTGGGGTTGCAACGCCAGGAGCGGCTGGTCAGCCTCGGGCTGCAGCCTGCCGCTCGGGCGCGCTTGGCGGACTGGCTGGGCCTACCCGGCGTGGCGGAGCGTGTGGTGGTGAACCCGATGCTCGCCCTGTGCGCTGTCCTGGCCCGTTTCGACGACCGGGCCGTGGACGCCGGTGTACGAGGGGCGGCGGCCGTGGCCACGGCGGCCTCTCGTGTCCTGTCCTCGGTCGGGGAGCTGGCGCTAGATCGGGCGATCCCTCGCGCCGCCGCGGCGGCCGCCGCCGCCTTGTCCCGAGGCCTGTCACACACGGGTGAGCCGGTGATCGACGGCGCCGTCGAGCGCCTCGCGGGCGCCGTTGGCTTTGCCGGCCGTGACAGTAGGCGGCTTCAGACCGGGTTCACCCACCACTACTACGTCCTCATCGCGGCCGGCCTCGTGGTCGTCGCTGTGGCATCCGTGCTCTGGAGGTCCTAGATGCTCAGCGTTGCGATCTTCGTCCCGCTGCTCGGCGCCGCCGTCCTCGTGCTCGCCCGGAGCTGGTCGGAGAAGGCCGCCCGGATTTTCTCGGTCGTGGTCGCGGCGGTGCCGGTGCTTCTCATGGTCGCCGCGTGGGCCCGCTTTGACACCGGCTCGGACGCGCTGTTCCAGCTTGTCGAAGCGGTGCCGTGGATCCCGACGCTGGGGGTGGGCTACCGCGTCGGCGTCGACGGGATCTCGCTGGCGATCGCGAGCATGACCGCGCTGCTGTTCCTCACCTCGATCGCCTACCCGGCCGACTACAAGGGTCGTGCCCGCCAGTACTTCGCGTGGTTCCTGTTCCTCGAATGCGTCTCGCTCGGGCTGTTCCTCGCGCTCGACCTGCTGCTGTTCTACGTCTTCTTCGACCTGAGCCTGGTCGGGATGTACTTCCTCATCGGCCGCTGGGGCCACGGGCAAGCCGGCCGCGCGGCGCTGAAGTTCTTCGTCTACACCTTCGCGGGCTCGCTGATGATGCTGCTGGCCATCCTCGGGTTGTCTTTGGCCACCGATCCGTTGACGTTCGACATGGCCGCGATCATCGCGGCGCAGCCGCTGGCCGGGCAGGGCGCGCTCGCGACGCTCGTGCTGCTTGGGTTCCTGGTCGGCCTGGGGATCAAGACGCCGCTGGTGCCCTTCCACACCTGGCTACCGCCCGCGCATGTCGAGGCTCCCGCGCCCGCCTCCGCGATCCTCGCCGGTGTGCTATTGAAGATGGGGACCTACGGGCTGATCCGCATCCCGTTCGCGATGATGCGTGAGGAGTTCGCGCGCTACGCCCTCCCCATCGCCATCCTCGCCGTGGTCAGCATCCTCTACGGCGCGCTGGTCGCGTTCGGGCAGGGCAATATCAAGCGGCGCATCGCCTACACCTCGGTCAACCACATGGGCTACGCGGTGCTTGGCATCGCCGTGGCCGCGGCGGGCACCGGGCCCGGGCTAGCGCGCGCGCGGCAGCTCGCGCTGACCGGAGCCACGGTCGAGATGATCGCCCACGGGCTGGTCACCGGCGCGCTGTTCCTCATCACCGGCTCGCTGTGGCAGCGGGGCGAGAACTACGACATGGACACCTACGGGGGCCTGGCCGCCCCCGCCCCGGCGCTCACCGGAGCAACCGTCCTCGCCGCGTTCGCCAGCTTGGGCATGCCCGGCCTGGCCCAGTTCGTCGCCGAGTTCCAGGTCTTCGTCGGCACGTTCGCGGTCTACCCGTGGTTGGCCGCGCTCGCCCTTATCGGGGTCCTGGTGACCGCCGGGTTGTTCCTGCAGATGCTGCAAAAGGTGTTCTTCGGGCAGCTTCCCGAACGCTGGGCCGGCTTCCGCGACCTCACCCCGTCCGAGTCCGCCACCCTGGCCGTCCTGTCGGCGTTCATCGTCGCCATCGGCGTGTTCCCCGCCTGGCTGCTCAACCTCGTCCAGACCACGAGCTCGATCCTGGTGGCCTCGCCATGACGATGACAATGCCCGTCGGCGACCTGGTCCCCGAGCTGATCCTGCTGCTCGGGGCGGCGGTCAGCCTGCTGGCCGCGATGTTCCTGCCCGCCCGGCTGCAATGGGCGGGCGCGCCGCTGGCCCTGGCCGCCCTCGCGACCTCAACGCTCGTGGTCGCCACGTCCGGCGGCGCACAGCGAATCACGTTCTTCGGGACCTGGGCGCGAGACGGCGCGGCGATCGGGGCCAAGCTGCTCATCCTCGGCGCAACCGCGGCAGTCGTGCTGCTCTCCCCCGAGTGGTTCCGCACCGATCCGCGGCACGGCGAGTACTACACGCTCCTGCTGCTCTCGACCCTCGGCGCGGTGCTCATGGCCGGCGCGGCGGATGGCATGCAACTGGTCATCGGTGTGCTGCTCGCGTCGGTGACCGGCTACACCCTGGCCGCGTTCCACCGGCGCTCGGCCCTGTCGGTCGAGGCAGGAATGAAGTTCTTCCTCATCGGCGGGCTAGCCAACCCGCTGCTCACGATGGGCGTCGTCATCCTGTTCGGCCTGACCGGCTCCACGGTCTACGAGGTGATCGCCGGGCGGCTGACCGGCGCGGACCCCGTAGCCCTCGCGGCCGCGGTTACGCTCGTCGCGATCGGCCTGGCCTACGAGCTAGGCGCCGTCCCCGCCCACGCGTGGATGCCCGACGTCGCCCAAGGCGCCCCCGCCCCCGCCGCGGCGTTCCTCACCGTCGTGCCCAAGATCGGCGCGCTCGTCGCCCTGGCCCGCATCCTCAGCCTCATGCCCGACCAGATCGGCTGGCGCCCCGTCGCGGCGCTGCTCGCCGCCGCCACGATGACCCTGGGCAACCTCGCGGCGCTGTGGCAGGACGACGTGCGACGGCTGCTCGGCTGGTCGGCCGTGTCCCAGTCCGGCTACGCGCTCATGGCCGTGGCAGCCCTGGGACGCAGCAGCCTGGCGCTGCCCGGGCTGTTGTTCTTCCTCGCCGCCTACACGCTGGCCAACCTCGCCGCGTTCGCGGTCGTCGTCGAGCTGCGCGGCCGCACCGCGCTCGAGGACTACCGGGGCCTGGCGGCGCGACAACCCTGGCTGGCCGCCGCGCTCGCGATCAGCTTCCTGTCCCTGGTCGGTATCCCGCCCTTGGCCGGGTTCACCGGCAAACTCACCCTGTTCCTCGCCACCCTGGACGCCGGCTACGGCTGGCTCACCGCCCTGGCCATCGTCAACACCGTCATCTCGCTGTTCTACTACCTGCGCGTCCTCGGCCCCGCCTACTTCGGCGACCGCGCCGAGGCGGTACCCGTGCTCGGCCGCTGGGCCGCCGTACCCGCCCTGGGCGCGGCGGCCGGCCTCATCGTCGTCGGGCTTGCCGGCGAACCGCTGCTCAGCAGGCTCGCTGAGGCGCTGTTGATGCCCTAACCATGCGATGCTGTAGACCTTTGAAGTCCTACACCATGTCGGAGTGCAGCGATGCAAGCCCTTGTCGCCCAGGCCAGAACCGATCCCAGCACATGGCTGGCCCTCGCCGCGCCCATGCTGCTCTTCTTGGCGGCAGGCGTGTATTTCATCTGGTCGGGGTTCAAATCCCGAAAGGACGACGACTGGCCCGATCGGCGCGAATAACGACCCCGGATCGTTGGCTATACGCGCACCCGGGGCGGCGGCACGACGAGCCCTGTCGTTGTTCGCGTGCGACATACCTCGGGTTATTGGACGGTTAGGATGGCTTTCATGCCGGCTTGGCGGTGGCCGGGGACGGTGCAGTAGGCGGTGTAGGTACCGGGCTCGTCGATGACCAGCCCGCCGGTGGCGGTTTGGCCAGGCTCGGCGGCCAGGTGGAAGGGCTGCCCGTGGATCGTGAGGTCGTCCAGGGTGTCGGTCGAGGTCATGACAATGTTGACCGGTTGGCCCGCGGTCAGGGTGAGCTGGGCCGGTGCGAACTGGAACGAGCTTGCGGTGATCGCCACCTCGGGGGCGCCCTCTACCGGCGCGGCGCCGCTTGGTCGTGGCCGCCGCCATGTTGCGCGGCTTCTGGCGTGCCGCCCGTGCCAGGACTAAGGCCGCGGCGAGGACGGCCATACGTAGACGTCGGATGCGCATCAGTGCTCCCTTCACGAGTGGGCGGGTGCGGTGCCGGCCCGCAGGTCGACGCGGCGCAGGAGTTGGGCGTTGAGCGCGACCACAACCGTAGAGGCGCTCATCAGGACGGCACCGACGGCCATCGGCAGCGTGATGCCGGCCCAAGCCAGCGCGCCAGCCGCGAGTCCTGAGCGTAGACAGAACACCCGCCTGCTCGGGTGCGTTCCGTTTGTCTGGCTATTTGGAACAAATGCAACGACCTTGGTACCCTGACCGCGACAAACGGTTGAAATCGTTCATATAGATAGAACTGCGGCCGGATGAACAAATAAAATCGCTGGTCAGCACCCCTGCAGCTGACCAGCGGGAGTAACTTCCGTTTAGGGGTGGATACGCCCCGAAATCGGAGTTGGGGGAGCCTCGAGCGGCCTAGACGCAGTACGGGCTGCGGCAGTAGGCGACGATCTCGGCCTCGCCGGGCACGCGCCCACCACAGCCGAGCACGCCCTTGCTCACCTCCCGGTCTGGTGCGACACCGATCCCGGCGCCATCACCAGCTACACCGCGGCGTTCGCCGGCTACTGGGCTCGCAGGCCCCGGCGCAATCTACCACCGGGCGTACCGCATCTAGGCGCAATGCCGCCAACTTCGATGTTGGGTGATCTAATGTGGTGGTTTGTCGGTTTCGGGCGGTGGTGCGGCGGCGGAGGTCGTGTTGTGTGCTGGATCCGCGCCATATATGGCGCGGATCCAGCACACAACTGACGCCTGGCGACACGAGTGTGCGGCTATGGGCGGCACACGCCCGAGCATGCACATCGCAGTGGCGGTCTCACGCGGGGCGAGCGGGTGCTGTGGTGTGGTGGCCCGAGTGGGGGTGGACCAGCGCGGGTTCGGACCGGACAGCCGCGCGAGCCCGAAAGCCGCGTATGTTGATGGCATTGGGGCTAGGCGCGCACCAGGCCGGGCGGCCAGTGCCACCGTCACCTGGGCAGCACATCGAACCGACTGGTCTAACCACCGGGCATGAATAACGTGGTGGTTTCCGCCCCAAAATCGGAGTTGAGGCAGCACCGCGCACACCCGCGCGCTTGCCCGGTGCGGGCATTCCCGGGGCGATGTGCCTGCTCAGGCGCCACTACCGCCTGCAATCGCACAGACGCCATGGTCTGACCGCGACGGGTCCAACCGAACCGGGACAAATCCTTACGTTATTCCTGCCACGTCCTAAAGGGGCTGGGCGAGAATAAGGTTTCTGTTCGCTGTCTTGCGCACATGCGGGGAAACCGCGCTCGCCTGGTGCCATCCCCGTTGGCCATGGGTTCGCGCCGCCGCACACCCCGGGCGGGCCGAGGATCGGTCACACAGACGTGGCAGATCCTCGGTCCGCCTCGGGTTGCCCTGGTTGCCCGCTTGTCATCCTCCCGGGTGACGCCGCCAGCCAGCACGAGCTGCCAACTCACCAGAAACGCTATTCCCGCCCGAGGCCTAAGCAGCCGAGCGGCCTAGCCCGTAGGTCCCGGAAGCGTCCGTGGGCGACACTCGTCGTATGCCCCGGGACCGAAACCGGGCGCAAAGGGGTGTGTGTCGGCTCAGATCCGGGATGCGTAAGCGCGGGGCGCAAGACACCGAGCGGGACGGAGGACCCGAACGCCACCGTATTCTGCGGCAGGGTACTGTGATCCCCGACGGGACGTTGAACGTTGTCAATGGGCGTCGAGGGTGGCGGTGCGGCGTAGGGCTCGTGGGCCGGTGAACGCGAAGACGAGCGTGAACAGCAACGCACCGACGAGCACGATGGTCGTGCCCGACTGTACGTCCAGATGGTAGCTGAGGTTCATGCCCACGAACCCGCACGCGGCGCCGATCCCGGTGGCGAGCACCAGCATCCTGCCGAACGAGTTGGTCAGCATCCGGGCGACGGTCGCGGGGATCACCAGCGTGGCGGCGATCAGCGTGACGCCGACGACCCGCATGCTCACCAGGATGGACGCGGCCAGCACGAGCATGAGCAACGCGTCGACGCGGGCGGTCCTGACCCCCGAGACGTCGGCGACCTCGGGATCGAACGTACTGAACAACAGGGCACGGTACCGGAAGAACACCACCAGCGCGGCGAACACCGTGACGACCACCATCCCCCATACGTCGCTGGCACGCACGCCGAGGATGCTGCCGAACAGCGCGGCGTCGAAGCTGCCCGATCCCCTGCTGCCGAACAGCGCGAACAGCGCGAGGCCGAACGCGAAGGATGCGGTGGTCACGACGCCGATCGCCGCGTCCGACCCGATCACCCGGCGCCGCGTCACCTGGTTGATGATCAGGGCCGAGCCGAACCCCCAGAGCCCGGCGACCACGAAGTAGCTCCCGCCCATCAGCGCGGCGACCGCGAACCCGCCGAAGATCGCGTGCGACAAGCCATGACCGATGTAGCTCATGCCTTTGAGGACGACATAGACGCCGACCAGCCCGCACAGCGCACCCGCAAGGGTGGCGACCACCACCCCGTAACGGAAGAACTGGAAGGCGAACGGGGTGAGAAACGCGTCGATCACGGCGCACCCCTCCGCATGGGCACGACGTCGTCGGCGGGGTAGCGGTCGACGACCACAGGCATCCCCGCGTGCTCCAGTACCTCCAGACGGGCGCCGTAGGTCAGCTCCAGCACGTCCGGCGTCAGCACCTCGACCGGCGGGCCCGTGCCCAACACCTGGCGATTGAGGCAGACGAGGTGCGGCAGGTGCGCCGCGATGCCGTTGAGATCGTGGGTCGTAAGCATGATCGCCAACCCGTCGGCGTTGAGGTCGGCGAGCAGGTGCAGCACCTCGTGACGCGTCTTCACGTCCACCCCGGACGTCGGCTCGTCGAGCAGCAGCAGCTGAGGCTGGCCGAGCAACGCACGGGCGATGAACATCCGCTGTTGCTGGCCACCCGACAGCTCACGGATGTGGCGTTCCTCAAGCCCATCCATATGCAGGCGCTCCAGCACCGCCGCGATCTCGGACTTCTCGGCAGCGCTCGCCCATGGCAGCAGACGCCCGCGCGTGCGGGCCATGAGCAGGCACTCACGGACGGTGACGGGAAAGCTCCAGTTGACGGTCCCCACCTGCGGGACATAGCCGACCCGCAGACCGGGCCGCCGCTCGACCCTGCCAGCGATCGGGCGCACGGTACCCATCAGCGTGCGCAGCAAAGTGGTCTTGCCAGACCCAGACGGCCCAACCACCCCAGTGAACTGGCCCGCCATCACCTCAAGATCGATATCCACCAATACCTGCTGCTTACCGAGGGCACAGGTGACCCGGCGCAGCCGCACCAGGCCTTCGGCGGCGGCAAAGGTCACTGAGGGTACACAGCCTCGTCAGGGGCGACGTTACGCAGCTCGAAGGCCTCGAGCGCGCTCGCGTCCCCGCCCAGCGCCTCGGTCATCGTGATGTAATCGAAACGCATCAGCCCCAACCAGGAGTGCTCAAGAGCGCCGGGCTCACCCGGCAAGTCGTCGTCACGCAGCACGTCGACGTACTCCACCCCGGCCTCACGGCCGATCTGCTCGAGCACCGGGCTGGGGAACACCTCCGAGCCGAAGATCGCCGGCACGCCCTCGGCCTCGACCTGCGCGATCAGATCGGCCACCTCACGCGGCGTGGGGTCCTCGAAGCTGGACACCTGGATCGCGCCGATGACCTCCCAGCCGTAGTCCTGGGCGAAGTAGGCGTAGGCGTCGTGGTAGGTGAGAAGCTTTCGCTGCCCCTCGGGGATGGTCGCGAACGCCTCGCGCATCGCCGCGTCGAACCCGTCGACCAGCTCGGCGAAGCTGTCGAAGTTGCCCTGGTAGTAGCCGGCGTTGGCAGGGTCTCGCGCGGCAAGGTCGTCGGCGACGATGCGGGCGTACTCCTTGGCGTACCGGGGGTCGGTCCACAGGTGCGGGTTCGGCTTCCCGTCCTCTTCGGGGAAGGAGAAGTCGTAGAGGTACTCTTCCTCGGGGATCGACAGGGTGCCGAGCTCGACGACCTCCGCCCCCTCCTTAAGGTTGGCCTCCGCCAGCTCCTTCGTCGGCTCCTCCAGCTCCAGCCCGTTGATGTACACGACATCGACGACGGAGAGTAGCTCCGCGACGCTGGGCTGCGGCTCGAACGTATGCGAGTTCGTCCCCTCGGGCACGATCCCAGTTACGTCAGCGCGATCACCGGCGATGTTCGCCACGATGCTCGTGATAGGAGCCACCGTGGTGGCAATCTGCAGCCGCGCCCCCTCCGTTGCGGCCCCACCAGCCTGGCCTCCCTCTTGACCGCCCGGCTGCGGGCCACACGCCACGGCTAACAAGGCACACACCGTCCCTATGAGGACCGCCACACGTCCATGCCGCCCGCTTACTCCGCCCATCATCGGCTTCTCCGCTTCACGCGATCCGCTCACAACAGCCTAGCCATCGCAGCTACCGGCGACCACGCAGAGCGTTCGTCGATTATTGGCCGGTCTTAGACGACGGGAGGCTCGGTTATGGTGGAGGCCGCGTTGAGAGACCACCGTGGTGCAGCCGGACCAACGAGCACTCCAAGCGCAACGCGCCATCGCCGAGGCGCTGTCACCAGGTCGGTTTCGCGTTGCCCGGGTCGGTGCAGGTCCGGCCCGGACCCGCTGTGGAAAACCGAGCTGCCGCTGCCACGCCGACCCGTCTTGGTTGCACGGCCCCTACAATGTCTGGACCCGTAAAGTGGCCGGCAAGACCGTCACTAAGGTGCTGACCATACCCAGTTCGGCGACTACCAGGCGTGGTTCTACAACGCCCGCAGGCTAAGGGCACTGGTGTCCGAACTGCAGGCGCTGCCACTGCAGATCGTTGAAGAAGAGGACCGCTGACCAGGCAAGTAAGCCCTGGCGATTCCCGCATCTCACAGCCCCGAGCAGACGCCCCAAAAGTGCGAAACTCCCCTAAGTGACACGCCCGAGAAAGGTTATCAGCCACGGCGATCGGATCCGGCTCGGTTCGTTTTCCATCAACAGGATGCTTGCGACTCAGTCGCTGAGGCTGGGGATGTTTGTGGCACGCGGGTCGCCCGCGTGACCGAGGTAGCTGAGGCCGAACCAGGATTCGATGGAGCGCAGGGGGTCGTAGTGGGTGTACTCGGTTGCGTCGAGCGTGCCGGCTGGCATGCCCGGACTGACTACGACTGTGGCGATCCGCCCGCCGGAGGCGAGGCCGTCGCAGCAGGTTTGGTCTGCAGAGGCCTCGTCAAACGTGACGACCAGGCGGGTGTTGTCCTTCCGGGCGCTGGAGGCGGCGAGCTGTTCGTACAGGGAGCCGACCCAGGCGTCGCCTGCGGCTATGGGACCGTCGTGCATATCGTGCGCTTGGTCGGGCACGACGAAGGCGAACTGCGGGAGCGGTGGGCCTTCAGGTCGGTGGAGAACTCGGAGAAGGGCACGACCTTGGCGCAGCGTGTCGGGTTAGCACGAATGTTGTCGAAGTACAGGAACGGGTTGTGTTTCTTCGCGTAGTCACCCGCTTGAGAAACATTTTGAGCATGGTTCGGGCAAGCCCTGCAGGTATGCCTTCCAAGACACGCCTGCGGCTTCGAGTTGGTCGACCAGGCTTTGCGCCGGAATCGAGCAGTCGGTGCAGTTGTGGTCGATGCCGAAGGTGTCACCCGCGAGCATTGCGAGGTAATTCGGCAGCGAGGAGTGGCGGATGGCGTAGTAATTGGTCAGCAGCGTCCCACGGGCCGCAAGCGCGTTGAACACGGGTGCATCCGCTGCTCCGATGATCCTTTCGAAGTCCTTGTTCTCCTCGACCACGATCACGACCCGCTGGAGCGCACCCGCTGGGGCAGGAGGCGCCACAGGCGCGTTCGCGTACACCGTCGGCGTGGCGACCGGTCGGTTGCGAAAGGACGCGTAAACTCCAACGACACCTGCGGACAAGACGGCTACACCGGCTAGCCGGGCGTTCCGCACATGGTGGGCTGTAGGCGTTTCGCCTTCCTAGACACGAAAGGCGGCGTGGAGCTGTTGATCGTGCCGAGTGAGAGCCCGTTTGACTCCTATATCTCCCCTTTTCCCGCGTCCGACGCGGGAAACCCTCATTCGGCAGGCGCCTGACGTCTGGCGCCGTGCTCGGTGGTGGGCGGTCGCAAAGCGCGCCGGGAGTCTTTGCGCGCCTACGCGCAAAGGCGGGGGCCGAAGGAGGTTGTGGCTGTCTCGGCAGGCCCTTGGCCTGATCTTTGCGCGTGCG
>Ga0187893_10014030_pt1 | contig 11017 bp, 7 predicted proteins | sample MA1701074metaG_FD_139574 | JGI IMG/M metagenome (GOLD analysis project Ga0187893, IMG submission 139574) | White microbial mat communities from a basaltic lava cave in the Kipuka Kanohina Cave System on the Island of Hawaii, USA - MA170107-4 metaG ...
CGGTCCGGCTGCGGGAAAACCGCCGGCGTGTGGAGGAAGCCTCCGCCGGGCGCATCGGATATATCTATTTGCCGGACACCGGGCGCTCCGGATACGAGGCGTTTCTTCGCGATTTTTACGCAAACGTGGATAAGCAGGGCTTGATCATCGACGAGCGGTACAATGGGGGCGGGTTTCCCGCCGATTTCTTTGTCGAATCGCTGACCAGGCGCCAGCTTTCCGCGTATGCGTTTCGCGAAGGCGACGATCTTCCCTTCCCGGCAGCCGTCATCCCGGGACCGCGCGTGATGATCATCAATGAGTCCGCCGGTTCGGGCGGCGATACACTGCCGTGGATGTTTCGCCGCGCCGGCGCCGGCACACTGGTTGGGACCCGCACGGCGGGGGCTGGAATCGGTGGCTTTGTGAATATGCCTTCTTTGGTGGATGGAGGGCGGGTTCTGGCGCCTAACCGGGCTTTTTTTGATCCAGTCTCGGGAGCGCTGGATATCGAAAACCACGGCGTGAAACCCGACATCGAAGCCGATTTGGACCCAGTGGCATGGCGCTCGGGCAAGGACTCGCAGTTGGAGAAAGCGATTGAAATCGCTCTCGGACAACTCAAGCGCAAGGCCCCCGTTCCGGCGCGCCACAGCGACTGGCCGGTATATAGATAGAACCGGCGCGCTTTTTTCGCGTGCTTTTCGCCTCCAACAGCATTACAATAGGTGCGTACTGCTCTTCGACATTGCGGAGTTGATCCAGTTACGATCAACTTCCGTCGGGTTTGGCTTGTTCGATCCTCCAAGGAGGTGGTGAGCATGTTCGATAGTCTCGATGAGACCATGAAGCACCATGAACAGCAGGAGACAACGTCGCGTGAGCGGATGTTGCGGTACCTGGTGACCCTAATCGTCTCGATCGTCGTAGTCGGCGGAGTGATTATGAGTATACGCATGCTCGAATAGAGCGTGCGGCTAACCCTCGGCGTTCACCCGGTCGCGCAACGCTTTCATGTAGCCCAGCGTGTAGGCATTGTTCGCCTGCGGATGCATGGTTCCTCCGCCAGGGACGTGGTCCGGAATTACGATGCCGTCGAAGTTGACCTTGCGAAGCGCCTTCATCACCTTGTACATATCCATGTAGCCGTTGTCGACGAAGGTTTCCTGGAACTTGGGAAACGGTGCGCTGACATTGCGAAAGTGAACCTTGAAAAGCTTTTTACGTGCGCCTAAAGCAAGCGCCGCTTCCACCGGGTCCTTGCCCATCCCCTTGCCGCCCTCTCCCCAAGTGCCGATACAGAGACAGGCGCCGAAGTTCGGGCTGTTCCCGGCCAGTTCGAAAGCGCGCTCGTAGGCCCGGTAGCCGGTGAATATGCGAGCCACGCCACCGAGCGGCGAATAGGGCGGATCGTCCGGGTGCAGGCCGATTTTCACGTTGTTTTTCTCAGCCACCGGAATCACGGCACGGATGAAGTTCGTAAAGGTTTTCCAGATATGGCCGGCGTCATACTCGCGATCGAAGGAGTTTGGCAGTTTCTTGGCCACCTCCAGATCGAACTCGCGCGTGGGAGCGTTGCCGCGAGTCGTACCCATGGATGTTGCGTAAAAACCTGGCACCTTCTGGTTCTTGATGTTCGCCATGTGGGCATAGGTGGTGTAGCCGATGCCCGCACGACCCAGATTCGTCAGGTATTGTTGGTACTGCTCTATCTTACGATCCACACCCGGAAGACCGAGCACCATGGTTGGGTCGCAGTGCAGGTCCAGGATGCCGATGTTGTAGATCTGAACCCCGTTGGCCTGCATGCGCGTTTTGATGGAACTCATCCATTCCACGCTGTTGTTGGCGATGGTGGTCCAGATGGAGACCGCTTCCACGCCGGCATGGCGCAGCATGGCAAGGTCTTCTTCTTTGGGATTGTCGGTGAAAAAGGTAGCGAGCTTGATGCCCGTGTGCGGCGTGGTCTTCGAGGCCGCGTAGGACAGCAGGCCGGCGGCGGTTGCGCTGGAAGCGAGTCGAATGAAGTGACGGCGTTGCATGAGGCTGCCTCCTTAGAAAGTGATCCTTAACCCAAATTGAATGTTGCGTTCACCGCCGCCCTCGATGAGCTGTCCGAACAGCGGGTTGGTCACATCGGTGGCCGCCCCGCGCACATCGAACTGCGGCGTATTGAAGATGTTGAACATCTCCGTGCGGAACTGTATATTGAACTTGCGCTCGCCCCATTGCACGGGATTGTTCTTGAAGACGGACCAATTGAAGGCGTTACGCCAGGGCGTGCGCAGGTCCGGCTGGCTGAGACTGTCAGTCGGCACGGTGAACGCAGCCGCCGGACGGAAGGCGCCGGTATCGAACCAGCGGGTCTTGGAGCGGTCACTGATGACGCCGCTGCGCAAACGGTCGGCGCGGCCGTTGGTGTAGGCGAACTCGAACAATCCGGTATTGTCGGGCGCGCTGATCAGGATAGGACGCCCGGCTTGCAGCACGGTGATGCCTGAGAACTGCCAGTTGCCCAGGACGCGCGCCGCAACGCCCTTGTTGAATACTGAGTGGCCGTAGCCGGCCGGTAGATCCCAGACGTGGGTCATGACGAGCCGGTGCGGTGTATCGTTCGCATCCAGTCCACGATTGTACTTGTGGTCGTAGAGAGCGTTGGACGGTCCAATGACCCAGGTGTTGGATTCCGCCGTCGAGGCAATGAGTTTGGAAAGGGTGTAGCCTACCGAGAACAGGTAGCCTTTGCTATAGGATTTGCGCAAACTCGCCGTCATGCTCTGATAGCTGGCGTCGCCATAGGGCCGGCGTACCGCCAGAATCTGCTGGTAGTGCGGAAAGGGGCGTAGCAACTGGCGCCGCTGCACGGTGGGCGCGCTGAGCGCGCCGCTGCGGATCTTGCCGAAGAAGGGGTTTTGCACTTGTTCGAGCAGGCGCGATCCCCACTGCTGGAGCAGCAGCGGGTCATTGGCATTGTCGAAGCGGTTCCAGAACAGATGCGTGGTCTTGGTCCCCACGTAGGCGACCTCGGCGATCATATTCGAGTTGATCTGGTGCTGGGCCGAGAGGCTCCAATTGGCCAGGTAGGCCAGAGGATGATCGGGGAAAGCTACGCGCACATTCTGACCGACAAAAGTGGTCACACCCTTCTCAGGCAGCACCAGTCCCCCGGCGAACGGGTTCGACCAGGAGCCTCCGGGCGGCGGCGTAAACCCGAATGGGGAAGCGCCCAGGAATACGGCGTTTGTGGTGAAAAGGCCGCTTCCAAAGTCGCTGGCCGCGGCATTCAGGCCATTGTTCGCGGCATTGAAGATGCCGCTGGCGACGCGAATCACGGTCTTGGGACTTACCTGGTAGGCGATTCCGACTCGCGGGCCGAGTGTCTTGTAGTTGGGATCGTTGTGGTAGCCGCCCGCCGGCGTCCATTCAAACAATCCCTTCAGGCCGGTGACGGGATCGACGGCATTTACGTCGAAGGAGCCAATCTGGCCGAACTTCTCCCCGTAGGGCGAAATGTATTCATAGCGGAACCCCAGGTTCAGGGTCAGCTTGCTGTTCACCCGCCAGTCATCCTGAATGTAGCCTGCGTTGTAGCGCTGAAACAGCGCCATCCACGGCGTGGTCTCCAGGCTGCCTGTAATCGGAGCGCCAAGCAGAAAGCTGGCAAAGGCGTTGCCGCCATTGAGTCTGGTCACGGCCGGATTCGGACCCTGCGTGTAAACCCGGTCAAAGACAAATTGGCCAGCCGAGTTCCGCGAGTTGAACGCCGCCATTTTCAGGCGTTGAAAATCCGCGCCGGCCTTGATCTTGTGGCGCCCTTTGATCCAGGTGACGTGGTACTGGCCATGATAGGTGTCCTGCGGCAGATAGTTCTTGCCCACGCCACCGAGCCCGGAGACTTCATCCGCACCGAACGTTGCCACTGCCAAGCCGGTTCCGGTGGCGTATTGCTGAACCAGAATTTGCGGGAACTGCTTGTAGGTGACAGCATCCACCCAGTTCCGCGTGAATCCTAGCGAAGTCAAGTCGAAACCCTCGCTGACGGGCCTGCTATTGTTCTGCAAGCGCGTGTAGCTGATGCGAAACTCCCCGAGCAGATTCGGCGAGAAGGTGGAGGTCAGGCTGATGCCGCCGGTTCGGGTGGGATTGGAGCCGATCGAAGTTGCTGGAAATGCCTGGTCGATCAGATTGGCGGCGAAGCTTTGATTCTGTGCGCCCCCGAAGCGTCCGAAAATCCGGTGTTTATTGTTGATCTGATGGTCCAGGCGGAAGAACCAGATGTCCACGTTGCTGACGTTCTTACCGGACTTGAAGTAGTTGTTTACGCGTGCGGCGCCTTCGCCCGGACGGTTTGCTTCGGGCCAGAACTTGGCGACGTTTTGCGAGATTGGGTGGAGGCGGGAAGTGGGGATCACACTGTTGGGGAACATGTCCCGGATGGTCCCGCCGGCCGGGTTGTTTCGAGTGGTCAGCGGATCGAAGATTTCAACCTGCGCCCCGGTGCGGTCGAAAGTGTTGCGAAAGTCGCCATTGCGCCATTGTTGTTGCGGGACGGTGGCGAGGAAGTTGCGAGGGCTCCCCTGCCGGACTGCTTCGTAGTTAGCGAAGAAGAAGGTCCGATCGCGGCGGATGCGCCCGCCTATTGCCGCTCCGTATTCGTTGCGTTGGAACAAGGCGCGCGCCACGCGGTTGCGGTTGTTCGACCAGGAATTCGAATTCAAATGATTGTTGCGGAGGAATTCGTAGAGAACTCCATGATATTCGTTTGTTCCCGACTTGGAAGCTACGTTGACTATGCCTCCGCCGGCGCGGCCGAACTCGGCCGAATAGGTCGCCGTTTCCACTTTAAACTCCGCCACCGACTCAAGGGGAAACGCATAGGATTGGCCTCCCGACGTGAATCCCCGGCTGTCGCCGCCATCCATCAGAATCGCGTTTTGATTGGCGAGGCCGCCCGAGATCCTCGAATTCCCCGCCTGCCCAATGGCGTCGCCTCCGGCGCCCACTTGTCCCCGCGTCGGAATCACGCCGGGCGCAAGCGCAGCCAGAGCCAGCGGATTGCGGCCGAGCAGCGGCAGTTCGATGACCCGGCGAGTCTCCACTACGTTGCCGAGCCCCGAGGTCTGGGTCTCCAGAATGACCGCGGACGCGGTTACCTGAACCGATTCAGTGACTGCGCCCACTTCCAGTTGCGCGTCGATAGTCGCGGTGATCCCCACGCTCAGCCGGATACCGGTTACCTTGCGCGATCGGAACCCCTGCTTTTCGACGGTAATTTCGTACAACCCTGGCGGCAAAGCAGGAAATGTGTAGATTCCCGCGTTGTTGGATTCCATGCTCGACGAGATGTTGGTCCCCGTATTTCGCAGCGTGACGTTGGCTCCCGAGATCACGGCGCCGGAAGTGTCGGAGACGGTTCCGGTGATGGTTCCGCGCTCGCCCTGAGCGAATAAAGGCAGCGCGGCAAAAAACAAACCTGGCAAAACCAGGGCAAGTTTTCGCGGCATATAGTCCCTCCCTTGAGCGACTATATCACTGTCATTCGGCCTATGCCCGGCACCACCGGCAAACTAGCCCTTTGGATATTCCCACGGCTTGCGATACGGCCGCGCGAGGAGTTTGTTTGCCTCTTCGTCTCCCAGGATCAGCTCCTTCTCACCGTCCCATCGAACGCTGCGACCGGCTTTCATCGACAGCATTCCGAGCAGGCTCATCACGGTTGAGCGGTGTCCAATCTCGATGTCGCAAGCGGGCCGGCGCTTGTTCTTGATCGCGTCGAGAAAATCGGCGAATAGCTCGGCGATGTTCTGATTGTCCGGCTTGTGCAGCGTTGGCTCTTCGTGAACTACCGGCTGATTCTTGTTCGCAGGGTAGAAGCTCCAGCCATCGAGCCAGCCCATGTGGAAGGTTCCTTCGGTCCCATAGAAGTAAACGCCGACGTTGGCTTTTTCCGCGTTGTTGCTTGCGAACTGGCGATGCTCCCATTGCGCCAGGAACGACTCGAACTCGAAGGTGGCAACCTGAGCATCCGGGGCGTCGGAGTTGTCCTGTTTTACATAGCGCGAGCCGCTGGAGTAAACACGGCGGGGCCATTTTTCCTCGGTCCACCAGAGGAGTTGATCGAACCAGTGAATGCCCCAATCGCCCATGGTGCCGTTGGCGTAATCGAGAAACTGGCGGAATCCGCGTGGATGAATCGCCTTATTATAAGGCCGCAGGGGAGCGGGGCCGCACCACATGTCCCAATCGAGGCCCTTGGGCGGCTCCTCATCCGGAGATTTCTGGCCGGGGCCGCCGGCATTATGGACAAAGGCGCGCACCATGCCGATCTTGCCCGCTTTTCCGGATTTGAGAAACGCCATGCCGCTCTTGTTGTGCGGCGAGACGCGGCGATGCGTGCCCACTTGCACGACGCGGCCGGCATCGCGGGCCGCTTTCACCATCGCGCGCCCTTCCTTGATCGTGTGGCTGATGGGCTTTTCGACATAGACGTGCGCGCCCGCCTTAACGGCGGCGATGGCCCCCAGCGGATGCCAATGATCGGGCGTTGCGACGATGACAATCTCCGGCTTTTCTTTGGCCAGCATTTCCCGGTAGTCTTTGTAGCGGCGCGGTTGGTCGCCGCTGAGTTTTTCGACTTCTTCCGCCGCCGGCCGTAACTGATTCTCGTCCACGTCGCAAAGCCCCACCATCGAACATTCGCCGACCGCCATGGCCACGCGAGTTATGTTCATCCCCCACCAGCCCGTACCGATGGTCACGGTACGATATTTGCGAGCTTGCTGCGCGCCGAGCAGGCTGAATCCGAGATTCGCCGCCGCGGCTGAGCTCAAGAAGTGTCTTCTTTCCATTGGTCGATTTTATTTCATTTTGTTTCCGCGCACACGGCTGAAGGCCAGTCCGTCTTGGCGGCGAAGTTGTACCGGAGAAAATGCCGGTTGATGACGGCGTTGTTGAAGTAGGACACAATCTCCATCCGGTTTCGCTCAAGGAGCGGCACTGGATCCTTTGGCATCGGGAAGTGAAGGAACTCTTCCAGTGATCCGGCGAAACGCAGCGGCCACCGCCGGCCGAGCGGCGATTCCTGCAGATAGCGGCCCTTGGTCGAAAGCCTTTCGAAATCGGCGGCGTTTGCGGTTTTCATTTTCTCCCAATCAAGCGGCATGCTTCCGTGCTTGCCCCATTGGACGAGGATCACCGGCCTGCCGCCGTGGCGGTTGGCGTCGTCGATCGCCCGTTGGGAAGCGGGAACCAGTTGGCGGTGGAAGTAGGTAACGTACGCTTCCAGCCGGTTGCCGGAGGCGTCTGTCTTCACCCAGACGACTTCATGGTCGCAAGGATCGTTGTCGTCGGGGAAGTCGATGTCATCTTCCCAGAACAGATGGTAGGCAATCCATGGCGCGGCCGGGTGCTGGACGGCGGCAAAATCGATGAGTGGAAACGGCTCTGAAGCCGTTGTGAACAGACGCGGCGCGAATTTTCTGATGCGCTTTGCCTGCTCCGCGTTGGGTTCAAGCGGCGGGGCCAGCCTCAGCGCTTCCGTGTAGGCGAGGCTGGCATCCTCCAAACGGCGTTTCTCATGATGGCGAAACCCGGATTCATACAGTCTCAGAGCCCGATCCGATGGCGCCGCGCAACGCGGCATGATGAACATCTGCGCCGGGAGCAGCAGCGGCAGGCTCAGCAGCAGCGCAATTCTTCGCATTTGGATCACCGGAGACCCGCTCGCGAGGCCCAATGCAACGCGATGCCTCCCAACAGAAACGTTGCAGTGGATACGTTCTCAAAGCCCTGTTTCCTGAGAAGGGACGAGAATTCACCCGCTGTCAGGAACCCTTCGAGCGATCTGGGAATGTAGGTGTACACGTCCGGCTTGCCGTGCAGTATGGCGCCCCACAATGCTCCCTGAACGTGCAGATATCCGAGATACAACTTACGATAAAAGCGGTTTTCGGGAAGATAGAAATCGAGGACCACTAGTTTTCCGCCGGGCCGCAGAACGCGGCGCACTTCGAGGAGGGCTTCGGCGAGTTTCGGAAAATTCCGCACGCCGTAGCCGGTAAATACGGCGTCAAAGGATTGGTCGGGAAACGGGAGGAGGCAAGCATCGGCGCATACGGCATCGAACCGTTCGTGGGATTGGGTGAGCATGCGCAGGGTCAAATCCGCGCCCACCGGCCAGGCGCCGCGCTCCCGCGTAAGATGCGCAAAATCTCCGGTGCCGCATGCCAGATCAAGAACGCGCGCGCCTCGCTCCAGGCACGCTCTTTCGACGGCCCTGCGCTTCCAGCGCGCATCCATGCCGAAGGAAAATGCGCGCGTGATGAAATCATAGCGCGGGGCAATCGTGTGGAACATTGCCTGCATCCGCGATAGTTCGGCTTTTTCCGGTGGAAGCGTTTGCATTACACGTTACCGGAAATGGTACCAAAGGCCGGCGCGGGGCGGGATTATTGAATACCAAGCTGCCGATTAAGGCAGAGTCACAAATCCACCAAGAAATTGACGGGCTGAAGGCGTATCCAGCCGGTAGGTGACATTCGTCGCGCGACATACGGAGTCACCGGTCACCGTTACAGCCGCAATGACCCTGGTACTGTTCACCGTGAGAAAATTCGGGCCACCGGAATCACCGAAGCAGGTTCCGCCGTTGCCGGTTGCCGGATTCTGCGACAGCCGCAGATAGCCCGGATTGAGCGCATTGAAGCCCGAAAAGCTGTACATGCGGGGGATCGGATTCATGCTTTCAAAGAAAGGCGGCCCGCCTCCTGTAACGCGATTCTGCACTCCATACCCAACCGCCGTGAAAACGGCGTTCTTGAGTCCGTTCTTTTGGTTGAGCTGGTCGAGCAAACCGAGCGTTGGCAAAGCCGCCGGTTGGATCCCTTGAGTGCTGGCAGCGGCCACCAGCAGCAAGCCGATATCGCCCGAGTCGCTTTGCCTCTGGTTGAAAAGCGGGTTCGTGATCAATTGAGCAACCGGGATCAAATTCGTTGCAGGCGAGGAAAATGTGCCGAATGGAATGGGATTGTCAAAGCTTATGTAGGCGGAGTAACCGGCCTGAGCCGCAACGTTCTCAAAGAATGCAGTGCAATGACTGGCCGTAAGAAATGCGTGGGGAGCAATGAGCGTGCCCGAGCAGACGCTGAGGATCTGCGAGCTTCCGGCGCGCTTGATGACGAACGCCCCTGTGTTGCGATACTCATTGGCCGTGTCGGGCAGACCATTCGTGATTGCAACCAGGATCGCCGCGGGGGTCAGGACGGTGGCCGCAAGGAATAAGGGCCGTTTTGCTTTCATAGTGCTTGATCTTCGCTTCGTGGCTTAGATTCGCATACGTTGGGAGCAACGTCAAGGCGTGGAAGTAACAGTACCTGCACACGCTGTGTGGAGCATGCCTGCATCCGCGATACGTCGGCTTTTTCCGGTGGAAGCGAATGCATTGCGAGTTACTGGAAATGGTACCAAAGGCCGGCAATGATTCCGCAGACAACAATTGTCACCGCGAGATCGGAGAGGTACCCTTCGCGGCGCGATCCGTCCCAGGCAACCGTCAGGCCGCGAATCTTTGCGAGATCCGGCATCGTATCGAGCTTGCTGACGCCGATCATGATGAGCACGCAAACGGCGAAGACCACGACACTGAAGTTCAGGAAGCTGAACCCGACGACTGCGTTGAGCACTCCGAGATCGATCTTCAATGCATTGTGCAGAATGTCGAGCAGAAAGCGCGCAGCGCCGGCCACGCCGCCGAGCACAAGCGTAGTGAAGGCGGCTCGAGCGGTGGCGCCCTTCCACAGAATCCCCGTCAGAAATACAGCCGTTATCGGCGCGCCGACATACGCCTGCACGCTTTGCAGGTATTGATAGATCTCATTGTTCAAGTAGCTGATGAACGGAATCCACACGATGCTGAGCACGACGATGGCGGCGGTGCTGAGGCGCCCGACCATTACCAGGCGGCCCTCAGTGGCGGTAGGGCGGAGCTTCTTGTACACGTCCATTGTGATCAGCGTCGAGCAGGAGTTGAATACGCTGCTGAGCGACGACATCAGCGCCGCAAGCAGTGCGGCGATCATCAGTCCCGATAGTCCTGAAGGCAGCAGGCGCGTCACAAGTATGGGATAGGCGTTGTCTCCGGTGACATCAGCAGGCCACAGCGCCTTTGCGATCAGGCCGGGCAGAACGAGCACAAACACGGGCAGGATCTTCAAACTGGCGCAAAAAAACGCGCCTTTGCGTGCATCCGGGATGCCGCGCGCGCTGAGAGTTTTCTGCACGATCACTTGGTCGGTGCACCAATACCATATGCCGAGAATCAGCGTGCCGGCGGTCGTGCCGAGCCACGGGTACACGGGATGATCGATCGGCTTGATCATATGAAAGAAATCCGCGGGCAGCGCCGAGCGCAAGCCTTCGAATCCGCCGGCTTGGTCCAGTCCAAGAACGGTGAGCAGAATGGCGCCCGCCAGCAGGACGAAGCTTTGAAACAGGTCTGTGTAGATCACCGCCGCCAGTCCGCCCGCGATCGTGTAGACGCCGGTCGCAATCACCAGCAGCACGGCGGAGGTGAAGTAGTCCCAGCCCACTACTTCACGGATCAGGATTCCGCCGGCGAACAAAGCCACCGAGATTTTCGTGAATACATAGGCGAAGATCGACACGACGGTGAGATACCAGCGGCAGCCCGCGCTGAAGCGGCGCTCGAGGAACTCGGGCATTGTGAAGACGCGGCTTTCGAGATAGTGCGGGACGAACACCCATCCCAGCAGAAACAGGCAGAAGCTGGCCGACCATTCATAGCACCCCACAGCGAGGCCGGTGCTCGCGCCCGAGCCCGCTAATCCGATGAAATGCTCGCTGCCGATGTTGGTGGAAAAAAGCGATGCCCCGATCGCGAACCAGCCGACATGATGGCCGGCAAGGAAGTAGTCAGAAGTGGTCCGGCCGCGGCGTGCAAAACGGAAACCGATGGCGAATACAAGGGCGAAATAGACAGCAATGATTGCCGTGTCGAGCATCCTGCGATTGTACATCCAAC
>Ga0187893_10014031_pt1 | contig 11015 bp, 13 predicted proteins | sample MA1701074metaG_FD_139574 | JGI IMG/M metagenome (GOLD analysis project Ga0187893, IMG submission 139574) | White microbial mat communities from a basaltic lava cave in the Kipuka Kanohina Cave System on the Island of Hawaii, USA - MA170107-4 metaG ...
ACCCCGACTACTACGGGGAGCGGCCGGCCTTCCAGCGGCTCGTGTTCCAGTTCTCCGAGGAGGAGGGCAACCTGGCCGCCGCACGCGCCGGCGAGGTCCAGGTGGCGGTGGTCGAGCCGGCGTTCGCGGCGGAGAACATCCCGGGGATGAGGCTCGTGGCGGTCGACTCGGTGGACAACCGGGGGATCATGTTCCCGTACCAGCCCGCGGGCGACGAGACCGACGAGGACGGCAACCCCATCGGGAACCCCGTGACGTCGGACCTGGCGATCCGCCAGGCGGTCAACTACGCGATCGACCGGCAGGCGCTGGTCGCCGGCATCCTCGACGAGCACGGCAGCCCGGCCACGGGACCGGTCGACGGGCTCCCCTGGTACGAGCCGGGCTCGGCGATCACCGACAACGACCCCGAGAGGGCACGCCAGATCTTGGCCGGCGGGGGCTGGGAAGACACGGACGGCGACGGGATCCTCTCCAAGGACGGCGTCCCCGCCACCTTCACGCTGCTCTACCCGGCGAACGACTCGACCCGCCAAGGGCTGGCGCTCGCGGTGTCCGACATGGTCCGCCCGATCGGCATCGACATCGCCACCGAGGGACGCAGCTTCGACGAGATCGAGCCGCTGATGCACGCGAACGCGGTGCTGTTCGGGTGGGGCAGCCACGACCAGACCGAGATGTACAACCTGTACCACAGCTCGCTGGCCGGCTTCGACTTCTACAACGCCGGCTACTTCATGGACGACGAGGTCGACTCGTACCTCGACCTGGCGATGGGCGCGACCGACCCTGCGGAGGCGAACGTCTTCTGGCGCGCCGCCCAGCTCGACGAGGAGGGCAACGGCTTCACCGCCCCTGCCCAGGCCGGCTGGGCGTGGCTGGTGAACCTCGACCACACCTACTTCGTCGACGAGTGCCTCGACGTCGGCGACCCGCAGGTCGAGCCCCACGGCCACGGCTACCCGATCACCGCCGGCATCACGAGCTGGCAGTGGACGTGCGCGTGATCTGTGTAGAGCGCCGACCAGGAGCATTCCCGTGGACCTGCTAGCGCGCCGGGCGGCGCGGCTCGTCCTGCTGCTGGCGGGCGTCGCGGTCCTGGCCTTCGCGCTGGTGGAGGTTTCGCCGGTCGACCCGGTCAACGCCTACGTCGGCGCGGAGGTCGCCAGGATCGGGCCCGAGCAGCGCGAGCTGATCGCCGAGCGGTTCGGGTTGAACGACCCGCCGCTCGTGCGGTTCGGGCTGTGGGCCGGGCGGATCGTACGGGGTGACCTCGGCACCTCGATGATCTACAACGCCCCGGTCGCCGACGTCATCGCCGCGCGGTTCCGCGCGTCGCTGCTGCTCTTGGGCACCGCGTGGGTGCTGTCCGGCGTGCTGGGGTTCACGTTGGGCCTGCTCGCGGCGGTCACGCGGGGTTCGCTCGTCGACCGGTCGATCCGCTGGTTCGCCTTCACGCTGACGGCGGCGCCGACCTTCTGGATCGGGCTGCTCCTTCTCACCACGTTCTCGGTGCTGCTCGGGTGGACCCCCGTGTGCTGCGCGACGCCGATCGGGATCGACCCCGCCGACGCGACGCTGTGGCAGCGGCTGCACCACCTGCTCTTACCCGCCGCGATGCTCAGCGTCGTCGGGGTCGCCCCCATCGTGCTGCACACCCGCGAGCAGGCCGTGGGCATCTTGCGCAGCGACTTCGTGACGTTCGCGCGGGCACAGGGCGAGCGCGGCGGCGGGCTGGTGCGCTACCGGCTGCTGCGGAACGCCGTGGTCCCGGCGCTGCTGCTGCAGTTCGCCTCGCTCAGCGAGCTGTTCGGCGGCTCCATCCTGGCCGAGCAGGTGTTCAGCTATCCCGGTCTCGGCCAGGCGACCGCCGCCGCCGGCCTGCGCGGCGACGTCCCCCTGCTGCTCGGGATCGTGCTGTTCAGCGCGATCTTTGTGTTCGCCGGCAACACCCTGGGCGACGTCGTCCACGGCCTGGTCGACCCCCGCGTCGGGCCACTGCGCGCAAGGAGAGCCACATGAGCCCGGAGCGATCATGAGCGCGACCTCGGGAGCGACCAGCGACCTGCGCGGCGTCTTGGTGCCGCGCGCCGGGATCCTCGGGAGGCTGACGGACCGGCGGGCGCGGACGCTCGCGCAGATCGGCCTGGGAGTCGTCGCGCTGGCGGTGGTCGTCGTGGCGGCGACGCTGGTCGCCCCTTCCGCGGATGCGACCAACCTGCTGGCGCGGCGCCAGCCACCGAGCCTCGCGCACCCCTTCGGCACCGACTGGTTGGGCCGGGACGTGCTCGCGCGCACGCTGGTCGGGCTGCGGCTGAGCCTGGGGATCGCGACCCTCGCGGCGTCCATCAGCGCGGTCGTCGCGCTGGCGCTGGGGGCGGCCGCGGGAGCGCTCGGGCGGAGGGTCGACGCGGCGGTCTCGTGGCTGATCGACCTCAACCTCTCGCTGCCCCACCTCGTGCTGATGATCCTGATCGCGTTCGCGGCCGGCCGCGGAGCGAGGGGGCTGATCATCGCGGTCGCGCTGACGCACTGGCCGACCCTCACCCGGGTCCTGCGCGGCGAAGCGCGCCGCGTGTCCGCCTCCGACTACGTCGCCGTCTCGGAACGCCTCGGCAAGAGCGGCTGGTGGGTGGCGCGACGCCACCTCGTGCGCCACCTCGTGCCGCAGTTCTCCGTCGGCCTGGTGCTGCTGTTCCCGCACGCGATCCTGCACGAGGCCGGGTTGTCCTTCCTCGGCTTCGGCCTATCCCCGGACGCCCCGGCCATCGGGAACATCCTGTCCGAGGCGATGCGCTACCTGCCAGCGGGCGACTGGTGGCTGGCGTTGCTCCCCGGTGTCGCGCTGCTCAGCGTCGTCTTGGCCGTCGACATGGTCGGCGGGAACCTCCGCGCGCTCCTCGACCCCCGGAGCGTGCACGAATGAATTTGCTGGAGGTCGAGGGGTTCTCGCTGTCGTTCCTGCAGTACGAGGCGGGGCTGCGGCGGAGGAGGCTCGACGTCATCACCGACCTCGATCTCGACGTGGAGGCCGGCGAGCTGGTCGCGGTCGTGGGCTCCAGCGGCTCTGGCAAGAGCCTGCTCGCCCACGCGCTGCTCGGGGTCCTGCCCTCCAACGCGATCGAGGGTGGCAGGATCACCTACGACGGCCAGCCGCTGGATCTCGCGAGGCGTGAGGCGCTGCGCGGCCGGGAGATCGCGCTGGTCCCGCAGTCGGTCGCCTTCTTGGACCCCGTAACCCGGGTCGGGCCGCAGGCGGAGCGCGCCGCGGTACTGGCGGGCGTCGGCGAGCCCCCCGCCGCGGTGAAGGCGGCGTTCCGGCGGCTGGACCTGCCCGAGGAGACCGTTCGGCGTTATCCCCACGAGCTGTCCGGCGGGATGGCCCGGCGCGTGCTGACGGCGACGGCGACGATCGGCGCGCCCCGGCTCGTGGTCGCCGACGAGCCCACGCCTGGCCTGCACCCCGAGGTCGTGACCGAGACGCTGCAGGGACTGCGGCGGACCGCCGACCAGGGGGCCGGGGTCGTCCTGATCACCCACGACCTGCTGCGCGCCCTGGAGGTCGCCGACCGCATCGCGGTGTTCTACGCGGGCACGACGGTCGAGGTCGCGCCCGTCGAGGTGTTCACCGGCGACGGCACGGAGCTGCGGCATCCCTACACGCGGGCGTTGTGGGGGGCGCTGCCCGAGCACGGGTTCGTCCCGCTCGCGGGTGCCCAGCCGCCACCGACGGACCTCCCTCCAGGCTGCCTGTTCGCCCCGCGCTGCCCGATCGCCGTCGACGACTGCCGCGCCGCCCGACCGGCGCTCCGGCGGGTCGACCGCTGGAAGGTCCGGTGCATCCGTGCTTGAGGCCGGCGAGCTCTGGTTCCGCTACCGCCGTGACAGCCCTTGGGTGCTTCAAGGCGTCAGCCTGACCGTCGAGCCCGGTGAGGTCGTGGGCTTGAGGGGACCCAGCGGGCGAGGCAAGACCACGCTCGCGCGCCTCCTCTCGGGCTATCTCGTCCCCACGCGCGGTCGCGTGCTGCTCGACGGGTCGCCGCTCCCGGCCGGCGCGCAGCCGGTGCAGCTCGTGTCCCAGCACCCCGAGCTCGCGGTCGACCCGAGGTGGCGGTTGGCCGAGATCCTCGCGGAGGCAGGAACCGGGCGGCCCGACCCCGCGCTGCTGGAGACGCTCTCCATCGACCGCGCGTGGCTCGACCGCTATCCCCACGAGCTGTCCGGGGGCGAGCTGCAACGCGTGACCGTGGCCAGGGCGCTGCTCTCCCAAGCGCCGTACGTCGTCGCCGACGAGGTCAGCGCCATGCTCGACCCGATCACCCAGGCCCAGATCTGGTCGGTGCTGCTCGACCACGCCCGCCACGGCGGTCTCGGGCTGCTCGCGATCTGCCACGACGATCCCCTCCTCGCCGCGGTCGCCGACCGCGTCGTCGACCTCACCGGAGCCTTACGGCCAGGATTCGTCACGCATACGTGAAGAATCCTGGCCATAAGGCCCTGCCCATACAGGCCGAGGCGGTCGCCGAGATAGACGCCGAACAGCTCGAGCGCGCCGGTGGCGGCGCCGAGCACCTGCTCGTCGAGCGAAGCCTGGTCGATGGCGGTTATGGGATTCCCCTTCGGGGTCGGTGTTATTGCTCCAGAGGCGGGAGGTGGCGCCTCCCATCGGGAGGTCGGACCTCGCGCCACTCGGTCACCGCTGCCGAAGGGCGGCGGGAGAAAGGAAGGCACCAATGATCGTTACCGACACACCGACGGCGTCAACCAGTGGACCCGTCAAGGCCGGCGACGTGCAGCTCTGGGTCGAGCGGCGCGGGGAAGGACCCGACGTCCTGCTCCTCGCCGGGCTCAGCGACCCTGCCGAGGCGTGGGCGCCGCAGCTCACCGGCCTGTCGGACCGCTACCGGCTGACGGCGTTCGACAACCGCGGGGGCGGGGCCTCGCCGCTCATCCCCGAAGGCTTCACCGTGGCCGACATGGCCGACGACGCCGCGGCCGTCCTGCGGTCGCTCGGCGTGCCCGCAGCGCACGTCGCCGGGTTCTCCGGCGGCGGCGCCATGGCCCAGGAGCTGGCGCTGCGCCATCCGACGTCGTGCGCAGCCTCGTGCTCGTGAGCACGTGGGCCCGCCCTGACGCCTACTTCCGCGCGATGCTGCGCTCCTGGCGGTGGCTGCCGGAGGCCGCCCCGAGTGAGCGGCACATGTTGGAGGCGTTCTTCCTCTGGATGGGCGGCCCACGACACCCTCGACCGCCTACCCGAGATCACCGTCCCGACGCTCGTCGTCGCCGGTGAGGCGGATCTCGCATGCCCGCCACGCTATGGCCGGATCGTCGCCGAGCGGATCCCAGGCGCCGAGCTTGTCGTGCTGCCCGGCGAGGCCCACCAGCCGTTCCAAGAGCGCCCCGCCGAGTTCAACGCGCTGGTCGACGCCTGGGGGGCGCTGGTCGACGCCTGGGACGAGCGCCTAGCGGCCCACCACCATGCCTGAGTAGTGGTGGAGCATGCCGGCCGGGAGCGGCTGGCGGTCGGCGAGGAGCTCGTCCCACTCGCCCGGCATGGCCGCGGCGACCACGGGATCGGTAACGCGGAGCAGGGCAAAGTGCCTCAGCCCGTGCACCAGGACGTCCGCGGCCTCGACGGCGTGCCGGCGCCCGTTGCCGGCCAGGCGCTCCACGGCGGCGAGCGGCTGTGCGTCGAACCCCGCCGGGGGCGTCTTCGTGCTCTCAAGGATCGCGAGGTAACTCAGTACCAGCGCGCAATGCGCCGGTTCGAACCGCCAGGAGGTCGAGTGCACCACCGACGTCAGCGGGTCGTACAGCCCACCCAGCGCGCTGGCGAGCCCGTGGCGCACGACCACGCTCGGGTCCGTGCGGGGTGGCGGCGCGAGCCACCACGCGGGATAGCTCCCCCCGACAGCGGTGTGCCGCAGGTACGTCGCCTGACCGCCCAGCCACACCAGAGGGAACACCTCACACCGCACCGCCGTGGTGTGTGGGCCCGGCAGGTCGTCGTCAACGGCCAACCCGTATCTCCTCCTTGAGAACTCTGCCACTGCAGAGCACGAAGCTGCCGCAATTGGGAGGAGATTGCAACTCACCGATCGGCTGGGCGCGCGGCTCTCACCGAACTCGGATTTAGGGGAGCATGCCCCCCTAAATCCGAGTTAGGGCGTCGTCGGCTCCAGGAGGACGACGGGGATCCGCCGCGGCGTTCCGGCCTCGTACTCCGCGAAGCCCGGCATCAACTGTTTCTGGCGGGCCCAGATCGGCGCGCGCTCGTCGTCGCTGGCAACCCGCGCCGACACCTCGAGCTCTTTCGCGCCGACCTCGATCCGGATGCGCGGATGGGCGACCACGTTGTGGAACCAGTCGGGGTGGTGGTCCGCGCCGCCGACGGAGGCGAACACCGCGTAGCTGTCACCGACCGCCTGGTACACCAGCGGGTTCACGCGTGGCGCTCCGCTCTTTGCCCCGGTGCTGTGCAGGAGCAGCAGTGGTGCCCCTTCGAACTGGCCGCCAACCCGGCCTTCGTTGGCGCGAAACTCGTCGATGATCAGCTGGTTGAAGCCCGTCGCGGATGTGGCCATGTCCTCCCTTTGAGATCAGGGGATCGCCGCCCATAGTGCCCGGGCGCACTTACGGTCGGCTGCTCAACGGCTGACGGCCGCGCGGGTCAAAGCGTCGGCTTGAACACCATCGCCCCGACCGCGGAGAACAGCAGCAGAAGGTTGATCCAGTCCAGCGTCAAGACCCGCCGCCGTAGCGCGGCCACCTGTGGGTCGCCCTCCGGAGCGGTGGGCGCGAGCTCGCTCAGCTGCTCGCCGGCGCGGCGGATGGCCGTCCCGCCGAGGATCCCCGAGAGCAGGATGGCGAGCAGCCCCCAGACGATCCAGAGCGTGGCGAAGCTGATCCGCCCGATGCCCGCCGCGACCACGCCGGCGACCAGCGTGATCCCGGTCGCGGGACCCAGGACCGACCTGCCGTAGAAGGTGGCCTGGCGCGACAGCGCCGCCACCGCCGCCGGGTCGCGCTCCCGGGCGAGCCGCCCGCCCAGGACGTTGAGGGTGAAGACGCCGCCGACCCAGACGATCACGCCGACGACGTGGAGGAACTTGAACAGGGTGTAGATGTTCACGCCACCAGTCTGCGCCCGCTGGGCTACCGCGCTCGTGGAGTCGCCTCGGACTCCCGGGCAGTGGAGCTCAGCGTGTTGGGCCGCTCCTGCTCTCCAGCGACGCCCGGACGGTAAAAGCGGACCGCGTCGCGCCGGGTGGCATGGGCGTGGATGAGGCCGCGCGAATGATCCGGCCTTTTCCTGCACTGTGCAGAGTTAGCCCGGTATACCGGGCTAACTCTGCACAGTACGGCACCGTGGACCCCAAGCGGCGCCTATCGCCCTGGTTGTCCGATTCTCATCTTCGGGGGAGATGGCGCCAGCCGGCATGAGCTGCTGTGATGTTCCCGCGAGACGTGGCGTTTCGGAGCGGCATGGCCTGTTGTGGGTGGGATGACCTCCCGATCAGGGTCCGCCGCGCGGTGGAGGCGAAGTGCGGGCCGGTGACAAGAGCTGATCCCGCGTCGGCGGGATCAGCCGCCGATCTGGCCTCAAGCCTGCACTTGGAGGACGGGCCGCGCGCTGTTCTGCAAAGGGGTCCGGGCGGACAGCCCCCTCGCGTGGATGCATCACAACGGGGCGCGAGTGAACCCGTGGCTTACCGGCCTGGCCCCGCGGCTCCTGTGGCGACTCGACATGGACGGGTGGCTGCTGCTGGGCTTCGAGCACATGGGTGGACGACACGCCGACCTGTCTCCCGGGTCTGCTGACCTGCCCAAAATCGCCGACGTCATGGCCGCCATACAACGCGACCTGACGCCGTGCCCGTCAATCCCGCTGGCAGACCCTTGGCCAACGGTGGGCGGGCCTGCCCGCATGGCGCATGCTCGCCCAGGACCCTCCCGCCGACTCAGGGTTGATTGCGGCCCACGAGGACCTCGCCGACGCGCTCGCGAGCTTGCATTACGCCCTGCGGCCGGCTGTGCTCGGCGACCAGGTCGCCCGTCACGCTGACAAGCTCTTGGAACTGCTGGTGCGCCCCATGACAGAGGGAGATCGGCGGCGGGTGCATAAGCCTGGATCCACCGTTTCGAGGGCATAACCCACACCTTTCCTCCACATCCGAGGGAAAACGACGCCCTACGAACTCCACCCAACGCGTGAACCGTAACTTTCCCTCGGATACGAAGGAAAGTGACGGTCCACCGGCTGCACCTGGGCGAGGCCGGCGTCAGGGTCGAGGCCCAAACGCGTAGTAGGGCTGCCGCCGGTCCCGCCGAGAAGCCGCGCAGCCTCGGCGAGGTCTGGTCGCGGCAGGGACACGGCGCCGGTCTGGAGGGCGTTGAGGAGGCGGGGCTCGGCCAGCTCGCGGGCGCCGGAGAGGACCCGCTCGATCCCACGGGCGAGCGGCTCGGTGCCCGCGCAGGGGCGCCGGTGGAGCAGACCATCGAGCGCGAGGAGCGCGGGACCGCGCCTTCTAGAGGTCTCGGCGTTGCGCGAGCTGGGTCGACAGCACGTGGCGCAGGTCGGTGAGCCCGCCGCGGCGGACCAGTTCGGCGGGACAACGCTCCGGCGCCTTCGATGCCTGGCGGATCAAGGTCGTCGACAGGCGCACGCCGAACAGCCCAAGCCTGCCCAGCAGCGCCGCCCGCTCCCCGCGGCCCAGCGGTGCCAATGATCCCCAGTGACGGGGAGGTGCGTGGCTGGGTCCTTCATGGCGTGCCATATGCGGAGATCAAGGCCCGGCTCGTCGGTGAGCACGTCAGCGCGGCAGGGCATCGCAAGACTCCGACCAGCGGATCACCGCGATCCTGCGGGCGATCGCGCTCGAAGCCCTCTACGCCCACGGTGACGTGGGAGGCGAGACCTCGTAACCGCCCGGGCGACACGACAGACGCCGCCCTTGAACGGGGGTGCGAGGCCTCGCGAGCGGGGGAAGGTTAGGCGGCCAGGCGGAGCCGCTCGTCCAACTCACGGACCAGGGGCAATGCGTCGGTCCCGGCTGGGAAGTCCTTGCGCGCGCCGCGGAACTTAAATCGCCAGATGATCAAGCCGTGTGTTTTCGACTCGTCGAGGGCGGCGATAGCGGCCGCACACGCCTGCTCGACGTCTCCGAGCGCCACGCACGCGGTCATGACATTCGCATGAAGGCCGATACGACGCACGGGCATCGTGATGCCCTCTCGCGCCTCTTCATACAGGTCAAGCGCCTCGCCTGGGCGCCCCAACCTCGACAACCTCGACGCCGTGAACGATTGGGGACGCGCACCGTCCCAGCCGCCGAGCTCGCCGTGGACCGACCACCAGCCCCACCCGGGCTCGTCCAGTGGGACGAGCGCCGCGGCTGAACGCGCCTCCTCAAGGAAACGCCCCGAGGACAGGTCCTCCCCATTTGCCGCCAACTCACGAGACAGATAGCTGAACACGTACGCGCGTCCCGCGGGGCGCAGGACCGACTGGAAGCCGGCGGCAGCCTGAAGCGCCGCGAGCACCGCGGCCTGGTCCAGCTCGGGACGGCTCCACGGTATCCACGCGTGGTCTGAGAGCGCGAGGCCTTCGAGCCGCCGGTCGCCGGCTTCGCGGGCAAGCCCGAGCGCGGATTTGAACCAGCGGTCGGCAGCGTCGAGCCGTCCGGCGTTCATGTCGCCGGAGCCGGCGAGCGCCGCGGCGTCGGACGCGACCGACTGCAGCCGCGCCCTTACATCGAGCGCCATCTTGGCGCGCCCAGATCGGAGGATGTCGAGAAGGGTGTAGGCGTGCGCCTTCGCCGCCCAGACAGCCTCGGCGTTGGGGCTGGCGCGGTACGCGAGCGCGAGCTTGGTCGCATGCTCCCGCGCGTGGTCGACGTGCCCGTCGCTGACCGCGCGCAGCACCTCGAGGTCCTGGCCGTCGGCGACGAGATAAGGAACGGGCAATAGCACGCCTGTGGCGCCGGCTATGCCGGTTATACCCAATTTTCTGAGCATTTCCCGTCGGTGAAGTTTTTCCCTCACGATCTCCTCCGAAGTCATCCACGCCCAAAAGCGTGCGGCATCGGGCCTTATGCCCAGCCCGAGCTTAGCGACCGAATCGACGTTGAAGTACCGACAGAGGGCCTCCTCGTAGGCCTCGAGCACCTCGTCGACCCCACGTTGCTCATACCGCATCGAGGTGCGCCTGTTGAACCCTTTTCCCTGGTCGCAGCACCCGGAGATCTGCCTTGCCATCAGCGTGTGATTAAACCCCAACGCACAGCGGAATATCTCTAGCTGCGTCACCTTTCGCGCCAATTTGAGCGGTTCGAACACTCCTTCCCCCGCTGCTTCGAGAGGCTCCACCATGCCTTTCCCCCTTAAGTGATATTGCCGTCTCGTTCCTCTCAACGCGTAGAGCATACGTGCGGCGAGGGTGCCGAAATAGAGGGGTCGCTCATATGTCACGTGCTGATGTACCAAGCGATGCCCCAAGCGGGGTGCGCCGCCGTGACCATTTGCTTCGGCGAACCTGTCAGCGTGGACCCATGAGCGATCAACAGCATCCGGATCCGCGACGCGTCGAGCTGGCCCCGCGGGGCGATGGGGTCTTCGTGTTCACCCCGTGCCACGGTGTACGGGTGTTCTTCCCGCTCGATGAGGCCGTGGCCGGCGCCACGCTGAGCCCCGTCTGCCCACGCGACGGCCAGGAACTCCTGCTCGAGCTGGAGGCTGACGAGCAGGCCGGGGCCGGGTTGCGTGCGGTGTGGACGGACCTCGACGACGAGGTGAGCGGCCGGTGAGCGACCAACCGCAGCACGGCGACGTGGGGGTCTCGGAGGCCCGCTGGGTGGCGGTGGCGTGGGTGGGCGGGGAGTTGGCCGCGGTGGGCCCGGCGTCTTGGTTGTGGTGGCGGGACGATCTGCGCGCCACCGTGAACGGGCTGTCGGTGAGTTGGCTGCGGGCGCAGCGGCCGTGATCGCGGTGGGGATGCTCACGTTGGCGTGCCG
>Ga0187893_10014033_pt1 | contig 11015 bp, 10 predicted proteins | sample MA1701074metaG_FD_139574 | JGI IMG/M metagenome (GOLD analysis project Ga0187893, IMG submission 139574) | White microbial mat communities from a basaltic lava cave in the Kipuka Kanohina Cave System on the Island of Hawaii, USA - MA170107-4 metaG ...
TCGCACCGCAGCACGATCGAACTCGAAAAAGCCATTCGTCACTATCTCGCCATCCACAATGAGAATCCCAAGCCTTTCGTTTGGCACAAGACGGCTGACGAGATCATCGACTCGGTAGGTCGCTTTTGTAAGCGAATTAACGAATCGGTACACTAGAGCAGTCGGGCGGCTTGTCCCCCGGCGCGCCGATATAATCAGGTTCGTTTCAGGCGGGAGAGCCCATGCTCAAGTGGCTGCTTACCATCGTGCTCGCAGTGGTGCTCATCGGTATATTCACGCCCCGGCTGCGAAAGCTGGGGCTGCAACGCATGCCGGGGGATATCGAGATCGAACGCGAGGGGCGGCGTCATGCTTTCCCCATCGGCTCCACCATACTGCTGTCACTGCTCGCAAGCCTGATCTACTGGATGCTCAGATAGGAAAACGGACAGGCGAGCCTGTCCGTCCAGTTCGGTGCTCCCGCGTGAACTATTGCTGGCGCCGGGCGCGGCGTTTCTTCATGCTGTCTTTGATTTCCTGCTCCGTGATTGTGCCGCTGCCGTCGGCATCGATGACGTCGAAGTTCTGAGCTATCTTCGGCAAAGCCTCGGCTTCTTCCCTGCTGAGCGCACCATTGCCGTCCTTGTCGGCGGCCTTGAAACTTGCCTCGCCCTTCGCTTTCGCCCTCTCCACCGCCGAAGCGCGGATTTCATCTCGCGTCACGGTGCCACTCTTGTCGGCATCAATGGTATCGAAGTCCTTCGCCAACCCCGGGAGCGCTTCGGCTTCGTCGCGAGACAGGCTGCCGTCGCTATCCTTGTCAGCATTCTTGAATGCCTCTTCAAAGCGCTGGCCCTGCCCCTGAGCGTGCGCAGAAAGGTAGGGAGGAACCAGTAGTGCTGAACCGACCAGAACAATCAGACCGAGACGTTTGAACATACGAGTCTCCTTTGTGGGTGAATGGCATCGCTTTAACGACTATCGCGGGTTCCGGGTTGACGCCACGCCGCCAAAGCTTCCGACACCGCCTTTAGTCGGGCCTCCTCGATTGCCGCCCGGATACGGGCAGGTCCGCCAGCGGTCCGCGCGATTGCCCCACCGTCGAGCGCGCGCGCCGCGGACGCCACCGCACGCAGCATGTCTGCCTGAGGGTAGGCTTGCTGATCGTAACCGGTACGGCCATGAAAGTCGCAGCTACAGGCGGCGACGAATTCCTCAAAGCGCTCCGGCTTGCGAAAAGCATCCGCTGAAGAAAGGAACTTCAGGACAGTCGCTGGACGCAACTCCGCGACCCGGTGCGCGTGCGCATGGTAGCACGCCACCAGAACCGCCAGTTCACGGCAATCGTTCGGCACCCGCAACCGCCGGCACATCGCCTCGATGAGCTCGACGCCTTTTCGCTCGGGACCGTGGTGCTTCGGCCAGAGCGACTTCGGCGTTGCGCCCTTGCCAAGGTCATGATTGAGCGCGGCGAATCGCACCGGTAGCGAGTAGCCCTGTCTGGCGGCGTAGTCGATCACCAGCAGTACATGCACTCCGGTATCCACTTCCGGGTGGTGTTCCGGTGGCTGCGGCACACCGAAAAGTGCGTCCACTTCCGGCAGGATTCTCGCCAGGGCCCCGCATTCCCGCAACGCCAGCAACATTCGCGAAGGGTTGGCTTCCATCAAGCCGCGCGCGAGCTCCTGCCAGACCCGCTCGGGAACAAGATGATCGATTTCCCCACTGGCGATCATCTGCCGCATCAGCGACATCGTCTCTGGCGCGATCGAAAAGCCGAAACGCGCAGCAAAGCGCGCCACCCGCAGGACTCGAACCGGATCCTCGACGAACGCAGGGCCCACGTGGCGCAGAATCCCCGCTCTGAGATCGGCCTCGCCGCCAAACGGGTCGATGATCGCGCCATCGTCGCTACGGGCGATGGCGTTGATCGTCAGGTCTCGTCTCGCAAGATCCTGTTCGAGGGTGGTCTCGGGCGCGGCATGGATCTCGAAACCCTTGTAGCCGCGGCCTTTCTTGCGCTCGGTCCGGGCCAGTGCATATTCCTCATGGGTGACCGGGTGGAGGAAGACCGGGAAATCCCTGCCGACGGGTTTGTAGCCCAGCTGCTCCATCTGTTCCGGCGTGGCCCCGACGACGACATGGTCCTGATCCTTCACCGGCAGACCGAGCAGCCGGTCGCGCACCGCGCCGCCGACCACGTAGACTTTCACGTTTCGTACTGCGCGATGACTTCGGTTTCCGCGCTCGCCTCTGCGATCCAACGCTGCATCGAGGGTAGCGAGTGGATCGTCTCGACGTATGCCCGGCACACTTGATCGAGTTCGACCGCATACGTCCTGAATCGAGAGGCTACCGGCGCGTACATGGCGTCAGCGATCGAAAAATCGCCGAACAGGAAGCCCCCCTGTCGCCCGAACCGGGCACGACAGTCGTTCCAGATCGCGGTGATTCGCGCCACATCTCGCATCGTTTCCGGCGTGCGTCCCCGGCCCGGGAAACTGCGGCGCACGTTCATCGCCATAGTCGAGCGAAGGTCGCGGAAGCCCGAGTGCATCTCCGCACTCACCGCGCGCGCTGCTGCTCTGGCCGCCCGATCCTGCGGCCACAGCCGTTTAGCGGGATGGGTCTCGGCCAGGTATTCGCAGATCGCCAGAGAATCCCAGACGCAAACTTCTCCGTCTATCAGCGCCGGAACTTTGCCCGACGGCGAGTAGCGGGCTATGCCGGCGTTCCAGGCTTCGGTGTACAACGGCAACCGGACCTCCTCGAAGTCGAGCTGCGCATGACGCATCAGCAGCCACGGCCGAAGCGACCAGGACGAGTAAGCCTTGTTGCCGATCACCAGAGCAGGCTTGGCCATCGGGTCTCCTTCAGCGTCTTGCGCGCAACCTGAGCCGGTGGAGCCGGGCCCTGGGAGAATGATCTCCGAGATACGCCGGCGCCACCGATTCGAGCGGGGTGGGTTCAAACCCGAACACGGCGGGGAACGGGCAATCGCAGACGTTGTCCACTTGCATCGAGGCGATATTGTCCCGCGTCATGAGTTTCATCGGCAGCCGTTCCATCGCCCAGGCCTGAAGATACGACAGGCGATCGCTCAGGCCGATGATCGGCCGAAGCCGTCCGGTCACCCGACCCACGTACTCCACCAGTTCCTGCAACCGGTAGGTCTTCGGCCCGCACAAATCGTAACTTGCAGAGAAAGTGGCGCCGTTGGCAAGGCTTTCGACGATTGCCCGCGCCACATCCTCCACCCAGACGGGCTGAAAACGGGCGTTCGGGCAGGCCAGCGCGATTGCCGGCAGCCAGCGCAGGAGCTGGGCGAAGAGGCTGAGAAAGCTGTCCCCACGCCCGAACATCACCGACGGCCTGAAGATCGTGGCGCGAATCGCGGCCGCCTCGGCAACGCGGATTTGCTGCTCGCCCCCGGCCTTGGTTCTGAGGTACTCGCTGGGCGCGTCATGTGCGGCTTTCAGCGCCGAGACGTGCAGCAGTCGCCTTACCCCGTTGGCCCTGCAGGCGTCCACGATGCGGCGCGGCAACTCCGTGTGCACCTTGGCGAAGTCCCCGGCGCTGCGCTCGTGCAGTATTCCGGCCATGCTCACTGCGGCATCGCAGCCGGCGACCAGCCGGGACAGCGCCTGCGGCTCGTGAACATTGAGCTCGATCACATCCACAGTGGGCAGAACGATCAGTTCCTTGACTCGCTCGCGATGGCGGGTGGGGATGCGGGTCCGCACCCCGCGCTCGGCCAGCTGATGCGCGATGTGGCGGCCCAGGAAACCCGAGCCGCCGATCAGGCAAACGGTTTCGATTCTCACGATGATGCGGTTGACGGCAACGCGGCCCCGGCTCGCGCCAGGATTGCGCGGCAGGCGGCGACCCCAATCATATACGGCTAGTTGTTCTGGGTGGCGCGGGCCGGAACGGTTCCGAGCCGTTCGCGCAAGCTCAAATCGGTCTGCCGGAACAGGCGCGCGTAGTACATCGTGTTGCTCATCACCTTCTTGACGTATTCCCGTGTTTCGGGGAAGGGGATCGTTTCGGCGTAGATCGCGCCTTCCAGCGGCCGTGCTGCGCGCCATTGGGCGGCACGCCGCGGCCCGGCGTTGTAGGCGGCGGAAGCCAGCACCGGCTGGCTGTACAGCGAATCGAGCATCTGGCGCAGGTAGAAAGTCCCCAGGCTGAGGTTGGTGTCCACTCCATCAAGCAGTGTGGAATGGTGGCCCTTCAACCCCAGGCGCTTGGCAGCCCACCTCGCGGTCGAGGGCATCAGCTGCATCAGGCCGCCGGCACCGGCGCTGGAGCGTGCGGTGGTCACGAAGCGGCTCTCCTGACGGATCAAGCCATAGACCCAGGCTTCATCAAGCTCAAGGGGCTCGGTGTAGGTCTGCATGATGTCCCGGTAAGGCGCGGGAAACCTCAGCGTGAAGTCGTGCAGCATTTCGGTGCGTTCGGCGGTGTGTATCGCCCGCTCGTACCACTCGTTGCGCAGCGCCAGCGCCGCCGCTGCCAGCAGTTCCTTGTCGTCAAAGTCCTTGATGGCCCACTGCCACTCGAGCGCGCCTTCGTACCGCAGACCTGCGCCATACAGCGCCAGCGCCCGCTGCAGGCCGGCGTCGGCCGCGATCTGCGAGATTTCTTCGAGGTCTGGTTTGTAAGTCTCAGGCACCGAACTGACCGACGCGCCGAGCTCCTCGGCTGCGAGCTGGCCGTAGAAATTGTATTCGTTGGACAGCGGCGCCAGCAGGGCGTTGGCTTCCGGCTGGAGCCCAAGCGCCGCCAAAGCCCGCCCCTTCCAGTAGCGCCACTGCGGCGCCATGCGCTCGCGCGGAGTCATCGCGTCCACGGACGTGATCATCGCCTTCCAGTCGCCGGCGCGAAGCGCCGACCGCGTCTTCCACGCGAGCTGAGTGTCGTTGAGCGAAGTATCACGCGCCCGCTTGAACCAGGGCAGGGCCTCGGCGTGATGGCTCCAGGCCGCGGCCATCGCCACCTGTCCCCAGGCGTAGTCGCGCAGCTCCTCGGGAAGCGAGTCCTCGATCGACCTCAGGCGCTCGGCGGCCAGTTGTGGCCAGTTCTCGGCAGCCTTGTACAGCGCGTAGACAGTCAGCTCCTGCTGCGACCGGGTCTTCACTGGCAGGGGAGATCGCGCAAGGTATTTCTGTGGTCTGCGGGCGATGATGTCGAACAGGCCCGGGTCGGGTCGCTGCGCCGCGGGCAGATGCTGCAAGGCGGACTTGGCGACACTGCGATTACCCGCTTCCAGTGCGAGTCGCACCCTTTGCCACACGTCTTCCGGTTCCAGCATCTGGCGCTGGAACATCACCTTGAACAGCCGCAGGCAGCTTTCGGGCTGTACCTGAGCGCTCGGCCACTGGCTGCGCGCAGCCGACAGGGCTTCACTTTCCCCAAGGCTGATCCGGGCCTGCACTGCGTGACAGGCCAGTTCCGGCTCGTCTGTTTCCAGATTCCGATACTCGTCCAAATAGGCTTGCCAGCTTTCCTGTCTTGCCAGTTGACGCAACCAGTCGGCGCGCATCCTGTCGGCTACCAGCGTGCCTTTGTGAGCAGCAAGGAAGGATTCGATCTCGGAAACGGGTACCACCTCGAGGTACATGCGCAGCTGCCAGTAGCGTGCGTACGGCTGCAGCGCATGCCCCTCGAGCTGCGGCAGCAGCGAGTCAAGCTTTGCTGCATTGCCGCGCTGAAAGGCCTCGCGAGCACCGAGAAAAGCCTCGTCAGTCGTCGCCGCCAGGGCGGCAGCCGACGACAAGGCCAAGGCAATGAACAACTTCCTCACTCTGTTGATCTTCCTCTGCGGAACGCGTCATGCGGGATTATATCGGGACGTAGAGCAGGAACTAAGCCAGGAACAGCCGGTAAGCCGGGTTCGCGCTCTCGTCGCTGTAGGCGTAGCCGAGCCTGGCAAGAAAGCGCTTGAACGCCGGCTTGTCCCGGAGCGGCACCTGGATTCCAACCAGCACGCGACCATAGTCCGCGCCATGATTGCGGTAATGAAACAAGCTGATGTTCCAGTCGTGCGACATGCTGTCCAGGAACTTCAGCAATGCCCCTGGACGCTCCGGAAACTCGAAGCGATACAGCAGTTCGTTCTCGACCTGCGGTGCCCGGCCGCCAACCAGATGACGGCCGTGCAGCTTGGCCATCTCGTTATCCGACAGGTCCTGGGTCGCGAGTCCACGACCGCGCAGCCGCCTGATCAACGCCCGGGTCTCGGCCCGGTTGTGAACCTGCACCCCGACGAAGACATGCGCTTGTTGCGGGTCGGCGTATCGGTAGTTGAACTCGGTGACGCTGCGCCTGCCGAGCAGCGAGCAGAAGCGCTTGAAACTCCCGGGGCGCTCCGGGATGGTCACTGCCAGGATGGCCTCCCTTGCTTCGCCCAGCTCGGCCCGCTCCGCCACGAAGCGCAGCCGTTCGAAATTCATGTTGGCACCGCAGGCCACCGCTACCAGCGACTGACCGCGCAGCCTGCGGGACTCCACATACGACTTGGCGCCGGCGATCGCCAGCGCACCGGCCGGTTCGAGAATGGACCGCGTATCCTCGAACACATCCTTGATTGCCGCGCAGATCGCATCGTTGTCGACCAGAATCATTTCGTCGACGTAACGGCGGGCAAGCCGGAAGCACTCGCGACCGACCTGCCTCACAGCAACGCCGTCGGCGAACAGTCCGACCTGCGCGAGCCTGACCCTGCGCCCGGCAGCGAGCGACTGCGCCATCGCGTCGGCGTCCACCGGCTCCACTCCCACGATCCGCACTTCGGGGCGCAGCCGCTTCACATAGGTCGCGATCCCGGAGATGAGTCCGCCCCCTCCCACCGCGACGAAGATCGCGTGCAGCGGACCGCTGTGCTGGCGCAGTATCTCCATCCCTATCGTTCCCTGGCCGGCGATGACGTCGGGGTCGTCGTACGGATGGACGAAGGTCAGTCCTTCCCTCCGGCCGAGCCGCAGCGCATGATCAAAGGCCTCGTCGTAGGAGTCGCCGAACAACACCACCCGCGCGCCGCGGGAGGCCACGGCAGAGATCTTGATCTGCGGCGTGGTCACCGGCATGACGATTGTCGCCCTGCAGCGCAGGTGCTGCGCTGCCAGGGCCACTCCCTGGGCGTGGTTGCCCGCAGACGCTGCGATGACCCCGCGCTTGAGGCGGGCGGCTGGCAGACGCGCCATCTTGTTGTAGGCCCCGCGCAGCTTGAAGGAGAACACCGGCTGCATGTCTTCGCGCTTGAGCAGAAGCCGGTTGCCTATTCGTGCCGACAGGGCGGGCGCCACTTCGAGCGGAGTTTCGGCAGCTACGTCGTAGACGCGCGAGGCGAGGATGCGTTCGAGATAGTCGCTGCTCATCGGTAATTGTTGCCTGGTCTGGTGTCGAGCGGATGTTGACGCTATCCTATCGAGAAAGCGAGCGAGATGGACAGGGAAGAGCAGAAGCGTGCAGCTGCGCGAGCGGCCATAGAGCAGGTTCCGGAAGGCGAGATAATCGGCGTCGGAACCGGCTCGACGGCAAACCACTTCATCGATGCGCTCGGCGGGATCAAGTCGCGCATCGAGGGAGCTGTGGCAAGTTCCGAAGCCACGGCCGATCGCCTGAAAAAAATCGGCGTTCGCGTGGTAGACCTGAACTCGGTGTCCGGCCTGCCGGTCTACGTCGACGGTGCGGACGAGGTAACCCGGAATATGCACATGATCAAGGGTGGCGGTGGCGCGCTTACCCGGGAGAAGATAGTTGCAGCCGTCGCCGCAAGGTTCGTCTGCATCGCCGACGAATCCAAGCTGGTCGATGTGCTCGGCGGTTTTCCGCTGCCGGTGGAGGTGATTCCGATGGCCCGTTCGCACGTGGCGCGCGAACTGGTCAAGCTCGGCGGGCAGCCGCAGCTGCGTCAGGGCTTCTCCACCGACAACGGCAATGTCATCCTGGACGTGCATGGATTCAAGATCGCCGATCCGCCCGGGCTGGAGGCTGCGATCAACCAGATAGCGGGCGTGGTAACCAACGGTCTGTTTGCCCGGCGCCCGGCCGATGTTCTTCTGCTCGGCACCGCTGCCGGCGTGCGCAAACTCGCCCAGCGGGGCTCTGACATGCTTCTGTAACGTGCGGCTACTAACCTGCTGGATTGTTTCCGGCACGCTCCGAGGAGGGTACGTAAGTGCCAACGACAAGTGAACACACCTCCAAGCAGTTCGACGCCGAGCTGGAGGCGGTGCGCGCTCGCGTGCTGCAGATGGGCGGTTTCGTCGAGGAGCAGATCAAGGTAGCGCTGGACGCGCTCATGGCCGGCGACCTGCAGATGTGCGAGAAGGTCGAGAGAAACGACCACACGGTAAACGCCTTTGAGGTCGGCATAGACGAGGACGTCAGCACGATCATCGCCCGGCGCCAGCCGGCGGCGGGCGATCTGCGCATGCTGATGACCGTGGTGAAGACCATCACCGATCTTGAGCGGATCGGCGACGAAGCGGCAAAGATCGCCCGCATGGCCAAGCTCATCTATTCGAGCGACCGGCTGCAGCAGCCCAGGATGGCCGAGATCCGCCGGATGTCGACGCTTGCGCTCGGCATGCTGCGCAAGTCTCTGGATGCCTTCGCCCGGCTCGACCTCGCCGCTTCCGCCGACGTGGTGCGGCAGGACCGGCACGTTGACGAGGAGTTCCGCGGCACTTTGCGGCAGCTCATTACCTTCATGATGGAGGACCCGCGCACCATATCCATGTCGATCGAGATACTGTTCATAGCCAAGGCGATCGAGCGCATCGGGGATCACTCCAAGAACATCTCTGAATACGTGATCTACATGGTCAAGGGCAAAGACGTGCGTCACGTGACGTTGGAGGAGATCGAGCGAGAAGTCATGGGCTAGCGTCCGATGCGCCACTCCGGCGAGAACCCGTCGGCGCATACGGCTGCAGGCCTGGCTTCAGACTCGGGGCGCTTCCGATATCTCGAGTTGATTGCTCCGCGAGCCGGATGCGCGCGCCCAATCTGCCACCGCGGGCGGCGAAGCGTTAACATGTCCCGCCTACGCTTGGTTTGACCGGCAGCCTCACGCGATGCAGGAGCACTCCACCATCGCCGCGGTCGATCTGGGATCCAATTCGTTCAGGCTCCAGGTCGGCCGCGTCGTCCAGGACCAGATCTACCCCCTCGACTCGTTGCGCGAGGCGGTGCGTCTTGCCGCCGGGCTGAATGCCGAGAAGCATCTCGACGAAGCTGCCCAGGCGCGCGCGGTGGATGCGCTCAAGCGCTTCGGCGAAAGGCTGCGGGGCTTCCGGCCCGCAGCCGTACGGGCAGTTGCCACCAATACGCTAAGGGTTGCAAAGAACGTTGGGCAGGTGCTGCCGCGCCTGGAGACCGCGCTCGGCTTTCCGATCGAAGTGGTGGCCGGGCGGGAGGAAGCCCGGCTCATTTACCTTGGCGTGGCGCACAGTCTGCCTCCCAGCCAGGAGAAGCGCCTGGTGGTGGACATCGGCGGCGGGTCGACCGAGTGCATCATCGGTGTTGGCCACCAGCCTCATCGGCTGGAAAGCCTGTACATGGGCTGCGTGAGCTGGACGCTGCGCTTTTTCCCGGAAGGCCGGCTGTCGAAATCGAACCTCAAGCAGGCCGAACTTGCCGCGCGCATCGAGCTGGAAACCATCCGCAGGCAGTTCTCCGCGAAACACTGGGGCGAGGCAGTCGGCTCCTCCGGAACGGCGCGGGCCATGGCCGACATCCTCGAAGCCAATGGCTGGAGCCCGTCGGGCATTACCCGCGACGGGCTGGAGCGGCTGCGCAGCGCGCTGATCAAGGCGGGCAACACAGACAAGCTCGATCTGCCGGGGCTTAAAGGCGATCGTGTGCCGGTGCTACCGGGAGGCTTTGCCATCATGTCGGCGATCTTCTCGGAACTGGACGTCGAACGCATGCAGTTCGCCACCGGCGCGATGCGCCAGGGAATCCTCTGGGACATGATCGGTCGGGCGCACCGCAGGGACATGCGCGAACTCACCGTTCGTCAGTTCATGCAACGCTACCACGCCGACGCCGACCAGGCGCATCGGGTCGAGCGGCTGGCGCTCAGGCTGTTCGAGCAGCTCGGCAACAACTCGAAGGAAGAAAATGAATACGAGATGCAGCTGCTGTCGTGGGCTGCGAGATTGCACCAGATCGGGCTCAACGTCGCCCACAGCGGCTACCACAAGCATTCGGCTTACATTCTGGCCAACGCCGACATGCCGGGATTCTCGAAGATGGACCAGCAGCAGCTGTCGCTGCTCGTTCTCGCCCATCGCGGCTCGCTAGACAAGCTGCGCGGGCTGGCGGAGCGTGATCCGGACTGGTCGCTGGTGATTGCTCTGCGGCTTGCTGCCCTGTTTTATCGCAGCCGCAGCGACGTCAGGCTGCCGCCGATGCAGGCGTCGTTTCGCAAATCCTCTTTTACGCTCGAACTCGACCCGCGCTGGCTCGCGGCCAATCCCCTGACCGCGGCGGAGCTGCGCGACGAGATCAAGAGCTGGAACAAGCTCGGCATCGAACTCTCGGTGCCGCAGCTCGCCGAGGCCGAGTCCTGCGCCGAGGCTGCCGGCGGAGACTGAGCCGGGGTCGCGCGGGGGTTCAGCCTTTCTCGATCTTGCCGCCTTTATCCAGGCATTCTGCCACCGGAGTCGAGTGGTTCAACCCACAGTGACTAAGGTGCCTCGGAACTTCAAGGTGCGCAGACCAGAGCCCCTCAGTGGTGCCTTACCTGCCGAATATCGACTCCGAGAGAGTGCAGCTTGCGATACACGTGCGTTCTCTCCATGCCGACGCGCTTGGCAAGCTGTTCGATCTTGCCGTTGCAGATTAGCAGTTGTTGCTGGAGGTATGCGCGCTCGAACCGCTGGCGAGCTTCGCGCAACGGTAACGACACGCCGAGCGACCGGATCTTGCAATAGGCACGCGTCGTGTCCATCCCGACGGCCTTGGCGAGCTGCTCGACTTTGCCATTGCAGAGCAGCAACTGCTGCTCCAGGAACGCGCGTTCA
>Ga0187893_10014034_pt1 | contig 11014 bp, 3 predicted proteins | sample MA1701074metaG_FD_139574 | JGI IMG/M metagenome (GOLD analysis project Ga0187893, IMG submission 139574) | White microbial mat communities from a basaltic lava cave in the Kipuka Kanohina Cave System on the Island of Hawaii, USA - MA170107-4 metaG ...
CTCCTCGCTCCTCGTCTGCGGCTCGCAAGCCCCGGCTGCGCGGCCCAAGCCATGACTCGGACGGGCTCCTAGACCGGCAGTCCCACGCGGCGCAGCAGGTCCTGGAACCGCGTGTCCCCTCTCAGACCCGTGAAGGCGGGGCTCAGCCTCAAGAGAGCCAGCGCCGTCTCGCGGTCCGCGTACGCTTTCTGCAGCCATTCCAGCGCCGGTTCTCGCTCCCCCAATCCAGCGTGCAGCGTCGCGAGGCCGACCGCCGAGACGTGCCGGCGTCTGGAGAGGTCCTCGAGCTGCGCGAGGATCTGCATCGCCTGCGCCTTCTGTCCCGCCATCGCGTAGGCGTATCCGAGCCCCGTGACCATCGTCCAGCTATTGCCGGGCAGCTCGATGGCGGCCTTGAACTCTTCGATCGCCTCGGCGGCCATCCCTTGGGAGAGGTACGCCCATCCCAGAGCGTCGTGCGTCAGGGCATACTCCGGGTCCGAGTCGAGGGCGCGTCGTAGCTGCGCAATCGCCAGGCCGTGCTGGCCGGCGGCGATGTTGAACCTTCCCGCGGCCACGTTCGTCAGAAGAGAGAGCGGGTCGATCTCCTCCGCCTTCCCGATGTGAGTTTTCGCCTCCTCGATCCGTCCCATCGCCGCCAGGTAAGACGCGTACGACAGATGGGTCATCACGCTGTCGGGATCGAGCTCGAGAGCCCTCTTGAACTCCCTCTCCGCGCCCGGCCAGTCCCAGTCGAAGAGGAACCTGAGCCGGCCCGACACCGCGTGCCCCTCCGGCAGCGAGGCATCGATCTCCAGGGCCCGCTGCGCGGCGGCCCTCGCTTTCGGGTAGGCCTCCTTCTCCGCGATACCCCCGAAGGCCACCAGCGAGACGTACGACTCGGCGAGTCCCGCGTGAGCCGGGGCGTACTGAGGGTCGATCCGGATGGCCTTCTCCATCTGCTCGACGCTCTTCCTGAAGCCCTCGGCCGTGGGCTTCTCCCAGTGTGTGAGCCCCTCGAGGTAGGCCGCGTGCGCCTCCGGGCTCGACGCGCTCGGGGCGCGGCCGCGGCCCCCGACCCGAGGATTGACCTTGGCCTCGATCTCCCGGGCGATCGCCCGGGACACATCACTTTGCAGCGCGAGGACGTCGCCCAGATCCCGGTCGAAGCGCTGCGACCAGAGCGCGCTGTCGGTGGCGACGTTGGTGAGACGGGCGGTGATGCGGACCCTGTTCTCGCGCTGGAGCACGCTCCCCTCGATGATGGCGTCCACCCTCAGCGACCGCGCGATCTCCGGCAGCGGCTTGCCGGCTCCTTTGTACTGCTGCACCGAGGTCCGCGAGCTCACCCTGAGGTTCTTGATCGTGGAGAGGTCGGCGATGAGCGCTTCGGTCAGCCCATCTGCGATGTAGTCCTGCGCTGGGTCGCCCAGCAGGTTCTCCAGAGGCAGCACGGCGATCGCCTCGATCCGCTCGCCGCCGGCGCTCCCCATCAGCCTCCCCCGCCATCCTCCCACGTCGAGCAAGCCGAGCAGCACGACCAGCGCGGCCGCCCCCGCCGCGGCGCTCAGGACCCAGCGACGCCGAGGCGACCTGCGGCTCACCGCCATCACCGGCGTGACGGGCCCGCTGAGCCTCACCAGATCCACCAGCATCTCCTTGGAGGACTGGTAGCGCCGATTCGGATCCTTGTCCATCGCCTTGAGGATGATGTTCTCCAAGGAGGCCGGGATCTTCCGGTTCAGCGCGTTGGGCGCCTCCGGCTCCTGGTTCAGGATGGCGTCGATCAGCCGCGGCCCCCAGGTATCCGTGAAGGGGCGCTGGCCCGTGGCCATCTCGTACAGCACCACCCCGAAGGCGTAGATGTCGCACCGAGCATCCACCGGGTCGCCGCGCAGCTGCTCGGGCGCCATGTAGGGCAGTGTCCCTGCCGTGGTCGGCGCCCCGGTCAGCGTGTCGGTGAGGTGCATGGCCGGAGCGCGATTCAGCCTCCTGGCCAGGCCGAAATCCAGGATCTTCACGCGGCCATCGGGAGTGATGCCGATGTTGCCCGACTTGATGTCACAGTGGATGACACCCTGCTCGTGGGCCGCAGCCAGCCCCTGCGCGATCTGCGGCGCGATGGCCACGATCTCCTTGTGGGGCAGCGGGCCCGCGGCGAGCTTCCGCTCCAGCATGACGCCGGAGATGTACTCCATCACCAGGAAATCGGTGCCCGCCTGGCTGTCGAAGTCGTGGATGGTCGCGATGTTGGGATGGTTCAGCTTGGAGACCAGGATCGCTTCCTTGCGGAAGCTCCTGCGCGTGCTCTCGTCGCCCAGCGCGCCGGCCGGCAGGACCTTGAGGGCGACCTGACGATCCAGCCGCTCGTCAGTGGCCAGATACACAACGCCCATCCCTCCCGAGCCGATCTGCCGGAGGATGCGGTAGTGCGAGAGCGTCTGGCCAATCATCGCGTCACGGTCATCCTTGATCGCGTGCTCCTGCGGCTCCGGTCCTCAGTCAACGGCCAGCGCCGCCCGGCGCATGATCGGCGAGCCGAGGACCGGCCCGGTGGCTTCAACAGTCAGGCTGTAGATCCCACTGGCCATCCTGCCGGCTGGCAGAGGGCTGGACAGCTCGTAGCAAAGGGTCCCCCCGTCCAGCGGCTTGGTGATGGAGAGATCGCGGAACTGGAACCCCGGCACCACCAGGCCTGGCTCGGACTTCAGTGTCTGGCGGACCTGGATCGGTTTTTCTGGAGTGGCGGCGGAGCCCGTCGGCGGACAGAGGTGGAAGCTGAAAAACGCCTCCTGATTTCTGGTGATGCGCCGCTCGGCGCGGGGGATGAAGCTCACATCCCCGACGCTCTCCTTCACCCCGATCGTCTCCGTCCCGACCGTCACCACGAGGGCCCCAGGATCCCGCGCCCAGATCTGCACGTCGCTCATGTAGGGATCGGAACGGGTGTCCGCCGATGGAACGGTGATCTTCACCTGCCGCGTGCCGATGGCCGTTGTCCGGCGATCCATCATCGCGACTGTCAGGGTGTAGTTTCCTGGCGCCAGGATGCACCCGGTCTGATAAACGAGCCTTGCATCCTTTTGCGATTTGGGGACCCTCGGCTGCAAGACGTCCTGCGCGAAGCGAAAGACCGCGTCACCGTCCTGCGACACCTCGCCGCGCACCATCGTGCGCCCTTCCACCGACGAGGAGTCCAGAGGGACCATCGAGAGCGACTCGATCGGGACGGTCGCCCTGATCAGGACCCTGCGTCCCTCCTTCGTCGGGGCGAGCGCAAAGGCCTCGCCCGTGACGGGAAGAGCGCGATACAGCGCAGGCGCAACGAGGGCGTGGACCATCATGCGCTTTCGGTCTGCCACGAGCGCGTCGGTGAAATGGGGCCGGTGACGGGCCGTGAGGCTGCCACCGGCGCGATTGCGGCTTTCAGGGCCGAGGCGGACATCCAGGCTGTGCCGCTTGTTGTCGCCGCGCCCCCGGTAGCGATAGCCCAGCAGGTAGTAACAGGAGAGGTCCCGCTGCGCCAAGGCGAGAACGCCGGCCGGGTCTCTGTTTCGAAGCAGCGCGCGGCCTCCTGTCTCCTTTGCCAGCGTCCTTTCGATCGTCAGCGCCGAAGCCTCCCCCGAGGCTATGGCTGAATGCATCTCCTGGAGCTTATCGGCAAGTCCGACACCGTGGGGATCATCCGGGCGGCCGCCGGCATGGACGGTGTAGATGGAAACACCGGCAGCATTGGCCTCCTGAATCGCTTGCCGGATCTCCTCGGCGATGCTGATGCCGACCGCCTGCGGCGTTGTCTTCGCGAGCGCCAGATACTGGAGTCCCGGCTCGTCGCGCAGGACATCGGTGGCCAGCACGAGCGCCTTGCGCCCCGGCAGATCTGACAGGCTTGCGGCGAACGCCTCCAGCGCCCTGAGGCTCCGTTCTGCCCGGTTCGCCTCCTTCGCGGCGTGCTTCCTCGCCAGGGACCGCGGGTCGGGCGAGGACTTGGCCACATCGGCGATGTTTTGGGATTCCTCCAGGACATCGGTGTCCAGCGTGGATGCGTCATCCTGGAGGCCGTCAAGTCGCGCCGCCAGGACCGAGCCGTCGGCAGTAAAATCCTGGATGACTTTCAGGTCGTTCTTGTGCGTCACGATCATCACGCGGTCTGACGGATCCAGCCCCTTCGCGAAGTGCTCACGGGCTGCCTGGAGAACCCGCTGGCGTCCTGGGAGTGTCATCTGGGAGAAGTCGAGATAGAGCACGATGTGGCGCAGAGCGGGCGGGCCGGAGGCGGAGGACACAGGAGATGTTCCTTCCGGGGCCGAACAGATCTGCTCGAACCTCTCGATCTCGGAAGGCTCGACGCGGCGGCCGTCCACCCGGATCTCGAAATCGGCGCGCGTGAGGCCGGGGACCGGCTGATCGCTCCGGTCCTGCACCACCACATCGATCAGGGCGAGGCCTACGCGGACTCTCTCGCTTCCTGGGGGGGCCGGTTCCTTGGCCGCGGAGACGGGCAGGGTCAGCGCCAGCAGGAGCAGCCCCACGCTGAGACGGGTGGCCATTCGGATGTGCCCTCGAGGAGTTCTGGCGTCGCTCGGCGCTCATTATATCCCGGCCGGTCCCCGCCCCTGAAGGTCTCGCCACTGTTGCTGCGCCAGCATCGCAGCGGCATCGGGGTTTGACAGCGCGGGACGATCGGATAGTCCTGCCCATGTCACTGCGATGGCGGTGGCTCCGGGAGGGTCGGCGAGGGCCGGCGAGACGAAGGTGGACAAAAGGTCGCTGCGCCTGCGCGTCTCAACGCATCACGGTTTCCAGCCGCTCGATTTGAGGCTCGATGGCGAGCTGAAGAAGGTCGAGGCGGCGGAGATCAGCTCCTGGTGATACGAGTGGACTGGACCGAGACGAGGCCCAGTGGTCTCAGCTTCGTCGCCAAGGAGGAGATCCCTTGCGTGGATCCGAGCCCGCAGAAGGAGCCCATGCGGAAGTTCAGCTAGGAGATCGCGCTGAAGGAACCTGGAACCTACCTGTACCGGATCCTCATGACGAGAAGAGATGGCGGGAAGATCGCATCCAATACGCAAGAGGTCCGCGTCCTCAGGTCCAGGCTCGAGGTCAGCGTCCAGAAGGACTTCCACGTCACCAGCCGATGAGCTCGGCGTCGGGCCGATACAGCTGCCGGACGAGTCGCAACGAAGGTGCTAATCTGCGCCGGACCATCAAGACAAGTGAGGGAGCCGCTCCGAATGAAGGGGACCCGTATCGCGTGCCTGCTGGCCCCGCCCGTCTGTGCCGCCGTCCTGGTCTCTCACCTCGGCGATGCGGCGGCGCGGCCCCCAAGCAGCTCCCAGGGCCGATCGTCTCGCGCCGAGCGAGTCAGAGTGCTTCAAAACGCTTCCACCCTTCCGGCTCAAGGCACAGGACGGCCGGCCGTTCGGGACCAGGGAGCTGGATGGGAAGGTCTGGATAGCCACCTTCCTCTTCACCCGGTGCCCGCAGACCCGTCCCCTGCAGGCGGCGGAGCTCGCCGGCCCACAGAAAGAAACAGACAAGCATCCCGGGGGGTGGGTCCTTCAATGCCACCCCCCGGTGGAATCCCACCAAACAGGACGACGCGACCTCGATCGCTGTCATACGCCATCGCGTGAGCGGTAAGATGCGGCGGAGAGGGACTGACGTTGACCCATGTGGCGCCGTTCCACTCCCAGGTGTCTCCTTCGGGCTGAAGGCCGTTGATGCCACCGAACAAGACCAGGCGCTCGCGCGCGCTGTCGTAGGCCATGGCATGCCCACCGCGAGGGGTCGGGCTCCTGCCGGTATTGCGCTGGGTCCACTCCGACTGCGCGAGAGCCTGTGGCCCGCGGGCGAGAAGCACGAATAGGGGTATGAAGGACGCGAAGCTTCGACCTGGTCGTCCAAGAAGGAACTTCATGAGGTGATCCCCCTGTGCTGGAGCGCTGCGGGGGGGCAAGTTCGCCGGTTCGAGAGCCATAGCGTCGTTTCAGGTTCTGGAGGGGAGTCGCCCAACTCCCCTCCAGCCCTTGATGCTCTGAATACGCCGTGAACCGTCCTTACGGGCAACTCACTCCCGACGTCACCACCTGGCCCGCGCGGTTGCTGCTGGCCGGCTGCTTGCCGAGCTGGATGATCGTGGCCGCGTTGTTCGAGGAGTGACCCACCTGATACATGTGGGTCCTGCCCAACGTCGGGATGTTGCTATCCGTCGTACTGGCGAAGGCGCCGATGGCCGCCTGTGGCACCGCGTTGGCGAAGCAGGCGCCGTCGAACGTGCCGCCCGTGAAGACATCGAGCGTGCCGACACCGGGCCCGACGTTGATGAGCCTGAAGACATCGTATCCGGATATCCCCGGTGGCTGCGGCAGCGCTCTCCACCGGATCGTGGCCGTGCTGCCTCCCGTGACGTCCAGAAGGAAGTCATCCCCGCACCCGGTGTAGACATCCACTCTGACATCTCTCGTTGCGCTGCACGCGGGGTCGATCGAGCAGCGGACCTGGGCCCGGTAGGTTGTTCCTCCGCTGGGAGCCACCCGGACCTCCGCCGCAGGCGAGAAGGGGGACAAAACGTCCACTATCTGGCCGTTGGCGTCCAGCTCACTCCACTGGGTTTGTAGCACTCCGTTCTCGCAGGCCCCCTCCACGATCCCTGCCGTCGCCGGGTCATCTCCCGCCACCGTCGGCCTGGCGTCCAGGCTGATCACCTGGCCGGGAGCGTCGGAGCCGAGCAGCCTTCCCATCGAGTCGGTCGGGAGCGGAAACAGGATCGAGCCGGCGATGCTGATCGTGACCACGCCGCAGTTGCGCGTCGCCAGCGGACCGTTCGGGTCATCGTTGCAGGTCGATGTGCCGGTCAGATCATCCTTCTCGAGAATGGAAGGCTGGGAGCGAAGGTCCGTCAGGACGATATCGTCGATCCACCACCCGTCGTCCACCTCGAAGTACTGGTACGAGACGGCGCTCCCGCTTTGTTCCAGAAACGACCTGTCGTTCTCGAAAGACCAGCCGCCCCCCTGCATCGCGATCCACCGCAGCCGAGCCGTCCTGCCGGCAAAAGCTGAAAGATTGAACGCCGATCTGGCCCAGACGCCGTTCCCGACGCTGCCTTGCTCCGTGCACCCGGGGCCCCCTGTGCAGCTCGTGATGGCCCCGCAGTCCCGATGCGCCGGGTCGTTCCCGTCGGTGTCGTTCTGACAGGTCGCGTCCGTCCCGATGACGTCGCCGATATCGGCCCACAGCGGGCTCCTGTCGCACATCGTCTCGTTGGCCGGCGCTATCGAGTCATCCCCAGGGTCGAACTCACAGATGCTGACCGCCTCCTGGATGACCGAGTCGTAGCCGTTGAAGATCGGGGTCAGCCTTTCCCATTTCTGGAACTTCCCGCCCGGATTGGTCAGGCTGATATGGACCTGAGCTCCACCGAAGGCCGTGCCCGCCGGCGCGAACCCGGCTCCGGGCGGCTTCTCCTCGTCGGGCACGGAGATCAAGTGCCAGAACTCCAGGGTGGTGGCGGGGCCGATGGCTACCGGCGGGTCCAGCACGAACGCCGCCACCTGCTTGAAGCGGCTGGTGTCGCCCAGCGTGGAGGCCGGGTCGGTGTGTCTTCCCCAGTGCATCGAGCGGGTCCCGCTGTGCGCCTTTCCCGCATCGGGCGCGCCGATCCCTGTCCTGTTGGGCGGGTCGTACCCCTCACCCGGACCATCGATGGAGGCGTGCAGGTGCCAGTCGTTCTCCTCCGGGACGGTGTTCAGGCATGTGAAGTTATTCTGCGCGTTGAACGGCACGTCCCCTGCGCACTGGCGGCCGTCTGTCCCCGTAGGACTTGGGCCCGTGTCCATCGTGTATCCCAGGACATCGTCGTTCGGGTCGCCGATCGCTCTGAGCGGATCGTTCGGGTCAACGGCGATGGGCAGACGAGTGAACTGCCAGTTCGGGTCGCCGTCGCGATTCGGAGTGTCGAAGTTCTCGCACAGAACCCCGGGACCGTTTATTGCCGGGAATTGCGGGCACTGCGCCGGCCCGATCGGGAAATCGAAACGATCGATGTCGGCGAAGAGGTTGAACTTCTGCTCCGGAGCTATTCCCTCCATCCCGTCGGCCTGAGCGGTCAAGGAGAACTCCGCCTCGGCGAACTTGGCGTCCGTCGTCCGGCCCGGTCCGATGGGAGCCGGGTCAATGACGAAGTTCAGCGCCCCCGCGGGTGTCTCGACCTCGCCGCCCGCGGCGAGATCTCCGAGGAACACCTGAGCCTTGGGAGTACAGCTCACGGAAGGTGTCGTCGCCCGGATCCCCACCGAGAGGTTCTTCAGGTCGCGTCCCAAGCCCGTCTGCGGGTCGGACGATCCGTTGACCAGCCTGAGCCGCACGCTCGTCACCTCCCCCGGGTCCGCGATCCCGTCCGGGACGTTGGCGCAGACTCCATCCCCCGAGCCTGGCGAGCTGTCGCACTCGGCGTTGGTCCTGCCGGGACACTCTTCCGGTGGGGTGTTGGGAGGCGCGGGAGGAAACACGCAGATCGAATCGGCCGTGCCGTCGTCCGACAACGTCGCCAAGAGAACCGTCAGGGTGCCCACCACCGATCCGTTGGCGGCCGGATTCCCGATCCCGAACTGCGTGTGGTTGCAGTTCAGCTCGCTGACGAACTGGACGATGTCGTCGGGGACTCCGTTACGGTTGTCGTCAGCCGACCCCGGGTCGCAATAGTCCTGAGCCCCCGGGGTGGAATCGATCGCCGTCCGGTCGTCGCCTCGCCCATCAAGATCGCTGTCGGTCTGGATCTGGAACGTCGGGTCGGGAGGGTTATAGACGGTGGGGCAGTTGTCGAGTCTGTTGACGGCCCCGTCCCGGTCGAAGTCCTCGCTGTCGCACTTGTCGCCGATGGAGTCACCGTCGGTGTCCACCTGGTCGGGGTTGTAGGTGGCCGAGAAGGGGGGGGCGTTGACCCCGTTCTCCAGCGCGCCTCCCTCGTTGGGACAGTTGTCGTTCGCCTCGGGGACGCCGTCGCCGTCGTTGTCGAGCAGGCTGTCGCACGCCGCTCCGCGGGTCATCTGTGGAAGCTCGGCCTGGCTCGGGTTGTAGAGCGTGGGACAGTTGTCTCCACTGTTCACGACGAGGTCCCGGTCGATGTCGTTATCCTCGCACTCGTTCGCCACGCCGTCGCCGTCGGTGTCGAGCTGGCTGAAGTTGGCCACGGTCGGGCAGTTGTCGCAGATGTCGCCGAAGCCGTCGTTGTCCCAGTCGCACTGGCCGTTTCGTGGCGAGCGGCCGTTGGGCATCCCCGCCGGCGGGCAGTCGGCCGCCGTGATGGAGCCGTCACCGTTGTTGTCCCGCTGCGGGATCCCTGCCGGGTTGTAGACATCGGCAAGCGTCAGCGGATTGAAGCAGAGGTCGTCATCGGAGGAGCCTTGTCCTTCCGCAAGCAGGATCGTCGGATGGACATCCCGAGAGACGTTGTCGGCCCCGAAGTTGGGCACCGCGTCGCCGTCGAGATCCCGGAAGTTGTTCTCGCCAAGCTCCCCGTCGTTGTCCCGGTCACATTCCGGGTCGGCATACGACGCCGTGATGACGAAGTTCTCCCCCACCGTCGGGTTCACGTGCAGAATCCCAGGCTGGTTCGCCAGGGCGCTGATCTGGGCCACTCCGTTGAAGACGCCCCCTCCGGCGGGCGCGAGGCAAAGCCTCTCTCCCAGCGGCTCTTCGTTGCTGCGGATATCAATCGGCACCTGGCCCGCCGGGCAGCCTCCCGTGCCGGTGGTCGCGGCGGTGGTCGTGTCGGTGAGGAGAACCTTAAGCCCCGTGTTGCAGTTGTGCAGCGTCAGGCGCTCCAGGGCCACGGTGGCGCACTGCCGCGCATCGGGGTTTCCACCTGGTCGCGCCACGCAGTCGGCGTCGGTGGCGCACGCGGCGCCCACGCGCCCCACGGCGCAGGTGCTGCCCACGCAGTCGCCGCCGATCCGGGCGCAGTCGTTGAGGCTGTTCGGGTCCTGGTCGTTGGGGTGCTGCTCGGACCACTCGAAATAGACGTCGTCGATGGTCCACCCGAGCGCTCCTCCCTGCCCTCCCTCCAGCAAGGTCCAGCTGAACTCGAACTGGAACCTGTTCCCCGCGGCGCCTCGGAAATCCTCGAAGCTGCCGGCGAAGTCCAGCTCCCGGTTCCGGACGGGGCCCCAGGGCGTGGTGTGGCCGAGTCGCGTGCCGGGCCCGGTGCACTGTGAGTTCATCGTGCAGGTGAAGTTCGGATCGGCCACCTTGGCGTCGGCTCCCGCCGAGCATCTTCCTGCTGTGCAGATCCCCGGGATCACCGGCAGCCCGCTCCCACCATCGATCGCCGTGTTGCTCTGGAAGCCGAAGACGTTGGCGTCCACGTCGGCGACCGGGTAGGCCATGAACGGCCTCTGCAGGAAGTTCGTCTCGACCCTCTGGACGACCGGAGTGGACACCCCGACCTCGTCGCCTGTCGCGGCAGGCTTGATGCCGCCCATGGAACCGTCGCTGTCCCGGAGAGGTCCGAAGGTCCGCTGGCGGTCGGCAAACGACAGCTTGGGGCCGAAGTCAAAGAACGGCGGCGAATAGCTGTAGGCGTTGCCGAGTATGATCGGGCCATCATCGTCCAGGTTCGTGTCCACCTCGAGGGTAACCCCCAGGAAAGGAAGAGGATCCTGGTAGCTTTGGGTCTCGTTCCACCCCATCGCCTCCATTCTCACATCGAACGGGAAGCCCCTTGCGTCCAAACCTGTGTTGACTTTTCGCAGGACCGGAGAGTCGAGGACGTCGTTGATGAACTCCGTGAACGGCGCCGTGAGCGGGTCTGTGGGGTGGGTGTAGGTCGGGCAGGAGCCGGCGACGCCGAAGCCCCCGACAGGACCCTGCCCGGCGTGCCAGACCCCTTTTGGCAGCGTGGCATTGGCGATGGCTGGGGGAATCCCATTGTTCTGCGTCTGCCAGCCGCATCCTCCACCGGTGCTGTAGAACCAGGCCAGAGCGTTCTGGGCTCCAGTGGGCTTGCTATCGGCGGTCCTGAACGCTGTGAATC
>Ga0187893_10014035_pt1 | contig 11014 bp, 12 predicted proteins | sample MA1701074metaG_FD_139574 | JGI IMG/M metagenome (GOLD analysis project Ga0187893, IMG submission 139574) | White microbial mat communities from a basaltic lava cave in the Kipuka Kanohina Cave System on the Island of Hawaii, USA - MA170107-4 metaG ...
AGGAGTTCTCTAAAGAGAAGCGGAATACCGAGCACGAGGAAATGAGAGGCAAAGTTCCTGTTGCCAAGAGTGCCGCCTGGACCGGCACCAGGCATGGACATTGGAGATAGAAGGCCATACGCCTCAGATAGCACGATCGTCGCACACACCAGCGTGGACAGAGCAGCCGTACGCAACGCGCTCTCACGTTCACGGCTGTCTACAACACTGCGGGTATGAATGTAGATCACCGAAAGCGAGAGCATCAGCCCCCAACTGCGCAACGCGAGATAGAAGTTCTGTGCGACGGCCAGGGAAATCGTGATCAACCAGACAAAGAGAAGGATGGCGTATGTTTCTCTAGATTGAACAGGGGGGCGCCGGTGCCGACAGGTCAAGAGGGCGAGGGCTGCCGCATGGACCGCGAACTCCTTAGGCACGGAGTATCCGTCGTATGCCACCTCCTGCGGTTTCGCAAAGCAGAGCAGAGGAACAAGAAGGAGGGCCACCTGGAGGACACGGGGCGGTGGGCCCTGCTTCTCCGAGGGGCCAGGTGGGAACTCGGCATGGGCCGGCCCGAGCCGGTCGCGAGCGCGCTTGGGCCAGGAAAACAATCGCGGCAATTCACATACCCATCCGTAAAGACTGCGCGGAGCTTCTTGCTGGCCCCTCAGTCCTCAAGACCGATCTCCCAAGAGCGCCTTAAGGCGACGGATTAGCAACGCTCACTACGACATTGTCCGAGTTAACTGGGACGTCGCGTGCCACGCCAATTTGGCCGCTCTCGGAACGTGCCCAGACAATGTAGTGACCCGAGGGCAGTCCATCGAGGACGAAGCGTCCGCCAGCGTCGGTTGCAACGGCCGCCTTTAGTCCACCCGTAAGTGCGGGCTCGGTCTTGGTCTCCTTGCGTAGGCCAACTGATGCAAACTGAATGGGCGATCCGTCTTGGGATTTGACGACTCCCGTAATCTTTCCATCGCGGGTCGGCAGAATTACTTCAAGCCCGGCGCGCTGCTCGCCGGGTTCCAACGTTATCGGGAGCGACGCTCTAGAAAACACCTCCCAATCGCGCCCATTGGGTGCAATTGCGGCAACGACGCCGCTACCTGGAGCGACTGGACCTAGCAAGAACTCTCCCTTGTCGTCGGTGGTCGTCGCGGCAGTGTTCCAAGCTGCGGGCCCCTTCCATCGTACCCGGGCCCCGGGGACCAACTCTCCAGTCGTCAGGCGCACCGCTCCGCGGATTGTGCAATTCGACAGGCCGAATGTGATGACGATGTCCAGGCGCTGGCCTGAGGCAATCTTCTGCGGTGGAACAAAGGTTGGTCCGAACTTTGGATGTGTAGCTGACAGATCGAGAACTCCGCTCGACAGCCCTGGAAGGACGAACCGGCCCATCGAGTCTGTCCGAGCCGTCTTTCTCGCGCTGGATGCATCGCTCGCAACAGTAGCGGTTATGTTGGCGCCTGGTACTGGCGACTTATCAGGCAGAAGAGCTGTCCCGGTCACGGTTGTAGCGCGCTGAAGACGGAAGTTGATGTCCGTCAGCGCCTTTCCTGGTGGAACTTCTACAGTTCTTCTGCTCATCTCGAAATCTCGCGCATAAGCCGTCAGGCGAAGGGTCCCGGAACGAACTGCGTCCGTCTGGTATCTGCCGTCCTGGCCGCTTCGGGCCGCCTGGCGAGACTTATCTTTTACTTCCTCTACAATCACCGCACCGTTCCAGACAGGCGCGCCCTCGTCATCAGAGATAAGTCCACTAATCGTCGCCGATGGTGAGAGGTGAATCCGCACGTCCGTGACCACTGCACCATCGCCAACGACAATTAATTCAGATTCACCGGAGAGATGCTCTTGACGCGCCCGAATGATGTACGAGCCAGGAGGCAGGCCGTTGAAGACAAAGTTTCCGTCCTGGGTCGCTTCGAAGTCCCGCGGTTCAGACGGTCCCTCTACCTGATATGCGGTCACCATCGCGCGGCGGGACTCCTCAACTGAACTCTTCGAGGTGACGATGCCGGAGATGGAGGCACCTGCTTGGAGATGGAAGTTGAGGACCTTTGGAAGGTCCTCCTCGACGCGACCGATGCTTTTCGAATATGCCTCGTGAGTGACGACAATATTGTAGAACTCCTGATGTAGGTACAATTCATAGCCACCATCCGAACTGCTCCGGGTTTGATATACGAAGCCACCGCGACCCTCCGCCGATACCAAGGCGCCAAAAACGGAGCCCCCTGCCAGATCAAATACTGTGCCGTGAAGTCGATAGCCTCGCGACGAAAGAGTCATGCGCAGGGAAACAGCGGGCTTTTCGTGAGTGAGCTTCACCGCCTGACGCGCTAAGCCGTTGTGAGCGGCGTTGGCCGATACGAGGTACCCCCCAAGCTTCAGAGCCGGGATCGTGAACCGACCACCAGCGTCAGTTTGCACATTCAACATGCCCAGCGGCCAACCTGCTCTTTCGGAACCGCTCCACTCCGCAAGGGAAACCGTTGCTCCAGCTACCGGGGTACCAGCAGAGGTTTCTACGATCCCTTCTATCTTTGCCGAGACATCGTCTTTCCCGTCCTCCGCTACCAGCCACGCTGTCTTCAGGATCGGCACGGACCAGTTGAGTTTCGCCGTCTCCAAAGCGCGGGCCGGCCTCAGGTCGTCGCGTTTAGAGGTTCGCGAAAGCGCGAAGTAGTAACTCAGACTACCCCCCAGAATGGCCGCAACAATAGCGCACCCGTACAGTCGTCTTTTTGTCCTTGACATGATTTGCCTATTGGGCCACCTGCTAGCCATCATGTTAGGTTAGCCAAAGAAGGTGATGAACGCGACAAAATGAAGCGCGACGGCCGCCGATCCCGGCCGGCAAGTCAAAAGGGGTAAATTTGCACCAGAGAATGAGGCCGAATTTGCAGCGCATCTGGCACGGCATCCGCACTGGTGGCGACGACCGTGCCAGTTGGAGGCCGCAATCTGAACCACGTGGACCTCCGCTCCGACCGTCAACGATGACTGCGGCGTTCCGGAACCGGAGCGGAGGCAGCAGAAAAGGCCCTAGCAGCTACAGGGGAAGCACTCCGACGAAGGAGACCACGAGCAACATGCATCGCCTCCGCCCGCGCAGGTAATCGTCTTGCAAGCGGACCCGGTTTCGCTCGCGCAGTTGAGACCGTTGCATGTAGAGTTTGTTGAACATGCCCGAGCCGCGGGTGCGGTCGGAGCGGTGGAACTCGCATTGTAACCGGCGACGAACGAGAGCAAACCGGCGAACGTCATTACAAAGAGGGCCTTGCGTGTCAGTGTTTTCATGTTCCTGTCCTTTCTTGTATGGTGGCAGCACTGTTTACAGTCATCGATCACGCTCTTTTATCCTATCCGTCTCCGATTGAAAAATTAGCCGGAAGGGAGACGCTGGCATTAAAGTGCCCGGCCTCGCCAGTAGCGGGGAACTGTCGCTTCGTTAGCATTTCCTCAACGCATTTCTCGACCGTAGGATTTTTTGGCATGAACTCAGACAGGTTGACGCTAGTTGTTTTGCCCGACTCACTAAACGTCACGCTGACGGCGACCTTCGCTTCCGGCCGCGACACACCAGCCGGTAGATTCGTCAGCCAGCACCGCTTTATCTCAGTGACTATTCCGGGTCCTTTGGAGGCGTCATTGCAGCTGGTGGGTCCGGACCCAGGCGCTCGCCGTACGGTGCTCGCATGCTTGGCCCATGCACCCGTGATCGCGCCTCCCGCTGAGAGAAGTCCGATGAGCGTGATGAGCGGAAGTCGGCGCAACATTGTCCAGACCACTTGCATTTTTCGCCTCTCCAGTTGTTAGGTCGAGCGTGACACTGCGTCTCGACGGGCGCATGCAACCACGCTGAGCGGCGGCGCGTCACGTCGGGTTGTTCCTGTCAGGTAGCGCCTGACAGGGGTTGCTATGAGGGGCTGCGTGAGTCGTCGATTGCCCGCTTCAAGAGCATTACCAAGACGTCTCGCTGGTTCCTGACACCAATCTTGGCGTATATGCGGGACCAGTACTCATCGACCGTCTTGATACTCTTGCTGGCGTGGTTCGCAATCTCCTTGCTGGTACGTCCCTGGGCGGCAAGGAGCAAGACTTCCGTTTCCGCAGGGCTCAGCGCGTGTTCGCGGGCAATCTGGCGGCCGAGAAAGTCCAGGCTAGCTGATGCCGGTGAATGGGATGACCGGCGGAAGCCGGCCGTCGCAGCTTCCCCTGCTTCGAGTATCCTCGCAGGCAAGTGCTCGGCCCTGATTCCCTCCTCACCCCTTGCCCGGTCCGCAGCATCCTGGAGTGCCGACACAAGCTCACGAACACCTCCACTCCAGTGGTAGAGCATCAAAGCTTGGAGCGCCTGGAAGGCCATATTGCTGACTGGAGCAGTCCGAAGGACATCCTGCACGACCATCGGAATGTCCTCCTTCCGGTCACACAGCCGAGGCAACCACAGTGGGTCTGGAAAGAGGTGGACCAGTCCCTCGAGTTCAGGATCGGTCAGACCGTGGTGTGCTACAGAGAGGATCAGGCGTGCGTTGGTGCGTGAACCGCGTCGGCAGTCGGGCCGTCGGAGACCTCGCAGGCACTCTACTATTCCAGACGACATGTTGCGTGCGAGGGCGTGAGCTTGAGCGAGAAAGAGTGTGCCACCAGCCGAGCGCGTCACATCTCGCCGAAGCTGCTGGACGGATTCTGAGGGGCCCCTCGCTGCCAGCGCGCGGCAGTCCACGGAAACGATCGGCGCCTGGCGCGCGACGGCGTGTAACGCACGGACCAGCTGTTCCCCGTCCCCTTCGTGCGATTCGATAATCAGGGCATCATCCGACCTTGCTGCGAGCCGGCGAAGCCTCCGAACCACCCGGGCCATCCGGTACGAGGAAGTGCGAAATCCACCGAACGAGGAAACTATCTCATCACGCAATATCGGGACATCCGCCTCGGCGAGGAATCGAAACATGGCCAGATGCGAACCGAGAAAGATGACCGATCCATCCTGGAGCTGCGCCCTCGGCGAGACGATTACGCCATCCACAACGCTGCCGTTTCGGCTGCCCAAGTCTATCAACTCGAAACGGTGCCCGTTCACCTGCTCGATGCGAGCGTGCGCACGGGACACAAGTGGATCATCGAGGGCGCAGAACTGACTCGAGGACCTAACCGAGCGGCCGATCGTAGTCGACCGTCCTAACGCCACCAGTCGGCTCTCGCTGTGTCTCTCGGCCTTGGCGAGAACGATCAGCGCAGCGATAGGATGCTGTGTATCCGGCGTGCGGCGCGTCGCCAGCGTCGAGATCTCGTCCTTTGGGCCCTCACCTCGCATATGTCCCGCAGACCCTTGACCGTCTTCTACGCGTTAGCGACACGTACGCCGTGCTTTTTCCGAGCGCCCAATGGAACGCATCATGCGTGTACCCCGTGCTCTCGGCCTCAGTCAACGCCGGCGTGCGCGGTCTGACGCGTGTTGGCTAGCCGATTCCGGTCCACCGAGTCCGCGAAGTGGTCTTCGTTTGGGGGGGTCATGTTCGTAGCCCAAGCCTCACGACACCTAGTCCTAGTCCTAGTGCGGTCCTAGTGCTGGCGTAAGCGGAGTACACCAATGTGAGCGGATCTCATAGGCGGCGCAGAAACCTGTGCGCGGGTCAGCCATGATCACCGGGCGGTCTTTACGAGGGTTCGCCACCGCTCGAGGCGCACAGCTGGCCTGTCGCGGCCTTTGATGGTCGAGTTTCGGCACTCATTTTCCGAGTCCGTTCCTCCGGCTTGGGCGCCTAGAACGCCCGACAGGTCGCGACGACGGCTTGCCGAAGAGCATCTCGAACCAGCACCCTGCCACCGCTGCGTCGTCACCTCCTTCCCGGAGTTGGCCGAGTGGGAGGGCGGAGCGCCCCGCTGAGGCGCACAAGGAGCGAGGACAGACCATGAGACAACCGATTGATCGCCGAGTGGTCGCAAGAACCTTTGGGGCTCTGATCTTTCTTGCCTGACCGGGTACGGCGGCTGCCCGTACCCACAGCCAAGGGCAATGGAGTCGGTGGTGCCGATCGCACACGGGTACCCGACACCCTGCGGCTCCCCTACACGTCGGGGAGGGTGTACACCGTCCGGCTTGTTCCGGGCGCGACGGATGCGCGACTCGCTGGTGCGCAGTCGCTTGAGGCCGTCGATCACCTCCAGCAGATCGCCCCTGCTCCTTGCTCCGCCCCAGGCCGAGCCACCCGCGGTCGCGCGCGCCTCCGTCGCTGCCGCTCGCGCTCCGCCACCCGCGCCTCGTACACCTCGCGCCCTCGCCGGCTCCGCGCAAGACGCCCCCTTCGCTTGCGCCGACATGCCTTGCTGCAAACCCTCTGCGTGCCGGCCGCTGATGCCGCCGGCTGGTACGGCCCACGGCACTCCGTGCACCGGCGGGAACTCCGCTCCTGCTGCATCGCATGCCCTCCACGGGCGGAGATGCCTCCGGCGGGCCGCCCCCTGGCGGGTTGTCGGGGATCTTCCACACCGCCGCCAGGGCGCCGCTTTTGACCGGGCTGCGGGCCACCGCCTCGAACTACCGGATGCGTGGCCCCACGGCCGACCAGATCGTGGCGCCGACCATACAGAAGCCCGGCACGAGCCCGCTCGCGCTGCGGGTTCAGACCTGGGATTACTACGGGCAGCTCGGAACGACTGACGGCGACCACGCATCGACGTTGTCCTATCGCGCGAACTCGAGCAGCGGAGCCGTCGAGCCGGCAAGGCCGATGACGGACCCACTCCTCATGTGGCGGACCATGTTCAGCTCCGAGCGTTTCGCGGGCACGACCATGGACCCGGAGGCGCTCAAGAGCCTGGAGAAGCACCGTTCTGTGGTCAATGGCGTGAAGGCCTATGCCGACATGCTGAAGAAAAAGCTGGGCCAAAACGACCAGCGGCTCATCGACGAGCACCTGGCGCAGCTGGCGTCCCTGCAAAAGCGCGTCAACGAGATCCCCATGGCGGGCGTCACATGTAGCCGGCCCGGGCAGCCCCCTTCACTGCCGGTCAGCCAGGGGTACTGTCCCACGTCGGGTTGCGTGAAGGATTACTCCGGTAACAACGCATGGAGCAGTGAAACGGAACGCGGCAAGGCACCCGGCATCAGGTTCTGTGAGTCTCGCGTCATCAGGTCACCTCTTCGGCAACACGCGGTGGCCACCAGGGGAGAGTAGGCGGTTCAAGCGCGATGCGCGAAGCGTCAAAACGCCGATAACATTTCTTATGTCGCCTACATCCCGACACTGACCTACACGATAAACGTACCACAGAGGCGCCGAGGTCGAAGAATCGTCCTGAATCGCTGGGCCGCCAAGACCTACCGCTTCAACAAGCTGCCCAGTGCTCGCTCACTAGGTCGCCTGGAGCGCCACCTTCACGCCGACCGTGTTCAGCACCTCGATGAAGACGGCTGCGAGGTAACCCGTCACGCCGCTGGTGGACGGGTTACGCTGCGAGCGCAGTATGCAGCTCCCGGTGCGCCTCCATCGTGTCATCGAGCAGGTTCTCGAGATCGCCACGGTCCAGCTCGCGCTTGTCGCCATCGGCGTTCGAGAGCCCGCGCAAAAGCACGTCCCAAGCTCAAGCGCACGCTGATTCACGTGGCCGGCTTCAACCTCGGCGTTCTGATGCGGAAAATGCTGGGCTTCGGCACGCCTCGCGGCCTTCAGGGCCGGCTGGCCGCGCTTCTCGCGGCCCTCGCCCCCGTAATCCAGCTCATCTACGTTGCAGTGCGGCCCCAGGTACGGTCAGCTGGCCATCCCGACGACGAATCCAATCTCCTGCCCGCGCCCGCAGCGTGCCCAACAATGACTTGAGAAACCTCGATTCCACCACGGTCTGTTAATGCCAATCACCGTCAAACGTACCGGCATCCAGCGTCTCTGGGTTCTTCCCGCCAGGCATTTCACGCCACACCAGGTAATCGAACCAACCTTGGATGGCCACGTTTTCGACCGGCAGCAGTTCGGCACTGGCCGGCATGTGCAGCAGGAGAATATAACGTCGCGGATTGCGCGGATTTGGATACACCATGAGGAGCCCCACTTCCTCACCGAGGTGCGTGCGTCCTCTGAGCGTAATCCCATTGGGCGTCACCTTGACTGGCAGCTTCTCAGCTATCGTTCTCCAGTACGAGTTGCTGTCCGGACTCCCTAAAAGAACAAGGTGTGCGTCGCGAACGTCCGCTGCATCGACGGCCCGATCCGCCTTAGCTGGCGCTCGACCGAAGAAGTCCCTCTCCCACGCCCCTTGGAATGCTGCTACTCCTCGTCGGGCCCTCGCCCTCTCCTTCCCCTCTCCACCCGTAGGCTCGACCAAAAGAAAACGGTCCGAGAACACGTGATTCGCAGGTCCCTCGACAGTCGCTGTCTTCCTGATTGCCTGTTCAGCCGATGGATGCTGGGAGATGCCCAAACGCAAGACAACCTCACCCGGGACCCCGTCGAACAGCGTCCGTGTGGAGTCCGTAACACGGATGCGCTGCCCGCGGCCCCAGCCAAGTCTCGACAGGTCGATCAAGACCTCCTCCACGTTGTCAGAATGCGAGACCTTCAACTCGTTTACCCTTTCCTTGTCAAGCACGATCGAAGCAGGAGCAAAGGGACGCCCAATTCGCGCTATCGTCAGCCAGTCCTTGGAACCATACTTGAGTTGCCTCGTGTATAGCTCAACCTTCGCACCTCCGGGGAGAGTAGGCGGTTCAAGCGCGATGCGCGAAGCGTCAAAACGCCGATAACATTTCTTATGTCGCCTACATCCCGACACTGACCTACACGATAAACGTACCACAGAGCCGCCCGCCGGGCGAAAACAAAGACCCTCCTTGTGCAACTGAGGGGCCCCGGGCAGACCCCGGCCTTCGGGAAGCCCTGCTGTGGGCTCAGGCCGCGAAGTCGTCGGGGGCGGGAGGGTCAGCGAACGCCGCACTGTCGACGGCGTCGTCGAACAGCTCTTCGACCGGCGGTGCGCGGGGCGGGCGCGTTCGAGGAGGTTGGGTCGGCAAGCCGAGGTGTCGCAGGATGCGCTCGATGGCCTCGGCAGTGGTCACGGCCGCCAGGATTCGCATTCGGCCGTGACACTTGGGGCATTCGAGTGCGTCGACCATGTAGACGCGCTTCAGGAGTTCCGCCCACCGTCGACGGCCAGGGGTGGGCGCCGCGGGCGCGATCGAATCTGGAGAGTCGGCTGCCGGGGTCTCAATCTTAATCTTGGGGACGATCTCGGATCGAGCCGCGGCCGCCGGGGCCAGCAGTCCGTGGAATCGAGTGATATGTGCTCGGGGCCGCGGCACCAACGGCAGCAGCTTCTCGGCACGACGATCGCCCACCACCGCACGCTCCGACGAGCGCCGGTGTCGCGTCAGTTCGACGACGAAGCTGCCCCGGTCCGCATAATGCCGGCGTTCAGCTGCGAGGCGCTCCGCGCGCCTTGTTAGCTGCAACGCACGATTATGCGGCGCAACCGAGAGACGAGTCCGCGACGGCCCGCGATCGTCAGAGCGGAGCTACGGACAGCCTTCGTCACCGTTCGTCGAGGCCCCCGGGCCACCGGAAGCCCGGACATATCTGCTTTCCCAGTAGAAGATTCGTCGAGAGGCAGTTGTCGCAAAAAAATAAGTCACACCGCATTTTGAGCCGTGAAAGAGGCTGTAGCCGAGACCTTCGATCTTTCGTACATCAATGTCTCCTTGAAGATCGTTCGGCCACCAATCGGTCCGAGGGGAACGGATGTGGACCGAGGAAGAGGTGACCCGCCGAGATGCAGCAGCACGCGTGACGTCGATGCCCTCCGCGGTCATCCAAACGTCGTTATCATCGATGTCGGTTCGCACCACAATGGACCCGGACGATGGCGACAGGAGGGAGTAGAACGGTTTCTTGTCGTAACCGGCGTGCGCAAGTTCGCGGACACCATCGTAGCGTCTCTCGACCTTTTGATAGTCGCGGCAACCCGAAAGGAAAATGAACCCTACGAGGATCCCAAAGAGCCTCACAGGCCCTCTTTAAGCGGCGCACACGATCTGGCGCAATCGCCGTCAAGCGCCCGACCGCGGCGATTGGCCTCCCTGTCTTCATCACAGCCGGAACGTTCCGAACCCATTGCTTGATCCACCAGCTCTTTGAGTTCTCCACCAGCGGCGGCAATCCCCCTGCCGATGGGCCCAAGATAGGCTGCTTTACAGCTGGTCACGCAGTGCTGATACAGATCAAGACGAGGTGGATCATCCCCACGCGGCTCCCGGCGACTGAAATTAAAAAGGTCCTCGAACATTGTGAATACAGCGGCGCCCGAGTACCCGGCCAGAACGCCAACCGCCGCGGCTCCCGCAATGATGAGCGGCGCGACTGTCCCTGTGGGATCTGTGAGGTTGATCGGATCGTTCACCACGTACGCGTAGAGATTCGTGTCCTGTCCCGCAAATCCGATCGGATCCTTCGCCGTCCACCTTCCCGTCTCCGGGTCGTAGTCTCTTGCGCCAAAGCGCACGAGGCCCGAATCGGGGTCTATTCTGGCTTCGCCTCCTCGCGCCCGGGTGCAGCGGGTTCGCGCAAAGCTGCCCGGTCGCGGGCGCGCGCGGCCGGACACGCAGCCACGCCGAGGTGCGCACGCCGGAGCATGCGAGGCGGTCGGCTCCGTCGCCAAGTGCACGAGTGCGATCTTCGCGCTCGGCTCGACGGTCAGCAAGAGCAATTAAGGGAAGATGTCATCGGCGGCGGCTCCAGTAGTCCGGCCGGCGTCTCTCGTGGGCGACCGCCACGATCTGGATCATCCCGTCGTCGAGCTGGCGGTAGGCGATCACGTATGGGAAGGGGCGCCTGACGAGCGCGCGGCGTGTGTCGCCGACCATCCGCCACCTCTGCGGCGCCTCTACGATATCGTCGATCTTGGCGTCCACCGCCGCGATGAATTCGCCGCCAAGGCCCTGGCTCTGCCCGTCGTACCAAGCGGCGGCCTCGTCGATCTCGGCCTCCGCTGCCCGGTGATAGCGGAAACGCCTACGGGGCACGGTAGCGCTGCC
>Ga0187893_10014036_pt1 | contig 11013 bp, 10 predicted proteins | sample MA1701074metaG_FD_139574 | JGI IMG/M metagenome (GOLD analysis project Ga0187893, IMG submission 139574) | White microbial mat communities from a basaltic lava cave in the Kipuka Kanohina Cave System on the Island of Hawaii, USA - MA170107-4 metaG ...
CAGCCACTGTCCATCCGGCGAAGTGATCGGCTGGCGAATCATTTTTACTTCAAAAGAGTCTGGACTCACTTTTTGCGAAAAATGCAACGCTGCGGTGATAGTCTGTTTGACGTTTACTTCAAACGGAATCTGAAGCGCTTTTTTTGTTGCAAGATCAATTTTCCAAATGTGGCCTTTCGCCCAGATCACAATATTCTTGCTGTCCGGCGTCCACGCGTAATTCGGATAAACGCCGAAGATTGCCCAAGTCTCCTGTTGGTCTTTGCTCAAGCCGTCATAAATCGGCAGCTCTTCGCCGGTTTGCAGATCAAATAAATAGAGAACGCTTTTTAAACGCACACGCCGCACAAAAGCGAGATACTTGCCGTCGGGCGATGGTTGCGGTCGCGCTGCGCCGCCGGCACCGGCCAGAAAATTCGTTAGCTTGCCAGACTCGCGATCATGGCGGCGAATCACATAAATTTGCCCATTCGGATCTTTGTTGTATTGAAAAAAACTGCCCGGGCTCATGTCTTCGCTGAAATAAACATAACGCCCATCCGGTGAAACCGCCGGCTCGCCGGCGTCTTGCTGATCGTTGCGGCGCTTCGTGAGTTGCAAACCCTCCACGCCGCCGGCGGCGTGATACATCCACATTTCGCCCGCGCCCAGTGAGCGCGTGCCGGTGAAATGCTTGCGCGCAATGAGATATTTCCCGTCCGGCGTCCAGCAAGCATTGTTGAGCAAACGAAAATCTTCTTTCGTCATCGCCTTCGCGTTCGAGCCGTCGCGGTTCATCACCCAAATATTATCGCCGCCCGCACGGTCGCTGGTGAAGCTGATCTTTTTCCCATCCGGGCTGAAGCGCGGCTGAATTTCAAACGCCGGCCCGCCGCTGAGCAGTTTGGCCTCGCCACCGGTGACGGGCATCAAGTAAATATCTCCCAACAAATCGAAAACGATTTCTTTGCCGTCCGGACTGACGTCGAGATTCATCCACGTGCCTTCGGTCGTGGAAAACTCCGTTGCGCTCGTCGGGCCGTGTGCCGCGGTGACGTCCCAGTCTTTTTTCTTGGGGGCATCTTGCTTTTTTGTGGAATCCTTTAGAGTTGTTTTTGCGGGTTCAGTTTGAGCCAATAGAAAACCGGATGAACAAAAACAAAATATCGCAATGAACCGAATCCACCGCCGGCAATGTGGCATGACGCGCTCCTTTTGAGTGGTTGGAAAAAATTGCCTCAAGCAAAATTGCACTTCCATTAAAGAAAGAATACACAAAAGTTGGGGAAAAGTCAAGTGCGGAATGCGATGCCTCAACTGACCGGTCGCTCAAAACAACCGATCAGGGTATTTTCAATGTAACGAAGGGATTACGGACGGCATGCCGAAATCAAACTCGTCTGACAAACTAAAGTTTGTTACTCCGACTTGGCAATTCCCAGCTTATTCATTTTATAATGCAACGCCTGCACCGGAATCTTGAGTTGCCGCGCGGCTTGCGATTGGCTCCAAGCATTGGCTTCCAGCGCCTGTCGAATCAAGCGCGCTTCATATGCGGCGACATGGTCCGGCAACGCCCCTGCGCTCAAAAATTCTTCCGTGGAACTCGGTTGGCGACAGTTCCTATCTTCACAAAAGGAATGTATGCATAAGTCGTAGGTCCAAAACGGAAAAGCAAATCTTCGCGTGTATCAATATCCAGCCGGTTCTCTTTATACTCCAGCCCGGTCTTGAAAAGGTGTTTCCCCAAAATTAACGTCCCTTTAAGGCTGAGATAAGATTGTACGCTGAGTTGATCGAAGGTCCCGACATAGCCACCAGACCAAGTGCCCGTTTCAAAGTCGGCGAAAAAAATCTCATTGCGACCGCGCTCCGTGGCCGGCACGTCCTTTTTCTTTTGCGTCAAGCGTGACGCTGAAGTTTCGAGCAAAAATTTATTGCTGAGAATATGATTACCACTGAGTGATACATTGATACTGCCTGATCGAACTTCAGAAAGAAAAGGATCCGGATAATGCAGTATTTGTTTTCCAGCCCCGTCGCGCCGGCAAGGTTTAGTCCATCGCCACGGAAACTTTCAATATACGGCCTTCAAGATTGCCGGTGACTTGCTGGGCTTGAGTAGCGCCGGAAAGAACTATCAGAATCCAACAGGCAACGCGAATCTTTGCCGCCATAATCTACCTCCGCTTGGTGTTGAGAATGGGATGCTTTGATGGGGAATGCCTTGCCAATTATTTTTCGAAACCAACCTTTTTACACAATTCGATAAACCGCGGATCGGATCCCACAACGGTTCGGTCTTTAAACTTAGCATATAGGGTGAATGTTCTTCATATCCCTTTTCCGCCAATTTGAAAGCTTGATCCTTATCGCCGAGGCCGGTGTATATCCATATACATTCCCTTGCCGACATAGTTCAAAGCCAAATAGTAGTTGATTGACCAGGACTGTTGCGGATCCAGCGGGAATAATTTGCGCAGGTGAGTAATGCCCTCTTCAAAACGGCGGGCTGTGCGGTAAACCGCCCCCAAAGCGATACTAACTCTGGCTTATAATGGGGCGAGTTCTATTGCTTTTTTTGTCCACCATATCGAATCGTAAATCCATATTTTCGGGTCAATTCTGCGACCTTGCGATACGAATTTTCAACATACTGCTTGAGGTCATGGTTCGCCTCTGTGTCAAGGCGCATCTGCGCTTCGTTTTTTGCCTGCAGCAAAGGATTAGTAAACATCAAAATGATAATTTGGAATTGTGGTGTCAAGGTAAACAGTTCTTGCATTCGCTCACCAGTAATGCTTAGCAGTATGACTAAAGTAAATATAATGTCCCAGTAGAAATTTTGCAACATACTCTTTTGAGAATTTTATTATGCGAGATGATTGAGCCGAGCATAAACAGTTTCACTAAATTTTTAATGGAATCTTGCTCATCGCCCGTTCCGTCAACGCCGTGATCGTGAGTGAGGGATTGACGCCAGGATTGGCGGAAATCATCGAGCCGTCGCAGATATACATATTCTCATAACCAAACACGCGATTATCTTTATCGATCACACTCTCTGCGCTATTTCTTCCCATGACCGCGCCGCCTAAAATATGCGCCGTCGTCGGAATTCCTAACAGCGTCTCTGTTGATAATGCCGTCGGTTTGCCGTTGACGATTTTGGCATAGCGCTCGGACAAGGATTTCGCTTCGGGGACAAAGGCGGTGGGGGCGGCGCCGGTGTCGAGCGAAGATTTCATGCCGAACCGGCCGCGCGAAAAACGCAGCGTGCTGTCAATGGTTTGCATGAACAGCAAAATCTGCGTGCGCTTCGACCAGTCGTCGACAAAATACGTTTTGAAATTTTGCGCCGGATGCTTGAAGATGTCGAGCAGAATTTTTCCCATTCGCGACAATGCGTTTTTTCCATGCGCCAGCGGGGACATAAACAGCCGCCAAAAACCGGAGCCGGCAGAATAGCGCACCGGCTCGAAATGGCTATGCTCATCGGTGTGCAGAATGGAGCCGATGGCAATGCCTTCCGAAAAATTTTTTTTCTTGTCAAAAGTCGTGACGCCGATCAAGCTTTCCGAGTTGGTGCGAATGCCGGCTCCGACTTTTTCGGAGAGGCGGGGGAGAGACGATGGCTTCAATTTCAGCAACAAGCTCACCGTCCCCAACACGCCGCCCGCAAACACGACGCCGCGGCAGGTGAATTCACCACCGGTTTTGTAAAATGAAGTCGAAGCTTTCCATTTGATGCGGTAGCCTGCCGCGCCGTTTTTCCGATCCCTGGGAATCACGTCATAAACTTCGGATTCCGCCTGTATTTTTGCGCCGTGCTGTTGCGCCAAATATAAATAATTTTTGTCAAGCGTATTTTTGGAATTATGGCGGCAACCCAGCATGCAGCCGCCGCAATAAATGCAGCCGGTGCGCGTCGGGCCTCTGCCGTCGAAATAAGGATCTTTCACCGTAACGCCCGGCTCGCCAAAATAAACGGCGACATTGGTTTTGCTAAAATATTCTTCTTTGCCGATTTCCTGCGCCAGTTGCTGCAACGCCAGATCGCCGATTTCCAAACGCGGATTGGGCGTTGCGCCGAGCATGTGAAGCGCAAGCTGATAAAACGGCTGCAATTCTGTTTTCCAATCTGCGAGGTGCGCCCAGGTGTCGGCTTGAAAAAATTTTGCTTTCGGCACGGGCAACGTATTTGCATAAACTAACGAGCCGCCGCCCACGCCGACGCCGGATAAAACCGCGACGTGGCGAAAATAGGTGAGCTTGAATAAGCCAAAAAAATGCAGCGCCGGCAGCCACAGCCATTTTTTCAGATTCCAGTTGGTTTTGGGAAAATCTTTCGCCGTCAGCCATTTGCCTTTTTCGATAACGAGAACTTTATAGCCCTTTTCGGAAAGGCGCAGCGCTGAGACCGAGCCGCCGAAGCCCGAGCCGATGATGATGTAGTCGTAATCGTAATCGAAACTGTTTGGTGAATGCATAAAATAAACACGCCGTTAAAAGTCAAAAAATTTTCCAACGGGTCAACAGCGGCCAACGGATACAAATATTTTTATTGAGAATTTAGCTCATCCAGCAACGCCAGAATTTCGGCGTTGCGCGGAATGTCGCTCATGCTGTGGCCGTAATGCGCATAGCGTACTTGGCCGGTTTTATCGACAATAACCTGCGCGGGCATGCGGCCTAATTTGAAGAGTTTGATTTCCTGCCCGTACAGCTTGAGCACGCGATGCTCCGGATCAGGCAAGCCGATAAACGGCAGTTGATGATTGGCCCAGTAATCCACAAAAAGCTTTTTGGGTTCCGGGCCGACGACTACGACCTCGGTTTCACGTTTGACAAAATTGTGATAATCGCGGCGCAACTGCGCCATGTGCTGGGCACAGAACGGTCAGAGAAAGCCGCGATTGAAAACCAGCACGACATTTTTCCTGCCGCGAAATTCGGCAAGCTGCACCGGCTCGTCTTTGAAATCGTTCAAAGTGAAATCCGGAGCTGGTACATTGAGTGGGAGTTTTGGCATCTCTTTTCCACCACCTCGCTTCTCTTGTTATTGGGGTCAATGGATTGGTGAATTAATAAATTCCATAACTCCAACAATCCAATAATCCATCACTCCACGCTTTATCTGTTCCGCCCATACTGCTCATGGCTCGACACCCAATCCGACGACGAGATCGCCGCGGCCAATGAGATTTCTCCTGCCAGCACCGTGCCCGCAATAATTTCGGCTAATTTGTTGACCTTGCCTTTGCCGTTGCATCCCAGCAATTCAAGACATTCGCGCTGCGTCGCCAGCCCCGTCCCGCCGCCGTAAGTTGCGACAATCAAAGATGGAATCGTGATCGAGAGATACAAATCGCGCTCGGGGGTCAGCTCAGTGTAAATAATTCCCGCCGAAGATTCCGCCACATTCGCCACATCCTGCCCCGTTGCAATGAACATCGCCGTGATCGCATTCGCCGAGTGCAAGCCGTTGTTGTTGGCGCCGGAAAGAATTGCGCCGATATTCGCGATGCCGTTGTGATACGTCAAACTCTCCGGTTCGACGCGCATGTGCTGAATGAGCACGTCGCGCTTGATCGTCGCTTCCGCAGTGACGCGCTTGCCGCGCGTGCGCATGATGTTGATCTGCGAGGCTTTTTTGTCGGTGGCAAAATTCGATTCGAGATAAAAGTGCGCGATGCCTTCGTAATTTTCGATCATCCAACTGCACGCCGCAAACGTGGCGCGCCCAACCATATTCTGTCCGGCGGCGTCGCCGGTCGTAAAATTGAACCGCAGATAAACAAACTTGCTCGCCAAATACGGATCGATATATTGCAGTTTCGCGACGCTGGAGGTGGCCTCCGCTTCTTCGCGAATCTTATCGATATTCGTGTCAACCCATTTCACGAACTCGCGCGCGGCGCGGGCGTCGGAGAAAACGAATACTGGCGCGCGCTGCATGGCATCACCGACGACGCTGCATTTGACGCCGCCGCTCAAATTTAAAAGTTTGATGCCGCGATTGTACGACGCCACCAGCGTGCCTTCCGAAGTTGCGAGCGGAATGAGAAAATCACCTTTTGCATGCTCGCCGTGAATGGTGAGCGGTCCGGCGAAGCCGAGCGGCACTTGCGCGACGCCGGTGAAATGCTCGCAGTTGCCTTTGGCGATATGCGGATCGAAAGAAAATTTCGTGACGTGCTCCAATTTCGCGCCGGTGAGCTGCTCGACGAATTTCTGGCGCTTGCGGATAATCTCGGGCGAATAATCATCGTCAAGCTGGCGCGGAATGCGGACGAGATTTTCCTGCGTTTCGGAAATCGCGTCGTCGACTTTCAAATTCAGCTTGCCAAACTGTTTGGTTTCAAACTCGATTTCGAGATGATGCTTGCCTTCGCTCAGTGCGTCGATTTGGGCAAGCACGTCGATGATTTTGCGCAGCGGAAAATCCAGCGGATTCTTCGGCGTGATTTGATCGAGCGTGAGAATCTGGCCGTTGCCGAGATCGAACGTGAGCGCGGCTTTCGGCGCGGCAACGCCGTCGATTTTGAAACCATGCACAGCGATCAGCGTCGCGTCGCTAAGGCGATTCTTCAGCGAGAATTTCACGCCCGCCTCGACGTTTTTTAAACTGCCGAAGGTGTAAAGCTGCTTGAGCACGAGACTGGGGATTAACATAACGGCTCCTAAGTTATTTGCGAAAAATTTTCGTTGACATTTCAAGCAGGTTTTGTTATATTATCATAGTTACATCTGACCCCCCCCATCCTTTCGAGGGTGGGGCGCGAGGCCGTAACTGCGCAAGCGGTTACGGCCTCTGCTTTTTTCGGGACTGCCTATGAAAACAAACATCTACGTCGACGGTTTCAATTTCTATTACGGCGCTTTGAAGGGCACTCCCTACAAGTGGCTAAACATTGCCAAGCTTTGCCAAATCCTCCTGCCCAAAAATCAAATCCACAGAATCAAATACTTCACGGCAAACGTGATTGACCGTCCTAATGATCACGAACTGTCCACGCGGCAACAAACTTATTTTCGCGCGCTGAGAACCATACCCGAATTGGAAATCATTCTGGGCCATTTTCTCAAACAAAAAAGTGTAATGCCTTTGGCAGGCCAATCGTCCGGCCATCCGAAATATGTGAAGGTAATCAAAACCGAAGAAAAAGGCTCCGACGTCAATCTGGCGGTGCATTTGCTGAATGACGGTCACAAGCGCGATTATGAAATTGCCGTCCTCATCACCAACGATTCCGATCTGCTCGAAGCCGTGAGAATCGTGCGGCAGGAGTTGAATCTTCCTGTCGGCATTCTCAATCCGTACAATCGGCCAAGTCACGTGCTCTTGCAACACGCCTCGTTTATCAAACCGATCCGCAAAGGGGTTTTAGCCGCCAGCCAGTTTCCGCGCATGCTCACCGACCACAATGGGATATTTAACAAACCCGCCTCGTGGTAAATAACAAAACTGTTTTTATTCTATCTTCAACTCCGGCGAAAACGCCAGGGTGATGTTCAAGTGCATCGCCTCGCGTTCCAACATGAGTTGGTGAAATCCCTCTTCAATATTGGGCGAGATGCGAAAAAGAAAATCCTGGTTGCCGATCGTAAGCGGAATCGGCGGCAGCGCGTTGATTTTTTTTCTGGTCTCATCCAACACATGGCCGAGGTCGAAAGTCAGTGATTTGCTGAGATTCGGAATAAAGCTTTTGTTCATCAGATCGCGCAGAATGCTCTCGATGAATTTCGGCACGATGGGAAATTCGACGCTTTTGATCTTCGCCTGTTGCAAAACCAGCTTGCTGTCGATGATCAGCGGTGTGCAAACCAAAGTCAATTTCGTGCCGCCGAATTTGAATTCGCCGCCGGGCGTCAAAAGCAATCTGCCGGCGAGCTGCATGGAGATCTGCACTTGATTGCCGCCTTCATATTTGAACGCGAGCTTGACGGCGCTCACCGGATCGGTCGGGTGCTGCGCATATTTGATACGCTTGAAAAATCTGATTTCACCGGGGTCGAGTTGGATGACGATTTTCGGCGGCACGGGTATTTCTTTGTAATCGAGCTTCAGCGCGAGTTGAACCGTGGCTTGATGCATGCGTCATCTCCTTGCCGGCGCAGCCCTTGAGCGTTGCCCTACGGGCGCCGGCCTGAGTCCACGCCACAGAATGGGAATCCAGCCGATGATCGGCAGAAAGAAGGCGAAGTTGATCGGGCGCCGAAGAAAGGCTTTGAGGCCGGAAAGAAAATCCAATTTCCACGGCCTTGTATCTTTGGCATCGAAACGCCTTTCGAATTCAGCGAACAATGACGCCCAGAAAAACGGCATAAAATAAGGAAATTTTTTGAGATTATTTCGGCAGACGGCAAAAAGTTCTCTGGCCATATAAGGCTTCGCGCCATGTTGGCTTGCGGCTTCGCTCAACTCTTCTTGCATTTGTTTGTGCATGATCGCAGTGACATAACGCACGTCATCCTCGGTGATTTTCGCTATCGGCTTGTCGATGATTTCATACGGCTTGATGCGCCTGCCCATAACATACGTCAATTTCGCCGGAAAACCAAAATAAAACAGCCACGGCTGAAAAGGAATGAGGAACGTCATGAAACCGACGGGCAAAAAGGGGATGCCGATTTTATTCACCAATTCATTCAGCTTCGGCGCGCTGTACGCAAACGGATTGATATACTCGCCGTTGACGGTGGCGAATGGAATGATGTCGGTTTTATATTTCAAGCTGATGCGAATGAACGAGGTGGCGAGGCGTTGCAATTGATAGCGTTTATTGAAACCTTTGCCGATGCCGGGCACGCCTTCGGGGTAAACTAAAATTTCTGCTTCTTTATAATACATCATCGTCTCGAAATTCAGCAGCGAGGCGGGGATGCTGCCGGCGCGCCGCCACAAATTCGTCACCAAGAACGGATTCATCAACGTGGATTGCGACAACATCGGCGCGGTGAGCGGGCGCACGGCTTTGGCCAGATCATAATTATTGCGCTTGAGCAAGAGCGAACTGAACATGATTCCATCCCACGGAAACGCCATGCCGGAATGATTGCTGGCAAAAATCAAAGGCCGCTCCGGATGGTTGCGCTCCGGAAACGACTCAAACCCGATAAACTGCGAGCGAAAATAATATTGATCGAGCGGCTCGAGCACGTGCTTGATCAACTCGGCTGCGAAGTCGCGCTCCATAAATTCGGTGTAGATTTTTTGGTTCGCTTTGATCTGAGGAGTTAATTCGGGTTCGGCAAATGTGATCATGCGATGAACTTCCTAAGCAAGTTTTGCTTCATCTTCTTCACAGAGTGACTTTGACCACGAGCAAGCTTTTAAAATATACAACCAGATTGATTTTGAACCAAATCATATTCGCCCGCGTCGATCTGCGCGGTCTCGCGGCGGAATTGCCGCGTCAAACGCGGATACAGCGTGGTGATTTTGCCATTCGAATTGAGATACCAGCTCTTGCAGCCCGAAGCCCAAACCGTGCCTTCGAATTGTCGCTGCAAAGCTTCGTTATAGGCGCGTTGGATCGCCGGCTTCAAATCCAAATAGGCCTTCTCGCCTTGCGACTCCAGCAAAGAAATATAAGCGATGACGTAGTTCATCTGCGCCTCCATCATTTGCAGAACCGACGAATGCCCCAGTCCGGTATTTGGCCCCAGCAGAAAAGCGAGATTCGGAAAGCCGGAGATCGTCGTGCCTTTGTAGGCCTCCAAACTCGCTCGACGCCACTCGCCCAAAAGCTCCCGCCCATTTCTGCCGATAACTTTCATCTCGGTGGTGAAATCCGCCACTTCAAAGCCGGTTGCAAAAATGATGGCATCAACATGATATTCCTTGCCATCGTCAGTGCGAATGCCGGTGGAGGTGATTTCGGCGATGCCCGCGGTTTCCAAGCAGACATTGGGGCGATTGAATGCCGGCCAATAATCGTCGGCGACTAAAATGCGTTTGCAGCCGTATTGATAAGCCGGGGTGAGTTTGCGGCGCAGCTCAGGGTCATGCACTTCTCTATTTAATTTTTTGAGACTCTGGTTGGTAAAAAATTTGTGTAACAAGGCGTTGCCGATAAACAGCCGGCCGCGGAACTCCAAAAGCGAATACAATAAGGTTCGAATAAATTTTTGCAATGCTGGAAATGTTTGAAGTGATTTTTTTAAAAATGCGGGAATCTCCCAATCAGAGCGGTCGCTTATCCACGCCGCGTTTCGCTGAAAGACGCTGAGGTGTGCGACTTCCGGCGCGATGGCGGGCACGATTTGAACGGCGCTCGCCCCTGTGCCAATCACCGCGACGCGTTTGCCTCTGAGATCGTAGCTTTTATCCCAGCGCGCCGAATGCAACTTCTTGCCTTGAAACGAATCAATGCCTTTGAGGTTGGGCAGTCGCGGACGACTAAAAGGCCCCAGCGCCGCGATGACTATGCGGACGGTCGTGGTGTTGCCCCGCCGGTCGGTTAGTTCCCAAAATCCTTCCTGTTCGACAAATTCATAATGGATGATTTCCGCATGATACCGAATATGTTTTTCGAGGTCGTTTTTTTGCACCACTTCTTTCATGTATTCCCAGATTTCGGCTTGCGATGAATACATTCTTGTCCAATGCGGATTGGGCGCGAAGGAAATGGAATAGAGATGCGACGGCACATCGCAAGCGCAGCCCGGATAAACATTATCGCGCCATGTGCCGCCGGTTTCCGCGGCTTTTTCAAAAATCACAAAAGAATTGCGCCCCGATTGTTGAAGCCGGAGAGCGGCAATGATTCCTGCAAAACCCGCTCCGATGATGCCGATTTGAAAATCCGGTTGCATTATTTTCTCGATTTTCCGGGAATCCCGAAAACATGATCGCTGATTTTTCTCAATACATTGATATAAGTTACCGGCAGTAGGCGAATCAAAGCAGCAAGGAATTTCGCGTCGGCGCCAATGAGCAGGCGAGCTTGGCCTTTTTCAGCCGCGTCGAGGATTTGCCGGGCGGCGGTTTCAGGCCGCGTCCGCGTGTTCGCGGCAAATTTTTCCGCG
>Ga0187893_10014038_pt1 | contig 11012 bp, 10 predicted proteins | sample MA1701074metaG_FD_139574 | JGI IMG/M metagenome (GOLD analysis project Ga0187893, IMG submission 139574) | White microbial mat communities from a basaltic lava cave in the Kipuka Kanohina Cave System on the Island of Hawaii, USA - MA170107-4 metaG ...
CAACGTGCGGTTGAAGCCCAGCGACGCGTCGGCGCACCCACGCGCGGCGAACTACACGACCGTCGGGATGGCGCAAGGCATTGCGTATCTCGATTGTGGGTTCATCGAACCTGCCCTGCTGGCTGCCATCGCCAAGACGGCCAAGGATGGCCAAGCGGCCCCGAAGGGGTTGGAGGGGCACCTGGTCACCCGCGTGGCGATGGGCGTGGACGTGGTCGCGCGCTTGCAGCATCAGATTCAACAGGCCTTGCTGGGCTTGCGCGCTGCCCGGCAGCCGAAACCGAAGACAGAATCCTGACCAGGGGGCGCGAATGAGACATGTGCGATGCAAGGCTTGAGGTGGCCCGGATTGCCAGGATTTAACGCCTTTGTTATCAGTCATTCGCCAAACCTCCTGTGCCCGTGCCATTAGCTATAGGCCATACGTCATAAGCTCCCATTCTTCCCGCCATCCACCATCAGCTCTAGCCTTGCCGCCATACGCTATCGGCTACCAGCTATAAGCTCCCTTTTCCGAGGGCGTGATTTCTCGCGGGGAAAGGGATATTCTTCACAGCTACAAGAGGGATCACCCGTGCCTTTCTATGCGCATTCGGAGAACGGGCTAGGGGTCAAGCACGATTTGGTGACCCACCTCGAACGTGTCGGCGAGCTGGCATCCCTATTCGCAGGCAAGTTCGGTGCGGCCGAATTCGGCTACTGGGCTGGACTCTGGCATGACCTTGGAAAGTATTCTTCGGCCTTCCAAAGCTATATCGCTCGAGGGATCGAGGGTGGACCCAGGATACAGATGGTCGAAAAATGAGCATGGAGTTACCCCGTTACATTGCCCATCTCCGAAAATCGGGGGGCGATCCACAGAGCCTTGAAGAGCATCTGTTGGGAGTTGCTGAGATAGCTAAAAGGCTTGCCTCGAAGATAGGCCTCGAACCTCAAGGCGAGTTGATAGGACTGATCCATGATCTGGGGAAGTACAGCAATGAGTTTCAGGCCTATCTCAAGTCGGCCGTCGGCCTGATCAACCAAGATGAGGATGAATTCGTTGATGCGCGGGGGCTCAAGGGCAAGGTGGATCATTCTACTGCTGGGGCTCAGCTTGTTTGGGAGCAACTGGCTAAGCAAGGAGATGTCGGTTTAATTGTCGGCCAGGTGCTGTCGCTGTGCATCGCCTCCCATCACTCTGGCCTAATCGATTGCCTATCCTCGGACACGAGTGGTCCCGTCGAGGATAACTTCACCAGGCGAATCAGCAAGTCAGATTCAAAGACTCACATCCGTGAGGCAATTACAAAAATGGATGTGTCGATTGAGAAGCGATTTCGTGAGTTAGTGGGTGACTCAGGATTGATTGACAACCTCAAGCAGTCAATCCGTCAGCTTGCACTCCATGATGGGGGGGACAGATCAAAACCAGATTGCCAGATTCAAAATCGGACTCCTTGTCAGATTGCTGTTCAGTTGCCTGATCGACGCCGACCGTACCAACACGGCGGATTTTGAGAGTCCGAAAGCGGCAAAGAACCGACTCAACGGACGGTACATCGACTGGAATGTGCTCATCGAACGTCTTGAGCAACAGCTACAAAGCTTCAGCACGCCAAATCCGATCGACAAGATCAGACGCCAAATATCCGACCACTGTCGGGACAACGCCAGCCGGGCAAAGGATATCTATACGCTCACCGTACCGACAGGCGGCGGCAAGACTCTCGCCAGCCTCCGTTTCGCATTGCACCACGCCAAGAAGTGGGGAATGGATCGGATCATCTACATCGTCCCGTTTACGACAATCATCGATCAGAACGCCGAGGTAGTTCGCGCCATCCTCGAAATTTCGGAAGAGGACCGTGGGCGCATCGTGCTTGAGCATCACTCGAATCTCACTCCAGAGGAACAAGGTTGGAAAGAAAAGATATTGACGGAGAACTGGGATGCCCCAGTGGTGTACACAACGAGCGTGCAGCTTCTTGAGGCGCTGTTTGGTGCCGGTACTCGTGGTGCCAGAAGAATGCACCAATTGGCAAATTCGGTGCTCGTCTTCGACGAAGTTCAGACCGTCCCCGTGAATTGTGTTCATCTATTCAACAACGCGATCAATTTTCTTGTCGAACATTGCGGGAGTACAGCCGTGTTATGCACGGCGACCCAACCACTCTTGAATCGAGTTGATAAGAACAAAGGTGCCCTGAGGTTTGCGGATGGAAACGAAATCATGCCCGACGTGAAACAGCTATTCGACGATCTGAAGCGGGTCGAAGTGCTAAACCAACGTAAGCCCGGTGGCTGGACTTACGAGGAGATTGTTTGCCTCGCGTTGGACGAAGTCGACAAGAGCGGAAGCTGCCTCGTGATCGTAAACACAAAAAAGTTAGCGAGAGCGCTTTTTCAACACTGTCGAGAAAAGACATGTGTACCGATCTATCATCTCAGCACCAATATGTGTCCTGCACATCGCAAAAAGATTCTGGGCCAGTTACGAGAACTATTGGCCCCTCCAGCTTCTCCGGTGATTTGCATCAGTACGCAATTGATCGAAGCTGGCGTGGACATAGACTTCGGATCAGTGATTCGTTTGACGGCGGGGCTTGATTCTGTTGCCCAGGCTGCCGGGCGATGCAATCGTCACAAGCTGCGGGAAATCGGGCGGGTCCATGTGGTTAATGCGATTGACGAGAATCTGGATAGGCTCCAGGATATTCGTTGTGGGAGGGACGTCACCGAGCGGCTGCTGGATGAGGCGAATATCGGAGAATGGCCTTTTGATGGCAATCTCCTAGGGCCAAAGGCTATGGAGCGGTATTTCGATTACTATTTCTTCGCCAGGCGGGATGAGATGGCCTATCCCGTATCGGCGCAAACGATCGGTCGTGAGGACACGTTGCTGAGTCTGTTATCGACCAATGCGACTGCACTGAATGAGTTCGGGCGAAGCCATGGTTCCGCCCCAAATATTTATCTGCGTCAATCTTTCATGTCTGCCGCCAAGGCGTTTAAGGCGATCGAGGCGCCGACTCGCGGCGTCATTGTTCCCTATGACAAGGAAGGAAAGGGACTCATTAGCGAATTGTGTGCGTCATTCGATGTAGAGGAACAAGGTGCTCTCTTGCGCAGAGCACAGCAATATACAGTCAACGTTTTCCCGCACGAATTGAAACGGCTGCAAGAGCAAGGCGCTGTGCATGCCATCCAAGACGGAATAGATATCCTGTATCTTCACACGCCCTACTACAGCGAGGACTTTGGTCTTAGCCTAACGCCTGATGGCCCCATGGAGGTGCTTTGTGCCTGACACACTTAACAGCAGCATTGAATTTAAAGTGTGGGGGCGATTCGCGCTCTTCACTGACCCCCTGACCAAGATCGGGGGAGAGAAGTGTTCCTATCACATCCCGACTTACGAGGCGCTGAAAGGAGTCGCGAAGTCTATCTACTGGAAACCTACATTCATCTGGGTGATTGACGAAGTGCGCGTGATGAAGCGCATCCGAACGCAAACCAAAGGCACCAAACCACTGATGTTTAGCGGGGGGAATGACTTGGCTATCTATACCTTCCTTGCTGACGTGGAGTACCAAGTGTGCGCCCATTTCGAGTGGAATCAGCATCGGCCAGAACTGGCCGAGGATCGCAATGAAGCCAAGCACCATATTATTGCCAAACGCATGCTGGAGCGTGGAGGGCGACAGGATATCTTTCTGGGCACCCGCGATTGTCAAGGCTATGTCGAGCCCTGCAAATTCGGTTTTGGGGAAGGTCATTTTGATAAGGCTGGCGAACTTGGGTTTAGCCTCATGTTTCACGGATTTGATTACCCCGACGAAACGGGCGAAGCCAAGCTCCACTCACGTTTTTGGCGACCGACGATGGTCGATGGTGTGATCCGATTTGTGCGGCCAGAGGAGTGCGGGATCAGAAAGTTCGTCAGGGAAATGCAAGTGAAGAAGTTCGACAGGAGCCAGAATTTCCTCGACGTGCAATCTGAATTATCTCGGCTGGAGAGCTGATAATGAGCTGGATTCAGAAACTCTATGAAACTTACGAACAGTGTGCCGGCGCACCACAGTTCGCCGCAAAGCCCTTGCTGCCAATTAACCATACCATCCAGCAGGCCCACATTGAGATCGCAATAGATGGCCGAGGTAACTTTCTGCGTGCCATTGTCGTGCCTAAGGAGGAAACCATCCTCCCCGCCACGGAAAAATCCGCAGGACGCACCAGTGGTGAGGCACCGCATTCCCTATGCGACAAAATTCAATATTGCGCAGGTGATTACCCAAAACATGGCGGAATAAAAGAATCCTATTATTCCGGCTATATCGACCAGCTTGGGAGCTGGTGTGAGTCTAAGTTTTCTCACCCAAAAGCAAAGGCCATACTCAAGTACATCCACAAGGGGACTGTTGTTGCTGATCTTGTACGAGAAAAGATTCTTTACTTGGGTAAGGACCGAAAGCTGCTTACGACCTGGACGTCAGACTTACCTATGCCCGACATATTCAAGAATCTGACTGCAAAGAACGGCGAACGTGACCAAGGTGACGCACTGATTCGCTGGCGGGTCGAGGAGCCTGGCGATCCTCTATCCGCAATTTGGGAGGATCGGAGTTTGATAGATGCTTGGATTGGGTTTGCCGCCAGCCAGAATCAGTCCCAAGGGCTTTGTATGGTCACGGGCAAGCAAACATTCTTGGCAACGAATCACCCGAAGCGATTGAGACACGGTGCAGATGGCGCGAAGCTGATCTCCTCGAATGACAACGAAGGATTCACCTTTCTGGGACGTTTTACGCAAGCCGACCAAGCTTGTGGAGTCGGATCAGAAGTTACACAGAAAGCTCATAACGCTCTTCGTTGGCTGATCGGAAGACAGGCATTCCGAAACGGCGAACAGGTTATTGTGACGTGGGCAGTATCGGGCAAACAGATCCCAGATCCGTTCGCCAACTCGCATGAGCTGTTCGGCATCGAAACCGAAAAGGAGCGAGCGCCACTACTTCAGGGTGATGCCGGACAAGCCTTTGGAAGAAGGCTCGCCAAGTTGATCGCCGGGTATCGGGCCGAACTCGGCTCAACTAACGAAATTGTCGTCATGGCTCTGGACTCGGCCACCCCAGGACGTATGGCAATCATATTTTATCGTGAGCTGACCGGGTCAGAACTCCTTGATCGTATCCAGTCTTGGCATGAAAAGGTTGCGTGGCATCAGCACTATTCCAAGGAGACTCGCTTCGTGGGCGCGCCGTCTCCCAAGGACATTGCCGAAGCCGCTTTCGGTCGACGGTTGGACGACAAACTTCGTAAGACAACGGTAGAGCGGTTGCTTCCCTGCATTATTGATGGGCAGCCTTTTCCTCGCGACTTGATGGAATCAACGATACGTAGGACATGCAATCGAGCTGGCTTAGAACATTGGGAATTCGAAAAGAACCTGGGCATCGCCTGCGCCTTATTTCGAGGTTATTTTAAGGAAAGGAGCTATGAGATGGCGTTGGAACCGAATCGAACCACCCGCGATTATCTTTACGGCTGTCTATTGGCAATCGCGGAGCATATTGAGGGTCGGGCGCTTCATCTTGCCGGAGAAAAACGGGACACTAGCGCCGCAAAGTTAATGCAACGATTTGCTGATCGCCCCTACTCGACGTGGCGAACCATCGAGCTTTCATTGGGCCCCTATAAAGCTCGCCTGCGCGCCAAGCGCCCGTCGTTTCTGAACGAGATGGAGAAACAGCTCGACCAGGTCAACAGTAAATTCCAGGTGCATGACTTTCTAGATGATCGGCGCCTTTCCGGGGAGTTCCTGCTGAGTTATCACTGCCAGCGGCAAGCATTGTGGGCCAAGCCGGAAATGGAAAAAGACGAAGAGATGGCAACAGCTAATTAACAAGGAGAAACCATGACCACACTACAGCGAAAGATCGACTTTGCGGTTGTGTTTCGCGTTAGCAATGCGAATCCCAACGGCGACCCACTCAATGGCAACCGTCCTCGCGCGGATTATGATGGGCATGGCGAGATGACTGACGTCTGCAACAAACGCAAGATCAGGGACCGGCTTCAGGAAAATGGGCACCAGATTTTTGTACAGTCGGACGATCGGAAAGTGGATGACGCCAAGAGCCTTCGGGCAAGAGCTGAGGCTGCCTTGGGGAACAAGCTTGGCTCTAGCGAAACTGCCAAGTTGGCTTGCGAGAAGTGGCTTGATGTACGGGCATTCGGCCAGCTTTTTGCCTTTAAGACAGACAAGAAAGGCAAGAAGAAGGATGAGGACGATGGAGATACAGGTGTTTCCATTGGCATCCGTGGCCCAGTCTCAGTCCAATCTGCTTTCAGCGTAGAACCTATCAGCATTACAAGCACTCAGATCACTAAGAGCGTGAGCGGCGAGGGGGATGGTAACAAGCGTAGTTCTGACACGATGGGAATGAAACATCGCGTAGATCGCGGTATTTATGTTTTCTTCGGCAGCATGAACCCGCAGTTGGCGGGGAAGACGGGGTTTAGCGACGCGGATGCCCAAGCTATCAAACAGGTATTGCCGAAGCTGTTTGAGAATGACGCCTCCTCCGCTAGACCGGAAGGAAGCATGGAAGTGCTGAAAGTGATCTGGTGGCAGCACAATAGTAAGGCTGGACAGTGCTCCTCCGCTAAAGTTCATCGCACGCTGACTGTGAAACCCGATGGGAGTATTGATCTCGGTTCGCTCAAAGGACTCACGCCTGAGGTCATTGATGGTTTTTGACTGAAATGTGAGCTAGTAAATGATGGATAACACGAGTGACGACCCCGTCATGATCTCCGCTCTCGAACATTGGAGTTATTGCCCGCGCCAGTGTGCGCTGATCCACGTTGAGCAGACCTTCGACGAAAATCTCTACACGTTGCGGGGGCGAGCAGTTCATCAACGGGTGGATGAACCGGAGTCTGAGATAGTGGACGGGGTCCGCGTCGAACGGGCAGTGCCTCTGTGGTCAAAGCAGCTGGGATTGATTGGGAAGGCCGACGTGGTGGAGTTTCACGGGGAGATGCCTTACCCGATTGAATACAAACATGGACCTCGGCGGGAGCGTGAGCATGACGATCTCCAACTCTGCGCTCAGGCCCTGTGCCTTGAGGAGATGACGGGCAAGCAAGTGCCGGGTGGTGCGATCTATCATCACAGTTCGAGGCGACGGCGCGAGGTGGTCTTTACGCCTGCGTTGCGCCAGCGAGTCGAAGAGGCGGTTGCCGGGATTCGACGGATGTTAGGGAGCAGCACTCTTCCTCCTCCGGTGAATGATCATCGCTGTGAGCACTGTTCCTTGCGCGAGTCCTGCATGCCGTCTGTCGTTGGCGAGCAAGAACGGGCACGAGTCCTCGTGCGCGGATTGTTTGTGGCGAAGGGCTTCTGAAGGCCGCCATGCATCAGTTGCTGAACACGCTTTACATCACGACCGAAGGAGCCTACCTCCATGTTGATCATGAAACACTGAAGATTGAGGTTGAGAAGGAGACCAAGCTGCAAGTTCCGCTTCACCACATCGGCGGGGTGGTGTGTTTTGGGGATGTGCTGATCAGCCCGGCGGCGATGGGCCGCTGCGCGGAGGATGGGCGATTCGTCGTGCTGCTGGATCGGAACGGGCAGTTCAAAGCACGGGTGGAAGGGCCGGTCAGTGGGAATGTTCTCCTGCGATGCGCCCAGCACGCCGCGATGACCAACCCTGAAAAGACGCTCGCCATCGCGCGGAACATCGTTGCCGGCAAGATACAGAATACGCGCCAGGTGGTGCTGCGGGGGGCGAGGGAAGCGGATGACTCTGCCGATGCCGCGTCATTGAAAGCGACCGCTGAGGGGCTCGGCAACGCCTTGTCTCGGCTGCCGTTGTGTGAAGATTTAGACGCCCTGCGGGGGATCGAGGGGGAATCCGCCCGGGCCTACTTTGGCACATTCGATCGAATGGTGAGGGAAGATCGGCCCACGTTCACGCTGGACGGCCGAAATCGCCGCCCGCCGCGTGATCCGGTGAACGCGCTGCTCTCCTTTCTGTATGCTCTGCTGATGAACGATTGTGTGGCAGCCGTGGAGGGTGTGGGGCTCGATCCGCAGATGGGATTTCTCCACGCCCTTCGTCCGGGGAGGGCGGCCTTAGCGTTAGATGTGATGGAAGAACTGCGCAGCGTGCTTGCGGACCGCCTGGTTCTCACGTTGATCAACCGGCGTCAAGTCGCAGCCAAGCACTTTCAGGCTCGGCCCGGTGGGGCCGTCCATCTTGAGGATGAGGCGCGCAAGGACGTGATCGTCGCGTACCAGAAACGCAAGCAGGAGGAGATTACTCATTCGGTGCTGGATCAAAAAATGCCGCTGGGGCTCGTGCCTCACATCCAGGCTCGCTTGCTGGCGCGCGTGCTGCGAGGCGATCTGGAGGCCTATCCGCCGTATCTGTACCGGTAAGGAAGAAGGATGAACATTCTGATCGCCTACGATGTATCGACGGAGACGGCGGCAGGTCGCAGAAGGCTTCGCAAAGTAGCGTTGGCTTGCCAGGACTTTGGGCAACGAGTGCAAAAATCAGTCTTCGAATGTTCGGTCAATGAGATTCAGTATGAGGAGGTAATGCGACGATTGCTGGAGATCATGGAGGAAAAAGAAGACAGCCTGCGGGTGTACCGCTTGACTGAGCCGAAGGAGAAGTATGTGCAGGTCTACGGGGTGAATACCGCCATCGATTTCGAGGAGCCGTTGGTATTGTGAGCGCGGACCAGGAGTGGTCATGGAAAACCTGGAAGGATCGCGATGAATTTAACCATTTGTCCGAGCAGGAGATTCGGTGAGCTTGAAGGACGAGAAGCCTCGAAATACATGACTCTTTTTGTGGGTTCGCGCAGACAACACCGCAATTCAGCAGTAGAAGAGGCTTTTCTAGTAGTACTGTAGCGCCCGCTCGAAAGGGCGGGCGAGGATTGAAACTTTTGAACGTGTGCGTAGGTCATGCGTGATCTAAGTAGCGCCCGCTCGAAAGGGCGGGCGAGGATTGAAACGTGAGGCATATGATCTACAGAAACGATTGAAAGGATGTAGCGCCCGCTCGAAAGGGCGGGCGAGGATTGAAACAAAGGCAAAGCGCAAGAGAAACAATGGCTCACAAGTAGCGCCCGCTCGAAAGGGCGGGCGAGGATTGAAACTGGTGGGACAAGCAAAACGTGGCCATTGCGGTGAGTAGCGCCCGCTCGAAAGGGCGGGCGAGGATTGAAACGTTAAGCATAGCGCTGTGCGCATGAAAGGAGCGGGTAGCGCCCGCTCGAAAGGGCGGGCGAGGATTGAAACCCTGAATGGGTAGAGAAGTGGGTCAAGATTGGGCTGTAGCGCCCGCTCGAAAGGGCGGGCGAGGATTGAAACAACCTGCTCTAGTTCGGCTCGCAGGCGGTCGCAGTGTAGCGCCCGCTCGAAAGGGCGGGCGAGGATTGAAACCAGTTGTCGTAGGTATAAAGCGTGGTCTCGTCGGGTAGCGCCCGCTCGAAAGGGCGGGCGAGGATTGAAACTCATTCAGGGCACGGTGTCTGTAATGACTGAACAAGTAGCGCCCGCTCGAAAGGGCGGGCGAGGATTGAAACATCGTGAATGAGCGGATTGACTTGACGGATGTACTGTAGCGCCCGCTCGAAAGGGCGGGCGAGGATTGAAACTCAATACGCCATCTATGATGGCACGAACAAGAAGGGTAGCGCCCGCTCGAAAGGGCGGGCGAGGATTGAAACTATCGAAGCAAGAGCCCTGGTGGACCGTACACCCTGTAGCGCCCGCTCGAAAGGGCGGGCGAGGATTGAAACCTGCGTGTGGGTCTGATCGAAACCGCGACGGTCTTCGGTAGCGCCCGCTCGAAAGGGCGGGCGAGGATTGAAACCAGTGTAACGGCTGCTCCAGAATCTTCTCGTCCAGTAGCGCCCGCTCGAAAGGGCGGGCGAGGATTGAAACCAGCAGTATGTGGCCACCTGGCTACGCGAGCATAGTAGCGCCCGCTCGAAAGGGCGGGCGAGGATTGAAACCATTAACTCATGGCCGTATTCTAAGCCGTCGCCGTAGCGCCCGCTCGAAAGGGCGGGCGAGGATTGAAACCGCCTCGGCCTTCGTTTCTGGTGAGACCACCCGGGTAGCGCCCGCTCGAAAGGGCGGGCGAGGATTGAAACAGTTGATGGATCAGATTGAACTGGCTGAATCTACGTAGCGCCCGCTCGAAAGGGCGGGCGAGGATTGAAACATACTGTGTCCGCCAATTTGAAGTGCTCATCCCACCGTAGCGCCCGCTCGAAAGGGCGGGCGAGGATTGAAACGGCTTCACGCAGCGAAGTCTCGCGTATAAGCTTGGTAGCGCCCGCTCGAAAGGGCGGGCGAGGATTGAAACCTGTGTCTCGTGGCTCGCCTTGCGTTTCGCCGAGCTGTAGCGCCCGCTCGAAAGGGCGGGCGAGGATTGAAACTCGTTCACGATGAACTGACGATCGCCGTATGTTGTAGCGCCCGCTCGAAAGGGCGGGCGAGGATTGAAACTCCTTGTTACTTGGCTTGTGTGTAACACGTATCCAGGTAGCGCCCGCTCGAAAGGGCGGGCGAGGATTGAAACACGCCCGGATCAAGAAACAACACGCTCGCCAACCAGGCAGCGCCCGCTCGAAAGGGCGGGCGAGGATTGAAACACGAATCGAAAATGCGTGGTCTTGAGAACCGCCGAGTAGCGCCCGCTCGAAAGGGCGGGCGAGGATTGAAACTCAATCACGTCTGCTTTTGTGGGTGTCATTGGTGTAGCGCCCGCTCGAAAGGGCGGGCGAGGATTGAATCCTCTTGACGGCGGCCAAGGTCGAGACGATCCAAGCGGGTAACGGCGACGTGCTGCTCAACACGCAAGTGGATCAGCTCATTCAAGCGATGGCGACCTTCAGCCAGCAGAGCGGCCTCACGTGGGATCAATTGATCGATCAGCAACCACAGCAGGTGCAGGCAATCTTGGCGGCCAGCTGGCAGTCCTAGGGGAAGTGATGAG
>Ga0187893_10014039_pt1 | contig 11012 bp, 8 predicted proteins | sample MA1701074metaG_FD_139574 | JGI IMG/M metagenome (GOLD analysis project Ga0187893, IMG submission 139574) | White microbial mat communities from a basaltic lava cave in the Kipuka Kanohina Cave System on the Island of Hawaii, USA - MA170107-4 metaG ...
CCGAGCTCAATGAAGCAGTTCGGCCGTTCGCCCGTAACGTCAACGATGGCGACCGTCGACTGGTGCAATCGCTGAAAGACTTCGACGTTGAGGAATCCCGACTCCACGCGATCTCTCCCGAGGTCGACTCGCGTTAGCCCCCGTTCCTCAATCACCGGATCAACTACGTCTCGGAAGAATCTCTCGACCCGCCCGTATGCCTCGTGTTTCGGATTCAGTAGGCGGACGTAGAAGGCCGTCGGTGGGGCGAGGGTCGTGACGATGTCGAGGACGCCCGCCGCCACAACGTCGGCGGAAGCCTTCCCCTGGTCCGTGGCGATCTTCGCCAACTTTGCTCCCTCCGTTCCCGCCTCGCCTTCCCGGAGGCGAATGAAGCCCAAAGGATTCGCCCTGGATTCTCGGGCGAGCCGCTCTGCGCCTCCTGTCCCATCTTCTCTGCTGGCTCCCAACGGCAGATCAAGGGGGAGGACCGCCTTGCAGGACTTCTTGTATTCCTCCGCAAGGTGCTCCACGCCCGTGCCGCCGCCCAGGATGAAGAGCACATCTCCATAAGCGACCTGCTGCTCACGGATCATGGTCGCAGAACGTGCTCCAGGCATGATTCTCTTCACCTCGACCCGACCGCTTCCCAAGAGCTCCGACCAAAGGTCCTTTCTCGAATCCGAGATCTCCGTCTCCCCTTTTTCCGACACGACAACAACGACCGGGCGATGTGGGCCCATCGCTTCGGGGCAGATGCCAGACCGGATAGTCTCCGCGACCACCTCCAAGACCGACCAGTCGAAGACCTGTGCCGGCCCTCCCTCCAGCATCGGTTCCTTTCCTGCGCCAACGACGATTCCTCCTCCCCGTTCAAGCACTCGACGCACAACCTGCCGGACGAGGTCGTGGGCATAGGCAGCGAGGGCCCCAGCCGTTCTGGGCCCGATGCTACCCGCAACTTGGAGTCGTTTCCCGCCGAGCGGCCGATCCAGTGTCATGGGGTTCTCTTCGCTGAGCAAGAGCACTCCCGCGAGGCGGCGAACACCATCACATAGTCCGAGAAGAGCGTTGCGTACCTCCACAACACCACATCGACCACCTGAACGGGCTCACCCAGGTGGTCGGATATCGCCTGGCACAATTCCAGTGGCGAACTGAATCCGGCCGCAGCGGCAATGCGTTGAAGGTGCCGATCAGGCTTTACAACGGGCAGGCCGAGGTTCTTGGCGAGATGGAATGCAGTGATCGATCCTATGTACGGCAACGTCTGGAGAAAACGCACGTCGTCCTGTTCGATGTGGTGACGTACACGCTCAAAGCCCATATCGTCAACGATGGATGCGATATCGAGGATGGCGGTCACCTTCCGGCGGTTGTTGAAAACCTTGAGTGCATCGCGCCTGCAGCGTGCACGGTTGGCCTGGATCGCGGCCGCGGACTGCATCCCGAGGAACGCTTCGCAGAGGGGACCGAAGAGCCGCCGGACGACGGCTTCCCGGAATCCTGCGGACAACACCGTCCATGCGGACTCACGGAGGAAGTCGGACTCACCGATCCGGTCGAGGCGTCTCTCCGCTTGCCAGTCGATCTCCCAGGCGAAGCCCTGAGCAACCACTGCCTCCTTTGCAGTGAGATACACGTCCAGCAAGGCGGCGGAACCATTGTCGGCAGAACGCACGTTCATATGGCCTTTGGGTCCTCCGCACATGATCGCGTCCCGTTGGCCCTGCACCTATGCACCTCCTACCAGGTCTCGCCAGGCATCCACACTTTTCGACGCATCCGCGTTCTGGAGTTTTCGCTGCACCCTCTGGAGGGCCTGGGAGACCGCCCGTCGCTCCTGGCTGTTCGCTGTACCGAGGTATTCGTCGACGTGCACAGATTGACCGCTTCGATCTGCTATCGGGGCCTTCACCAACTCCGCAGCTCGGTCGAAGTAATGCGCGACCATGGCCTTATAGGTCCGAGGGCCCTCGTAGTTCTTGAAGGCTTCGATGGCCAGCGACTCCACGTGGTAGCCAGTCAGCTGCTGCTGCTTCGGAAGCGTCGCGATGATGGCCTTCGTAACCTTGATCGTAGGGATGAGCTTGCCATCCTGGGCTTTGTTCGCTTGCGTTAGTTTCTCGGCGAATGCACGCGGATTGATCCTCGACCAGGATCGCCCGTCGGGTGCGGCAATCCGAAAGCCGTCGCCGTCTCGTATCGCGGGCAACAACTGGACCTCCTTCCCGCGAACCGTCACGGTCACAGCTAGATCGCCGACCTTCACGTTCTGTTCCCCGTACAGTTCACGTAGCCGCTGTGCGAAGCGGTCCTTCAATCGTTCCGGCGACTTCCTCCCCACCTCGTCGGGGTCGATGATCACCAGGGCGTCTGTATCGCTCAGACCATCCAAGTAGGTGTGGCGCGAAACCGACCCGCCGTAAACCAGATCCACGGTCCCGCCGATCTCGTCTCCCAATTCCTTCTTGACATCATCTAGGATCTCTCTCGTGCCCGCCGCGTCGCGAGCGTTGAAATCCTTGAGAAACTCCCCGAGCTGCTGGTTCACGCCCGTCTCGTACCCCTCATCACGAGTCTGGGCCTCCGTGTCGCGCAGGCTTCTGGCGAGCTCGCCGGGGTTCGCGCCGCCCCTGAAATAACCGCCGCCTGAGCCGCCCATTACTCGCTCCTTCCCAGGTGACGCAGCATTCGTTCCGTGGCCGCCTGCACGAGGTCCCGGTTATCGTTCAGGTGAGTCCAGTCACGCGTCTCCGCCAATCGTCGGAGTGATCTTTCCAATTGATCCAGGTAGCGCAGGTTGTCCTTGATTGTGCGCACGCGCGCCTCGTCGTCGTTGACCTCGAGGCCGTAGGTCGCGGCTGCGTTGTTGTGGAGGTAGACGCACTGCCCCGCGTTGTATGCGTATCGGGACCACGTGAGCCCGTCGAACACCTCTGCCCCGGCAACGAAATAGAGAGAAACCGAGAGGGGATCGAGCGCCCCGAACACATGGATGGGTATTCGCAGTGAAGCACCGTCGAGCGCTTGCCGAAGGCTGGCGATGCGGACCATCCGCTCCAGAGGGGAGCTACCGAGCTCCTTCTCCGTTACTCCAAGGAGCTGAAACCCGTCGAGCTCTCCGATCTGGGCCGGGAGTGCTCGGAGTGCGGGCTCCAAGCTACGCTCTTCTTGGGCCTCCGGCTTGAGAAGGAAGGAGTGTAGGTGCCCGGGTGCGGCCGACGCGGCTTGCTTGGCATCCCGCAGTTGTTCGGCCACGGGCCTCCTATGGTTTGAGTGATCATAACTTACGAGCACTGCTGGGAGGCCGTCCGGCCATCGATCCCAGATCGCCCGCAGCTTCGCAACATCCCATTCACCCGGCCGATGAACAGGCTTCTCAACTGCCGACAAGTCGCGATCCTCGGAGACCTCATAGCCGCCGCTGTCCAGAAACATGAGGTCCACCGTGATCGTGAGATCCTTCGGCTGGGGAACGTACCCGTAGTGGACGTCGTACGCGCTTACCAGGCAGGTCCGCGTGATGAATTCCTGAGCCGCGTCAAGAACCCGTTGAACTTCTGGCTCTCCACCGTGCCCGAATCCGAACGCCTTGCTGGAAAAGGAAGGGACGAGCAGCGGTGTCTCCAATGAAGCACCGGATGCGGGGTGGGTCAGCTTCGACGTTCTACAGAGCATCGAGCGCCTCGCGGTCCTTGCAGGAGAGGCACGTGCCGCAGGGACGCGCACCACCCTTTTCACAACTGTATGTCGAGTCGACAGGTACTCGAGCCTTCTTGCAGAACTCCCAGATGACCTGCTTATCCCACTTGAGGAACGGAGCAGCGACCTTGATTCCGCCTGCCGCATACCCGTCGACGACCGCCTGAATACTCTTGAGGAAGCCTTCGGTGCAATCGTAGTACGGGGGTCCTTCCTGGATGCCTATGGCAATGACTCCAGGCCTCATGTCGCACACGAGAACCGCTGCGAAGACCAGAAACGCGTTCCGCCCGGGGATCTCCCCGACCGAGAAAGCCACTTGAGACCGCACGGTCATGATCGAGAGGCGGACGCCGTAGTGCTCGCAGACAGCCCTCGCCGCGCGTAACTCTTGCTTTACGGCGGGCTGACCGAAATCTACAAACAGGGCTCGGACGTCGAACCGCTCGCGTAGGTAGAATGCAAGCAGCGCGGCCGAGTCGATGCCACCGCTGACCAGGACCTCCACCGGACTCTTCTGCCGGAGTCCTGTCGACACTTTCTTTCGGCGTTGTGCGGTAGGCGTCATGAGCTGGTAAGTACCTCGACCACCTCCGCGATGACGTGGAACTCGTCGTCGCGGACCTCCCTCAGAATGATCGGTGCGAAGTCCTGGTTGTCCGGCAGGAGTCGGATCTCGGTGTGCCGCCAACTTCCGGCGCCGTCGCTCTCCTTCTTGCTCTCGTAGCGCTTGACCGTGTAGCCGCCTCCGGTCTCCGGGTCTTCGATGTCGCGGTGCTGAACCAGGACCACGCGCCCTTGACGGGTGCCCTCGACAGGGCTCTGAAAGAGGCACCAGCCGCCGTCGGGAATCCCCGGCTCCATGGAGCGGCCGACGACCTGGGCGACGAACATGCCAGGGCGCAACCGGCGCTGCGTGTTGGGCTCGACCCAGCCGTCAGGCTCGACGGCCCCTGCGTCACCGAAGGACCCTGCCGCAACCTTGAGCGTGAGGAGCGGGACACATGTCCGGTACTTGTCCTTCTCCACCGGCGTTACCCGCCGGAACGGCTCGGCGCCTCGTTTCCCTGCCTGCGCCGCAGCCGCGGCAGGCAGGTCGGAGCGGATCTGCTCGTACACCGTTCTCAGCAGATGCTTGCCGACCACGTCCTGGAAGTCCTTGTCGTTGATGAAGCGCGCCGTGATGTCCTCGTTCTGCTCCATCCGGTCGATGAAGAGGCCCTCCAGCGCCTTCAGGAAGACGTAGCCGAAGTTCTCCATGGTGTTGGCCATGGCGGCCTGCCGGATGCCGGCATCGGCGACCGCATCCTCGCGGATCGAGTCGAGGAACAGTTGATCGGCGGGCTTGAAGTCCGTGCCGAAGCGCTCGTTGAGGATGTCGATCAGCTTGGAGAGCTCGATCTGCTCGCCGCGCGCGATACCCGTCCCGACGGCCGTCGGCCCCGCGACTTCGCCGCCCTTGCCGGCCTCGAGCTGGATCGATCCCTCGCTGATCTTCTGGATGCGGTAGTACTTGAGCGCCACCTCGTCATCGAAACGGTAGGCCGGCCCCTGGTCGCCCCGCGGCAGCTTGGTCAGAAGGAACCGGATGTAGGAGTAGAGCTTCTCCAGGTCCGAATCCTGAAAGGGGATGACCTGGGACATGAAGGCGTAAAGGTTGCGGTAGGCGACCAGGTCTTTTCGGAACGTCTCGCGGTCTTCGTCGTCGAGCTGGTTGTAGCGGGTCACCGCCGGATCGATGCACGCGTTCATCCGCGCGTGGTCGGCGGGCGTCTGGTTCCTGCTGGGCTTGTAGAAGACCCTGCTGAACTCCTCCACTTCGGCAGCGTGGTAAACCTGTCTGGCGCCGAGCTTCGCCTGCAGCTCGTAGAGCTGTCTTGCCTCGGCCCGCTCGCCGATGAGGGTCCGCTCGTAGTAGGGCTGGAACGCCGCGAGGATCTCCTCCGGCTCGTTGACGAAGTCCAGGACGAAGGTGTCCTCCTTTCCCGGATGCGTCCGGTTCAGGCGGGACAGGGTCTGAACGGCCTGAATACCCGCCAGCCGCTTGTCCACGTACATCGTGTGAAGCAGCGGCTGGTCGAACCCCGTCTGGTACTTCTCCGCGACAAGCAGAACCTGGTACTCCTCGCCGGCAAACCGCTCCGGCAGCTCCTTCTCCCGGATGCCCTGGTTCATTCCGACCTCGGTGTACTCGACGCCGGGTGCGTCCGGGTCGATCACCGTTCCGGAAAAGGCCACGAGCGTCTTGATGCCCGTGTAGCCCTTCTCCGCGATGTACCGGTCGAACGACTGCTTGCAGCGGACGGCGTGTAGACGGCTCGACGTCACCACCATGGCCTTCGCCTTGCCGCCGATCTTGTGCATGGTGAACAGACGGAAGTGCTCCACTATCACCTCGGTCTTCTGGGCGATGTTGTGCGGGTGCAGGCTCATGAACCGGGCCAGCGCACGAGCCGCCTTCCGCTTGTCGACCTGGGGATCGTCCTCGATGGACTTGATGAGCCGGTAGTAGGTCTTGTAGGTCGTGTAGTTCTGGAGCACGTCGAGGATGAACCCCTCCTCGATGGCCTGGCGCATGCTGTAGAGGTGAAACGGCTGCGGCTTGCCGTCGGCGCCGGGGCGACCGAACACCTCGAGCGTCTTGTACTTCGGCGTGGCGGTGAAGGCCAAAAAGCTGATGTTGGGCTGCCTGCCGCGCTTGACCATGGTGCGGAGGACCTCTTCTTCGTAGTCGGGCAGCCCTTCTTCTTCCGCCTTCTTGCGAGCCTCCTCCTTGATCGCCGCGCCGCCGAGCACCCCCTTGAGTTCGGTCGCCGTCTCGCCCCCCTGCGAGCTGTGTGCCTCGTCGATGATGACAGCGTAGCGGCGCTTGGGGAGGTCGCCGATCTTCTCCGTGACGAAGGGGAACTTCTGGAGGGTCGTGATGACGATGGGCACGCCCGCGCCGAGCGCCTCGGCGAGCTGGGCGGAGTCCACGTCGATCTTCTGGACGACGCCCTGCTTGTGCTCGAACTGGTAGACCGTGTTCTGGAGCTGCTGGTCGAGTACGACTCGGTCGGTCACGATAATGATCGAGTCGAAGACCTTCTCGTCCTTCGCGTTGTAGAGGCTTGCCAGCCGGTGGGCGACCCAGGCGATGGAGTTGCTCTTGCCGCTGCCGGCCGAGTGTTGGACCAGGTAGTTCGTGCCCGCGCCGTTCGCGCGCGCGTCGGCGACGAGCTTCCGCACGCAGTCGAGCTGGTGGTAGCGGGGGAAGATCATCGTTTCGCGCTGGACCTTCCTGCCTCCGAGGCGCTTCTCGTCAATCTGGAGGTGGACGAAGCGCGCCAGGATGTCCAGGAAGCTGTGGCGCTCGAGGACCTCCTCCCACAGGTAGGCGGTCTTCCAGCCGCCGGGGTTCTCCGGGTTGCCCGCGCCGCCGGCGCAGCCCTTGTTGAAGGCGAGGAAGTGCGTGTTCCGGCCGGCAAGCCGCGTCGTCATGTAGACCTCGTCCGGGTCCACAGCGAAATGGACCAGGGCGCGCTTCCTGAACTGGAAGAGCAGGTCCGCAGGATCGCGGTCGTGCTTGTACTGCCGCACCGCGTCCCGCCAGGTCTGGCCCGTCATCGGATTCTTGAGCTCCGCGGTGGCGACCGGGATGCCGTTCAGACCGAGCGTCACGTCGAGCGTGTTCCCATGGCGGTTCGAGTACCGAAGCTGACGCGTGATCGTGAGGCGGTTCGCGGCGTACAGGCGCTGGGTTTCCGGGTTCATGCCGCTCGCCGGCGCGAAGTAGGCGGCGTGGAACAGCTTCCCGAAGCACTTGAACCCATGGCGGAGGACCGACAGACACCCTTCGTGCTCGGAGTTCAACGCCCGGCAGAGATCGTCCAGGAGGACCGCCTCGGCCTTCTCCTTCTGCAGGTTCTCGAGGTACTCCCACTCCTTGGGCTGGGTCTCCCGCACGAAGGCGAGGAAGGTCCCCGCGTCGATGCACCGCTCGCGGTCGAAGTCGTCCCGGGCGCCTCGCGTATAGCCGCCCGAGGAGACGAGGTGCTCCTCGATGGCCGATTCGAACGCGGCTTCGGTGTGGCGGCCGGGCATCAGCGCACCCCTCCGAACTCGAACCGCACGGCGAGTTCCTTGAGCATCCTGAACGTGTCCGTGTAGGGCACCTCGAAGTGGGCGCAGACGTCGGGGAGCTTGATCTCCCGCTTGGCCTCGGGGCGCCGCTCTTCGTTCGTGACGACGACGGCACCGTGGACGCTCGCGTAGGCGACCAGCCACCCGTCCGCGCCGGTAGCGAACTTCGCCTTCGCGTGGTCGAAGTACTGCGGGCTTCGTTGCACCCACATCATGACGTCGGTGTACGCGGTGGTCACAGGATCATCGTCCACGCCGAGGAAGAATGTGTCAGGCAGGTCCTTCGTCACCCACTGCACCAGATCCTCCGTCTTTCGTCCCACGAGCAGCTCGTTCCTGACACGATCGATGCTGTAGGTGCGTCCGGCATGATGATGATGGATGACGCTTGCCCAGAATCCGGGGCAGATGTGGCTCCTCTCGACTTTCCGTGGAGCGCTGGACCTGAGTTGACGGCGTAGGCGCTCCGGTTCATCCGTACCCTTTTCTTTCCGACCAGGGAGAGAGGGGGCAGTGGGATGAACCAGGAGCGGGGCAATCTTGTCGCGACGTATCTCGGGTTGCAAGGGTTCGAAGTGGTGGCGGTGGTGCAGGCGGGGCATCCGCGGCGGGGCCGGGTGAAGGTGATCCGGATCGAGCGGCGCACGGGGCAGCACGAGTGGTCGGGCTGCGGGCGACGGCACGAGCGGGCGCTGTTCACGGAGCCGATGCCGATCTGGCTGCGGGACTGCTCGCTCGGCGACGTGGAGACTTACCTGGAGGTGCAGCCGGTGCGGCTGGCGTGCTGTGGGGGGACGCGGGTGGAGCGGTTGCCGTTCGCGATGCCGGGCTTCCGGATGACGCGGCGCTTCTTCGAGCGCCTGGCGGCACTGTGCACGCGGTTGCCGGTCTCGGCGGTGGCGAAGATGGCCCGCCTGTCGTGGGAGACGGTGGCGCGCGTCGACGGCCGGGCGATCGAGCTGGCGCTCGGGGACCGCACCGCGGCGCTGACGGAGCTGCGCTGGATCAGCGTCGACGAGGTCTCGCGCACGGGCGGCCGGGAGTACTTCACGATCGTGACCAACCTCGAGAACGGGCGCGTCGTCTGGATCGGCGACGGCAAGGGCCGCCGCGGGCTGCTGCCGTTCCTGCGTGCGCTGCAGGCGAAGGGCCGCCGCAAGCTGCGCGGCATCGTGAGCGACCTCGGCTACCTGCGGGTGATCGCCGCGCGATTGCCGCACGCGGTGCATATCCTCGATCGCTTCCACATCGTCCAGTGGGTCAACCGGGCGCTGGACGACCTGCGCCGGCGGCTGTTCTCGGCGGCACCGCGAGACCAACTCGGGCGGACCCTGAAGGTGAAGAAGTGGCTGCTGCTGTCGGCGCGGGAGAACCTCGGGCACCGCGACAAGCTCGTGCTCGGGAGGCTCGTCGAGCTCAACCAGCCGCTCTACCGCGGCTACCTGCTCAAGGAGCAGCTGCGCGCGATTCTGCGGCATCCGTGGCGCTACTTCGGCGTGCTGCGCGAGCGGCTGCACGACTGGATCCTCGCCGTGTTCGATGCCGCGTTGCCCGAGTTCAAGGTCGTCGCGAACCGGCTGGCCAACCATCTCGACGCCGTCATCGCCGGGCACCAGCACGACGTCCCGCTGGGGCTGGCCGAGTCACGCAACAGCCAGAGCGCGGCGCTGCGCTTCCAGGCCCGCGGATACCGCGATCCCGAGTACTTCAAGCTCAAGATCCTCCAGCGCTGCGGGCTGCCCCACAACCCGTGGGCGAGGATCACGCTGTGAGCGCATCAGCACGGAAAATCGAGAGGAGCCGCAGATGTCGAACGCGTAGTGCCGGTTCTTCGCCGTGATGAAGACGTCCGTGTCCAGGATGTACCGACGCTCGGCCGCCATCAGAACCCGAACCCCAGGCGCTGCGCGTACTGCTGAAAGGCGCCCCCACGCAGGCCGGTCAGGTCGTACGCCTCCTTAAAACCCACGCGCCCCTCGATCGCCGCGCGGATGACGTGCGTGGCGAAGAGCGCGCCGACGCGGGTGTTCTGGTTGTTGTAGAAGTCGCCGCCTCCCGGTCCCTTGCTCCGGCGCCGCTCTTCGGCGACGTATGCGCGGTAGAAGGTGAAGAAGGCCTCCCGGTCGACCAGTCGGAGGTCCATGGCGCGCCGGCCGGCGACGATTGGGCTCACCTTGAATCTTCGCGCGAGATCATCGAACGGTCGCTCGGCGCGCTTGGCGTCGCTCCAGCAGGTCCTGAGCTCGCGCTCCGGAACGAGGAACTCCGCCGCCGCCTTGTGGCAGAAGTCCTCGATTTGCGATCCGCCGGGAAACAGATCTTCGAATCCGGAAACGCCCTCGCTCCCGAGCCAGACGTGGGCAAGCTCGTGCGCAAGCGTGAACAGCTGGGCCGACTTGGCGTCGGCACCGTTCACGAAGATCAGCGGCGCATGAGTGTCGCAGAGGGCGAAGCCTCGGAACTCCTGCACGTCGAGCTTCCGATGCGTGTTGTTGCCCACCACGCCGTTGATCACGGCCATGACCCCGAGGTTTTCGACGGCCTGCCGCAGCCTCGAAACGGCTTCCTGCCACGTCCGCACCTCGGTGGCCCAGCCATCGCCGAAGCCGATGATCCGCCGCATCTCCCGTCCCACCGAGTCGGGCGCGTCCCTCAGCCGTGCAGTGCCGACGAACTCCAGTGGATCCGCTTCGCCGTCGAGAAGCGTCTCCCGCAGCCACGCCTGGCGCTGCTGCATGCCATAGATCGTGTCGAGGAGATCGGGGCTCGGCCCACGCAGCTCGGTGCCCGCCACCGTCCGGAAGTCCGGGATCGGAAGGCGCTCCTCCGGTGGCTCTGGCAGGAAGAGGTATCCGATGGGAACGTGCATCGCACTCGCGAACGCCTCGAGTTGCCTCATTGTCGGCTGCACCTCGCCCCGCTCCCAGGCCGGGAGTTTGGGGAATCGACTCACCAAGACATCTGCGGGGAGACCCGCACGCTCGCGCGCCCACTGGACGAGGTCAGGCTTGATGGCGACGCGGCTCATCAGTTCTTGTACCCCCTGATCCGCTTGAACCACGAGTCCACGAGATTCAGTTCCTGGCTCTTCCGGGAATCGTGTGGGTGAAATCATGCGACGAGAACGGTCTGACCACGACTCGGGCCGCGCCAAATGGCCTCTTCCAGCGGGTGCTGGCCCTCTCGCCCTCGCCGAGCCCAACGGC
>Ga0187893_10014040_pt1 | contig 11011 bp, 5 predicted proteins | sample MA1701074metaG_FD_139574 | JGI IMG/M metagenome (GOLD analysis project Ga0187893, IMG submission 139574) | White microbial mat communities from a basaltic lava cave in the Kipuka Kanohina Cave System on the Island of Hawaii, USA - MA170107-4 metaG ...
AGTCACACGCCCAGCAGGGCGGAAAAGAAGGTCAGATTCCGCGCGATGCTCGGAATGACAAGACACCCCTCACCCTACCCTCTCCCCGCAAGCGGGGCGAGGGGAAATAAACCCAGAACAAAAAAAAGACCCCGCAGCGCGGGGTCTTTTGCGTTGCGTGAAAAAATTACTCGGCCGCTGCCTTCTCGTCCTTGGCGTCTTCGGCATCGTCCTTGTCGCCGGAACCGCTGAGCGCCGCGCTGTCGAGGCCGGTGGGCTCGAATGCGCCGCCGCCGCCAACGCCGCGCTGTAGATCGGCCAGCAGACTGCCGCCACGCGCCTTGCGGCGCTGCTCGTGGTAGGCCAGGCCGGTGCCCGCGGGAATCAGACGGCCGACGATGACGTTCTCCTTCAAGCCGCGCAGCTCGTCGCGCGAGCCGCGCACCGAGGCTTCGGTGAGCACGCGCGTGGTTTCCTGGAACGACGCCGCCGAGATGAACGACTCGGTTGAGAGCGAGGCCTTGGTGATGCCCAGCAACTGGCGCTCGAACTTGGCCGCGTGCTCCTTCTTGCCCTTGAGCTTCTTGTTCTCGGCCTGCACCGCGAAGATCTCGACCTGTTCACCCTGCAGGAACTTGGTGTCGCCGGTCTCGGTGATCTCCACCTTGCGCAGCATCTGGCGGATGATGGTTTCGATGTGCTTGTCGTTGATGCGCACGCCCTGCAAGCGGTACACGTCCTGGATTTCCTTGACCAGGTGGTTGGCCAGCGCGACGACGCCGCGCAGGCGCAGGATGTCGTGCAGCGCCGGCTCGCCGTCGGTGATCTGCTCGCCCTGGACGATGTGCTCGCCCTCGAACACGCTGATCTGCTGCCACTTCGGCACCAGTTGTTCGACTTCGTCGCCCTTGGCGGTGACGATCTTGATGCGCTGCTTGCCCTTGGTGGCGGTGCCGAACTTCACGGTGCCGCTGGCTTCGGCGAGGATCGCCGGGTCCTTCGGTTTGCGCGCCTCGAACAGGTCGGCGACCCGCGGCAGACCGCCGGTGATGTCGCGCGACTTCGACGCTTCCTGCGGGATCTTGGCGATGATGTCGCCGACGCCCACATGCGCGCCGTCCTCGACCATGACGATGGCCTTGGGCGGCAGCGTATAGCTGGCCGGGATGTCGGTGCCGGGGAAGTTGAGCTCCTTGTTGCGGCCGTCCACCAGCTTGACCAGCGGGCGCAGGTCCTTGCCGGCGCTGCCGCGGGTCTTGGGCTCGGTGACCACCAGCGTGGCGACGCCGGTGATGTCGTCAGTCTCGCGGTTGACGGTGATGCCGTCCTCGAAATCCTCGAAGCGCACGGTACCGGCGAGCTCCGTCACGATCGGATGCGTGTGCGGGTCCCACTGCGCGATGCGCTGGCCGGCCTTGATGTCGTCGCCGTCGGCGATGGTGATGGTTGCGCCGTACGGAATCTTGTAGCGCTCGCGCTCGCGGCCATCGGCCGCGACCACGCCGATCTCGCCGGATCGCGAGGTGGCGACCAGATGACCGTCCTTGTGGCGCACGGTCTTGAGGTTATGGAACTTGGCGCTGCCGGCGTTGCGCGTGTCGACGCCGTCCGCCGCCACCGAACGCGAAGCCGCGCCGCCGACGTGGAAGGTGCGCATGGTCAACTGCGTGCCGGGCTCGCCGATCGACTGCGCGGCGATGACGCCCACCGCTTCGCCGATGTTGATGCGCGTGCCGCGCGCCAGATCGCGCCCATAGCACTGGGCGCAGATGCCGAACGACAGTTCGCAGGTGATGGGCGAACGCACCCAGACTTCGTCCACGCTGTGTTTTTCCAGCAAGTCCACCCGTTTCTCGTCGAGCAGGGTGCCGGCTTCGACCAGCACCTTGTTCTCGCCGGGGATGGTGACATCGCGCAGCACCACGCGGCCGAGCACGCGGTCGCGCAGAGCCTCGAGCACGTCGCCGCCTTCGACCACCGGCGTCATCAGCAGGCCGTTCTCGGTGCCGCAATCTTCCGCGGTCACCACCACGTCCTGCGACACGTCCACCAGACGGCGCGTCAGATAACCGGAGTTGGCGGTTTTCAGCGCGGTGTCGGCCAGGCCCTTGCGGGCGCCGTGGGTCGAGATGAAGTACTGCAGCACGTTGAGGCCTTCGCGGAAGTTCGCCGTGATCGGCGTCTCGATGATCGAGCCGTCGGGCTTGGCCATCAGGCCGCGCATGCCGGCGAGCTGGCGGATCTGCGCCTGCGAACCACGCGCGCCGGAGTCGGCCATCATGAACACCGAGTTGAAGCTCGGCTGCTTGACAGCCTCGCCCTTCTTGTTCTTGACCGATTCGGTGCCGATGCGCGCCATCATCGCCTTCGACACTTCGTCGTTGGCGCGCGACCAGATGTCGACCACGCGGTTGTAACGCTCGCCGCCGGTGGTCAGACCGCTGGTGTATTCCTGTTCGATCTCCTTGACCTTCTTCTCGGCCTGATCGACCAGCCTGGCTTTTTCGTCGGGGATGACCATGTCATCCACGCAGAACGAAATGCCGGCCTTGGTCGACATGCGAAAACCCATGTACATGAGCTGGTCGGCGAAAATCACCGTGTCCTTGGTGCCGGCGCGGCGGTAAACCTGGTTGATGATCTGGCCGACCGCTTTCTTGGTCAGGGTCTTGTTGACCAGCGCGAACGGAATCCCTTCGGGCAGGATCTCCGACAGCAGCGCGCGGCCGACGGTGGTGTCGTTGACGCGCACGACTTCCTTGACGCCCTTGGGCTCTTCAATGAAATCCTTCATGCGCACCTTGATCTTGGCCTGCAGATCGATCTGGCCGGTTTCGAAAGCGCGGTGCACTTCGCCGACGTCGCTGAATTTCATGCCCTCGCCCTTGGCGCCGATGCGGTCGCGCGACAGCCAGTAGAGCCCGAGCACGACGTCCTGCGACGGCACGATGATCGGGTCGCCGTTGGCCGGCGACAGGATGTTGTTGGTCGACATCATCAGCACGCGCGCCTCGATCTGCGCTTCGAGCGACAGCGGCACATGCACCGCCATCTGGTCGCCGTCGAAGTCGGCGTTGAACGCCGTGCAGACCAGCGGATGCAGCTGGATCGCCTTGCCTTCGACCAGCACCGGCTCAAACGCCTGGATGCCCAGACGATGCAGGGTCGGCGCGCGGTTCAGCAGCACCGGATGTTCGTTGATGCACTCTTCCAGGATGTCCCAGACCTGGGCTTCCTGGCGTTCGACCATCTTCTTCGCCGCCTTGATCGTGGTGGCGATGCCCAGGCGCTGCAGCTTGGAGAACACGAAGGGCTTGAACAGTTCGAGTGCCATCAGCTTGGGCAACCCGCACTGATGCAGCTTGAGCGTGGGCCCGACGACGATGACCGAACGGCCGGAATAGTCCACGCGCTTGCCGAGCAGGTTCTGACGGAAGCGGCCCTGCTTGCCCTTGATCATGTCGGCGAGCGATTTCAGCGCGCGCTTGTTGGTGCCGGTGATGGCACGGCCGCGGCGGCCGTTGTCAATCAGCGCGTCCACCGACTCCTGCAGCATGCGCTTTTCGTTGCGCACGATGATGTCGGGCGCGTTCAGCTCGAGCAGGCGCTTGAGGCGGTTGTTGCGGTTGATGACGCGGCGATACAGGTCGTTGAGATCGGACGTGGCGAAGCGGCCGCCGTCGAGCGGCACCAGCGGACGCAGGTCCGGCGGCAGCACCGGCAGCACGGTCAGGATCATCCACTCGGGCTTGTTGCCGGAGGTGAGGAAGTATTCGATCAGCTTGAGGCGCTTGCCGAGCTTCTTGATCTTGGCTTCGGAGCCGGTCTTGGTGATCGCCTCGCGGATATTCAGGGTTTCCTTCTGCAGGTCAATCGCCTTCAGCAGGTCGAGGATCGCCTCGGCGCCCATGCGCGCATCGAAGTCGTCGCCGTATTTCTCGACGGCGTTGAGATATTCCTCTTCGGTCAGCAGAGTGCCCTTGGTCAGCGGCGACAGCCCCGGCTCGACCACGATGTGCGCTTCGAAATACAGCACGCGCTCGATCGCGCGCAGCGGCATGTCCAGCAGCAGGCCGATGCGGCTCGGCAGGGACTTCAGGAACCAGATGTGCGCGGTCGGTGAGGCCAGCTCGATGTGCGCCATGCGCTCGCGGCGCACCTTGGCGATGGTGACCTCGACGCCGCACTTCTCGCAGACCACGCCGCGGTGCTTGAGGCGCTTGTACTTGCCGCACAGGCACTCGTAGTCCTTGATCGGCCCGAACAACTTGGCGCAGAACAGGCCATCGCGTTCCGGCTTGAAGGTGCGGTAGTTGATCGTCTCCGGCTTCTTCACTTCGCCGTACGACCACGAACGGATCGTCTCCGGCGAAGACAGGCCGATGCGGATGGCGTCGAAATCCTGCGCGGTTTCGTCCGGGGTGCGGAACAGATTGAATAGCTCTTTCATAGGGGTCTTCCGAAATTCCTGGGGCCTTAGGCGTTCTGGTCGAGGTCAATGTTGAGACCGATGGAGCGGATCTCCTTGACCAGGACGTTGAACGACTCGGGCATGCCGGCATCCATGCGGTGATCGCCATCGACGATGGACTTGTACATCCGGGTACGGCCGGTGGTGTCGTCGGACTTCACCGTCAGCATTTCCTGCAGGGTGTAGGCCGCGCCGTAGGCTTCCAGCGCCCAGACCTCCATCTCGCCGAAACGCTGGCCGCCGAACTGCGCCTTGCCGCCCAGCGGCTGCTGGGTGACCAGCGAGTACGGGCCGGTGGAGCGCGCGTGCATCTTGTCGTCGACCAGGTGGTTCAGCTTCAACATGTACAGATAACCGACCGTGATCGGACGCGCGAAGGCCTCGCCGGTGCGGCCGTCGATCAGATGGGTCTGGCCGGTGCGCGGCAGACCCGCGAGTTCGAGCATGTCCTTGATCTCCTCCTCGCTGGCGCCGTCGAACACCGGCGTCGCCATCGGCAGGCCGGAGGCCAGGTTGCGGCCCAGCGCCAGAATCTCGCTGTCCTTCAGCTTGTCCAGTTGCACACGCTCGGAGTTGCGGCCGGAGTAGGCCTTGTCGAGCAGCTTGCGCAGTTCGGCGACGGCCTTCTGCTGGCGCAGCATCTCGTCGATCTTCTTGCCGATGCCCTTCGCCGCCCAGCCCAGATGCACTTCCAGAAGCTGACCGATGTTCATGCGCGAAGGCACGCCCAGGGGGTTCAGCACGATGTCCACCGGCGTGCCGTCCTCGGCGTGCGGCATGTCCTCGACCGGAACGATCTGCGAGATCACGCCCTTGTTGCCGTGGCGGCCGGCCATCTTGTCACCCGGCTGCACGCGGCGCTTGACCGCCAGATAGACCTTGACCATCTTCAGCACGCCGGGGGCGAGCTCATCGCCCGCGGTGATCTTGCGTTTCTTCGCCTCGAAACGCTTGTCGAACTCGGCCTTCTGCTGCTTGAGCTGTTTGCCGAACGCCTCCAGCTCCTTCTGCGCGTCCTCGTTGTGCAGGCGGATGTCGAGCCACTTCTCGCGCTCGAGGCCTTCCAGATAGTCGTTGGCGACGCGATCACCCTTCTTCAGCGGTTTGGGCCCGCCGTCGGCGGTCTTGCCGTGCAACAGCTTGTGCAGACGGTCGTAGATGTCGTCCTCGAAGATGCGGAACTGGTCGGCGAGATCCTTCTTGACCGCCGCCAGCTCGGACTCCTCGATCGACAGCGCACGCGCGTCCTTCTTGATGCCCTCGCGGGTGAACACGCGCACGTCGATGACGGTGCCGTCCATGCCGGGCGGCACGCGCAGGCCGGTGTCCTTCACGTCGCTGGCTTTCTCGCCGAAGATCGCGCGCAGCAGCTTTTCTTCCGGCGTCAGCTGGGTCTCGCCCTTGGGCGTGACCTTGCCGACCAGGATGTCGCCCTGCTTGACCTCGGCGCCGATGAAAACGATGCCGGCTTCGTCGAGCTTGCGCAGCGCCGACTCGTTGACGTTGGGGATGTCGGCGGTGATTTCCTCCGGCCCCAGCTTGGTCTCGCGCGCGACGCAGGTCAGCTCCTCGATGTGGATCGAGGTGAAGCGGTCTTCCTCGACCACGCGCTCGGAGATCAGGATCGAGTCCTCGAAGTTGTAGCCGTTCCAGGGCATGAAGGCGATCAGCATGTTCTGACCGAGCGCCAGCTCGCCGATGTCGGTCGAAGGACCGTCGGCGATGACGTCGTTGCGCGCAACCACGTCACCCACATTCACCACCGGACGCTGGTTGATGCAGGTGTTCTGGTTGGAACGCGTGTACTTGATCAGATTGTAGATGTCGACGCCCGCTTCACCGGCGACGGTCTCGTCGTCGTTGACGCGGATGACGATGCGCGAGGCATCGACTTTGTCCACGGTGCCGCCACGCTTGGCGACGATGGCGACGCCGGAGTCGATCGCCAGGCGGCGCTCGATGCCGGTGCCGACCAGCGGCTTCTCGTTGCGCAGCAAGGGCACGGCCTGGCGCTGCATGTTGGCGCCCATCAGGGCGCGGTTGGCGTCGTCGTGCTCCAGGAACGGAATCAGCGCGGCGGCCACCGAGACGATCTGGCGCGGCGACACGTCCATGTACTGGACGCGATCCGGCGTCAGCATGGTGAACTCGTTCTGGAAGCGGCAGGAAATCAGATCGGCCTTGAACTTGCCCGACGGCGTCAGCTCCGAGTTCGCCTGCGCGATCACGTAACGGCCTTCTTCAATCGCCGACAGATACTCGATGGTGTCGCTGACATGGCCCTTCTCGACCTTGCGGTACGGCGTTTCGAGGAAGCCGTATTCGTTGGTGCGGGCGTAGCAGGACAGCGAGTTGATCAGACCGATATTCGGACCTTCCGGCGTTTCGATCGGGCAGACGCGCCCGTAGTGCGTCGGATGCACGTCGCGCACCTCGAAGCCGGCGCGTTCGCGGGTGAGGCCGCCGGGCCCCAGCGCCGAGACGCGTCGCTTGTGGGTGACTTCCGACAGCGGATTGTTCTGGTCCATGAACTGCGACAGCTGGCTGGAACCGAAGAACTCCTTGATCGCGGCGCCGACCGGCTTGGCGTTGATCAGGTCCTGCGGGAACAGGTTGTCGGCCTCGGCCAGCGCCAGGCGCTCGCGCACCGCCCGCTCGACGCGCACGAGTCCGGTGCGGAACACGTTCTCGACCATTTCGCCGACCGAACGGATGCGGCGGTTGCCGAGATGGTCGATGTCGTCGGTGACGTCCTCGCCATTGCGGATCGCGATGATCTGTTTGACCACGTCGACGATGTCCGAGGTGTGGCCGTATTCCTTCTGCAGCTTCTTCGAGGTTTCATCCTCCTTCAGCTTGACGTTGGTGCTGAAGTACATGTGGTCGTAGAGCACGCCGGAGCCGAGCACGCTGGTGCGGCGCAGGCGGCGGTTGAACTTCATGCGGCCGACGGCGGACAGATCGTACTTCTCGAGACCGAAGAACAGGCTCTGGAACAGGGTTTCCGCCGCGTCCTTGGTCGGCGGTTCGCCGGGGCGCATCATGCGGTAGATCTCGACCAGCGCCTCGAGGCGCGTGCTGGATGGATCGATCGCCAGCGTGGTGGAGATATACGGACCCTTGTCGAGATCATTGACGTAGAGCGTGCGCAGATCCTTGACCCCGGCCTTGCGCAAGACCGCGATCAGTTCGTCATTCAGTTCGCTGTTGCACTTGGCGACGATCTCGCCGGTGTCCTTGTTGACGATGTCGCGGGCCAGAATCTTGCCGACCAGATAGCTGTCCGGAACGTGCAGATGCTTGAGGCCCGATTCCTGGATCTGCTTGATGTGGCGGGCGGTAACGCGCTTGCCGGCTTCGATCAGCACCTTGCCCTTGTGGGCGATGTCGAACGCGAGAGTCTCACCCTTGAGGCGTTCGGCGATCAATTCCAGCTCGGCGCCTTCGTCCTTGAGCTTGAGCAGGTTCTGCTCATGGAACAGCTCGAGCATCTGCTCGTTGTTGTAGCCCAGTGCGCGCAGCAGGATGGTCGCCGGCAGCTTGCGGCGGCGGTCAATGCGCACGAACAGGTTGTCCTTCGGATCGAACTCCAGATCCAGCCAGGAGCCGCGGTAGGGAATGATGCGCGCGGAGTAGAGCAGCTTGCCCGAGCTGTGGGTCTTGCCCTTGTCGTGGTCAAAGAACACGCCGGGCGAGCGGTGCAGCTGGCTGACGACGACACGCTCGGTGCCGTTGATGATGAAGGTGCCGTGGTCGGTCATCAGCGGGATTTCGCCGAGATAGACCTCCTGCTCGCGCACTTCCTTGACCTTCTTTTCCTTCGATTCGCGGTCATAGATCGCCAGCTTGACCTGGACCTTGAGCGGCGCGGCGAAGGTGAGGCCGCGCACGCGGCACTCTTTCTCGTCGAACACCGACTCGTCGAGACGGTATTTGACGAACTCCAGCGACGCGGCGCCGTTGTAGGAATTCATCGGAAACACGGACCGGAACGCGGCTTGCAGGCCGACCGGACGGCGGCTCGACTGCGGCAGCGCCGCCTGAAGAAACTCGCGGTAGGAGTTGATCTGCTCCGCCAGCAGGTAGGGGATTTCCAGCGTCTCGACCTGCTTGCGGAAATCCTTGCGGATGCGTTTCTTCTCGGTGAACGAATAGGCCATGTGTGTTCTCTCGTCAATCTCTTGATGTTCAGATGGACAGCGGTGCTTCAAAAAAAGCGAGCGAGGATGGGCGCACTGCGCCCATCCCCGATCGTCATTCCGGCGAAAGCCGGGATCCAGACTCCGGCGAAAGCCGGGATCCAGGCTTGGCGGGTCGGACTGGATCCCGTGTCATCGGCCGTCCATGGCCTGCACGGGATAAGTGCATCCTGCACTTACTTCAGTTCGACCTTGGCGCCGCCCTCTTCGAGCTTCTTCTTCATCGCCTCGGCATCGGCCTTGGCCACGGCCTCCTTCACGGTCTGCGGCGCGCCTTCGACCATGTCCTTGGCTTCTTTCAAGCCCAGACCGGTGATCTCGCGCACGACCTTGATGACGTTGACCTTCTTCGCCGGATCGACCGCGGTCATGACCACGGTGAATTCGGTTTTCGCTTCAGCGGCGGGCGCTGCAGCGGCAGCCGGGCCCGCGGCGACAGCCACCGGAGCGGCGGCGGTCACGCCGAACTTGTCTTCCATCATCTTGACCAGCTCGACCAGATCCATCACCGACATCTTGGCGACGGCGTCGAGAACTTCTTCTTTGCTTGCCATGTGTGTTGCCTCGTTAAATAAGTTAAGTGTGTGTAAACCAGTGCGGAATGAATGGATTCGCGATCAGGCGGCTTTCTGCTTCTCCGCCACGGCGTTCACCGCGCGGACAAACTTGGCCGGAATTTCGTTCAAGGTACGTGCGAGCTTGCCGATCGGCGCCTTCATCGTGCCGAGCAGGATGGCCAGAGCCTGTTCCTGGGTCGGCAGCGAGGCGAGGCGTTCGATGTCCTTGGGACCGTACAGCGTCCCGCCGACGGCGACTGCCTTGACCACCAGCTTGTCGTTGTCCTTGACGAAATCCTTGATCACGCGCCCCACGGCGCCCGGATCCTCGAGCGAGAATCCCAGCACCAGCGGACCGGTCAGGGCGGTGTCCAGGCACTCGAACTGCGTGCCTTTCACTGCCTTGCGCGCCAGCGTGTTCTTGACCACGTGCAGGTAGACGCCGCTTTTGCGGGCCTTGCTGCGCAGATCATCGAACTTGATGGCGGTCAGTCCGCGGTTCTCGGCCGCCACGGCCGAGAGTGCGCGCTTCGCGACTTCATTCACCTCCGCAACCAGAGCCTTCTTGTCTTCAAGCCTTAAGGGCATTCGACCTCTACCTCCGGTTACTGCGTTGACGAACCAGGTGCCGAGACTTGCGCCTCAACACCCACCTGTTACGGGGCCGCGAAACCGCTAAAACATTCCGCTTCCACCGTCTGCGTAGGCAATGTCCTTTAAGTCCTAACGACACCTACGGTCTTTGACGCGTGGCTTGCACCACACTTCAAAACTGCACGAAGAACGCTCGCGCGCACTTCGCTTGATTCAAATCATTCCGGCAATGAGCCGACGTCGACGCGGACGCCGGGCCCCATCGTGGTCGACAGCGTCAGCTTCTTGATGAAGATGCCCTTGGCCGAAGCCGGGCGCTGCTTGCGCACGTCGCGCAGCACCGCCAGCAGGTTCTCCTTGATCTGATCCTGCTGGAAATGCGCGGCGCCGATCGAGCAATGCACGATGCCCGCCTTGTCGGCACGGAACTTGGCCATGCCGGCCTTGGCGTTCTTGACCGCGGTCGCCACATCCGGCGTCACCGTGCCGGTCTTCGGGTTGGGCATCAGGCCGCGCGGGCCCAGCACCTGGCCCAGCGCGCCAACCACGCGCATCGCGTCCGGTGCGGCAATGACCACGCCAAAGTTGAGCTCGCCCGCCTTCATCTTGTCGGCCAGCTCCTGCATGCCGACTTCATCGGCACCGGCTTTCTTGGCCTCGTCGGCCTTGGCCCCCTGCGCGAACACCGCCACGCGCACGCTCTTGCCGCTGCCGTGCGGCAGCACGGTCGAGCCACGCACGGTCTGATCCGACTTGCTGGCGTCGATGCCGAGATTGATGGCGAGATCCACCGACTCCTTGAACTTGGCGGTGGCGCAGGTCCTGACCAATTCCACCGCCTGGTCGAGCGGGTAGTGCTTGCCGATCTGGACCTTGTCCTGGAACGCCTTCTGGCGCTTGCTGAGGACGATGACCTGTTTCTTGGCTTCTTGCGTGGCCATGATTATTTCTCCACCACGTCAATGCCCATGCTGCGGGCGGATCCGGCGACCAGGCGCATCGCGGCCTCCATGCTGCCGGCATTGAGATCCGGCATCTTGATCTTGGCGATTTCCTCGCACTGCTTGCGGGTGATCTTGCCCACCTTCTTGGTGTGCGGCGTCGGCGAACCGGATTCAATGCCCGCAGCCTTCTTGATCAGCACCGTCGCCGGCGGCGTCTTGGTGATGAAGGTGAAGCTGCGATCCGAGTACACCGTGATGACCACGGGA
>Ga0187893_10014043_pt1 | contig 11007 bp, 12 predicted proteins | sample MA1701074metaG_FD_139574 | JGI IMG/M metagenome (GOLD analysis project Ga0187893, IMG submission 139574) | White microbial mat communities from a basaltic lava cave in the Kipuka Kanohina Cave System on the Island of Hawaii, USA - MA170107-4 metaG ...
CACCGGGGCCACCACCGGGGCGGGCACCGGCGTGGCCTAGGATCGGTCCGTCATGGTGCTGGTGTGGATCGTGCTCGGCGTGGTGGTGGTGGCCGCCATCTTCGCCGTGCTCCAGTACAACGGGCTCGTGCGGTTGCGCAACCGCATCGACGCCGCCTGGGCCCAGATCGACGTCCAGCTCAGGCGTCGCTACGACCTCATCCCCAACCTCGTGGAGACGGTGAAGGGCTACGCCGCCCACGAGCGCGAGACCCTCGAGGCGGTGGTGCGGGCCCGCAACGCCGGTATCGACGCCCAGGGTGTGGCGGCCCAGGGCCAGGCCGAGAACATGATCACGAGCGCCCTGCGGTCGCTCTTTGCCCTGAGCGAGGCCTACCCCGACCTCAAGGCCAACGAGAGCTTCCTGGCCCTCCAGGAGGAGCTCACCTCCACCGAGGGGCGCATCGCCTACGCCCGCCAGTTCTACAACGATGCCGTCCTGCGGCTGAACACGAAGGTGCAGAGCTTCCCCTCCAACCTCATCGCCTCGATGTTCGGCTTCTCCGAGCGGGAGTACTTCGAGATCGACGACGCCTCGCGCGGCCCGGTGTCCGTCCAGTTCTGACGCCCGTGCCGTCCTGAGCGACCCAACCGTCCCCGACCCCCAGGCCCGGTAGACCCTGTACGAGCAGATCGCCGCCAACAAGCGCCGCTCGGTCCTGCTCCTCGCCGCCTTCGTGGCCCTCGTGGTGCTCGTGGGCCTGGCCCTCGAGCTCGTCGTGGGCTACGGGCCCGCCGGCGTGGTCCTGGCCCTGGCTGTGGCCGCCGTCGGGGCCGGCCTGGCCTGGTGGCGCTCCGACGCCGTGGCCCTGGCCATGAGCCACGCCGAGCCCGCCGACCCCTCGACCCACGCCCGCTACCACAACCTCGTGGAGGGCCTCTGCATCGCCGCCGGCCTCCCCAAGCCCCGGCTCTACGTCATCGAGGACCCCGCCCCCAACGCCTTCGCCACCGGGCGGGACCCCGACCACGCGGCGGTGGCGGTGACCACCGGGCTCCTGGAGAAGATGGACCGCATCGAGCTCGAGGGGGTGTTGGCCCACGAGCTGGCCCACATCCGCAACTACGACATCCTCGTGTCCACCCTGGCCGTCACCCTCGTGGGCACGGTGGCGGTGGTGAGCGACTTCGCCCTGCGGTTCCTGTGGTGGGGCGGTCCCCGCCACCGCAACGACCGCCGCGGCCGCTCGGGCGGGCCGGCCGCGATCCTCGCCGTCGTGGGCTTCGTCCTGCTCCTCGTGGCCCCCCTCGTGGCCCGGCTCATGCAGCTCGCCGTGAGCCGGCGGCGGGAGTCGCTGGCCGACACCACCGGGGTGTCCTTCACCCGCTACCCACCCGGCCTCATCGCCGCCCTGGAGAAGCTCGAGGCCGATCGCACCGTGGTGCATTCCTCGTCGCGAGCCACGGCCCACCTGTGGATAGAGTCCCCCCTGGCACGCACCCGAGCCGACGGCCCCCTGTCGCGGCTCAACCGCCTCTTCGAGACCCACCCCCCGCTCGCCGAGCGGATCCAGGCCCTCAAGGAGCTCTAGTGATGACCCACCCCCTCCGGCGACGCCGGCCTGGCCTGGGGCCGGCCCTCGTGCTCGTGGTGGCCCTGGCCGCCGCCGCCTGCTCCTCGGGGGGCGACGAGGCCGAGGGACCCACCTCCACCGAGGGGACGACGACCACCACGCTGCCACCCCGGTTCCCGCTCACTGGGCTCGTGGCCGGTCCCGCCGACGCCGAGGCCCTCGGTCGCCCGGCCCTCACCGTGAAGATCGAGAACGCGGCGGTGGCCCGGCCCCAGGCCGGCCTCGACCAGGCCGACGTCGTCTACGAGGAGGTGGTGGAGGGGGGCCAGACCCGGTTCCTGGCCGTCTTCCACTCCGCCGGCAGCGACGTGGGCCCCGTGCGCTCGGTGCGGCCCACCGACCCCGACGTCGTCGGCCCGCTCGGTGGCCTCTTCGCCTACTCGGGGGGCACGGCCCCCTTCGTGGCCAAGCTCCGCCAGACCCCCGGCCTCGTCGACGTGGGGGCCAGCGCCTCCCCCGACGCCTACCGGCGGCGCTCGGACCGGTCGTCCCCCCACAACCTCTACAGCTCCACCGACGCCCTCTACACCGCCGGCCCCGGCGATCTCGCCCCCCCGGGGGCCCTCTGGGCCTTCACCGCCGACGACGCCCCCTTCGCCCCGGCCGGGGCCGCCGAGCTGCGAGGGCTCGACATCCGCCTGGGCGCCACCACGACGGCCACCTACACCTGGGACGAGGCCCGGGGCGGGTGGCTGCGGACCACCGACGGCCGGGCCCACCTCGTGGAGTCGGGCGCCCAGCTTGCCCCCGCCAACGTGATCGTGCAGTTCGTGCCCTACCGGGACAGCGGGGGCCGCGACGCCGCCGGCTCGGTGGTGCCCGAGGCCACCGTGGTGGGCCAGGGCGAGGCCCTCGTGCTCTCCGGGGGTCGCTACGTCCGGGGGCGGTGGGCCAAGGCCTCGGGCTCCGAGGCCACGGTCTTCACCGACGCCGCCGGCCAGCCCATCGCCCTCCGGCCCGGGCGGACCTGGGTCGAGCTCGTCGACGTGGGGGCGCCCTTCACCCTCGACGAGCCCCCGCCCCCGCCGACCACGGCCGCCCCCTGAGGGGTGCCGGCCCGCCGCCGGGGCACAGCGTCGAAGCGCTCGGCGTCGGGGCCAGGGTCGGGGGACGGCCTCACTAGCATGGGGGCGATGACAGCATGGGGGCGATGACAGCATGGGTGCGATGACAGGACCCACCCGCAGCACCAGCGCCGACGCCAGCACGGCCGACGCCAGCACGGCCGACGCCAGCACGGCCCACGCCAGCACGGCCCCGACGACCGTGCGCACCACCGGGACCGATCGGGTCAAGCGGGGCCTGGCCGAGATGCTCACCGGCGGCGTGATCATGGACGTGGTCACGCCCGAGCAGGCCCGGGTGGCCGAGGACGCCGGGGCGGTGGCCGTCATGGCCCTCGAGCGGGTGCCGGCCGACATCCGCCGCCACGGCGGCGTGGCCCGCATGACCGATCCCGCCGTGGTGGCGGCCATCCAGGAGACGGTGACCATCCCGGTGATGGCCAAGGCCCGCATCGGCCACTTCGCCGAGGCCCAGGTGCTCGAAGCCCTGGCCGTCGACTACATCGACGAGAGCGAGGTCCTCACCCCGGCCGACGATGCCCACCACATCGACAAGTGGGCCTTCACCGTGCCCTTCGTGTGCGGGGCCACCTCCCTGGGCGAGGCCCTCCGCCGCATCGCCGAGGGTGCCGCCCTCATCCGGTCCAAGGGCGAGGCCGGCACCGGCAACGTGGTCGAGGCCGTGCGCCACCTGCGGGCCATCCTCGGCGACGTGCGGGCCCTGGCCGCCGCCGACCCGGCCGAGCGGTTCGCGTGGGCCAAGCGCCTGGCGGCACCGGTGGAGCTCGTGGCCGAGGTGGCCGAGGCCGGCCGCCTGCCCGTACCGCTGTTCTGCGCCGGGGGCATCGCCACCCCGGCCGACGCCGCCCTCGTGCGCCAGCTCGGCGCCGAGGCGGTCTTCGTGGGCTCGGGCATCTTCAAGAGCGCCGACCCCCCGGCCATGGCGGCGGCCATCGTCGAGGCCACGGCCCACTACGCCGAGCCGGCCATCGTGGCCAAGGTGTCCCGGGGCCTGGGGGCGGCCATGGAGGGGGCCGAGATCCCCACCCTCGAGGTGCGCCTGGCGGAGCGGGGCTGGTGAGGCCCCTGCGTCCGGTGCCCCCAGGTGCCGCCCGTGGGCGGGGCCAAGGTCGGCGTGCTGGGGTTGCAAGGGGCGGCCCGGCGCCACGCTGAGGCCCTCGAGGCCCTCGGCGCCACCGCTGTCGCCCTCGGCCGGCCCGAGCACCTCGCCGGCCTCGACGCCGTCGTGCTCCCCGGGGGGGAGTCGACGACCATCGCCCGCCTCCTCGCCGGCACCGGGCTGGCCGAGCCCTTGCGCCGGGCCCTGGCCGAGGGCGACCTCGGGGTGCTCGGCACCTGCGCCGGCATGATCCTGCTGGCCCGGGAGGTCCTCGACGGCCGCCCCGACCAGGTGGGCCTCGGGACCATGGACCTCACCGTCCGGCGCAACGCCTTCGGGCCCCAGCCCGCCTCCTTCGAGGCCGAGGTGGCGGTGGCCGGCCTCGCCGGGGGCCCGTTCCCCGCCACCTTCATCCGGGCCCCGGTGGTGACCCGGGTGGGCCCCGGGGTGGAGGTGCTGGCCACGGTGGACGGCCAGCCCGTCCTCTGCCGCCAGGACCGCCGCTGGGCCTGCGCCTTCCACCCCGAGCTCTCCGCCGACCTCCGCCTCCACGAGGCCTTCCTTGCCAGCATCTAGGCCACATCTAGGCCTTGCCGGCCTCTAGGCCTTGCCAGCATCCAGGCCTTGCCAGCATCCAGGCCTCGCCAGCATCCAGGCCTCGCCAGCCTCTCGGCCGGCCACCCGACCACAGGACCCACAGGACCCAGCACAGGACCCGAGCGACAGGAGGCCACGATGTCCGGCCATTCGAAGTGGGCCACCATCAAGCACAAGAAGGGGGCGGCCGACAAGGCCCGGGGCAAGCTCTTCGCCCGGGTGCTGCGCCAGGTCGAGGTGGCGGCCCGGGAGGGCGGCGGCGACCTCGACGCCAACCCCACCCTGCGGACGATGTACCAGAAGGCCCGCGACGCCTCCATCCCCACCGACACCATCGACCGGGCGGTGAAGCGGGGCACGGGCGAGCTCGAGGGGGTGCGCTACGAGCCGGTGAGCTACGAGGGCTACGGTCCGGCGGGGGTGGCCGTCTACGTGGAGTGCCTCACCGACAACCGCAACCGCACGGGCGCCGACGTGCGCTCCCTCTTCGCCCGCAACGGGGGGTCGAGCGCCGAGCCCGGGGCCGTGGCTTGGCAGTTCGAGCGCAAGGGGGTCCTCACCGTGACGAAGGGCGCGGCGGCGGCCGTCGGCGACGAGGACGGCCTCATGCTCCTCGCCCTCGAGGCCGGCGCCGAGGACCTCACCGACGAGGGCGAGGGGTGGCAGGTGGTGACCCCCGCCACCGACCTGGCCCGGGTGCGCGAGGGCCTCGAGGGTCAGGGGGTGGCCGTGGCCTCGGCCGAGCTCACCATGGTGCCCACCACCATCGTGGACCTCACCGACGCCGAGGAGGCCCGCCGGGTGCTGCGCCTCGTCGACGCCCTCGAGGACCACGACGACGTCCAGGCCGTGCACGCCAACTTCGACGTGCCCGCGCCGGTGCTCGAGGCCCTCGGCGCCGCCGGGGACTGATCGCTGGGGACTGGCCGCCGGGGACTGGCCGCCGGGGACTGGCCGCCGGGGACTGGCCACCGGGGACTGGCCACCGGGGACTGGCCACCGGGGACTGGCCCGGCCGGCGGGTCGACGGTGGGCCGTCCCGGTGCCGTTCCCGTGGGAGCATCCCCCGGCGACCGGGGTGGCTCCGCTAGCCTCGGAACGCATGTTCGTGCTGGGCATCGATCCCGGGGTCTCCCGCTGCGGCTACGGCTGCGTGGCCGGGGGGCCCGGCGGCGCCCGCCGGGCCCGGTCCTACGGGGTGCTCACCACGCCCCCCAGCGACCCCCTCCCGGTCCGCCTCGCCGCCCTCGCCGCCGACCTGCAGGGCCTGGTGGCCGAGGCCGCGGCCATGGCCACCGAGGCCGGCGAGGTGGTCGAGGTGGCGGTGGAGCGGGTGTTCTTCCAGGTCAACGCCCGCACCGCCATGTCGGTGGGCCAGGCCAGCGGCCTGGCCCTGGCGGCGGCCGCCGCCGCCGGCTGCGCCGTGGTCGAGTACACCCCCAACGAGGTGAAGGAGGCCGTGGCCGGCTACGGGGCGGCGGGCAAGGACCAGGTCCAGCGCATGGTCCAGGTGCTGCTCGACCTCCCCAGCCCGCCGCGGCCCCCCGACGCCGCCGACGCCCTGGCCCTCGCCCTCTGCCACCTGGCGGCGGCCCCCCTGCGGGCAAGGCTGGGAGCGGGTCGGTGATCGGCCGGCTCCGGGGCGCGGTGGTGGAGCGCCTCGGCCCCACCGAGGTGGTGCTCGACGTGGGCGGCGTCGGCTACCGGGTGGTGGTCGGCACTCGCACCATGGCCGCCCTCGACCTGGGGGGCGGCGGACGGGGCGATGCCGTCCTCCACACCCACCTCCACGTCCGGGAGGAAGCCCTCACCCTCTTCGGGTTCAGCCGGGCCGCCGAGCGCGACTGCTTCGAGGCCCTCCTCGGGGCCCACGGCGTGGGCCCGTCCCTGGCCCTGGCTGTGCTCGACGTCCACGACCCCGCCACCCTGGCCCGGGTGGTGGCCGACGGCGACCTCGACGCCCTCGTGCTCGTGCCCGGGGTGGGGCGCAAGACGGCGGCCCGCCTCGTCATCGAGCTGCGGTCCCGGCTCGAGCTCCTCGCCGACCCCGGCGAGGTGATCGGGCCCCCGGCGGGGACCAACGGGGCCCCGGGCCGCCCCTCGACCCGGGCCGAGCTCCGGGCCGCCCTCGAGCAGCTCGGCTACGGCGCCGAGGAGATCGCCCGGGCCGTCGGTGGGCTCCCGGCCGACGGCGACCTCCGCGAGCTCCTTCGCGACGCCCTGGGCCAGCTCCGCCACGCCCGGGGGGCGCCGGCCCGATGAGGAACGAGCTGCTCGATCCGGCGGCGGTGGGCACCGAGGACGACGAGCGGTCGCTGCGGCCCGGGCGCCTGGCCGACTTCGTGGGCCAGGCCACGCTCCGCCAGCACCTCGACATCCTCCTCGAGGCGGCTCGCCGCCGGAGCCAGGCCGTCGACCACCTCCTCTTCGCCGGGCCCCCGGGGCTGGGCAAGACCACCCTGGCCGGCATCGTGGCCCGCGAGCTCGACGCTGGCCTCGCCGTGACCTCGGGCCCCGCCCTGGAGCGGGCCGGCGACCTCGCCTCGGTGCTCACGAACCTCGAAGCCGGCGACGTCCTCTTCATCGACGAGATCCACCGGCTCCCCCGGGCCGTCGAGGAGGTCCTCTACCCGGCCATGGAGGACTTCCAGCTCGACATCGTCCTCGGCAAGGGGCCCTCGGCCCGCTCCATCCGCCTCGACGTCGCCCCTTTCACCCTCGTGGGGGCCACCACCCGCACGGGGCTCATCACCGGCCCCCTGCGCGACCGTTTCGGCTTCGTGGCCCGCCTCGACTACTACGCCCACGACGAGCTCGAGGCCATCGTCGCCCGGGCCGCCACCATCCTCGGGGTGGAGGTCGATCCGGCGGGGGCGGCCGAGATCGCCCGCCGGGCCCGGGGCACGCCCCGCATCGCCAACCGCCTCCTGCGCCGGGTGCGGGACTACGCCGAGGTCCGGGCCGCGGGGGTGGTGAGCCACGAGGCCGCCGTCGCCGGCCTCGCCCTCTTCGAGGTGGACGAGCGGGGCCTCGACAAGGTCGACCGGGCCATCCTCGACGCCGTGTGCCGCCGCTTCGGCGGGGGGCCGGTGGGCCTGTCCACCCTGGCCATCAGCGTGGGGGAGGAGCCCGAGACCGTCGAGGACGTCTACGAGCCCTACCTGCTCCAGCAGGGCCTGCTCCAGCGCACGCCCCGGGGGCGCATCGCCACCCCGGGGGCCTACGCCCACCTCGGGCTCACGTCCCCCGAGCCGGGGACCGGGGGACCGGCCCTCTTCTGATCCCCACCCGGCCCGGGCCGGCCCCGGGGGGTCGCCGTCCCGGCACGGCTAGCCTCGGGGCACCATGCAAGCCCTCCTGCCCCTGCTGCTCACCTTCGTGCTCATGTGGCTCCTGCTCATCCGGCCCCAGCAGCGGCGGATGCGCCAGCACCAGGCGCTCGTGGCCTCTCTCGAGCCCGGCGACGAGGTGGTGACGACCGGGGGGATCATCGGCACGGTGGTGGCCGTCGAGGGCGATCGCCTCCTCGTCTCCGTGGCCCCCGGCGTGGAGGTACGGGTGCTGCGGGCCGCCGTCGGCCAGCGGGCGCCCGAACCGATGGACGAGGACGACGAGGGCGACGACGAGGCCTACGACGACGACGAGGGCTACGACGACGAGGACGAGGTGTACGACGGCGAGGAGGGTGACGGGCCCGCGGGCGGGGCCCGGGCCGGGGAGGCCGACGACGGGCGCTGAGGGAGCCCCGGGCCCCGGCCGCCGACCCGGGTTGGCCGTCCCGAGTTGGCCGGGCCGGGGCAGTAGCCTCGGGTGATGGCAGACCCGGCCTGGCTGGCCGCCCGCATCCGCGACGTACCCGGCTTCCCCCGGGCCGGGATCGTCTTCAAGGACATCACCCCCCTGCTCGCCGACGCCGCCGCCCTGTCGGCCACTGTGGAGGGCCTCGTGAGCCCCCGGCTCGACGCCGGCGTCGACAAGGTCGTGGGCATCGAGGCCCGGGGCTTCATCCTCGCCGCTCCCGTGGCCCTGGCCCTGGGCGCCGGCTTCGTCCCCGTGCGCAAGGCGGGCAAGCTCCCGGCCCAGGTGCGGGCCGAGTCCTACGACCTCGAGTACGGCACCGACACCCTCGAGGTCCACGACGATGCCCTCGCCCCCGGGGAGCGGGTCCTCATCGTGGACGACGTCATCGCCACCGGGGGCACGGCGGCGGCAACCGCCCGGCTCGTCGAGGGGGCGGGGGCGGTGGTGGCCGGGCTGGCCTTCGTCATCGAGCTCGCCTCCCTGGCCGGCCGGGAGCGCCTGGCCGGCTACCCCACGTCGAGCCTCGTGACCTTCCCCTAGCCGTGCCCACCGTCGACCGCGTGCTCCCGTGGCGCAAGGCGGCCCCGTCGGGCCCCCGGCCACCCGAGCTCGACGCCGTGCTCTCCGCCTACCGGGCCCGGCACCCCCGCCGGCCCACGGCGCGCATCGTCGCCGCCCACGACATGGCTGCCGCCGCCCACGAGGGCCAGGTGCGGATCTCGGGCGAGGCCTACGTCCACCACCCCCTGGCCGTGGCCCACATCCTCGCCGAGCTCGGCGTGGGGGAGCCCTCCATCGTGGCCGCCCTCCTCCACGACGCCGTGGAGGACACGAAGGTGACCTTGGCCGAGATCACCGAGGCCTTCGACCCCGAGGTGGCCTCCATCGTCGACGGCGTCACCAAGCTCGACCGGCTCCACTTCGAGACCCGCGAGGCCCAGCAGGCGGCCAGCCTCCGCAAGATGCTCCTCGCCGTGACCAACGATCCCCGGGTGCTGCTCGTGAAGCTGGCCGACCGCCTGCACAACATGCGCACGATCGCCGGCCTGCCGGCGGCCAAGCGCACCCGGATCGCTACCGAGACCCTCGACATCTACGCCCCCCTGGCCCACCGCCTGGGCCTCGGGGAGTTCAAGTGGCAGCTCGAGGACCTGGCCTTCGCCACCCTCTCGCCCCACTGGTACGCCGAGATCGACGCCATGGTCTCGACCCGGGCCCCCCGGCGCCAGCAGTACCTCGACCGGGTCATCGCCCTCGTGGGGGAGCGGCTGGCCGAGCTTCGCATCACCGCCGAGGTCACCGGGCGCCGCAAGCACAACTGGAGCATCTACGAGAAGATGGTCCACCGCGACAAGGAGTTCGAGGAGATCCACGACCTCGTGGGCATCCGGGTCGTGGCGGGGTCGGTGAAGGACTGCTATGCCGCCCTGGGCATCATCCACGGCACCTGGACCCCGCTGCCGGGGCGGTTCAAGGACTACATCGCCGTCCCCAAGTTCAACCTCTACCAGAGCCTCCACACCACGGTGCTCGGGCCCGAGGGCAAGCCCCTCGAGGTGCAGATCCGCACCCGGGAGATGCACCAGCGGGCCGAGTACGGGGTGGCGGCCCACGTGGGCTACAAGGAGGGCGACGCCTCGGCCGCCCCGTGGCTGAACCGGCTCGTCGACTGGGGCGCCGACCAGGCCGATCCCCGGGAGTTCATGGAGACGCTCAAGGCCGACCTCGACGAGAACGAGGTCTACGTCTTCACCCCCAAGGGCGACGTCGTCACCCTCCCCCTGGGCGCCACCCCCATCGACTTCGCCTACGCCATCCACACCGAGGTCGGCCACCGCTGCATCGGGGCCAAGGTCGATGGCCGCCTCGCCCCCATCGACTCGGCGCTGGCCTCGGGCCAGGTCGTCGAGGTCGTCACCTCGAAGGTGGAGGGGGCCGGCCCCTCCCGCGACTGGCTCAAGACGGTAGCCACGGCCCGGGCCCGCACGAAGATCCGCCAGTGGTTCAGCCGGCTGCGGCGCAGCGACGCCATCGACCTCGGCCGCGAGGAGCTGGCCCGGGAGCTGCGACGCCGGGGGCTGGCGGTGCAGCGGCTCCTGCGCGCCCCGGAGCTGGCCGAGCTGGCCGCCTCCTCGAACTACGCCGACGTGGAGTCGCTCCACGCCGCCATCGGGGAGGGCCACGTGTCGGCCCACAGCGTGGCCCAGCGCCTGGCTCGCACCCTGGCCCCCGCCGATCCTGCCGCCCCCGAGGCCCCGGCACCGGCGCCGGGGCGGCGGCTCCGCCCGCCCGCCCCGGCCACCGGCATCCGCGTCGACGGGGAGCTCGGCATGGCCACCCGCCTGTCCCGGTGCTGCACCCCCATGGTCGGCGACCCCATCCGGGGCTTCGTGACCACCGGGCGGGGCGTGTCGGTGCACCGCAGCGACTGCTCCAACGCCCAGCAGATGGCCCAGACCATGGCCGAGCGGGAGATCGAGGTGAGCTGGGACCGGGAGGCGGCGGGGTCCTACGTCGTGGCCATCGAGGTGGAGGCCCTCGACCGGACGAAGCTCCTCCGGGACGTGTCGGCCGCCCTCGTCGACCACCACGTGAACATCCTCTCCTGCACCACCCACACCGGCCAGGACCGGGTGGCCCGGCTGCGCTTCGAGTTCGAGCTCGCCGACCCCTCCCACCTCGGGGGGGTGCTGCGCACCATCAAGGGCATCGACTCGGTCTACGGTGCCAGCCGGGTGCTGCCCGGGCGCCGCCCCGACCGGGGCCAGGCCCTGCGGAGGGGCGCCGGCTGATCCATCCCGGAGGGGCGCCG
>Ga0187893_10014045_pt1 | contig 11006 bp, 6 predicted proteins | sample MA1701074metaG_FD_139574 | JGI IMG/M metagenome (GOLD analysis project Ga0187893, IMG submission 139574) | White microbial mat communities from a basaltic lava cave in the Kipuka Kanohina Cave System on the Island of Hawaii, USA - MA170107-4 metaG ...
ACACGCCTCGCAGGCCGCGGGAGTTGTGCACCCAGACCTCTGAGGAGGCGGCGGTGATAGAACCCGAGTCCAGACGTCGCGCGCGCGGGTCGCCGGCGAGCGCCTCGGAGGCGGCATCGTCGAGGATCCCCTCCATGTCCGCCGGGGTGGCGGCATGCAGACCGGCGTCGAATATCCCCAGGCCCCGGCCATCGTCAGGATTCCCGGCAGGCAGATCCAGAGGAGGCGTCGCGCCGCCTGCTCGGCGCGCCGAGAGGGCGCGCGCGGCGTCCAGCGCGGCCGCGACGAGATGATCGGCGGCGGGCGGCTCGGGGACCGGGCCACACGCGGAGGCAAAGCCGCTCGAGCCGTCGTGCAGGAACAGCCGCAGGGCGATCCCTCCTTCGGCCGACCGCGTCCAATTGACCCGGCCGCCCGGCACGAGGCTCACCGTGCGCGCGGCGCCGGTCTTGATGTGGGCCTCGGCATCGGCCGCCCCCCGCGAAAGGCTCATCCGGACCAGCTCTGCCGCCGCATCCTTCATCGGCCGGCTCAGTCCCTCCTCCCATTCATGTGCGGGACGGGCGTGACGGGCATGACGGGCAGGACGCGGGTCCGTCATTGCCGCGCCACCGTCATCGAGGCCACTCGCAGCGTGGGCTGGAGGATCCCGAACGGGAGCGCCTGATCCTCTTTCAGACAGAGCGGCGCCCCCGTGTCGGCGATGCTGTCGGCTCCCACCGCGTCGATCGCCATCAAGAGGCCTGCGGCGTCCCCGCGCAGGACGCCGCCCGCCACAGGCGCGCCCACGGCGCCCCCCTCGATCAGGTATCCCTCCTCGATGGCCAGCGCGAAGCGCCCCGTGCCGGGCTCGACCCTGCCGCGTCCGACCCGCCGCACGAGAAGGCCCGATGGCGTTCTTCTCACGATCTCCTCCGGGGTCTCCGACCCTGGGTCGATCACCAGGTTGGTCATCCGCGGCATCGGCGCGTCCCGATACGACTGGCGGCGGCCGTTGCCCGTCGAGATACCTGCGGTGGCGAATGCGGTGACCCGGTCCGACAGGTATCCGACCAGCGTCCCCTCCATGATGAGGGGAGTCCTTCTCGCGGCGACCCCCTCGTCGTCGAACAGCATCGAGCCTCGCATCCCGCGAAGCGAGCCATCGTCGGCCATCGTCAGCAACGGGGAGGAGATGGCGCGCCCACGGGCGCCGACGAACGGGGAGTCACGACGCAGAACGTGGTCCGCCTCCAGCAGGTGGCCGCAGATCTCGTGCATCAGGAAGCCGCCGGAGGGGGAGGCGAACACCACCGGCATCTCCCCCTGAGGGGACGCCACCGCCTCGAGGGCCATGCAGGCGCGGGAGAACAGGGCCGACGGGGGACGGGGGTCGTCTGAACCGCTGCCCGGCGAGCGGGAGAGATCCTCCAGCCGCGCGCCGCTGAGCCGTTCCTCGGAGCGCAACGAGCGGCCAGAGCGGGACAGTCGCAAGCTCAACGTCGCGTCGGCGAAGCTCCGGGTGTCGCGAGCCGGGTCGCGGTCGGTCGAGATGACCAGGATCTCCTGGAGGCTGGCTTCCAGCCCCACGCTGCTCGAGCACGCGATGCCGTCGGCTCTGCGGGAGGCGGCCTCTCGATCCAGATCCGTGTGCCACCCTAGGATCAGGTCGTAGGCGGAGGCCAGGAAAGACTCCGACCATGGGCCGGCAATCGCCGACGGCGCCGCGTCGGACAGCCGTGCCTCGACCGAGGGACTCTCGCCCTCCACGGGAACGCCTCCGGGTGCGACCTCTCCCTTCGTCTCGGCAGGGGAGATGCCCAACGGCGTCGATCCGGAGAGCCACTTGATGGCCACCGCTTCCGGGTGAAGCGCGAGAGCCTCCAGCGAATCGAGCGTGGGGCGATCCAGAATGAACGACTCCTGGCGCCCCTCGGCGAACCGTCTCAGATGGGCCCCTGTCTCCCATCGTCTCTCGATGCGTGTATCGAGGCATGAGGATCCGATCTGGCGTGAGCCGGGGGCCATCGTGAGGGTCAGAGAGATCCTCGACTCGACGAAAAGCTCGGCAGATCGCACGCCCGAGGGGAGCGAGGCGGAGAGGATCCGCCTCAGACGGTCGGTTTCAACGCGCAGGGTCATCTGAGCCGGATGGTAGGAGGCGGCCGGAGCCCAAGTCAAGAAAGCCGGCGGTGACGAAGCGAGTTCCTGCGATGACGTGACGCCTGCGATGGGCTGACGCTTGTGATGAGCTGGCGATGGTGGTGAGGTGGCGATGGTGGTGAGCTGGCGATGGTGGTGAACCGACAATCGTGATGAACTGACGATAGTGGTGAGTTGACGATGATACGATAGGGGCCGAGCGCCCAACATGTCCTCAGTCCCCAGCCTCAGCCCGGCCTTTGATCGACTCCGCGCGGCGGCCACCGGACGGCGGTTCACAGCCGGCCGCGCCGCCGCCGTCATCGCGCTGCTGTCGGTGGTCCTGATCGTGGCGGTCCTGTTCAGCCTCACCGTCGGCTCCACATCCGCCGGGATCTTGGATCTGGTCCTTCCCTCGCGGGCCTCTTCCGAATCGGCCACGATCCTCATGCGGGTGAGGCTGCCGCGGATCCTGCTGGCTCTGGCGGTGGGCGCGTCCCTGTCCGCCGCGGGGGTCTGCTTCCAGGCGCTGCTGCGCAACCCGCTGGCCGACCCTTACATCCTTGGGATCTCCGGGGGAGCCGGTCTGGGGGCGATCCTCTCCAGCGCCCTGGCCGCCGGGGCGGGAATGCCCCTCACGCTGCTTCGACCGGCGGCGGCGTTCGCCGGGTCGCTGGGAGCCGTGATGCTCCTACTGGCGATGGCGCGCCGGCACGGCAGGCTGCTCCCCGAGACGATGATCCTGCTCGGCGTCGTGATGAACGCCACGATCATGGCGGCCATCATGTTCATCATCACGATGGCCGATTTCAGCCGGTACGCCGGCACGATGTACTGGCTTCTCGGAAACCTCACCTCCCCAACGCCTGCGGAGCTGGCGATGGTGTATGGGTGCCTCGGCCCGGGCGTTCTGGTGCTGGCGCTGCTGGGGCAGGGGCTCAATGTGATGACGGGAGGCGAGGAGCTGGCTGGCCAGGTCGGCGTGGATGTGCCGCGTCTGAGGATTCTCGCGCTGTTGGCCGCCTCGCTCATCACCGCGGCCGCGGTCTCGATGGCCGGGCTGGTCGGCTTCGTGGGTCTGATGGTGCCGCACTTGGGCCGCGCCTGGCTCGGTCCCGACAACAGGCTCCTGGTGCCGGCCTCCGCGCTGCTGGGAGCGATCATCCTGGTGATGGCCGACACCGCGGCGCGGTCGTTGTTCGCTCCGACGCAGATCCCCGTCGGGGTGATCACGGCGCTGTTCGGAGGCCCCTGTTTTCTCTGGTTGTTCGCGCGGCACCGGCCCGGCGAAGGGACGGCCGCATGAACGGGCCTCCGGCGGCGGTGGCAGCGCGGAACATCGGCTTCTCCTATCGCGAGACTCCTGTCTTCCGTGGGATCGACTTCACCGTCGCGCCTGGGGAGATGGTCGCGTTGATCGGACCCAACGGCTCGGGCAAGACGACTCTGCTCAAGCTGATCTCCGGGGCGGTGGCGCCCACCGGAGGCGGCGTGACGTTGTCTGGAAAGCCCATCGAGCGTCTCTCCTCCGGCCGGAAGGCCAGGCTGGTGGCGGTGGTCCCGCAGGAGACCGGCATGACGTTCGACTTCACCGTCATGGAGACGGTGCTGATGGGCAGGACAGCCTATCTGGGAAGGTTCGGTGTCGAGACGCACGAGGACATCGCCGTCGCGCAGGAAGCGATGCGTCGCACCGGCACCCTCCAGTTCGCGGGACGCCTCCTGTCACACTTGAGCGGCGGGGAGAGACAGCTCGTCGTCATCGCCCGCGCGTTGGCGCAGAAGGCGAGGCTGCTGCTTCTGGACGAGCCGACCGCCTTTCTGGACATCAAGCACCGGATGGAGATCTATGACCTGCTGCTCGGGCTCAACGCCGAAGAGGGTCTCACGATCGTCACCACCTCTCACGACATCAACCTGGCGGCCCGCTACTGCCGGCGCATCGTGCTGATCAAGCAGGGACTCATCCGCGCCGACGGCCCCCCCGATCAGGTGTTCCAACCCGAACTGCTGTCCGATGTCTACGACACGCCGCTTCACGTCATGACCGACCCGGCGACGGGGATCCCTTACGCGCTTCCCCCCATCGTTCCAACGGCGCCGGCGGTTTCGCGTGGTGGCTTTCCTCACCCCAAGACAATCCGGTAGAATCGGACGTCCGAATAGCTGAATGGGGGGAGCTCGGCGGTGCGGAGACTTGCTGCCTCGATTGTCTTGCTCCTTGGCTCGTGGCCCTCCGCTGCGGAGGCAAAGAAGGCACCTCCCGAGCTGCGATTGACCACCGGGTCATTTCGCCCGCTGGGTTACAACCCATCTCCCTCCTGGTATCGAGCATCGGATATCGCGACAAGTGTCCGAGGGCGGCGCTATCTCGTCGCTCTCACGAGCCGGTCGGTGGAACCCGGCGAGAGAGAGCTGATGGAGGCCAAAGGGGCCGAGCTGCTCGGGTATCTGCCGGTTCACGGCTATCTGATCCGTGTCGCGCCGGCCTACGAGGAATCGCTGCGCGCGCTCCCGTTCATCGTCTGGCTCGGCGCGCTCCCCCCTCACTTCAAGGCGCATCCCGACCTGGCGTCCGCGGCGGGGCAGCCCAAAGAGCCGGTGAAGATCCGGGCGATCGTGAGCCCCGCGGAGCCCCCGACGCGAGTTCTGGCCGCGCTGGCGGGATTCGATCCAGCGGCTCGCCCCTCCGGGAAGGACGGAGCCTGGCGCGTCGAGGCGCTGGTGCCGCCGGCCAGTTTCGCCCAGACGCTTTCGGGCCTCTGCGCGCTGCCCGAGGTGGAGGGGGTCGAGCCCGCCAGACCGATCCGACTCCTGAATCAGGACGCCGTCTGGGTGCATCAGTCGTTCGTGGGGCCATCCCCACAGCAGACCCCTGTCTTTGACCGTGGGATCTTCGGGTGCGGCCAGACGCTGGCCGTGGCCGACTCGGGCCAGGACTACGACCTGTGCTACTTCCGGGACGCGGCGGGCCCTCCACCGATCGTCTCCTGTCTCACGCCTCCTTGCCCCGCCGGCTCCCCCAACGCGGGGCGCCGCAAGGACATCCTCTATTACAACTGGTCGGGCACGCCGAACGGCGACGACGACACATGTCCCGCCACATTCGGGGCGAGCGGGCATGGGACGCACACATCGGGATCCGCCGCGGGAGACAGCGCCCCCTTCGCCAACTGCGCCTCGTTCGCGTCGGCCGGCCGCAACGGAGGAGACGGGCAGGCGCCCGGGTCGAAGCTGGTGATCCAGGAGATGGGAGATGGGCTCGAGTATCTCAACGACCGCGGGGGCACGCTCTGGAACCTGGCCGACGTGGCTTACCGGACCGGAGCCCGCATCCACTCCAACTCCTGGGGCGGCGGCTGCGCCGACATCTTCGGGGGATGTGTCCCCGGCTGCACGGTCCCGTACGACTCGTTCGCGCGCGATGCGGATCTGGCGATGTGGACTTATCCTGATCTGCTGATCGTGTTCTCGGCCGGCAATGCCGGGGGGGCTTGCCCTCCCCCGATCTCCGTCGGGACGCCGGCGATCTCCAAGAGCCCTATCGCCGTCGGCTCGGTGGGACACGGCGCCTCAGCCGGAACACCTTCGTTTTTCTCCAGCCCGGGGCCGGTTCACGATGGAAGGCTCAAGCCGACGCTGTCCGCGCAAGGAGAGTCGGTAGTCTCCGCCGCCTCGGACGCGAATCCGGCGAGCAACAACTGCGCGAGCTGCTCATTGGACGGTACCTCGATGGCCGCCCCGACGGTCGCGGGATTGGCCGCGCTCGTGCGGGAGTATTACGCGGCCGGGTTCTATGCCGCCGGGACGCGAGACGCCGGACAGGGGTTCGCCCCATCGGGAGCCCTCCTCAAGGCCACCTTGATCGATGGCGCCGTGGCGCTGGGCTCTGGCGCGCCGGGTCCCGACTTCGACTCGGGGTACGGCAGGGCCCTGCTCGGATCGACGCTGTCTTTCACCGGAAGCCCGTTTCAGCTCCGGGTCGTCGATCATCGCGAAGGGATCGGGACAGGGGGCGTCGTCGCGCGCGCGTACGATGTCGCCGGAGGCACGCCGTTCCGGGCGACGCTGGTCTGGAGCGACTATCCGGCCGCCCTGAACGCGGCCACTGCGCGCGTCAACGAATTGAGGCTGGAGGTCGTGGACCCGGCGGGAAACGTCTGGTTCCAGACCCTCGATGCCACCACCGGCACTCCGGTCCAGACAGCGGACCCATCGGACACTCATGACAGCGTCAACGTCGAGGAGAGGATCGCGTTCAACAACCCCGCCGCCGGGCGATGGGTGGTGCGGGTCCGAGGCATCGATATCGCCTGGGGACCTCAGCCGTTCGCCCTGGTGGTGCGAGGCGCGCTGACCGACTGCCCCGCGCCCGCGGCGCCGCCCGCTCCGGTTCTTTCCGCGCCCGGGCCGAACCAGGTGCAGGTGTCATGGGATGCGGTTCCCGGCGCGGCCGCCTACAACATCTACAGGAGCCTGGGCGCCTGCCCCGCGGGGCCATGGAAACCTGTGGCCGCCGCCGTGACGGGCACATCGTACCTGGACGGGACCGTCTCGGGCGGCGTCACCTACAGCTACTACGTCGCCGCCGCCTCCGACGCGACGGCTCATTGCGAGTCGGCCCGCTCGGCATGCTCCCACGTGATGACGACGGGAGACTGCTTCCTCGACCCTGATTTTCGCGGCGTCGGCAGCGCGGCCAGCGCCGCGGCGAGCGGATGCTCGGTCGTCCTGACGTGGGACCCGGCCTCCGCCCCCTGCGGCCCCGACGTCCGGTACAACATCTACCGGAGCACGACGAGCGGGTTCGTCCCCGCTCCGTCGAACCGGATCGCGCAGTGCGTGAGCGGGACGTCGTTCGCCGACGCCGCCGGCCTCGCGTACGGGACGCTCTACCATTACATCGTGCGGGCGGAGGACGCGACCAGCGGTCACGGCGGCCCCTGCAGGGGCGGCAACGAGGAGACCAACGTCGCGCAGGCCAGCGCCTCTCCTGCCGGCCCGCCGGCGATGGGCACGTTCACGGACGATGCGGGAGACACGGGCCTGGCCACCTTCGCGGCCCCCTTCCCCTGGAGGATCGCAACAACCGGCGGCAATCTCGGGCCGCGCGTCTACACGGCCGCCAGCTCGGAGGCGATCTGCGCCGACCTGACCAGCCCCGTCCTGACGCTGGACGATCCCGGGCAGGGACCGCAGCTCTCCTTCGCGACGATCCACGATCTGGAGTACGACCCGATCGGCATCTTCGGCGCCGAGGGCTCGCTGGGGCAGGTGGAGATCGCCACCGGCCCGGCGTTCAGCAGCTGGACTCGCGTACCGCTGACGCCCGACTACCCCGCCGTCGTCGAGTTCCCCTTCAACGAGTGCCCGACGACGGGCAATATCCAGACCTACTTCAGCGGCACCGATCTGGCCTACTCGACCTACACCGCCTCGCTGGCAAACTGGGCCGGAGGGGACGTGAGGATCCGCTTCCACCTTTCGGGTGATTACTTCTACCCGTCGGGCAGCTGGTGGATCGACGACATCCGCGTCACCGGAGCGGTGACGCCGAGCGAGTGCTCGATGCTGCCGGGTCCGCCCCCGATCCCGGACGGCGGCTCGGTGCCTGGGCAGCCACTCGACGTGAGCCTGAGCGGCGCCGACCTGGCGCTCACCTGGGACTCAACGACGTGCCCCGCGACGGAGGTCCATGTCTATTGGGGCAACCTGGGAAGCTACGCCGCGTTTGCCGGCGGGGTCTGCGGTCTGGCGCCGACGGGGACGGCCACCGTCTCTCTTCCCGACAACGTGTGGCTGCTGGTGGTGGCCACCGATGGCAGCTCCACCGACGGAAGCTGGAGTCGTGACGGGGCCGGCGGGGAGTTGATCTATTCCGGAGCTTCGGCCGCCTGTCCCGCGATCACGCGTCACGACACCAGCCGCGTCTGCCCGTAAAGGGGGTAGGCTATGGCTTTGATCTGGCGCGCGCCGCATTCTGCGACGGTGGCGCCAGCTTCTTGAACACCAGGTCCGCCTTGGCTTCGATCCGGTCCTCCAGGACCTTGACGTCGCGGATCACGGTGTCAATGGTCAGGCCGGGGAGACCCGACTCCAGCGTCTGGGAGAACGAGACCGGCAGCTCGATCGGGTCGAGATATCGATCCAGGGCGATCGTCCCGAACGACCCCAGCTTGATCGGGAGCGACTCGACCTTGGCCACGAAGGCTCCGCGCGCCCGGTCGAAATAGACGGCCATCGTCGGCTCCAGCAGCGCAGAGAAGCCGATCGGCTCGCCGCGGCAATCCACCTTCAGCCGGATCTTCCCTCCCTCGAACCGCAGCTCCCTGGGGTTGTACAAGGTGAAGCTCTCGGTGAAGCCGGGCAGGGAGACCTCGAACTCGTAGGGCGTCGCGGCACGGATGAAATTCAGCGTCGTGGTCCGATCCACCGTGAGGACGACGTTCTGGCCGAAGGCGGGACTCGCGGCGGCGCCGAGCCCGGCCAGGAGGATCATCGGCAGCAAGCGTCGGAGGGCCCCTCGCTTCATGGCGGCAGTATGGACCTGCTGGGACAATCTCGCCACATCAGCCAGCCTCTCCTCTCAATTCCTGAGAAACCCGCGCGTCAGAACCGCGATCGAGAAGGGAGGCAGCGAGAGCCTCACCGATGTCAATGGGCGGCCGGTGGCGGCATCCAGGACGATCAGCCTCGGGTCGTTGATGTCATGCTCGGGCACGAGGATGTAGCCGTCCCCGTCCGAGACAACCTCCGGGAGGAAGCTGGCCGACTGATAGACAGCCCCGGCGCGCACGGCCCCGGTCCTCGAGTCGAATCCCCGCACAAGATTCACACCGGACGGATCGGTGACCACGCAGTAGCCCTGATCGGCGCCGCGGGCGCTCGCCAGCGCCACCCCTGAGACGTTGCCTCCCAGGTCGTCGTCGTCCACCAGCAGACCCCGGGTCGTGAGCGACCGCGGGTCCACCACCTCGATCCCGCCGCTCAGCTCGCGCGGCAGGCTCCCCTGAAACACCCCGGCCATGGCGTAATAGAGATCGCCCGAATCAGGATGGACCGCAGGAGGGCCGAAGGGGTTGCGTCCCTCCAGCGTGATGGATGCGACCAGCGCGTCGTCGGCGGGGTCCACGATGGCGACGCGGCCGGCGCCATACTCCACGAACGAGGCGTCTACGTTCTGGAGTCCAACGAAGACGAGCCCCTGGGTCATGACCATCCCGTCCGCCCGGGGCGTCCCCGAGGCGTTGGTCGCCAGCGAGGCCAGCTCGATGAAGCCGAGCGTGGCCCCTGTGGCGGAAGCCGCGATCAGCAGATCGTTGTAAGGAGGCTCGTAACGGCTGATGTAGAGACGGTTCGGGTCAACCTGGATCGCATCGTGCGGGTTCGAGCCGTTCCCCGTGGAGAATTGAACGGCGGTCGTGAAACCGGATGCCGGGTCGAGCGACTGGATGTTGTCGAAGGTGAACCTGTTGATGACGTACACCCCTCCGCCGCTGGAGCGGGCCACCGGGTCGCCCGACACAGCCTCGAGGTCCCGCTCCACGGTGAAGATCGTGTCGAACCGGACACGGATCAGGCTCACCGTGCCTGTCACGCCGAAATCGGTGGACGCCACCAGGTACCGGCGCTGCTTGACCGCCTCGAACGTGCCGGTCTCGCCGGAGGAGGTCACCAGCGCGATCCCCTCGATCCTCCGCCCGTCCGGGGAGAGCTGACCCGAGAGGCTCAGGAACATCTGGGTGAACCCGGTCGAGGCGTCTCCTACATGGATCGGGCCGAGCGATTCGATCGACCAGTCGGCACCGGAAGCGAGGCCGGTGACGACAAGAGGAGAGACGGCGGTGAAGGGACGACTCACCCCTCCCGCCTTGACTTCTCGGACCGTCACTGACCCCTCGAACGCCCCCGAAGCAGTCGAGAGGCTCGACGGATCGATCTCCAGCGTCAGGTCGATCGTCAGCCCCGTCGCAGGGAACTGCGGGAGCATGATTCCCGGCACCGTCACGATGAAGTCGTAGATCGAGGCCAGCGGCCTGGCTTCGCGCCGCACCGTGGCTCCCGGGGTGAACGATGATCCGCAGGCGGGTGTCGCGGCGGCCACCAGGAGCGCACCCACGACCAGGCCCGCAACCTGTGCCGGCGGCCATCTCACGGCAGATTCACCCGCGCCTTGGCTTGAAGGATGCGCCCCGGCAGCGGGTAGCGCGCCACGTCCACCGTCTTGACGTTGAAGATGTTGTCCAGCTCCACCGTGAGCTGGACTCGCGATCCGGTGGCGGCGGTCAGCCCGATGTTGTGGAGGTATCTCCCCGGCGCTCGAAACAGGTCTCGGTTTCGGCCGGAGCCGCCGGAGGCGAGCGCGGCGGCCCTGTCGAAGTAGTTGGGGCCGATGTAGTCGAACTCGTAGAAGGGAGCGCCCCATCCTGTCCTCAGGCTTGCGCGAGCCGACAGTTCGTGCCGGGGCCGCCCGGGCAGGTCGGCGCCGCGCAAGCTGCGCGAGCTGGTGCGATCCTGAGCGACCTGCCAGGTGTGGTTGAGGCCGCCGCTGAGCCTGTCGAACAGCTCGATGCCGAGCGACACCTCGGCACCCGTCACGCGGGCGCGCGATGTGTTGCGGGCCACGACCTGGCTTTGCGATGTCTGGACGAACTGGATCAGGTTCTCCGCGTCGCTGCGGAACAGCGCCGTCTCCAGAAACAACCGGCTCAAGCTTCCTCTTGGCTCGTCTGCCATGTGCCTCATCTCCCAGGTGACGCCCAGGTCGTAGTTGAGCCCTTCCTCCGGCAGCAAGCCGGTGCTTCCTTTGACCGAGCCCTGGTCGCCGAACAGCTCGATGAAGCTGGGGACCCTGTGGAAACGCCCGGCGTTGACCCGGAGCTTGA
>Ga0187893_10014047_pt1 | contig 11003 bp, 10 predicted proteins | sample MA1701074metaG_FD_139574 | JGI IMG/M metagenome (GOLD analysis project Ga0187893, IMG submission 139574) | White microbial mat communities from a basaltic lava cave in the Kipuka Kanohina Cave System on the Island of Hawaii, USA - MA170107-4 metaG ...
CACCGAGACATGCGGATGGGCTGCTCATCACGGGACCCGTCAGCAACAACATGGAGGCAGCCCTGCGGTTGGCGTACGAGGCTGTGCCACCTCCCAGGCTGGTCATTGCCGTGGGCGCGTGTGCCATTGCCGGAGGACCATTCATGGGTCATCCGCAGGTACGTGATGGTGCTGGTGCCGTCGTGCCGGTGGACTTGTTCGTACCGGGTTGTCCTCCACATCCCGTAACCATCTTGGATGGCCTGCTGCGTTTGCTGGGACAACGTGGCGACCAGCGATCCAAATAGTTATACGAGTGGCGATGACCCACCTCGAGCTCGTATTGCTGGCTTGGGTCGGACCATGGGATGCCCGTGGTGTTCCGGATGTGACTTCGGTACCGGAAGCTCCCATCGCTGCGAGGCGGGCGGTATCCCATTCGGGGACGGTAACGGGGACGGGCAATGGGACCGGTCCGGGGACGGAAACCGGTCCGGGGACGGGGATGGATCACCCGAACGTCGATCCGCCTTCGCCCTACATCCCGCACGGCGAGCTCGAGCGTATGCGCGAGCGTTCCGTCGGTCGTGGCAACGCGACGTACAAGCCGGGGAAGGGATTCAGTGTACATACCGATGACGGCAAATGGTCGATCGGATTGCTCGGTATGATGCAGTTGCTCTACACGGCCAACCACGTGGCCGAGCCAGTCGCGGGCCAACCGGCGGACGCTGGAACGTTCCAAGTTCGCCGCGCTCGGCTGTTCGTGCAAGGCAATGCATTCTCGCCGGACTTCAAGTATTCGCTGCAGCTACAGTTCTCGCCCAGAGATCTCGGTCTCACCAACACTTCAGGGGGCGCTACGATTCGGCAGTCGCCAGTGTTTTGGGCTTACGTCATGTACGAACGCGTGCGGGATCTCGTCCCGCAGGTTGGATTTTTCTTCGTACCGTACGCTAGGCAACGCATCGCGGCCCCGTGGAGGCTGCAGTTTGGGGACAGCTCCAACGCCGCCTACGAATTCGGGTTCGACCGCGACATCGGCGTGGCGTTGCGTTCGAATGATCTTGCAGGTCTTGGTGGGCGATTGCGTTACGCCGTGGGTGCATTCATCGGAGACGGCTACGACTGGGCGGTCGAACGGGACTACGGCATGCAATACGTGGCACGCTTCGAAGTGTTGCCGTTCGGGAGCTTCGACGACTACTCCGAGGCCGATTTCGTTCGTTCGCCGAAGCCGAAGCTGGCTATCGCTGGCGCGTATTCCTATGTGGACAACGACCCTCGCACGAAGCCGCTGGCCGGCCCTCCAGCCGATCGCGGTACCACGGATACACACAACGTCACGGCCGATCTGGTGTTCCGCATCGCGGGGGTGTCGATATTGGCGGACTTCTTTTGGCGTGAAGGTCGTCGCAATCCTGGCACGGCCACGGCCGACGATGGTACGGGAAATGCGGTGCCGGTCGCCATCGAACGACCGCGAAACGGCATGGGTTGGACTGCACAAGGTGGTTTTCTCGTGCCTCGTACCCGCTTCGAGCTCGCCGCTCGCTATTCGGGAGTCCGGAGGCTCGGCGGAGGCATGAGTAGCATCCTCCCCAGCGACGAAGCCGGTCCAGCCCTCAGTTATTACTTCTTCCAACACGCGCTCAAGCTGCAAGCGGACTACGTCCATCAGTTTGGTACGGTCTCGGCAGATCGCGTACGAATCCAGTTGACCATGGCGTTTTGATTACCAGCACCGCGGCGTGCCATCGCCTGAACGCATCAGCCGGCGTTCGAGACGAGTGCCGCGAGCATGTGGCGCTCCAACCAATTGCCTGCGCGCGCATCGACGCGCCGAAACGTCACCCCGACGTTGAATGAGCCGTCGAGTGCAGCTCGCCGGACGATCTCGCCTTCGATGCGCACACCCCGATGCTCGCGATCTGGATCGAACACGAGGGTGCATGGCGTGCCCATCGGCACAGACTCGAGTTGTTCGTCCGCGCCCCCGACCAGGACTCCGGACATGCTGAGGTTTGCCGTGCGAACGGTATAGACGACGTTCCCGATCACGAGTCTGGCAAGCAGCTCGGTATCGACGCGAGGTGCCCGACGGTGTTCGGCATTTCCCGTGTGTTGCACATGAGTCGCAGTCTCGAGCAGGGGATTGAAAAGCTCGTGGAAGGTCTCGATGAGCAGCTCGAGAGTACGCTCTTGGAGCCTGGGCAATGCGACTTCGAAGCCGCTGTTTCGTGCATCTTTGGGATCGATCCTCGCGGTGATGACGACAGCAGGAACCGCTGGCAACGGACGGTTGTCGGATGTTTCGAACACCAGCGATACTTCGGTCCCAACGTGTGGTGGCCGCATGGACCGGATCCACAGGCCCGACAACGAGAAATCCGCCACGACGAGCATGCGCGTCTCGCCGTCCGGAAACGTGCACATGACGGGTACGGATTCTTCACCAGGGCTATGGGACGAGCTCACCAAAGATGTTTGAATCATGATTCGGCTCCGGTCTCGGTTCGCGGCACGTGGCGAGCGTACTAGCGGTGCATCGGCGCTTGGCCAGGGAACTTGACGACGTGCGTTCCTTTTCGTCCCACAATGTGGCCCAATTACGGACGGGTGGAAGCTGCTAGCATCCACGACCGGTGGCGGCGGGATTCGGCGAACCGGCACAAACAACCGCGTTCCAACTGCGGAGGGCGATCGTGGCTGCCTTCGAACGAATGGGCGCTCATGTGGTCGTGGATGCACGAGGCGAGAATCTGGTTCGTTCCCGTCGTCACGACGAAGGTCACAGGCGGGCCTTTGTCGTCGAGGCGCAGGGCCTCGCGAATCTTCTTCACGAATTCGTGCACGCCGTGATGTTCGGCTGCCTTGCTGACGATCACGGGATCGACTATGGACAGATCCCGTTCGATCTCAGTCGCCCGGAACACCGCAGGATCTTGTGGGATGAGCTCGCGTGCTGTGTCGTGAGCTGCGCATACGTAGCCCACGTTACGAAACCCGGTGAGCAGCTCGCCGTTGCCGATGCCTGGTTTGCCGACCAGATCGCGATCCAGCACGTGTTTTACGGCGACGAGGAACAATACGCCTTTGTCGCACGCGTGGAGGAGTGCGTTCGCGCGCACGAAGTTGAGCTCGAGCATACAATCTTGCGTGCGTATGCGAACGTGAGTGATGCTCTGTCGAACGTGACGATCGGCGGCAGGTCCGTGTGCGATTCTATAGTGCGCCACACATTTGGCGAGCTGTGGTCGCGATTTCGCGCCAACGGTTTGCTCATGCCGACCACGGTCGGCCTTGCCAATGGATGAGACCCCCACTAAAGTGGCGAGCCGAGGTTGCGATGGGGGGAAGGCCACAGAGCTTGCTCGAGCGAGCGTTCGAGGTCGGAAGTGATCCGGTGCTCATCCTGGATCAAGAACGCGGGACCGTGTTGGCACACAACCGGCGCGCAAGGGAGTTGTTCGGTGACCTGGGAGAGGTCACCGAAATGTTCGACTTGATCGGGCAGGCCATCTTGGCGGAAGCGCGAGAAGGTGTCGCGACGCGTCTCCACGTTCGTTGCGAGGACGACTTGTGCTTGATGGATGCCATGTTGCATGCGCTGCCGTCCACCAACGATACGCAAGGTGGTTGGCTGCTCACCCTACGTCCGGCTGTGCGTCAGCCGGCGCAAGCCCTTGCCAGGGCGCGTCGTATGGAGCTCATGGGGCGGCTCGCACGCAACGTCGGCCACGAGTTCAAAAACGTTCTGCAGGCGGTCCGTTTGGCAGGTGAAGAGCTCGAGCAGTTTCGTGACGGACCCGATCTCGTCCTGCGAGGAATTCACGAAGCGCTGTCACTCGGTGGCGACCTGCTCGCGAGCTGGCATGCGCTCGCGGACGGCCGTGTACGTCGACGCCGCGTGTCTTTGCAGGAGCTGATGCTGCGATCGGACAAGCTGTTTCGCGTGCTGGGGCGCGGGGCCGCAAACATCGAAGTGCAGACCTCGGACGACCCATTGTTCGTCGAAGGTGATGAGGGGCAGCTCGTGCAGATCTTGCTGACCATGATATTTTTCGCGCGGGACAGCATCGTACAAGCCGAGGGTACGGGGTTGTGGCTGAGCGCCGATACCACCGGTGAACAGATCGTGGTGTCGGTGCGTCACGACGGGCGAGGCATGCCCGAACATGAGCTCGGACGCGTATTCGACGACGACGCTCCCGAGCTGGTTCGATACCAGAGTCTTCGCAGTCTGTGGGAGCTCGTACAAACCCATAGAGGTGAGGTCTCGATTACGTCACCCATCGTGGGTTCTCGGGGCGTGGAGGTTCGCGTCGGACTTCCCGCGGCTCGAACGACGAGAACGCTGCGCGATACGAGTCACCGATTGCCGCTACAGCCTCGTTGGCTCCTCGTTGAGTGTGACGCGGCCGTGGGGAATCTGGTTCGCCGATGTCTTTGTGTTACCGGTCTTGCACTCGAAGAGGTGTCTGCTGCGACGGCGCTCGACGGATCGCATGAAGGCGACGGTGGTCTCGTCACGGCATGTCTGGTGGATCTGGATTCCCTTACGAAGGGAGACCACCACCTGCCAATCGCGAGATTGGCGGCATGGCACCGACGCATAGGCAAGGTTCCGATGTTCTTGCTCGCGGGCACGCTGGATGCAGAGCTGCGTCGGCAGCTCGTGCCTTTGCTCGAGAGCGGAACTCGACTGCTTCGCAAACCATTGGTAGCTGGCGCTGTGTTGCGTGCCATGGCGAGCTCTGGTTCAATCGACTATGGCGCGCGAGAAGACGACGGTCTCGTACCCCGGTTCCATGGAGTGAGCTAGGACGCGCAAGGACATGTCATCGCCAGCAGTGGACAGCGATCCATGAACCGGGCTAGAGTCGCACGCAATTTTTTGCCGCGATTTTCTCCTCCTTGTCTTCCCCACTCAGAACCCGCATTTTCGCTTGGCTTTGGGAGCATCGATGGTTCCTCGTCGTCACGCTCGCGGCGTTGATCGTACGCCTGCACTGGAACCTCGTCGTCCATCCTCCGGGTGACTATGTCTATTCGGACATGCGCGGCTACGTTGGCCGCGCAGATTCGATCTTCACGCACCCTTGGGGGCGCAAAGAGTACGACGCGTTTTTCCCGTACGGGACGCACTTCCTGTTATTTGTCGTCAAGGCGCTGTTCGGACGCACCAACGATCCCGCGATTGCCGTCGTGTACGCCTGCATGGGGGCCGCGTTGGTGGGATTCGGTTATTTACTGGCCCGACGCGTGTCATCACGGCGCTGGGTAGCTCCGGCCGTTGGCTTGATGGGCGTATTCTACTACCCGCACATCTCGCTCGGCGGTTACTTCCTCAGCGAAATTCCATTTGCACTGTGTCTGACGACCGCGACATGGTTGGTGTGCCGACTCGTCGACGACAGTCGAAAGCTCGACGCATGGTGGCTGGGGGTCGTCACGGCAGTGGGCTTCACGTTTCGTCCGCAGATCATTCTGAGTGTGGGCCTATTTGCCGCATCCTGGCTGATCTTGCGTAAGCGCTACCCCAAAGTCACCTTCTCGCTCTTGCTGCGTGCCGCGGTGCCGTTGGTGCTCGTGATCGCGTTTTCGGTGGGGAGGTTGTATTGGCATACCGAACGCTGGGGCTTAATCTCGGAAAACGGCCGCTTCAATCAGGTATTCGGTCGATGTCACAACAAGGCCATCGTGGCGTTGCCGGATAGCGGCGGGCGTGGCCGCACGCGGTTCGCTCCACCGCCGCTCATTCAACTGGAGAAACACTCGCGGGAACACTCGCGGGCACTTGTAAAGCTCAATCCGGCGATTGGTATCGAGCTCACTTATCGGGGATACATCGGTGACAAGCACAAGCTCGATCGCTTCATCCGCAAGTGCATCAAGAAGACCGGCTGGAAGGGTCAGCTCGAATACGCGGCCGTCAACGCAGTGTTACTTTGGCGCTACAACATCATGTGGCCCGACTCGGGTAAGAAGCAGTGGCAGGGAATTGGCCTACTATGGGTTTCGCTCCACAGCAATCTGTTCGCAATCCCAGCCTTGCTGGGTTTGGTCACCGTTGGGTTTCCACGTCGAGCTCCAAAACAGGGGATCTTGGCGTTGCACCTACTTGCGCTACTTGCGCTAGCGGTCGTTTATTTCGGTGATACGCGTATCCGCTGCCCGTACGACCTGATCCTGATTGTTTTGGCACTCGAGGTGGTCGGATTCGCGCTGGCCTGGCTGTGGCCGTGGTTTTTGCGCGTTGCACGGTCACGAAACCGGGAGGAGCATGATGCGGTCCAACGCTCGGATGCATCGCATGGCTGATCTCGATCGCGTCTCCAGCCAACGTGGGCCGTCAGTGGCCTGGTTGGTCGCCGCGGTGATCGCCATTTTGATGCTTGTTCCCATCGAAGCCGAGGGTTCGACGGCGCCCCGGTGGCTCGCCAGCGAGCGCGGCTTGTCGTCGTTGCAGTTCGAGCGGTGGAATTTCGTGAGCACGATGCATTCGGCCGTGTTGGCACGTGTCGAAACTGTGGCGCTGGCGCTCCGCTTGCACCGCGTGCCGGCAAGCGCTCATGCAGAAGGTGCGGCTGGACCATGTCACGGGCTTCGCGGCGTTGGTTTCGCGTTTCTCGGCCTCACCGCGCTCGTGCTGATCGCCCTTGGTCGCATGCGACACATCGCGGAGCTTCGTAAGCTCGAGATCGCTCGCAAGCTGGTCGAGCAGGGCTTTGTGGTGCCCGCCGATCTGATTGCGAGCACGGCTCGCATCGATCTTCGCCGTGGATTGGTGCTCGTGTTCACTGGCGTGGGCCTGTTGGCGGCTGCGGCCGTGAGCGGAGACCCAGCGTTGGGTCCCATGGGCCTCATTCCTGCGTTCATCGGTGTCGGGTACCTCGTCAGCTACAGGGTCGCCATGCGGAGGGAACCGAGCTGATGCAGTCGGGTGCAATAGCACGCCGCGCCCGCGGGTTGTTTGGCCGCGTGAGTGGCCTTGGCCTCGGTGTCACCGAGGCGCCATGCCTCGAAGGGCTCGCGGACGAGCTGCTGCTCGAACGGGCTGGCCGGGGAGGGGATAACAAGGCCTTCGCCGAGCTGGTTCGACGACATCAGGGACGCGTTCGAGGCTTGCTCGTTCGTCTGACGGGCGATCGCGTGCTCGCCGACGATCTGGCCCAGGAGGTATTCCTGCGAACGTTCCGCGGTCTGGTGGGCTTCGAAGGCCGATCACGAGTTTCCACGTGGATCTACCGCATTGCATACAATGTATATCTCAATCACCGAGCTCGCGTACGCGAGCTCGCGGCCTTGCCTGAGGAATTCGACCATCGGGCAGCTGCGCCCGACGATCGACACAGTGCGAATCGTGCCGATCTACGTCGCGACTTGGCTTCGGCGGTGTGTGGGCTGCCGGAGCACTACCGTGCTGTCGTGACGCTGTACTACCTCGAGGACGTCTCGTATCCCGAGATCGCGGACATCCTCGACCTGCCGCTCGGCACGGTGAAGACGCATCTTCACCGCGCCAAGAGATTGTTGCGCGCGAGCTTGCAAGGCTGGGATCTCGCGCCTGGGAACGCAGAGGTGGAACTTGAGTGATCGTGAGGTCGTCGAGGCCCTGCTTGCGGCCGAGCCCAGTGCCACCCAGCTTCGCGTCGACCGCGATGGCCGGACATGGTTGTCCGAGCACGTGTACGCGCGTTGTCGAACGGATCCCGAATGTCGACATGTATTGGCGCAGTTCGTCGAGCAAGAGCGCTCACTGTACGATGCTGCACGGCTGCCCAGCGATCCGTTCTTCACCGCTCGCGTACTGCGAGCGCTTCCCGAGGTTCCGAGCGGGGTTGCGCTTTCGCCAGGGCGGCGGCTCGCGATTCTTGCGTGCTTCCACATGCTCGCAGGACTGGCGGGATACGTGGCCGTATGGTCGAGCGCTCCGGAGCGCGTGCTCGCGTGGCTCGAGGGTGCGGCATGGCTCGCGGATACCGGGGCCGAGCTCGGCGGCGTGTGGATGTTGATGGCCGCGGTGCTGCTCGGCACATTCGCAATCGTGTTGCCGAAGCCACATACTCCGCTCGCATGAGCGAGCTCCAAGCCACGGCGGTGCAAGGGGGATCCCCACGGCATCCGTCCTGGTCGGCCGTGCCCGACGAGACTTGGGGTGATTGGCGTTGGCAGATGCGCCATCGAATCACCCGGCTGGACCAGCTCGAGCAGTTGGTGACGCTCACGGACCAAGAACGAGTGGGGATCGAGGCACGCAGGCATGAGTTCCCGTTTGCCATCACACCATATTACCTCTCGCTGATCGGCGAGCCCGGATGTCCTGTGCGAACGCAGGCGATACCGCATGGCGACGAGCTGATCAGAACGCCATGGGACCTGGAGGACCCACTGGGGGAAGACGAGCACAGCCCCGTTCCGATCCTGACGCATCGTTATCCCGACCGCGCGCTTCTCTACGTCACGCATACGTGTCCCGTATATTGCCGGCACTGCACACGACAGCGCAAGGTCGGCGATGCCGATAGTGCTCCCGATCGAGACATGTTGCTGGCGGCGTACGCCTACCTTCGACGTACGCCGCAAGTGCGTGACGTATTGGTCTCGGGGGGGGATCCACTCAGCCTGTCAGACGCGAAGCTGTGCGAGATCTTCACAGAGCTACGTGCGGTCCCCAGCATCGAGGTGATTCGCCTTTGCACTCGCAACCCCGTGACCTTGCCACAGCGCATCACGTCCCAGCTGCTCACCGCTTTGCGCTCGTTTCACCCCGTGTTCGTGAGCACGCATTTCAATCATCCGCGTGAGTGCACGCCCGAAGCTGCGCACGCTCTGGAACGATTCGCCGATCACGGTTTCAACGTCGGCAACCAAATGGTGTTGTTGCGTGGCATCAATGACGATTCCGCCACCGTAGAGAAGCTCAACCGTTGGCTGGTTCGGCATCGTTGCCGTCCGTACTACATGTTCCAATGCGATCCCGTTACTGGCACCGCACATCTACGCACGCCCGTGAGCGCAGGTGTGGACATTATGGACGCGCTACGTGGAACGCTGAGTGGCATTGCGATCCCACAGCTGGCCATCGACTTGCCACGTGGAGGTGGCAAGATCACCCTGTCACCCGAGCGATTGGTCAGGCGCGAGGGAACGAAGCTCGTGTTTCGCAGCGGCAAAGGAGACGAACATGTGTATGTGGACGATGTCCCGGACGATGGGTAGCACGCCCCGGCGGGGGACTGGGTTTTGGAGCTGGAAGGGTCTTCCAGGGCGAAGCGGAACGCCGGGTTGGCGTCGCTGCCGCTGGGAGACATGAGCGCGTGTGCTTGCCTACGAGCGGTTCATGATTCGATGTTCCGAGCATGGCTTTGCGGCTCGCGACGAGCGGATGATCGCCACGGCGCTTGCGTTTTTTCTGCTAACGAGCAAAAACGAAGGATGACCCTGACCGCCCACTTCCTGTCACAGGCTGGTGGAAGTGTGCACGGGTCGGTGGAACGAGCACCAGATCTCGAATCCACACTGCAGGCGCTGTTTCATGTGGGACAGTCCGCGTGGCGGGGGATCACGGTGGCTCCGGAGACCTTCGTGTGTCATCTGGCCGAACGGATCCCTCGCGAGGGAGATCCACTCCAGACGCTTCGAGAGATCCATGCCGCGGACCTCTATCTCGCCTGTGCATGCAGCGCGGGAAACGGCAAGGCACTGGAGGCGTTCGACAAACACGTGATCGCGCCTGTCGTGGGCGAGCTCGATCGTGGGCGTGCGTTGTCCTCTTACACCGACGAGATCAAGCAGGCATTGCGGATGCGATTGTTGCTGGGAGGAAAGACCTTGCTCCCGAAAATCGGTAGCTACCGGGGACAGGGGCCGCTCACAGCGTGGGTCCGGATGGCTGCGGCGAGGATCGCCGCGGATCTTCGGCGCGCTCAAATCAAGCATCATCCGCTCGACACCCAAGTTCCGCTCATGATTCGCTCGCCGGAGCTCGACCCCGAGCTGGCCTATGTAAAATCCCGCTACGCCGAGGAATTGGAGGCGGCATTTCGGTCCACGCTTACCGCGCTCACGACTCGCGAGAGGACGGTTTTGCGTCTTTATTTCCTCGACGGGCTCGACTCGACCTCGATGGCCGCAACGTTTGGGGTGTCCAGCCGCACCGTCCAGCGCTGGATTGCGCGCGCACGCGAACAGATACTGGACCAGACGCGCCTGCTTCTGTGCCAACGACTGCGGATCCCGACGGTGCGGCTCGACTCGCTGATCGGGTTGCTGCATAGCCAAATCGACATGAGCATTTGCAAGCTCTTGAACGACCACGACTCGTGAGTCGTACCCGATAGCGTTGGACTGCCCGTGCGACGCAACGATTCCGCAACATCGATTGGCCAGCCCGCTGGCCACCCTTCGTTGCCGGGCTATGCCTCCGATCGCGATCGTTCGTGGACTTGTGACCAAACAACGCAGTTCACGCGATTGGGATCGTTGCCCAATTTTCCTCTGTACTTCCTGGTTGTCCCTCTGCTAGAGTCCTGTCGCGTCGTAGACGAGAGTGAGGAACGACAGATGAGTTCGCAGTTCGCAGTTCGCGATCACCGTCTTAGCCATGCTCGCACCGTTGGAGGCCGTCTATGCGGCAGACCCGCCCAATACGGGTGGCCCGATCTGTAACTATCTCGAGCGCGGCATCGATGACCTGCGGGCGGGAGCCAATGATCCGTACGTCGTGGCGGCCCCGGGTGTCGAAAAACTGAGCCAGATCGATCAGCTTGCGTTTGGCATCGACCTTCCGCTCACCGAGTGCCAGGCCAATCCCCGCAGTGTTCCCTGCGCTGGCAGGGACTACACGCTCGATTGGTGCATCGGCGCGGTCACGATGTCCGTCGACGCACCGGATCCGACCATCGGCCGCATCGAGCTATTTCACGAAGAAAAGCAACCTGGGGACGATTGTCTGCTACGTGCGAGGAGCGGCATTGGAAACCTTGCAACGATCGACCGCAGCGATCTGCGCAACAACG
>Ga0187893_10014050_pt1 | contig 11001 bp, 4 predicted proteins | sample MA1701074metaG_FD_139574 | JGI IMG/M metagenome (GOLD analysis project Ga0187893, IMG submission 139574) | White microbial mat communities from a basaltic lava cave in the Kipuka Kanohina Cave System on the Island of Hawaii, USA - MA170107-4 metaG ...
ACGAAGCCACATCGGCGCTCGATTCGCGCTCCGAGACGCTGATCCGGGAAGCCCTGGCCGGAATCCTGGTTGGCCGGACGAGCCTCGTGATCGCTCACCGTCTGTCGACTATCCTGCAGGCCGATCGGATCCTGGTCCTCGATCGCGGAAGGCTGGTCGAGCAGGGTACCCATGGGGAGCTTCTGGCGCGCGGCGGGCTCTACTCGCGTCTCTACGAAGAGCAGCTCCGATCGGGCAACCCGACCGAGGCGAGCGAGCAGATCTTCGAGGACGCGGGACCGCTTCCGGGCGGGGCGCTCGCCGGCCAGCTCGTGGAATAGAAATGTAGGGTGGGTTCGGCATGCTTTTTATGCCGCAACCCACCGACTCGGCCCGCGTAGCGGGCCACCTTTTCAAGCCTTGCTTCGAGGTGTCGGCCTGCGGCCGACTGGTTGGTGGGTTACGCCGCAAACAGCGCGGCTAATCCACCCTACATCCAAGTCGGGTTAACAGAATCACAACCATTCTGTAAATCTGTAAATAAGTCACAGAAATCGGTTCGACAGTTTACTATCCTTAAACCTAGCGCCAGAGCTCCATGAGGTACGCGCCCATGGCCAACAAGAGTAACAACAGCAATCAAACCATTACCCTGCCGCAAGGCGGCGGTGCCCTGCATGGCATCGGCGAGACCTTCTCGCCCGATCTGCACACCGGCACCGGCAACTTTACGGTACCGATTGCGCTCCCGCCCGGTCGCAACGGCTTCCAGCCACAGCTCAATCTCGTTTATAGCACCGGCCACGGGAACGGCCCCTTCGGGTTGGGCTGGGGCCTGAGCATTCCGGGGGTCAGTCGAAAGACCTCTCGAGGGATCCCCCGGTACGAGGACGAGCGCGACACCTTCCTGCTTTCCGGCGCGGAGGATCTGGTGCCCGTCGCGGAGCCGGCGGGAGCGACGCGCTATCGCCCGCGCACGGAAGGGCTCTTTGCCCGCATGGAGCATCACCGGGATGCCACGACGGATCACTGGGAAGTGCGCAGCAAGGACGGCCTGGTCAGCGTTTACGGGACAGCGCGCAGCATCCAGAACGATCCGGCAGCCATCGCCAATCCGGAGAATCGAAGGGAAATTTTCAATTGGAAGCTCACCGAGACCCAAGACCCCTTCGGGAATCTCATCCGCTACGACTATGAACGGGACTCAGGCGATACCGCCGACCATCTGTGGGACCAGCTCTACCTCAAGCGGATCCACTACGTAGACTATACCGATCCCCAAGGGGGCGACGAGAAATTCCTCGTCTCCGTGACTTTCCTTTATGAAGACCGGCTGGACCCCTTCTCGGAATACCGAGCCGGATTTGAAATCCGCACCACCCGGCGCTGCACCCGCATCGAGGTCCGCACCCATGCCGATCGCGAACGGCTGGTCCGCGTCTATCGCTTGATCTACCTCGATCAGCGGGACCTGCCGCTCGAACAGCTCCCGCTGAATGGGTCGTCGCTGCTCAGTCAAGTCCTCGTCGAAGGGCACGACGGCGAGCGCCGCGAGTCACTGCCGCCGCTCGAATTCGGCTACACGGCCTTCGAGCCGACCAAGCGGCGCTACCAGCCGTTCAACGGCTCGAGACCGGAACGCTCGCTGGGCCACCCCGAATTTGAATTGGTCGATCTGTTCGGCAACGGTTTGCCCACCGTCCTCGAATTCAACGAGCAGGTGCGCTACTGGCGCAACCGCGGCGATGGCCGGTTCGATCTCTTGCGCACCATGGAGACGGCCCCGGCGGGGGTGCGCTTGAGCGATCCGGGCGTGCAATTGCTCGACGCCAACGGCAATGGACGGGCCGATCTGCTGGTGATCGATGGGTTGCGCGACGGCTATTTCCCGCTGACGTTCGAGGGCCAGTGGAACGAGCGAGGATTCGTGCGCTATCGCAGCGTGCCGACGGTCGATCTGGATGCGCCGGACGTGCGCCTCCTGGACCTCGACGGCGACGGGGTGACGGATGCGCTTCGCACCGGCCCGCAGTTCGAGCTGTACTACAACGATCCCGACGATGGCTGGTCGGACGTCGAGGTGCGGCAGCGGGTCGAGAGCGATGCCTTCCCCAATGTCAGCTTCGAAGACCCCCGCGTCAAGCTCGGGGACATGACCGGCGACAGCCTGCAGGATATCCTCCTCATCCACAATAGGCGTGTCGAGTATTGGCCCTATCGGGGCTATGGCCGCTGGGGAAGGCGCGTCACGATGCGGAACAGCCCGCGGTTCGAAGACGCCGTCTTCTTCCCAGGCATCGGCTTCGACCCCAAGCGGCTCCTGGTCGGTGATGTGGATGGCGACGGCGTGGCGGATCTCGTGTACGTCTCGTCCGGTCACATCACCGTCTGGATCAATCAGGACGGCAACGCCTGGAGCGATCCCATCGTCATTCACGGTACCCCGCCGGTCACCGATGCGACCGCCGTGCGGCTCGCCGACATGCTGGGCACGGGCACAGAGGGCATCCTGTGGACCTACGATTTCGGCGCATTTCCCGACAGCACCTACAAGTTCCTGGATCTCACGGGCGCGATCAAACCCTATGTGCTCGATCGGATGGACAACCACATGGGCGCGGTCACCCAGGTCTCCTATGCCGCCTCGACCCGGTTCTACCTGGAGGACGATGCGCGACCCGAGACGCGCTGGCGCACGCCACTGCCCTTCCCGGTGCAGGTCGTGGCACGTGTCGAGGTGATCGATCAAATCTCCCACGGCAAGCTCACGACCGAGTACCGCTACCACCACGGCTATTGGGACGGGACGGAGCGTGAGTTTCGCGGCTTCGGCATGGTGGAGCAACTCGACACCGAGACCTTCGCCGACTATCACCGTCCCGGCGCCCATGGTCCCGAGACCCGCTTCGAGCCGGTCCTCGAGAAGCATTTCTCCCCACCCCTCCTCACCAAGACCTGGTTCCACCAGGGACCGGTGGACGAGGAGACCGGAGACTGGCGCGAACTGGACTGGTCCCCGGACTACTGGCCGGGCGATCCCCAAGCCCTTGGGCATACGGACGCGGTCAACGCATTTCTGCAAACACTGGCCGATCCGCGCCACCGGCGCGATGCCCTTCGGACCTTGCGCGGGAGCACGCTCCGCACTGAGCTTTACGCCCTCGATGGCACCATCCGTCAGGACCGCCCCTACACCGTGACCGAGCAGGCGTATGGCTTGCGTGAAGAATCGCCGCCTGAGGGCAGCGATATAGAGCGCCGGCGGATCTTCTTCCCACACCCGCTGGCCCAGCGCACAACACAATGGGAGCGCGGCGACGAGCCGATGACCCAGTTTGCTTTCAGCGACGAGTATGACGCCTACGGCCAGTCGCGCCAGCAGGTGAGCCTGGCCGTGCCTCGCCATCGTGACTATCGTGCCGCTGCGCCGGCGGGAGCGCCCTATCTCGGAACGCTCGCGGAAACGCAGTATGCGCAGCGCGACGATGCGGAGCGCTACATCGTGAATCGTGTTTCCGGGAGTACGAGCTTCGAGATCCTGAACGACGGCCGCCCAAGCGTCTACGAGCTTTATCGCCAGGTCCGGGCCGGCACGGCCACGCGCAAGCTGTTCGGGCAGACCTTCAACTATTACGACGGCGAGGCCTTCGTTGGCCTGCCGTTCGGAAAGCTCGGGGAGTTCGGCGCGCTGGTGCGCACCGAATCGCTGGTCCTGACCGAGGAGATCCTCCGGGAAGCCTATCGCGACCCGGCGGCTCCCAATGCGCCGAGCATACCGCCCTATCTGCGGCCGGCAGGCGTGACGAGCTGGCCGGCGGAATACCCGAAACAATTCCAAGACCAGACGCCCGCTCTGGCTGGATACGTCTTCGCAGACGGCTCCGACCACCGGACACGCGGTTACTTCGCCCACGGCTCTCGCATCGCGTTTGATTTTCAGATGCCGGTGCCGGACCTGCCCCATCGCGGACTTCCAATGACGATGCGCGACCCGTTCGACAACGACAGCGCGATGACCTACGACAGCCCCTACCATCTGCTTCCCATGCGAGTAAGAGACGCCGTGGGGCTCACGACCAGTGCCGAGTACGACTACCGTGTCCTGCAACCCCGCATCACCACTGATGCCAACGGCAACCGCGGTGCCGTCAGCTTCGGCCCCTTGGGATTGCTCACCGCCACCGCCGTCATGGGGAAGGAAGGAGAGCAGGCCGGCGACACGCTCGAGGCGCCCGGCAGCCGCCTGGAGTACGACTTTTTCGCCTTCGTGGACCGCCAGCAGCCGGTCTTTGTCCGTAGCATCGTCCGCCAGCACCATATCACGGAGACCGACGTGCCGCTGCCCGAGCGCGATGAGACGATCGAGACCGTCGAGTATTCCGACGGCTTCGGGCGGCTGCTGCAAACCCGAGCGCAGGCTGAGGATGTCTTGTTCGGCGATCCGAGCTTCGGCGGAGGCGTCTTGTCCGCCGATCAGTCCCTAGTCACGGGCGATGCGATCGGCCGGCGACGCACGGCGGGCGATCCGCCGAATGTGATCGTCAGTGGGTGGCAGGTGTACGACAACAAGGGCCGCGTCGTCGAGAAGTACGAGCCCTTCTTTGCCGTGGGCCGGGACTATGGGGCGCCCAGCGAGGCGCAGTTCGGACAAAAGGCCACGATGTTCTACGACCCGCGCGGCCAGGTGATCCGCACGCTGAATCCCGACGGATCGGAGCAGCGGGTGATCTATGGGATCCCGGCAGATCTCACCAAGCCAGAGCAGTTCGCCCCCACGCCTTGGGAGGCCTACACCTATGATGCAAACGATCTGGCGCCAGCGAGTTTCCATCCAACCGACAGGCTACCGGACGGCTCACCCAAGCCCCTGACCGACCGCGCACCGGCGACCCATCATTTCACACCGTCGAGCATCATGATCGACGCCCTCGGGCGCACGATTGAGGCCATCGCGCGTAACGGAACGGACCCAGCGGATTGGTTCCGGACGCGTTCCACCTACGACATTCGCGGCAATGTGCTTTCGGTGACGGACGCGCTGAACCGCGTCGCCTTTCGCTATGTCTATGACCTCGCCAACCGTCCCTGGCGCATCGACAGCATCGATGCCGGTCTGCGCCGAATGGTGTTGAACGTGCTGGGCAACGAAACCGAGCGGTGCGACAGCAAAGGGGCGCTCATCCTCCAGGCCTACGACCGCCTGCAGCGACCGAGCCGCCTCTGGGCACGGGATGATGACGCCGGCGCGATCACCCTGCGGCAACGGATGGAGTATGGCGACGCGGGAAATCCAGCCCAGGCGGAGGCGGAGCGCGCGGCGATGCGAGCCAGAAACCTTCTGGGGCAACTTCATCGCCACCACGACGAAGCCGGGCTCACCACGGTGGCAGTGGTGGACTTCAAGGGCAATGTACTCGACAAATCCCGCCGCGTCATCGCCGATGCGCCGATCCTCGCGGTCTTTGAGCAGGCACCGGCCAACGCTTGGCAGGTCGCGCCCTTCCACATCGATTGGGAGCCGGGGCCGCAGCAGACTCTCGCCGAGCGAGAAAGCGAGCTACTAGAGACCACGGCCTACCGGACCACCTCGACTGTCGATGCCCTGAACCGCATCAAGCGAATGCAGTTCCCCGAGGACGTGGAAGGGAAGCAGCGGGAATTGCGCCCGCTCTACAACAATGCCGGCGGGCTGGAAAAAGTCTTCCTGGACGACGCCCTCTATGTCGAGCGCATCGCCTACGACGCCAAGGGCCAGCGCGCTCTCATTGCCTACGGCAACGGCGTCATGACCCGCTATGCGTACGATCCGCAGACGTTCCGCCTGAAGCGCCTGCGCAGCGAGCGTTTCTCCAAACCAGACGATGTCAGTTACCACCCAAACGGCGAGGCGCTACAGGATTTTGGCTACGACTACGACCTGGTTGGGAACATTCTTGGCATCCGTGACCGAACGCCGGGCGGCGGCATCCTCAACAACCCGGAAGCCTTGACCGCCGGGGATCCGGCTCTGGCGCAATTGCTGGTGAGCGGCAATGCGCTGAACCGCCGCTTCGACTACGACCCCATCTACCGTCTGCTCTCCGCCACCGGCCGCGAATGCGACCGCCCGCCCGAGGGGGATCCGTGGCAGGACCAGCCGCGCTGCACCGATCTCACCAAGGCACGGGGCTACACCGAGCGCTATCGCTACGACGCGATGGGCAATATGCTGCGGCTGGAACACGGCAATGGCACTGGTGGCTTCACCCGCGAGTTCACGGTAGAGACAGTTATCAACCGTCCAGTCAATAACCGGCTGCGCCACATGCAAATCGGTCAAGCCGGCTATGACTACAAGTTTGACGACAATGGAAACATGCGGTCCGAGGCGACCTCCCGCCACTTCGAGTGGAACCATAGCGACCAGATGAAGGCCTTCCGCACACAGACCGAAGGCGCAGAGCCCTCGGTCCACGCGCACTACCTCTACGACGCGGCGGGCCAGCGCGTGAAAAAGCTGGTGCGCAGGCAGGGCGGCCAGGTCGAAGTCACCTATTACATCGATGGGGTGTTCGAGCATCACCGGTGGGGCAGCGGCGCGCAGGCCGGCGAGAACAATCATGTGCACGTAATGGACGATCAGCAACGCATTGCGCTTGTGCGTTTAGGAAATGCGCATCCGGATGATCGGTCGCCTGCCGGGCAGTTCCACTTTGGTGATCACTTGGGCAGCAGCAATGTGGTGGTTGATTCGGGTGGGGCGTTAGTTAATCGGGAAGAATTTGCGCCGTATGGGGAAACGAGCTTCGGGAGCTTTGCGAAGAAGCGGTATCGGTTTACGGGGAAGGAGAGGGATGAGGAGAGTGGGTTGAATTACGACGCGGCGAGGTATTACGTGCCGTGGGTGGGGAGATGGGTGAGTTGTGATCCGGCAGGACTCGTGGACGGACCAAACATGTACGGGTTCGTACGCAATAACCCCCTGCGCTTTATAGATCCTGATGGGCGCGAATCCAAGCAGCAGCAGTGGGAGAAAGAGTTCGAGCGCGACTATCCCAAGCTCGAGAATATCGCCCGCGGCGGGCTCACAGAGCACCCATGGGACACCGATGAAGGCGTGATGACCGAGACCGGTGTTCGCGTTGCCATCCACGCCGGCAATACCCTACGGCGTCGAGAGTTCTACGAGCGCAGGGAGGCTGCCTTTCTCGCTTACCAAGGTTTTATTCACTATGCGGAACTGGTCGAGGCCGGACATGACGCCGCCGCTACCACAATAGCTCTCAGCCTTTATGTACGCACTGGCAGGCAGGTCCCCAATGACCAGGAACTGGACCTGGAAGCCTACACCGGGTGGTCACGCCGAGCCATGGCGGCTCGGACAACGGTTGAGTTCGGCTTGCTCGTTGCGCAGACCGTTCAGGCACTAGGGGCCTTGCGAAACGCCTGGAGGCGCGGAGCGACGGAAATGAGGGGAGGGCCTGGCGCTGCGCATATCTATGATGAAGCCTTTTCCGCGAATCGAACTTACGCCGCTTCTCCGAAACACGGGTCGAGCGTACGGATGGGCGGAGGCAAAGTTGTCAATCCAGCACCTACCAACGGACAGGATGCCCTGGACTTTTCGTTTCAGGTGTCGCCGAAGTCACCGCGTAGAGTTGGTGTTGACCCAGTGAACAATGAGATCGTGGTTTTTGACCGCACCGGAAATACTGTGCAGGGCGGCAAGATTGTTGGGGGAACGTACCACGGGCACGTAAGATCCTACAACGAGTTGACTACGGAGATGAAGAACGTCCTGAAGGAGAATGGTGTGACCGTGCGCAAAGATGGGACGATTGTCGTTGATCCAAAACGCTGGGACTATTGAGGGAGTTTTATGGAAAAGAGGGTTTACTCAACAATCAACGAAATATCAGAGCAAGACGTTGAATCAGAAATACTACGTGACGATCCTCATCGGTTGAAAGAGATTGTCATAGCAGTGGCGCTGCATGATTCAGATAGATTACGAGCGGAAAGTGTGTGCAAAAAACTTAGCACCCATCCACATGAGGAAGTGCGAGGCAACGCGATATTAGGGCTAGGTCATATAGCTCAGCGCTTTCGTTGTCTTTCCGGTCATCTCAAACCTGTGATTGAGCATGGTTTGAAAGATAACTCTGAGTATGTCAGAGGACAGTCTTGGGCAGCTGCGGACGATGCGGCTTTCTTTCTAGGCTGGGACATAAATGGATTTAAGGAAGACGATAAATCATAAGCCCACGTAGGGCGGATTGATGTAGCCCGCGTAGGTTGGGGTGAGCCCGCGTAGGTTGGGGTGAATGCAATGAACCCCAACATCTTGCGGCGGTGGGGAATTATGTTGGGGTTCCTTCGTCACCCCAACCTACGATGAATACGATGAACGGTAGAATGCATGCGTTATCGGCGGGCCAATGTGGCGGGTGGAACATATTTCTTTACCGTCAATCTCGCTGAACGGAAACGAACCTTGCTGGTGGATCATGTGGACTTGCTCCGGGCGGTGATCGAAAAGATCAAGGCGGCGCACCGATTTAAGATCGATGCTATGGTGATCTTGCCCGATCACCTGCACGCTGTATGGACGCTACCGATGGGCGATTGCGACTATGCGACACGGTGGATGTTGATCAAGGCAGGGTTCTCGCGGGACCTTGCCAAGGACGAACGACGCAACAAGAGCCGCGTCGCCAAAGGCGAACGGGGCGTGTGGCAACGACGGTACTGGGAGCATGTGATCCGGGATGACCGGGACTATTCAAGGCACGTGGATTATGTCCATTACAACCCGGTGAAACACGGGTATGTCGAACGTGTCGGCGATTGGCCGCACTCGACGTTTCACCGTTATGTAGCCCGAGGCATCTATCCGCCAAATTGGGCGGGTGTTCATGAATCCGAGTTGGAAGCGGGTGAACGTGTGTGAGGGGGAGCGTAAATGCCTGGCCATCGGCGTTGTCGGTTCTCCGCCAAATGCTACAGCGACGACTTATAAACTTTGCTACGGTGAGCAATAACATGAATCGTCAGGGTGTGCCGGGCTGGATCGGTGGTGTAAAGCACGCGCCAGTCAGCGACCCGGAGCTTGAACAGACTCGCGAAGGGGCCTGTCAGCGTCTCCGGTTGGATTTGATCGAAATGCTCGGCGAGCCATTGGATCTTTTCGACTATGCGTCTGGCAATTGGGGTATCAAGCTCGGAAAGGTCCTCAAGCGCTTGAGGGGTAAATTGAACGTGATAGGTCAAGCGAGATTCAGCCTGCTTTTGACTTCCTCGAACGGGATCCGGTCGGAAGAGCCCAGGGACGATTGGAGCCGTGCTTGGATCTCGCCAGTCAGCTCCAGCCCCTTATCAGGATCAGCGATGATGTCCTGTAACTCTTCACGCACGACTTTTCTGATCAGTGCTTGTAATTCATCAACTGTGAAATCGGCGACTTTCATGCGGTTACCTCTTTATGTGCGGACCAGGCCGGGGACGCCTTTTTGATTATATCGGAGGGCGTCGGATCAGAGAAGAACCCGCGTAGCATGGTTGGCTCGGATGGAAAGAGGTGGGTGCTCAATATAGCCCTAAGGCGTGTGCCGTATGGCGTGACGTGCCTGAATCCGAATTGGAAGCGGGTGAACGTGCGTGAGGGAAACCGTTGGGGTTGCGTCCTCAGAGTGGTAGGGTGGATTCGCGTAGCGTAATCCACCGAATGGCAAGATGCGATGGTCATTCATTTTGGCGGATTACGCGATGCTAATCCACCCTACGAGACTACGATGGTAGGAGTTACGAGGTTCACTTTGTCACTAAGGCTTGTTGCGTTCATGTTTGGCCTTCGCCTTTGGCTTTTTGCGTCACCCGAGGTTAAAGAAGAGTGACCCTTCAAAGTATTAATCGTTTCGATATTAATGAGGTTTCGTCACATGCTACGAGGATCCGACAAATATTGTTCCATGACCGCTTTGTATGATGATCCCCTCAACGTCGAGGGCACCACATATGGAAAACGGTGGCGGCGTCACGAATGGAGTCAAACCGTGGAAGAGCAGCCCACAGATAACGCTGAAACACAAACGATAGTCATGGCCATCCACGGCGGCGGTATCGAGCCCGGAACGAGTGAGATCGCGCTCGCTGCCGCCGGCTACCACCCGGCTACCCTGACTCCGGTCGTCGATGGCCATGGGTTACATGACTTCTGGCTTTTTGAAGGCTTGAAGTCAGCCGGAAACGGTGAACTGCACGTGACCGCTTCGAATTACGATGAGCCAATAGCCACCGAACTCGTGCAGAACGCTCGGCGTTGCATCAGCTTGCATGGCTGCTCGGATCCACAAGCCAAAGTGTCGGAAACACAGCCCGATGGCATAATCCAGATTGGAGGACGTGACCTTGAATTGCGCAATATCGTTTTGGAGGAATTGACCGTCGCAGGGATTCCCGCGGAGATTACGACCAACCCGGATCTTCTGGGTAAAGACCCAGATAACATCGCCAACAAGACACAAATTGGCGGTTGCGTCCAACTTGAGATGGGGACGAGCTTCCGCGCAAGCTTGTTCGGGACCAACACGCGGCCACAGCGGAAGAACACCACAAACGCTCGGTTCTGGCTGCTGATCGGGGCGCTGCGCAAGGTCGAACGGGCTAGGCCACAATGCTGCTAGCCCGCGGAGGATGGGGTGAATGCAATGAACCCCAACATTCCATGGCGGCGGGGTTTACGTTGGGGTTCCTTCGTCACCCCAACCTACGATGAACACGATGAACGGTGGAAATGAATGCAATATCGACGGGCCAATGTGACGGGCGGGACATATTTCTTTACCGTCAATTTGGCCGAACGGAAACGAACCTTACTGGTGGATCATGTGGACGCGCTCCGGGCCGTGGTTCAAAAGGTTAAGCCCGCGTATATATGGACTCCACCCGGTTTGCAAGGAGAGAAACGCCGATGGCTGTAAGGAAAGACTGCATGTATATATCCGGCCTTTTGGTGAGCGTGGTTCCGCTCTGGCCATGATGGGA
>Ga0187893_10014051_pt1 | contig 11001 bp, 13 predicted proteins | sample MA1701074metaG_FD_139574 | JGI IMG/M metagenome (GOLD analysis project Ga0187893, IMG submission 139574) | White microbial mat communities from a basaltic lava cave in the Kipuka Kanohina Cave System on the Island of Hawaii, USA - MA170107-4 metaG ...
ACGGGATCGTTTCCGTGCCCTTGACCCCCATGAGCATATGTTCAACCTGGCCGATATCGAGAGCGCTATGCTCTGTCTCTATGACCAGCCAATCGAATCCCGCATGGGACAGAAGCTCGGCAACGTTGGGACTTCCTAGCCCCATGAAACATCCGATAGTAGAGTCCCCCGCCTTCAGCTTTTCCCTAACCCAGTTTTTCTTCATGGTTCGATCCAGACCTCCGCAACTCGGTCAAATGGCCAACCTCCTACGAACAACACGTGGGCTCACGATACGCGCAACCAACTTCAAGCCAATTTCAGCGACCAACGATGAGTCAGAGGTTGTTTATAGCGTTTCTGAGAGTCCTGCGGTAAGAACGAGCCGTTGCTATATACACAATGTAATTTCTCTGTGTCAAACGGATTGTGACAACCATCCGCGAGGGCTCTTAGATCTTCTTCCTCAGGACGAGCTTCCGTATCAATCACACAGTGTTGGAATTCTCTCGCATACTTAGCGGCCTGTCTTTCGTCCACGACCTTGAACGGTAACTGGCCACGCCTGGACCATCCCGTCGCGCTTCAGCACTTTTCTCTTTGGATTGCTCGCAGCCCGGCATTGGCGTTGACTGTTATCGGCCTTTACAGTGTGGTGGCCTACGCTGTCAGCCGGCGCACCCAGGAGATCGGAGTTCGCATGGCGCTCGGTGCGCAAGCCCGCGACGTGCTTGCACTCGTCATTCGGCAGGGAATGGCTCCAGCTCTCGTGGGGCTTGCGGTCGGATTGGTCGGGGCGCTGGGGCTGTCGCCTTCGCCGCTGCTGGCTACCGGCGCGGCGCGCGGCGAAAGTCGATCCGATTGTCGCGCTGAGGTATGAATGATCGATTGCGGAGTGCAGATTTCGGAGTGTGAAGTGACTGAATTGGCGTGGAGAGAATGAATAAGGCAACTGCTCCTACTAATGGGAGCATAAGTAGGAGCACATGGCTGCGTCTCCATTCGTACCGCCTTTAGGCGGCCCGGCTAAAGCCTGTACTACAAACACTGAATGCCCTCTTACTTTTGCGCTGACTAATACGAATGAGTCCGTTCGATAAATTTCAGGGTTATAGGGGCCTGGGTAGAGAAATGGATGAAGGGGCCAACTTCACGTGATGTTGAATTCGGGCTTGCCGTCCCATTGGTCCCATTGGAAGAAGGATTAGAAGGATTGTGGCCAAGTGGCGCAAAATGGGAACCTAGGCTAAGGTTGCGGTGTCAAAGTTCAACATGAAGAGCAGATTTCGCAATCACTTCGTTGTGGGGGCTTCTCTCCTTGTTTTGTTGACCCCCAACACAGCTCTCACTCAAGATGGTATTCGCCTCCTCCACCAGATGCAGCAGGCGCTCGGCGGTGCAGACCGACTTGCCGCCATCCGTGACTACGACTGGCGAGTTACTGCAAAAACCTGGGACCAGGCCGGCCATCCATCAGGCGAAGTGCATCGCCGGATTCGCCTGATCAGACCTAATGACTTCCGCATGGATCAGCAAGGACCATACGGAACTGTCGTCATGTACTTTAATGGGAGCTCTGGGTGGGAGATCACTCCGGATGGCTCCGCCGATCTCCAGGGTAGTGAATTGGAATTTGCCAAGCGGGAAGTCTTTGGTTTTTACTTGAATCTCTGGTCGGCTGACCGCAATCCCGGATACGAAATCATTTCGCCCAGCACGAACGTAATCAGAATTACCTATAAGCCCGACCAGCTGCACTTGGGCGATATTCTTGTGGACCAGAAGTCCGGACTGCCAGCAAGAACAACTGGGACCTCCAATTACACGGAAGTTAAAGACTGGCACACGGTTAAGGGCGTGCGATTACCGCACCGAATCCTGAACTTTCACAGTGGCGGGGGAGAGCTGAAATCCTAACGGTCGAGATCAAGGTCAACAGCGGGCTATTGGTTGGCGACCTCGCAGCAAAGCCAACGCGCTGAGAATGCGGCCATCGTCACGGGCACGCTTGGAGGAGCAGAAAATTGCGAGCGAGCAAACCGGCTCCGCTAAGCATTGCCAGAGCCAAGGCGAACTCCATGACTATGAGCGGGCATGAGACTGGTTTGCCCCATGATGGTGAAGTAGCCCGAGCGAACGACATCGTCCATCAGGGCTCCGCCCGGTTGTACGGAGGGCGCAGGTCCTTCGACGGTGATCGTGAAATCCGGATTGGTTTCCAAAAAGACGTGGCTGATGGCGCCAACGGCCTGCACACTGGGTAGCGCCACAAAGGCGTTCGAAGGCCACTTGGTAAAGATTCTGCGCAGTGTTCTTCGACTCTGGTAGTTCGACCTTCACAGGCAAGACGCGATCGGGCCCGAAACTAAAATCAACCGCACCGATTGCTGACTCAGGATTGACTACTGCGTCTCGATATGGGTCGATCTGAAACCGCGAATCTGAGATTTGGACTGCCGAGGTTCTAGTGATGGCGAAGAAGCGAGGCGAGCCCAGTGCCGGGGGGACACATTCATGCGCGCGAAAGTATTGATCACTGTCATTCTCGGAATCTTGCTCGTGGCAGCATTCATCGCCCAGAGTCCGCAGAAGAAGCCGCCCATGAAACCCGCACAAAGCAAACCGGCTGCTTCTCAAAAGAAAGCTCCGTTGAAGCTCCCGGAAGCCAAGCCTGTGGCCCAGGCGCGGCCTACGGGCTGGACACAGTGGGGAGGGCCCTACCGTAACTTCACTTCTGACTCGAAAGGCCTAGCCAACTCCTGGCCGCCCTCAGGGCCTCGCCGGCTCTGGAGCCGCCCACTCGGAGATGACGGCTATTCCGGCATCTCCGTAGACGGGAACATGCTTTACACCATGTATCGGCGTGCCGCCCGCTTCTACCAGATCGGCCGGTCCGATCAAGAGGTGGTCGTCGCCCTAGAAGCCGGTACGGGCAAAACCATCTGGGAGTATGCGTACGATGCGCCCAATCTCAGAGGCATGGACATGAAACCTGGAGCTGGGCCACATTCAATGCCGTTGGTCTTGGGCGAACGGCTTTACACAGTCGGCGTCACTGGGAAACTTCATTGTCTTGATAAAAAGAGCGGGAAGGCCCTCTGGTTCCAAGATCTTCACGAAAAGTTCAAAGGCACCCAAATGGTGTACGGGTACTCGTGCCAACCTCTCATCTATAAGAACACGCTGATCCTGATGGTCGGGGGCCCGGGACATGCGTTGATGGCCTTTAACCAGACGGATGGCAGTGTGGTCTGGCAGAAGCAGAGTTTTGCCAACTCCAACTCTTCTCCCGTCCTGATTAACATGAATGGCCAAGATCAAGTGGTCGCCTTCATGGCCACACAGATCATTGGGGTTGATCCGAACAACGGCGATCTGTTGTGGAGCCATCCGCACACAACGCAATACGGACTAGCGATCAGCATGCCTGTTTGGGGCGATGACAATCTTTTGTTTTTCTCTTCCTCGTACGATGGCGGAAGCCGGGTTCTCCAGCTCACGCAGGCAAACAACAAGACGAACGCCAAGGAGCTGTGGCATAACAACCGCGTGCGCATCCATTTCGGCAGCATCATCCGCATTGGTGATTTCGTGTACGGCTCCAGCGGTCATGATGGTCCTGCACCGTTCACGGCCCTAAACGTCAAAACAGGGAGCATCGCCTGGCAGACGCGTGATTTTTCAAAGGCTAGTTTTATCCTGGCTGATGGAAAACTGATCATCCTCGATGAAGACGGGAACCTCGGCTTGGCGACGCTGTCTCCTCAAGGTCTAAAGGTGCATTCGAAGGTGGAACTGCTGACCAACAACGCCTGGACCGTACCGAGCTTAGTTGGAACCAAACTCTATGTTCGTGACCGGAAGACGATCATGGCTCTCGACGTGGGAGGTGGAAGCACCGGTTAAGAGGCAACGTGCACACGCCCATTCAAGATATTCGTTACGCAGTTCGAATGCTGGCCAAGAACCCTGGTTTCACGGCCGTAGCGATATTCATCCTCGCGCTTTGCATCGGAGCGAATACGGCGATCTTCAGTCTGATTAATGCCGTGTTGTTAACCTCCCTACCGGTGAATGAACCTCAGCGCTTGGTGTTACTGAACCGCGAGACTGACTTCTTTTCCGCATCCGCTCAATCGCGACCTCCACGACCAGAACGAGGTTTTCTCAAGATTGTTATGCTGGAACTTCACTTCTCCCAGCTTGGGTGCGGATGGGACCGCGAAGCAGATGTTTGGAATACGCTAGGCTGAATCGCGTGAGCCCGACTGCTATTGATCTCCCTGGCTGGCTACCTGAACCAACAGCCACAAGAAGTGATCGACTGCCTCCAGGAAGAGAACCACGTGCTACACGAGCAACTCGGCAGCAGGCGGCTGCGCCTAAACGACGACCAGCGCCGACGCTTGGCGGTCAGGGCCAAGAAACTGGGTCGGCGAGTACTTCACGAACTGGCCACCGTCGTTACGCCGGAGACGCTCTTGGCTTGGCACCGGAAACTGATCGCCGAAAGTATGATGGCAGCAAGCAGCGTGGCCCCGGACGCCCTCGCACCCAGGATAAGATTCAGCAGTGGGTGGTCCACATGGCCACTGAGAACCGCGATTGGGGTTAGCAGAGAATACAGGGGGCGCTGGCCAATCTTGGCTATCAAGTCGGGCGCGGTACTATTGCCAACATCCTTTAAGGAGCACGGTCTAGAACCGGCGCCCGAACGAAAGCGAAAGACGACCTGGAAGGAGTTCCTGTGCCAGCATAGAGGAGTGATTGTGGCCGCTGACTTTTTCACGGTCGAGGCTTGGACTCGCGAAGGCTTGGCGAGGTTCCTGGTGCTCTTCCTAATCGACCTGTCGACGCGACGGGTGGAGATCGCCGGACTGGCTAAGCGTGCAAATGGGCTCTGGATGGGTCGAGTGGCACGCAATCTCAATGATGCTGAGGAAGGCTTCCTGGTCGGGAAACGGTACTTGATCCATGACCGAGACCCCTTGTTCACGGCAGAGTTTCTGGAGGCTCTGGGGACCAGTGGAGCGAAATCCGTGAAACTGCCGCCACGGTCACAGAATTTGAATGCTCACGCGGAGCGCTTTGTGAGAACCATAAGGAATCCTGTTTGGAGCGGATGATCCTGTTCGGAGAAGGCTCGTTGCGGAAGGCGGTTCACGAATTCGTTATGCACTATCATCGCGAGCGTAACCATCAAGGGCTCGGCAACCGGCTCATCATTGAGGAAGAGCCTTACGCCAATAGCATGGGAGCGATTCAGTGTCGCCAGCGGCTGGGTGGAATGCTGAACTACTATTATCGTCAGGCAGCCTGAGATGGACATCAAACTTCGACCGGATCGTCACGAAACAGTGGACTGTCGTAGTGGGCGCGCGGCTGCGCTTCTTGCAATGAGCAGAAGCCATGCAGCCGTTGACACCGGACGACCGCAGACACCATGATTCAGGAGCGATCGTATTCCTGGAATGCTCCCTTTAGGTTTTTGGACCATACGCGGTCGAAGGGCAAAGCCGGGACCAGACGTGGATCATCACGAAGACGCCTAAGCTCCGCCCACCGCCCACAACTACAAGCTAAGCAGGAAGAAGCAGTCTTACTCCCAATTGAAACGAACTACGGGCGCTAATCGTCATACCCCGGTCACTCGGCTCAAGATGATCTTGATAAGTGGCAATACGAGCGGGTCGGGGTCGGCGGTATCTACCGGCAGGGCGTAGCGCAGTGTGACCAGGGAATCTCCGACCATGGCCCACACCGTTCCATCCGTGTTGCCTCCTGTTTTGACTGCGCCATCGCCTAGTCCCGCAACGGGCGTCAATGAGGATGCCATGAGTTTGAACCGTTGCCGTCCACCGGAACGGATGACATCAATGGAAATCCGGTGAAGGCCTGGAATACCCTTATTGCTCTTGAGTTCCCAGTCGCAGCCCGGCGGTGAGAATCCACCGCTTCCGGTCACTGTCTCCTTGTTTAGGACAGGGTAGCCGGTCGTCCGCTTGATCTCTTCATCGGTTAGCAGCGTACAGGGATCGATGGCTCTACCGCCATCTGGTGTGTGCGTCAAATCATTCGAGCTTGAAGGCGTGGAAGTGGTAACCTGACGGGGACTTTGAGGCGACTCGCTACATGCGGCCAGGACGAGCAGTATCAGCGACGTTCCGGCGGCACGGGCCATCAAGATCAGCGGGTTCATAAGTATTTTCTCGCTAACAAACCGGTTTTGCGACGACGCAGAGGAGAATGCTGGATAATCCCTATCGGCCCAGCTCGCCACGGGCCGCGGGCACCCTGATCGGAGTGAACTGGGTTGATAGCGCAACTTCCTTGGAGGTGCTCATCACGCCAAAGGGGTGCTATGCCGCTGTATCATAGCGTTTTGCATAATGATTCAGATACGAGAAAGTAGTATCCAAATCGACAGAAAGGAGCTAACCGCGTAGTGTCCAAAATACTTAATCCTTTTGAACCGCAGCAGGATAGAAATGTCGCTCGACGGATTAGATGTGCGTATGACAAGAGATTATCGGCGTACTACGCTGACCTGATGCGCATGACGTTGGATCCATTTCGACAGCTATTGATTTCCCTCGCTGGCTACGTGAACCAACAGCAACAAGAAGTCATCGACTACCTCCAGGAAGAGAACCGTGTGCTGCACGAGCAACTCGGCAGCAGGCGGCTGCGCCTAAACGACGACCAGCGCCGGCGCTTAGCAGTCAGGCGTACTGTGCAAAAACTCGATGTCATTGAAATCATTGGAAGGGAGGAGGCGCTACCCTCCCTCATGAACTGCTTAAGGGCATTTGCCCCGACCCATTCGAAAGGACCTGGCTGATCAAACGGACATTAGCCGGAGACTGAGCTGGGTAACCTCGCAGTGAGATCGGATGACAAGGAAGCTTTCAAGTGGCCGAGATCGTCGTCTGCCGGTCGCCAACCGATGAACGTGAGAGTCAGACCAAACAGGTTCTTGGCGCCGCAGCTGACGCAACGAAGAAACCATTCGCTGCATTCATACTCAGGACCAGTCTGTAAGGCCAAATCACAGCACTGGCAGCGATACCGGGTTTGAGCTTCTAAAGTGAACATGGTCGATCCTCCTTGTTCTCGGGTTTTGAGAAATCCACAGATACAAATACTCAGATATTCAGGTACGCGACTTGAGCCATTGGTTGAGTAGCTCTTCCACCAATTCGCTGAACTCCTTAGGGCCGTTCTGCAACAGCTCGATCTTGACGGCATAATGGGTGTCTTTGCGGATATAGGCTGTGATCTGCTCGAAGTCAGGATGGCTGCGCTTGCCCGGTGGGCGGCCACGTCTCTGCGGCACCCACTTCAGAAAACCCTCTTCTCAAGGCCCGGCCCCTGGATCTTGGTAGCCTCTAGCAATCCCTTGAATTTGGTCACGGCAGAATCTCCTTTCCTACCTGCTGGTAATCTTCCCAGCCGAGATTGGCTCTCGGATCATCCACCGCATACACAGGAACACCAGCGAGTACCGCTTTCTGGAATGCAACCAGGCGCCGCACACCTTGGGTAAGAAGTGGCAGCCCGGCTTCAGTGAGGGTTGATCGGGCTTCGTCACCATCCCGCTCGGTCGAGGCGGGACTCCCCATCCCTCAACTCGTTACAGTTAGTTCACATACTTTGGGCACTCCTCCTCAAGGATTTTCCTCGTCCTTCGCTCGCAAATCGCTCGCAATAACTTTCGCCCGGCCCATTCGGATAGCTTCCCCTGGGGTCCATTAACCGAGTCGGTTTTCAGCTCGGAGGGCGGAGTTAGGCACCAGGCACGTCTTTCAGCCCGGCCGAGCGGACACCGAGCGACGGAAAGGAGAAGTCGACCCGCGATATCGCCGTTGGCAAGGTCACGTATCCTTCTGGGGAGCCTCATCGCCTAAGGATCTGCAAACCTATGAGGGCACTTTCGCCATAGGCATTCCAGTCAAGATGTCCCAAAAACGGCCGACTTGGTAAGCGGACCGTGAAGGGACGCCTCCATTATCAAGCCTGTGATGCAAAGACCTGCCTCCCACCGGCTTCTGCAAAGGTGACACTCACGATCGAAATAGTTCCCGGGAAGTGCAAGCCTGCCCTGTTTCTTCCGGCAAGCGATAGATGAAGTGCTGGAGTCAGTGTTCCTACGCGGGCTGGAACGCGTGTAGGAAGAGAATGCAATAAATATTGCGTAACTATAATTTTGCAATATTACTTGACACAGAGTGGCTGCAAGCGCAGAATATCGACCATTCAAGAATAAATGAGCGCAGAGGCCGAGATTGGTGCGATCTCTGGTCGGCACTTTCACAGAACGAGTTATCTTCACCCGCTGGTCCGCTGGTGAGCCTTCATGGAGCAGCTAGATCGCCATCATAACTTCCGGGAGCGTGTGGCGGCTCACTATCCCCAGCTCGGGAAACAGCGCCAGCGGGTGGTGAAATATGTCAGCGATAATCTAAAGACGGCGGTCTTTCTGACGGTCAATCAACTCGCACGCCAGCTCGGAGTGGATGCGGCGACGGTGGTGCGCACGGCACAGGATTTAGGCTTCCGAGGATATGGCGAGTTCATGGAGAGCGCGCGGGAGCTTTTCCTTGAGACGCTCACGCCTTATGAGATCGCGCGGCGCGAGATAGAGAGGTCGCCCGGCCCCGAACAAGCCGTACTCAATTCACTGCGCCAGGACGGAGAAAACCTCCAACGGCTCGCCGCCGGGATCAACCCCGGGCAGATCGTAAGCGTGGCCCGGCGGATCCGCAAAGCAAACCGAGTTTTGGTGGTGGGGCTCGATCTGGCCAGTACGCTTTCAGATCATCTGGCCTACACGCTTCAATCCATCGGCCTGAATGCTCAAGCGGCAACCTCAGGCGGTGGGCGATTGCGCAATCATATCGTCTCGATTGGCCAACGCGATCTGGTGATTGCAGTCACATTCCGGCGCGGATTGCGCGAAGCCGTTGGGGCAGCGCAAGTGACGCGCGAAGCCGGCGCTTATACCGTGGCTCTTACCGATAGCGAGCTCTCTCCCCTGGTCAAGCTCTGCCACGAATACATTCTGGCCCCGATTACGAGTCATTCTTTTACCGGTTCATATGTGGCGGCGCTGGCGGTAGTCAACGCTCTGGTCGTTGCGCTCGCCAACTGTGACCCGTCCTATACGCTGAAGGCGCTGGGCAAGATCAACAAGGAGTACGAGTCCGGCGAGCGCTGGTGCTAAGAACGCTTGCCATAACCGCTCTGGTAACGGCTTTCAAAGCGCTTCGGGAGACGTCCGACGTTTCAAAATGCTCTATTTGATTCCGGCTTGCCCGGATTAAGGGAGAACGCATGACAAGGACAAATCGATACACACTGTCATCTGTCACTGCACTGGCGCTTTTGCTGAGCGGGATAGCGCAAGCGCAAAGCACATTTTCCACGATTACCGGGATGGTTACGGACGCCACGGGTGCGGTTGTGCCGAAAGTGACCGTAACCGCCAGGAACGTGGCGACCGGCATCGAAATGACGACCGAGACGAACGAGGAAGGCATCTACACGCTCGCTCAGCTTAAAGAAGGTCCATACACATTGCGCGCCCAATCCCCCGGTTTCAGGGAGTTGGTCATCCAGGACATCGCACTGGTCGCGCGCGACTATCGGCGTGTCGACCTGAAACTCGAGGTCGGCCCTGTGGAAACGAAGGTGGAAGTCTCGGCGGGAGCCACGCTGATCGAAACGGAAACCCCTCGCATCTCCGACACGCGAGACGTCGCCCAGTTGCGCGACATGCCCTTGAATTCACGCGCCATCTGGGCGCAGTTATCGCTGGTTCCGAACGTGCTCCAGGCGTCAGCGGGATCGACGATTCGTTTCGCGGGCAGCCGCGCCAATCAGTCTCATTGGAGCATTGATGGCACGACGATGAGTGACGGCATAACGGAGACGCAGATCGGGCCGCTGGCCAACTTCGTCGAGTCGTTTCAGGAGATCCGCATCGATTCCGCCAACAACACGGCGGAGTTCGGGACCCTCGGCCAGGTCACGATGATTTCGAAAGCAGGCACCAATGCGTTTCATGGCAGCCTTTTCGACTACTACAGCACGCCGTGGTTCCGGGCGCGCAATCCTTTCGCTTTGGAGCGGGAGACGGGGATTTCTCATTTACCTGGCGGGAGCGCAGGCGGTCCGGTCTATCTCCCAGGGATCTATGATGGCCGCAACAAAACCTTTATTTTCGGATCTTTTGAGACCTTCCTGGGTAGCCAGACCACCAGGCTCTTTAATCCCACCGTGCCGCTGGCGGCTTGGCGTGAGGGAGATTTTTCCGGGCTTTCCACCCCGGTGCTGGATCCGCTTACCGGCCAGGCTTTCCCCAACAACCGGATTCCATCAAGTCGGTTGAACGCGACTGCGGTCGCTCTCCAGAATCGCTTCTATCCGCTCCCTAACTTCGGGAACCTCTCGCTGCTCTCAAACCAAAATTACCGGCAAAATCGTAGCTTAAAGGCCGCCACGCAGTCCTATTACATGCTCCGTGGAGATCACAAGTTCACGGACAAGGATTCGCTGATGGTGCGCTACACATTGCAGGACTTCGCCACCGATGACTTCAGGAGTGCTCTTCCAACCTTCGCAGAGGCCAAAGCCACGCGCGTCAACCACGCTGCCACCGGCGCTTACACGCACACTTTCTCGCCAACGGTGCTCAACGAGATTCGCTGGGGGCTAGCCACCAACAACCTGCCGATCATGGGGCCAGTCAACGGCAAGCAGTTCGTCGAAGAATTCGGGCTGCAAGGTTTGGCCCCGGGACTGCCGGACGTTCCAGGAGTCCTTAACGTCGGCTTCGCGGGACTTGGGTTGACCGGCATCTCCCAGAACCTCTCCCGGAATCCTGGTGCCGCCAACTATCTGCAAAACTTCCAGGATCATGTCAGCATTTTCCGCGGGCGGCACAACTTGAAGTTCGGCCTGAACCTGGCGCGCATCGAATTCGAAAGTTACGTGTTCGACACCGACCTGTTCGGCAACCTG
>Ga0187893_10014052_pt1 | contig 11000 bp, 10 predicted proteins | sample MA1701074metaG_FD_139574 | JGI IMG/M metagenome (GOLD analysis project Ga0187893, IMG submission 139574) | White microbial mat communities from a basaltic lava cave in the Kipuka Kanohina Cave System on the Island of Hawaii, USA - MA170107-4 metaG ...
CACTGCCATCGGATTCGAAGGATGTGTAGGCGATGTCGGATTGGGTGGCATTGGTGGCTTCTGCAACAGGATATAACGAAGAATAGTCCCATACATAAGTTTTTGTTACATCATTCACTTTATTATACTGAGTAATATTGCCGGCAGCATCATAGCTTGTAAATGCAAGTTTTTCTTTGTAAGCTGTGTTTTTTGAAAATGCATTTAATACGATTGAACTACCGGTTCCAAAGGATACTGATGAAATAGGGGCGGTAGTTTCTATTTGCCATATTTTATCAGGATATGGTTTATCATTACGGTAAGTAGTAATAGTGCCTCCGGTAATATCAGATTGCCATACACTTGAATTCTTATATTTTTTAGCAGTGTATTGCTCAATTGGCACAGCAATGACATTTTTATCCTGCAATAATTTGATGCCTTGAGCCTCGCTTCCGGATGGGGTGCCGGTAAATGAATAATTGAAAGGGTATTTTGTATAATTTGTAATTTGCTCTTCATACCCTGTTTGTAATTTTCGTAAACTTTTATTGCTTTCCAATGGCTGAAGATAATTGTCGTCATATACATAGCTGGTTTCATTTGTAATAGAGCGTATGGGGTCAACTGCATCATAAATAGTCTCCGTTGTTTTTGATAATCTAAAGGCACCTGACTTTACAGAGTAGAAATTATAGGCGTAAGGATGTAAGCCGAAGCTTGTGTAACAGCCATCAGTCGTTTGCCCAAACACTACACCCTCAAATACAAGCATCCCTACAATTTCCTGGGTTGAATGCAATTCCTGGTAACGATTTAAGGTTTCCGACAACTTTTGGCCATTTTTGTTAAAGACATTTTTATATGTGAGGTTACCCCTCTTCCAATGATTTGTTTGCCGGTAAAAACCATTTGTTTGAGGATTATATACTACTTGAACGGCATCCAGCTCCGGTTCGCCGTCATCATAAATAAATTCCGACCATCCCTTATTATTTGTTTCATCACCATCATAAACTTTTACAAAGGGATACAAAACAGGGCTGCCCTCGAAGCCATCTACTTGAATAGATCCATAAGAGTTAAAATTCCTTGTTGTATGATATTGATTGTCACAAAGCCCAAAATCAGGCACATCCATGTTTATTATTGTATTAACATAATAACCCATATTAATAAGAAAGTTCTTAAAGCCATAACCATTCTCATTTGCTCCATATTTATAGGTTTTTACCAATGGTGTTTCTGTAGCTGAACCAGCGGATATAATTTTATGCACTCTTAATCCACCGGTATTTCCAATTTCAACAACTCCATTTTCTTCATATTGATATTTGTTTATTTCATATTCAAATTGGGTAAAACCACCAGTAGGATATATAATTTTCTTTAACACTCCTTCTGTCATGTAAGTGGGGTTAGCAACCCGGTTTGCACCTCCAATAATTACCTGTGATTGAGCACCACTGTTTGAAACACCCGCATAAGAAATGGTTTGTCGCGGAATAAGGTTCGTATTTGTAAAATCACCATTATAATATCCCCAATAATCAATTGCGTATTCAGCATTATCAACAGTAAATACATTTGTGTGATACTCAAAACTATACTCTTCTGAAACAACGCCGGTATTGTCAAGTACCTGCATTTTGTCAAGTTTAAGCTTCCAATCTGACTGAACGTTATTTTGAATTTTCTTGAAATAGGAATAAATAAATTTCATTGATTTTAATAACTTATAGGTTGTTCCCTCCTTTGCATACACCCTGATATATTCGAGACTTCTTTGTTTATCATATAAATCAGTTCTGTAAGAACCTGATTGGACAAACTGTATTTTTCCATTTTCAAATAAAATTTCAGAAATATATTGTGTGTTTGTCAGATAATTCAAGTTTGTAGTTATTGGAGAATAAATAGCCGGCGATGGGGGGGTCGGACAATTATATTGTCCAAAGCCTACTACGTTATCAATAACTGTAATTGCTTGTGTTTTAGAAAGTTTTTGCACCCAGGATTCTCCGGGCAAATAATTAAATGAAATTGTTTTTGTTGTATCTGCCGATTTTATTTCAGTTAGTAACCATGTAGATGGATAATTTTCTTCAGTATAAACTCCTGTACCGCCAGTTGTAGTTTCGGTCGCTCCAAACTTAAAACTTGTTCCTTGTTCATCTAATATCTCTAAGGGGGAAGTGAACCCATAATTATAAGTGGGGTTTACAGAATAATTTAATTTTATTGGATCATACGGAATAGTAATGGGCTGTTTTGTTTCAGGATCAAAAACAAATCTTCCACTTTTTCCTGGCATATTGTACGAAAACTCATCCGGCTCAACATCAATTGATTTATTTAAGACATTATGAAAATATTCATAACTACATCCATTTACATTTGTAGTATACTGATTGTATGGATGCAGAATTCCTCTTTCGTCAGCAAGTCCTTTTATGTTACGGTTAATTGCCCCTCCTGTATTCAACGTCCATCCAAGCCCCACCCAGCTTGCCTTTTCTTCATAGCGGATGCCGCCTGCATGATAACTTAAACTTATTGGAACGGTAAGGCTTCCACTTTTAATTTCATAAATGGGAATAGATATAGATGGAATACCTGTGTACATATTTACCGGCAATTCGGTGTACTTCCAAAGTGCTGCGGCGTTAGGAGAAAGCGGCGTAATTTGAGGAGCTTTAACCTGCGCAATTGCGAGACTTGTAACAAACTGTCCAAAGAGCGTTATAATAAATAGTCCTGTAAAAATTCTACTCTTTAGATTGTGCATATTCTATGTATTAAAAATGTTATTAATAAAAATTTTTTTTGTGGTCAATTATCGCTTGAATATTTACTGCACCCAACCTGACACGAATACATTACTATTTATTGTAGTCGCCTAAAAAACATACCCCATCCTAAACTTCAGCGCTTGCCCCTGCGGCACCTGATTCCTCGCCAAAAAATCATACAACAACTGAAAATTACCCTCCCTCTTTTTCCCGATCTTATACTTCTTACTCAATCCAAGCAAGGCACTCCTTTGCCACGCATCCAGGTTCTTTATGGCAGCAAAATCATTAAAGGTCTGCATGTAATTGTATTCAAAACCACCTGTTATCCATATACTGCCTTTTGCTTTTATATCCGCATAACTTCTTAAGCCAATTCCCTCACTGCTGAAACGGATATTATTCCATCCTGCGCCCCAGCCCATTTTGTAACTGCCACCAATGCCTATTGTTTTATTACTGCTGATCTTATAGCCAAGTGTAAAGGCTATGTCACTCATGGCAGGAAGAAAATTGCTGCTGCGCTGGTTTTGTATGTTGATACCATATTCAATCCTTTGTAAAAAACTTTTTGTTTTCTGTATGTTTGGTTTAAAATCGGGCATCGTCATCTCACTGCTGCCACCACCACCAAACTGGTTGAGTTTGTTTTTAAGTTTATCCATTTCACTTTGTGCTGCCTGTACCTGCTGCTGCAGATACTGCTGCGGGTTTACATTAGGGCCGGAAAATGTTTGGGATAACTGCGATGAGATTTGGGTTCTTGTTTGCAAGCCTGCTGTTCCTGCAGAAGAAGCTGTAGTGCCAGGCATCCTGAAAAACTGGGCCAGGTAACTGTTCTGCTGCATGAGTTTCTGAAAAGCCGGAAGCTCCCTCACCGCCGCCAGCAATTTCTCCTCCAGCTTCTTTTTATCATTCAGCATTTCTTTATACGCTCGAAGCCTTTGCTGGTAGTAATACACTTCCTTATTCAGTCCAAGCAGTTCCTTCCCCAATCCACTATTCGTCAGCGCTTCTTTCAACTGCGCTTCTCTTTCCCGTATGAATGATTGTATCTCATTTGCCTGCTGCAGCCTTCCCTGCAACTCCTGTACAGAATTTGTAACAGATGAAAGCTGTGCCAGCTTATCAGAAGTCATGCCCTGCAAACCATTAGCCTGCGATAAAAATTTTAATGCTGAATTGGTGCTGTCTAAACCCGGTATAAATTCTTTCAGCTTTGCTGTGGCGGTATTAACTGGTGATGCTATTTTATTTTGGAGCGCTTCATATTTTGCCTTGCTTGTTTCGAATAATTCCTTTGCTTTTAAACTGTCCATACCCTGCAGTTTCTTTTGCAGCTTTGCTTCCTTATCCTGCATGCGTTTTAACAACTTTTCGCTTTGCTTTTGTACATCATCGCTGAGCTTCGAGTATTTTTTATCAATATAGTCTAATGACCTGGAAGGAATACCTTCAATAACTTCTGTAATGGATTTTACTGTTGTATCAACAGGCAGTTCAGCTTCAGTTTTTTGTCCAAAGACCGCTGAGGTTATTACAAGACATAATATAGCAATCCAGTACCGCATAAGGGGTTTAGCCTGTTTTGGTTTAAATGATTATTTTGGTCCGTGGTGTTTGCAGTTAGCGGATATGTGAGGTTATATGCTGATTGTGATGTGAAGAAAAAAAATAGTTTTCAGAAAACAAATTAAATTTTTTTTGATAAAATTTTTTCATTCCGGGTTTTTGATAAAAAACATATAACCGCCGAAATGCTGAAATCCTTTGCCAGAAAGCATTTCAGAAGATTTAAGCTAAACGTTAATTAATAAAAATCTTTTGATCAAAAGTTTGAAGCAGTTATTCCCGGTTTGTCAGCAGTTATTCCCAAATTCCCGGCGTTTATTAAGTCATGTCAATATAAAACGCAGAATTAATTTTCATCTTTGCATTTTCACCATTGATTTTACTGCATTTTAGCCCACTTTATTTGTTCATTACATGTTTACAGCAGCATGACGGATACAGAAATATGTCTTCCCGAAAAATAATTTCATTCGTTTTTGATCTGTCTCAGCCTGTTAATGGGAGCAGTATTTAAAACATACTGATTGAAAATGCCAGGCAATAATCGGAACCATTATAAAATGAAATACATGCTAAATACTGTTCCTGTTAAGAAAATATCCTTCATTTTTATCAGGCATCAGTTAATCGGTGCTGCTTGTTTCTGTTTACTGCAATTAGCGCATTATTCTTCCTTCCCCGCAACGTCTCCATGCTGGTTTTGTGCGCGGCTATGGGACGTTGCGATTCAGAAATATCCCCTTCCGCAATGTCTCCATGCACACAGCCTGTGACACCTTGTGGTTCAGAATTATTCTTTTACTTTGCCCTTTATTAGCAACCAACAACAGATCATCAGAAATGAAAATTGCACTTATCGGTTATGGCAAAATGGGCCACGCCATTGAACAGATTGCACAGGCAAAAGGTCATGAAATTGTACTGCGCATTGGCATAGAAAACCTCGAAGATTTTACGCCTGAAAATGCAGCCAAAGCAGATGTGGCTATTGAATTTACTTCGCCGCATAGTGCAGTGGAGAATATAAAAAAATGTATTGATGCGGGTGTGCCTGTTGTAAGCGGCTCTACAGGCTGGCTGCAGCAATGGAATGAAGTGAAGAATTATGTTACAGACAGGAATGGTGCATTGATATATGCCAGCAATTTTAGTATTGGTGTAAACCTTTTCTTTGAACTTAACAGCTTTCTTGCGCGACTCATGAGCAAACATACAAGCTATAATGTAAGCCTTGAAGAGATACACCATACACAAAAGAAAGATGCGCCAAGCGGCACGGCTATTACACTTGCAGAGCAGGTGATGGGGCATATCAAAACAAAGAAACAATGGGTAAACCATATCAGCGATAATCCTGATGAACTGGAGATTATCAGTGAAAGAATTGACCCTGCACCGGGCACCCATAAAATAAAATACAGCTCCTCCATTGATGATATCGAGATCATACACACCGCGCACAACAGGCAGGGCTTTGCTTCAGGCGCTGTACTTGCTGCTGAATATCTATATGGAAAGAACGGCATTTACAGCATGAAAGATGTACTGGGGTTTTAATGCAGGCAGCAATTGCATGAACCATGTTTCGAAAAGTTGACAGATCTTTATAGAACGGGTGAAATGTGAAAGGTCTCAAAACTTCACGTTTCACTTTTTACTTTTCACTTGCTGCTTTATGCAATGCTGTATCCCGCATCGCTTTGCTGCGGGATGCCTTATTTTTTGTTGAATAAAGATGTAGGGCACAAGAGTGCGACGCAACGGAAGTATAATAGTACCACTGATGCACGGCTCATAAAATTACTTATTCAACTTATCAACTTCCTACAGTCCAAAATTAAATCCCGCTTTCACCCCTATCCATGACGAATATCCCGAAGGCTCCGGGCTCTTGCGGGTGAAGCCATCATAATCCAATTGCACTTCAAAGCCTGCAAGCTTTGCACCCACACCCACATCGCCACTGAATCGGGATTGATTGTTGTATAAATTATTTTTTATTCTGCCAATACCCAAGTCGCCATGCACATAAATCTTTTTTAAAAAAATATATTGCCGCAAACCCAATTTCACCGGTACATATTTTGTACTGCCCGTGGTATTGTTATCCTTATCAGAAAAAGAAGTATAACCCACAGTGCCCACAATAAATGTTTTGCCCCAGCCTATTGCAGCACCGCCTTCTATGCCAGGCCCCGAATTATAGCCATTCTTAAAATTTTTATCAACAGGGCTTGCATACAATCCATGCGCATAAATAAAAAATAAACGCTGCGCCTTTACCTGTGGTACAATTCCAGAAAAGCATCCTGTAAGTAACAATACAATTAGCTGTTTTTTTGCAAATGGTGTCATATCATGGATTTTAAAAATGAAATTACTGCAACATACAAAATATTTATCTTGCAATAAACCTGCCACATGCTTTCCAAGAAAACGCAGTACGCATTTAAAGCTTTAATGTATCTCTCACACGAGTACAATAAAGGCCCTGTGCTTATTGCCGATATAGCACGCAAGAAAAAAGTACCGCTGAAATTTTTAGAAAATATTTTACTTGAACTAAAAAAAGCAGGCATCCTTGACAGTAAAAAAGGGAAAGGCGGCGGGTATTTTCTTGCAAAAGATCCGCACTATATTTTACTGGCCGATGTGCTGCGGCTGGTAGATGGCCCCATTGCGTTACTGCCTTGTGTAAGTTTGCATTTCTATAAAAAATGCGATAACTGCGATGAAAAAAACTGCGGCCTCAACCGTGTAATGATAGAAGTACGCGATGCCAATCTTGCCATACTTGAAAAGAAAACCGTAGCAGATATTGCGGATATGTAGTTTTATGTATCCAACTTTGGAATAAGTATTAAGCTTCCGTTGCGTCGCACTCTTCAACTGCCATAACTTTATTGAGCACAGCCTCGCCGGAATGACACAGTCGGGCAGGGAAATTAAGCAAAGGCATGTCTTGTACGCCCTGCTCATAATTAAACAAAAGAAGGTTAGCATTTTATTAAGACCTGCTTCAATAAACTTTAGAGTAATTTACTTCATCATTCGTCTTCCTTTTCAATGGATGATGAACCTCCGCATATAAAAATGACAGATAAACCAAAACAGAATGTTATACAGGCCGTAAGAGATTACGGCCGTAAGCTGTTTGGTTATATCCGTGGTAAAGTAAATACAGACGAAGATGCAGAAGATATACTGCAGGATGTATGGTACCAGTTTACAAACACATCAGCCACTGAAACAATTGAGCAGGTAAGCGGCTGGCTCTTTGCCGTGGCACGCAACAAAATAACCGACAAGTACCGAAAAAAACAACCCGAATTAATTGATGATTACAGTTATGAAGATGAAGACGGCGAACTTCATTTTACAGATATCTTACTTACAGACAGCAACAATCCCGAAACAGAACACATCAAAAATATTTTCTGGGAAGAACTGTTTACTGCATTAGATGAATTGCCGGAAAACCAGCGCTATGTTTTTGTGCAGAATGAACTGGAAGATAAAACCCTGCAGCAAATAGCAGATGAAAGCGGTGAAAATCTAAAAACGATTATCAGCCGAAAAAGATACGCAGTGCAGCATTTACGCAAAAGGTTACAACATCTTTATAACGACTTAATCAACTATTAAATAACTTAGCCATGATGCAGACCAACTATAAAAGTAAACGGGGGCCAAAAAGATTTTTTATGTTCCTGCTGTTTGTTGCGGCGGCGCTGCTGGTGCTTGGTGCAATTGTGATGCTTTTATGGAACGCAATACTTCCATCATTGCTAAATATAAATTATATCAATTACTGGCAGGCTGTTGGTTTAGTGGTTCTGTGTAAAATATTATTCAGCAGCTTCAGGCCAGGTGCAAGTGGCGGCAGGCCACCCTTTGGACGTCTGCACTGGAAAGATAAATGGTCAACCATGAGCGAAGAAGAAAAAGCAAAATTTAAGGAAGAATGGAAAAAACGCTGTGAACGAAGGAAGGAATAATCTAATCAGATACTGGTACTTTCATCAAAAAATAAAAGTGACATATTCAAGATATGAATATCAGGCCGAAGATTTTATGCTGTTCTATGAATTTATCAGCATTGGTCCGAAAGGAAGTATTAAAAAAGTAGTTGAATACACAGCCACAAGTGTGGAAAATGTATTTAATCCCGCATTTGGCGATTATGATGAAATTACCGGGTTGATAAATGATAAAAGCATAACCAATAATGGAGACAGTCAAAAAGTTCTGGCTACCGCTGCCTCCACTGTTTACGCTTTTTCTGCAAAATATCCAAATGCCTGGATTTATATAACAGGGAGTACAAAAGATTTAGGGGCAAAGTTTTGTTCCCCGAAAAACTTGCAGAAGCAAATAAAGTTTTATCAAAAGCGGGACTTCCCGAATTAAAATCAAATAACAAAAAAAGTAAGTAATTATATTGCTATATGCAACAAATAAAAACCGTAGTATAAAAACTGCGGTTTTTTATTTTAAAATCATTATTGTCCGGCTAACCCGGGCTAAAGCCCAATGGATAAAGGTTTTAGCTTTATTAACCCCAGCCTTAAGGCTGGGGTTAATAAAGCCTGCGCCAGTATTGGGCTTTAGCCCGGGCAATGACATTTTTACCGGACAATAATGTTTTAAAATATTTAAAGTAATTCTCTTTTGCATCCGTCTTCCTGTATATAAACAACAAATTATAAAATGAAAACATCTTTTTTTAAACCGATCATTGCAGGCATACTTATTGGTGCTGCATTATTCTTTTTTGGCTTCTTTATTTTAAGAGTAGTACTGGCATTTCTGATAATAGCAGCCATATTCCGCTTTTTTATAAGGCGCAGTTTACGCAGAAGGTTTGGCAATAGTTATCACCATCGCTTTCGGCATGTATATCATGGCGATGATACCGTGATTCACTTACACAGGAAACAAAATGCCAATATTATTCAGCTTGATTAACACACAAGCAATTAATCATGAAAACAAGATCAAAACTTCTTACCGGGTTTATAACGGCAGCCATAACATTTAGCATATTGATGGTTTTTGCAAAACCATTGTATGCAGAAAGAAAAAACAATCATAGCTGCGGACAAAAAAACAAGCAGGTAAACAAATCAACAGACACAACAGATTATAAATTTTAAAATACAATAATTATGTACGGAAGATGCAACACAGCAGGCTACGGGCCTGCTTATGGAAGAAGAGGTCATCATTTTGACCGCTATGGATTTGGAGGTTACAGGCGCCCCAAATACAATGTGCCGGTAAACATTGAAGAGAAAGAAGATCATTATGAAGTTACATTGTATGCTACCGGTTTTGACAAAGAGCATATCAAACTCTCCGTGGCAGATGATGTACTTTACATTACAGGTACAAGAACAATTGATGAAAACAACAAGCCCAATTTTACCAAACAGGAGTTTCCTGTAAAATCTTTTGAAAGAGTCATTTCGCTAAACGGGCAGGTAGATACTTCGGGAATCAAAGCAAGGCAGGAAAACACTGTTTTAATTATAACAATGCCTAAAACAGCAGAAGCACAAAAGCCCGCCCAGGAAATTAATGTGGATTAGGATTTAGTGTGGTTTACAAGGAAAGGCAACTATAACGGTTGCCTTTTTTCTTATAGCTACCTCTGCATAGAAATCTTTATTTTTACTTACAGATACATTTTATATGCAGTACATCACTATTCCACCACCGGCTTATCTTGCGGCTTATGTAAGAGCATTCTGGGTATTGGAAAGTGATGCACCTTATACACACCGGAATTATGCAGATGGCAGTGCGGAAATGATCTTTCATTATAAAGGAACATTTGAAGAACTTACGGAGAAAGAAACAGTCAGCCAGAGTAATGCTATGATCCATGCGCAATCCTGCAATTACAGAAGATTTACAACGAATGAAAGCTTTGCCATATTTGGCGTTTACCTATATCCTTTTGCTATTCCCTTATTATGCAATATGCCCGCAGATGAATTAACCAATCACATGCCTGATCTTGTTGCGTTATTTGGCAATGGGGGAAGGATACTGGAAGAACAAATAATGCTGGCAACGGATACAAAACAACGGATCGCTATAGTTTCTTCCTTTCTTGAAAAAAGGTTACTTCAAAAAAATGAAAGCGAAAATGCTATTCATTTTTGCATCAGCAATATCATTCACAGTGATGGTCTTGCTTCTGTTGATAAACTGGCAAATAAATGCTTTCTTTCTGTACGGCAATTCGAAAGAAAGTTTAAAGAGCATGCAGGTTTTACACCAAAGTTTTATACGCGGCTTATCCGCTTCCAGTCTGCCATGAAAAGATATGGCAGCAATTTTAACTCGCTTACCGATATTGCTTACGATTGCGGATATTATGATCAGTCTCATTTTATACATGAGTTCAAAGCATTCTCCGGTTATCATCCCAAAACATATTTTTATGGCGAAGCTGAAGGTGTGGAATGGAGAGGGGCATAAATACAATGTCGTTTTTTTCCAATTTTATATTTCTGCCTGCTGCTACTTTTGAGCTCTAAAAAATAATAACCATGAGCGAAGAAACTTATGTTGGCAGGTACAATGCTGTTATGCCATACCTGATTGTTCCAAATGCCGCAAAATTCATTGAGTTTATGAAAACAG
>Ga0187893_10014053_pt1 | contig 11000 bp, 8 predicted proteins | sample MA1701074metaG_FD_139574 | JGI IMG/M metagenome (GOLD analysis project Ga0187893, IMG submission 139574) | White microbial mat communities from a basaltic lava cave in the Kipuka Kanohina Cave System on the Island of Hawaii, USA - MA170107-4 metaG ...
AGTGTCGCGGCTGGCTCGCCATCGTTGACTTGCGGGTCGGAACGGCGACCCTTTATGCTACGCCCGCCCGCCATGGCCAGCGACCGCCGATCGCACCGCCCGAGCAGGGACGCAGCGAGGTCGCGTGTCGGTGGCACACCGCCGCGCGACGTGCGGCCCATCGTCGCCCTCGGGCTCTGCGTGCTGGCCGTCATTCTCGGTTGGCCGCTTCTGCGAGGCGAGGGGACGGTCGAGCGTCCGCTGCCGGACAAGCCTCCCGCCATGGCACCACCCGCGCCGCCGATGGTCTCGCACGCGACGGCATCGGGTGCCGCACCCGACGCGCCGCGCGTCGCCGCAGCGCCCGCGGCTGCCGCACGCCCCGACGGACCGGCGTCGGCCGACCCGCGGCGCCCGGAGGTATCGGGCGAGCCGCCAGCGGACGGCACGGTGGCGGACGCGGCCGGCGCAGAGCCCGAAACGCCGAGCGGCATCGGTCTCTTCCCGCCCCCGGGCACGGATCCGCCCAAGGCGGGCATCATCGTGCCCGACGACTACGAGCTTCCTCCGGGATACGTGCGCCATTACCAGGCGACCGACGACGGGCAGCAGCTGCAGCCGATCCTGATGTTCCATCCCGACTTCCAGCCCGTCGACGATCGCGGTCGTCCGCTCAAGCTGCCCAAGGATCGCGTGGTGCCTCCCAACCTGGCGCCGCCCGGCCTGCCGATCGAAAAGCTCCCGGTGCCGAAGACGAACGTGCCGCTGGTCGAGCATCCACCGAGCGCATCGCAGGATCCGGCGTCCTGACGCGTGCCCCGGTGGGCCGATACGCGCTCGGCGGCGGCGATCGTGCTCGCCGCCGCCGCGATGACGCTCTGGTCACGCGTGGCGTGGCCGTGGTTCGTGCTCGGCTGGATCGGTCTCGTGCCGTGGCTCGCCGCGCTCGACGCCGCGGAGCGCTGGCTGCCGGCGGTGCTGCGCGGCCTCGCGATGAGCGTGGCGTTCACGCTCGGCATCTTCTGGTGGTTCGGGTTGGCACTGGCGGCGTACGCGGGTTGGCCTGCCGCGAGCGGGCTGCTCTTGCTCGCGGTCGCCGCGCCGTTGTTGCAGCCGCAGTTCGTCGCGTTGGCCTTGGCACGGCACGCGGCACGCGACAGCGGCAGCATCGTGCGCGCGCTCGTCGGCGCGGGCGCGTACGTGGGCTGCGAGTGGCTCGCGCCCAAGCTCCTCGGCGACACGATCGGTCAGGGGTTCCTCGCATCGCGCGCGATGCGCCAGGCGGCGGACCTGGTCGGCGCGCCGGGATTGACGGTCGTTCTGCTCTGCGCGAACGAAGCCGCGCTCGTCGGGTTCCGGGCGCTTCGAGGGCGTGACCGCGCGCGCGCCGCGCGTGCGGTGGGGACCATCGCACTGCTCGTCGTGATGCTGTCCGTCTACGGACACTGGCGATTGGGTCACGTCGAGCGGGCGGCGAGTGTGGTCGCACCCGTGACGGTCGGTGTCGTCCAGGGCGGCCTCGGCCTCGGCGACTATCGGCGTCTCCGCGACGGTCACGGCAGCTTCGAGGCGACCCGTCGCATCCTGAACGCCTACTTCGAGCAGTCGGACGAGGCGCTCGGCCGCGCCGCGGTCCAGCTGCTGGTCTGGCCGGAAACCGTGTATCCGACCACGTTCGGGTCGCCCAAGACGGCCGACGGTGCCGCCTTCGACCGCGCGCTGGCGGCGTTCGTCGTGCGCGCGCGTGTGCCGCTCGTGTTCGGCGGCTACGATCACGACGACGCCGGCCGCGAGTACAACGCCGCGATCGTGCTCGAGCCGCCGCGTGACGAGAAGGGCGTCACCTTCGACGCGTATCGCAAGACGTGGCTCTTCCCGCTGACGGAGCGCGTGCCGGGGTGGCTCGACACGCCGGCCATGCGCCGCCGGCTGCCCTGGCTGGGCACGTGGGCGCCGGGCGACGGTCCGACCGTGCTGGACGTGCACCTCGGTGCGTCGGTGCTCCCGATCGCACCGCTCGTCTGCTACGACGCCGTCGTCCCGGCACACGCGGCGGCGGCGGTTGCGGCGGGTGCGCGCTTGCTGGTCACGCTCTCGAACGACTCCTGGTTCGGCGACGGGCCGGGGACCTGGCTCCACCTGACGGTTTCGGCCTTCCGCAGCATCGAGACACGCCGGCCGCAGGTGCGGGCCACGACGACCGGCATCTCCGCGATCGTCGATGCGACCGGCGAAGTGCGCCATGCCCTCGCCGGCGGCGCCGGCACGCTCGTGGACGCGGTACGTCCGGCCGCCCTGCCGCCGACGCCGATCATGCGGCTCGGCGACTGGGTGGCGCCGAGCATGCTGATTCTCGCCGCCGTCCTGCTCGTCGCGGCTCAGCGCGGCTCGCGCAACCGGTAGATGGCGCGGTGGCGTGCCGCGAGCGCCGGGACGTCGGGTGCGAGGAACACGGCCACGTCGAGGTCGACGAACTCGTGCCCGCCGCGCTCGGTGAGATCGACGACGCGCGCTTCGGCGGTGAGCCGGCTTCCGCGTGGCACGGCGGCGAAGTGCCGGACCTCGCTCTGCACGTGGATCCATGGCCCGAGCCGGACGTTCGTCGCCAGGATCCAGTTCGCGATGCCGAGGGTGAAGGCCGGATTGGCGTACGCGCCGCGATCGGGCCGCACGAGGTCGGGCATGGCGTCGAGGTCGCGTGTGGTCCGCTCCATCTCGCCGCTCGCGCGCCACTCGAATGACACCGAACCCATCCCCGTCTCGCGCAGGCGCTCCAGGGCGGCGCGGGACGCCTCGGGCCGTACCTCGCCGCGGGGAATCGGCGCGTCGCCGCGCAGGACCGGCGGAGCCGGCGCGTCCGCGGGCAGCGACACGTCGCCACGCGCGCAGACGATGCCTGCGGCGTCGCGCACCTCGCCGTGGAACGAGGCGCCTTCGCCCGGCACGACCGACACCGTGAACGTGCCCGCGTCGTAGAGCGGTCGCTCGAGACGCACCGTGGCGGCCCCACGCGCGAGGAAGTCGAGCCCCCATGCTTCGACCGCCGGCTGGACCAGGTACGCGTACACGGTGACGCCGGGGACGAGCCCGCCACGGAAGCCGTACTGGCGCGCCACGTCGTCGGCGTGGATGCGGTTGTCGGACTCCGTCGCCTGGTTGTAGGCGACGCCGCTCCAGGGCGCGGGCGCTGCGTTCATGGCGGGTACTCTAACCTCCTCGCGCGCCCGCGTGGAAGCTCCGCCGGCGGGTGACCGCTCGGACGGTCGCGTCGTGGTGACGCCCGCGCTAGTGTTCGCCGCCGTGCCGACTCCCGACGCGACGGCCGATCACGGCGGCCTCACCAATTTCGCGGTCGTCGCCTTGGAGAGCCGGCGCGCGGACGAGATCGCGAAGCTGATCGAGCATCACGGCGGGACGCCCGTTGCGGCTCCGTCGATGCGCGAGGTTCCGCTCGCCGAGAACCCGGCGGCCATGGCGTGGGCACGCGCGCTGCTCGCGGGAACGATCGACGTCCACGTCTGCCTGACCGGCGTCGGCACGCGGTCGCTCTTCAAGCTCGTCGCATCCGAGTTCGACGCGGAGGCGATCCGCGCCGCGCTCGGGCGCATCGTGGTGGTGGCGCGCGGCCCCAAGCCCGTGGCTGCGCTCCGCGAATGGAACGTCACGGCGACGGTGCGCGTGCCCGAGCCCAACACCTGGCGCGAGCTGCTCGCCACGCTCGATGCGCACGTTGCGGTCGCCGGCAAGACCGTGGCCGTGCAGGAGTACGGCATCCCCAACCTGGAGCTGCTGCGCGGGCTCGACGATCGGGGGGCACGCGTCATGCAGGTGCCGGTCTACGCCTGGGACCTGCCGGTCGACACGCGGCCGCTGCGGGCCGCCGCACGGCGCATCGCGGATCGACGCGCCGACGTGCTCGTGTTCACGAACGCGCGCCAGGTCGATCACCTGCTGCAGATCGCGAGAGAAGAGGGCGTGGAGCAGGAGCTGCGGGCGGCGCTCGGCCACAGCCTCGTGGCGTCCATTGGCCCGACGTGCACCGAGGCGTTGCGGGCATCGGGGTTTCCGATCGACGTGCAGCCGGCGTCGCCGAAGATGGGCCCGCTCGTGGCCGAGCTGGCGCTCGTCGCCCGCGAGCGGCTGGCGGCCAAGCGACGCGTGGTGCCCGTGCCGGTCGGCACGCCGCCGGTGTCGGTCATAGGCGAACGGCTCCGCGACAGCGTGCTCATGCGCGCGCTGCGTCGCGAGCCGACCTCGCGTACGCCCATCTGGCTGATGCGTCAGGCCGGGCGCTACCTGCCGAGCTATCGCGCGCTGCGTGCCACGGTGTCGCTGCTCGACCTGTGCAAACGGCCGGATCTCGTCTGCGAGGTCACGGTCGACGCGGTTCGCCAGCTCGGTGTCGATGCCGGCATCGTCTTCTCCGATCTGCTGATCCCGCTCGAGGCGATGGGCGCCCCGGTGGAGTTCGTGCCCGGCACCGGCCCGATCATCGCCAATCCGATCCGCGAGAGCGAGGACCTGGAGCGGTTCGGCGACGTCGAGGCCGATGCCCTCGCGTTCGTGTACGACGGCATCCGGCTGGCGCGAGCGGCGCTGCCGGCGGACGTGCCGCTGCTCGGCTTCGCCGGGGCGCCGTTCACGCTCGCGAGCTATCTCGTCGAGGGCGGGACGTCCCGCACGTACGAGCACACGAAGCTGGCGATGTACCGCGACGAAGGACGCTGGCACGTGCTGCTCGAGCGTCTGGCGCGCAGCATGGCCGCGTTCCTCGCACGACAGGCGGCGGCGGGCGCGCAGGCGGTCCAGCTCTTCGACACCGCGGTCGGCTGTCTCTCGCCCGCCGACTATCGGCGCTTCGTGCTGCCGCACACGCGTGCGCTCGTGGTCGCGTTGCGCCGCGCCGCGCCCGACGTGCCGATCATCCTGTTCGGGACGGGGTGCGCGGGGCTCCTGCCGCTTCTGCGCGAGGTCGGTGCCGACGCGATCGGGCTCGATTGGCGTGTGGCGCTGGACGACGCGTGGAGCACGCTCGGGACCGGCGTGGCGGTGCAGGGCAACCTCGACCCCGCCGTCCTGTTCGCCGAACCCGTCGAGATCCGGCGCGCGGCCGCCGACGTCCTCGCGCGCGCCGGCGGCCGCCCGGGACACGTCTTCAACCTCGGCCACGGCATTCTTCCCCGCACGCCCGTCGACCACGTCCGCGCGCTGATCGACGCCGTGCACGACATCGACGCAAGGAGACCACGATGAAGCTCGGATTCATGCTCGGCTACTGGATGCCCGATCCGTTCGACCCGCTCGAGTGGGCGCTCGAGGCCGAGCGGCTGGGCTACGATTCGGTGTGGGCGGGCGAGGCCTACGGGTCGGACGCGATCACGCCGCTGGCATGGATCGGCTCGCACACGAAACGGATCAAGCTCGGAACGAGCGTCGTCCAGATGTCGGCGCGCACGCCGGCCTGCGTGGCCATGACGGCGATGACGCTCGATCACCTGTCGAAGGGGCGGTTCATGCTCGGCCTCGGCGTGTCGGGCCCGCAGGTGGTCGAGGGCTGGTACGGTCAGCCGTTCCCGCGACCGATGGAGCGGACGCGCGAGTTCGTCACCATCGTGCGGCAGATGCTGCGTCGCGAAGGGCCGGTCACGTTCAAGGGGCGCCAGTACACGCTGCCGCTCGACGGCGGCGCACGCCTGGGCAAGCCGTTGAAGCTCATCACCAAGCCGCTGCGGGCGGACATCCCCATTCTGATCGGCGCCGAGGGGCCGAAGAACATTGCCATGACCACCGAGATCGCCGACGGCTGGCTGCCGCTCTACTACTCGCCATACCGTCCCGAGGTCTACGCCGACGCGCTCGTGGCGGCCAAGCCGGGCTTCGAGATCGCCTGCCCGGTGACGGTGTCGATGCACCGCGATCTCGCGACGGCGCTCGTCCCGATCAAGTACATGCTCGCCTTCTACATCGGCGGCATGGGGGCCAAGGAGACGAACTTCCATCTGAACCTGGTCGGGCGCTTCGGCTACGAGCGCGAGGCGAAGACGATCCAGGACCTCTTCTTCGCCGGCAAGCGCGAGGAAGCCGCGGCGGCGGTGCCCGACCGCTTCGCCGACGAGATCTCGCTCGCCGGTCCGCCCGAGCGTATCCGCGAGCGCGTGCAGGCCTGGAAGGCGAGCAAGGTGACCACGCTCATCGCCGGAACGCGCGACAAAGAGGCGCTCCGCGTGCTCGCGGAAGCGGTGGGGTAGCTCACGCCTTGCCGGCCAGCGCGAGGGCCAAGACCAGGAACGCGCTGGCGCAGATCCACGACCCGAAAATGCGGACCAGGATGCGCTGCCAGCCGCGGCGCAGTCGTTCCACCAAGGTGGCGGCGTAGAACACGCCGAGGATGGCGGAGAGTCCGGTGCCGATCAGCGCCGCGGCTCGTCCCCCGACCGTCAACGCGTCCGGCGGCGAGTCGATGCCGACGGCCAGCCCCGCACCGATCGTCAGCGCGGCACAGAGGGCCGGCGGCAGTGCTGCCGCCGTCGCGACCACGACGCCGAGAATGGCCGCGAGTGCGAGCACGGCCAGGCTCGGGAGCGAGACGATGCCGAAGGCGGCCACCAGCAACCCCGTCGCGAGGCCACCCATGAAGGCGGGGAACCCGACCGGGAGGTCCACGATCGCCTGCTGCCCCAGGAACAGGCCGAGCGCGAGCAGCACGAGCACGTGCGCCGGCACGAGAAACGGGTGCAGCATGCCGCCGTAGAAGCTCCCCATTCCCTGGATCGATCCGTGCGCGAGCGCGAGGCGCGGCGCGGTGACGACGACGAGGAGTATGACGGCGACGGACCGCGCGCTCATACCAGGCCAGCGAGCAGCGCCACGCCTGCCAGCGCGATCGCCGCACCGCCGAGGCGCACGGCGACGGCGCCCGCGGGCCAGCGCACGAGCAAGCCGAACCCGATACCGGTGAGGTGCAGGAGTCCGGTGGCGATCACGAAGCCCAGGCTGTAGGCGAGCGCGTTCGCCGCCTGTGGCAGCTCCGTCCCGTGCGCATGGCCGTGGAAGATCGCGAACGTGCCGACGATCGCGGCCGCCACCCAGAGCGGTGGACGCACGGCGAGCGCGACCATGGCGCCGAGGACGGCCGCCGAGGCGGCAATACCCGTTTCGACGGCGGGAAGCGGAACCTCGAGGACGCCAAGCGCGCCGCCGAACGCCATCACCATCGGGAACACCATCGGGAGGATCCACACGGCCGGCACGCCGAGGAACGCGCCCCAGAGACCGACCGCGACCATCGCCACCAGATGATCCCAGCCGAGCAGCGGGTGCGTGAAGCCGCTCGCGAAGCCGCCCACGACGCCGCCGCCCTCGTGGGCGAGTGCGGGTATCGTCAGGCCGAGGGTCAGGAGAAGTGCGAGGCCCGGGGCTCGAAGTCGCATGGCGTATCGATACACCGTCCCGGCGACACGCACCAAGCGGGATCACGGGACTCGGCGCCACCGGTTGTCGATTCGGTCGGTCCGGGAGTAGAGCTGCGCGGCGGACGACCGACGCACCCGCTCATGTCGATTTGGCGCGTGATCGCTCTCTCGCTCGTGGGGTTCGCCGTCGCGTGCTCGACCGGGAGCGAGGGAGGCGGCGATCGCTTCCACGAGGGTGGAATCGCCTTCGACCGCCCGCCTGGCTGGTCGCTCCACGATGCGAAGGCGTCCTTCTCCGGCGGGTCCGTTCTGGCGGTGCTCGGGACGCAGCCGGTCGATCCCCGCTGTGGGGCCGAGCACATCGACATCAATTGCTACTACGAGCGCAAGCTCGAGCCGGGTACGATCTCGGTCATCGTCGGCACCGGATCGTTCCGCGGTCGGACGATGTTCGACGAGCCGGAACTCGGCGACCTCGAGATCGGCCGCCACCGAACGGAGATCGGGGGCTTGCCGGCCATCGTCTATCGCTACGGCCCCGGGGGCTACTACCAGCAGGACGAGGGCATGGCGTGGCAGATCGCGTTTCCTCGCTCGGTGCTCAACGTCTTCGGCATCGAGGCCCGCCTGCGCGGTCCTGGTCTCGACACGATGCGAGCCGAGCTCTGGCGCATGGTGGCGTCCCTCAGCTTCGACGGGCTCGGTCCTGCCTTGTCCGCGGGGCCCGGGAAGGCCGATGCCGTGGTGGGCCTGGCGCTCGGCGACCTCGACCGCACCATGCGCCGGGGATGGGTGTCACGGCCGGAGCACGTCTCCTGGTACGCGTGCTTCCCTCCGGTCGCGAACGTCGCGACCCGGCGCACGATCACGCTCGGACCCGAGGGTCCGCTGGCGGACCCGCAGGAGGTCGAGTGTCGCTTCACGGTCGCGACGGAGGGCAGCCATCTCTGGCGCGTGCGGCTCGAATTGAACGGGGGGCGCTACGTCGAAACCGTGTGGCTGACGGGCGACGGCACGGTTGCGGGGCGGAGGGCAAGCGGCACGCCGCCCTCGTGACTGCTCCGTATCGTTTGGCGTGGCAGCGGAGGTTGCGCTACGGGACGTCCATGGTCGGAGCCGGCGGCGTGCTGCGGGGGGTGGCCTTCATCGGCCTGCTGATCGCGCTGGCGATGGCGCAGAGCACCTCGTCGCCGAACTACGTCTCGACCTACCGATCGACACCGCCGGGCTTGCCCACGCAGATGTGTCCGCAATGGACGCTGAACGGCACCCAGCAAGAAGACCTCGACGCGGTCCGGGAGACGAAGCTCCTCACCCTCACGACGGAAGAACCGGCCGAAGAGGACGACCCGCCGCAGAACTGGTTCTACACGCAGGACGTCGACAGCCCGATCGTCTATCCGATCGTCGTCGAGTTCACGATGCGGTTCGGGTCCGGCACGATAACGGGTGTCGCCGACGTGTCGCCGGCCATGGTGGGTGTCACGATCGACGCGGCGGGCCGCGGCATTTTCCTCCTCATACGCGCGGGATCGATCGCGCTCACGTCCGCCACGCCCGGCGTGGTCACGAGCGCCTCCGTCGACACCACGCTCGTGCAGCACACCTATCGTATCGAGGTGAACGCCGCGGGCGAGGTCGACGTCTTCTACGACGCCGGCACATCCCCCACGTTGGAGGGCACGCTCTACGACGGGGCCTTCGCGGACGCCGAGACCGTGCAGGCGGCGCGCGTTCTCTGGGGCGACGCCACCGATCGCGCGTTCGGGGTGACGGACTGGACCGTCTTCCGCCACACCGCGACGGCGTGTGCACCGTGGCCGGTCACCGACTGCCGCGACACCTGCAAGGAGACATTCCAATCCAACCTGGCCTCGGTCTCCGCCGGGGGATCGTTCGTGGATTGCCCGCAAGAGCGACGTGCGCAGTTCGTCGCCTGCTACGATCGATGGAACGACGAGAGCAGCGGCAAATACGCGCGGTGCCTCGGCGAGCGCACGGAATGCAGCGAGGACTTCGACGGGGGACGCGACGGATGCCAGGGGGTGGCGCAGGACAAGCCCGGCCAATGTCGCCTGGTCCACGAGTGCGTCTCATGCTGCGCGCAGCAGCGCAACGACGGCCAAGCCGCGTGTCGTCGCGAACTGTTGCGGGCCAAGATCGACGGCGTGGTCGTCGATCCGGTCGAGCGGGACGCGTGTCGCGCGGTCGTGCAGCAGGTGAAGGTGTGGCGCCGCGACAGCCGCAGCTGCCGCCGCGACTGCCAGCGGAGCTATCGGTGCGAGCTCCGAGCATGGGGCGACTGCGTCGATCGGTCCGCGGCCGACGCGTGCTACGGCCAGTGCACCAACAAGTGTGACGATGACGCCCTGGCGCGCGAGCTGTGCCTGGCGGCCTGCCGCAACGCCAAGTGCGTCGACCTCGAGCGCAACTGCACGCTGGTCGGCACCGGCCAATCGGCCACGGCCTACGAGAACGCGTGTGGGGCGTGCGAGGACAAGACGGGACTGGTCATGTGCCGCGAGGGTGCGGAGTGCGAGCAGGCCACGACCACCAGCACCACGACGTCGAGCAGCACGAGCTCGACCAGCCGCAGCACGACCACCACGAGCAGCAGCACGAGCAGCACGATCGGCTTCTGATCGCCCGCGTCCCCGGCCGTTGACACGGCACCCGGCCCGCCCCTAACACGGCTGCCATGCGACTCGGGATCAACGTCGGCTATTCGGGAGCGCGCATGTCGATCGACATGCCGTTCGTGCAGGAGGCGGATCGCCTCGGCTACTACTCGGCCTGGGCGGCCGAGGCGTACGGCTCGGACGTCGTCGTGCCGCTCGCCTGGATCGCCGCCCGCACCGAACGCATCAAGGTGGCGAGCGGCATCATGCAGATGTCGGCGCGCACGCCGGCGTCGGCGGCCATGACCGCGATGACGCTCGATCAGCTGTCCGACGGGCGCTTCTTGATGGGAATCGGGGCTTCGGGCCCGCAGGTCGTCGAGGGGTGGCACGGCCAAGCCTACGGCAAGCCCATGAAGCGCGCGCGCGAGTACATCGAGATCCTGCGCGCCATCTGGGCACGCGAGAAGCCGCTCGAGTACCAGGGAGAGCACTATCAGATTCCGTACCGCGGGCCCGGAGCGACCGGGCTCGGCAAGCCGCTGAAGAGCATCCTCCACGGCCGGCAGATTCCGATCTACGTCGCCGCCATCGGGCCGAAGAGCGTCGCCCAGACGGCGGCCATCGCCGACGGCTGGCTGCCGATCTTCTACTCCCCGTATCGCGCGCCCAAGCTCTATCAGCCCGCGCTCGACGAGGGATTCCGCCGCGCCGGGGGACCCAAGGGCCCCGACCGCTTCGACATCGCGGTCACCGTCACGGTCATTCCCGGCCCGGACGTGAAGCAGTGTCTCGAGTTCGTGAAGCCGATGCTCGCGCTCTACATCGGCGGCATGGGAGCCCGCGACCAGAACTTCTACAACGACCTCGCCTGCCGCTACGGCTTCGAGGACGCCGCGAAGAAGATCCAGGATCTGTACCTCGCCGGGAAGAAGCCTGAAGCCGTGGCACAGGTACCCGACGAGCTGGCCGACGAGATCTCGCTCGTGGG
>Ga0187893_10014054_pt1 | contig 11000 bp, 10 predicted proteins | sample MA1701074metaG_FD_139574 | JGI IMG/M metagenome (GOLD analysis project Ga0187893, IMG submission 139574) | White microbial mat communities from a basaltic lava cave in the Kipuka Kanohina Cave System on the Island of Hawaii, USA - MA170107-4 metaG ...
GAGATCGTCGACGACCTGCTCGAATTGTCGCAGCTGGAATCGACTGCCGACGAGGCGCCGATGGTTATGGTGGACATGCCGGCGCTGCTCGAGCGCCTGGTGCGCGAGGCGCGCGCTTCCGCGCCTGCGACGCCGCGCTTCGATCTCGATTTCGACCATGCTTGCGCGCTGCGGGGCAGCGAAAGCGAGCTGTACTCCATCGCGTCCAACCTGATTTCGAATGCCGTCAAGTACACGCCTATCGGCGGCAGGATCGCAATACGCTGGCGACGCGATGACGGCGGCGCGCGCCTCGTGGTCGAAGACACCGGAATCGGAATCGCGCCGGAACATCTTCCGCGGCTGACCGAGCGATTCTATCGAGTGGATCGCGCGCGCGCGCGCGCGAAGGGCGGTTCGGGACTCGGCCTGTCGATCGTCAAGCACGGGCTTCAGCGGCATGGAGGACGGCTCGAGATTGCGAGCGAAGAAGGCCGTGGCTCGACGTTCACCGCCTACTTTCCTGCGCGCCGCGTGACGCAGCGCTCGGCGATTGCCACAAAAGTGTCATAGTCGGCAACGATAATCCGGAGCGCCGCACCAGCTCAACCGGTGCGCACGCAAATTCCTAGAACCAATCCGGAGATCGGCCTGTGAAAAAGTTCTTGATCCTTGGCGCCATGGCGTTAATCGCCGCTGCGCCTGCGCATGCCCAGCAATCATCGACGATGGACCAGATCCTGCGCCAACTGGAAGCGCTCAATGCGCGAGTCGGCAAGCTCGAACAGGATAACGGCCAGCTCAAGGCCGAAAACGCCGAGCTCCGTGCGAAAAACGAGCGGATGGAAGCGACCACCGAATACCTGCGCGACAATGCCTCGGCGACCCGCAAGCAGCTTGCGGAGGAGGGACCGAAGGTCGCGGAAGCGGACCGGATCGCCAAGGCCGCCGAATGGGCCTCGCGCATCAGTTGGAAGGCGGACATGCGTTATCGCCATGAATTCGTGGATCCAGAGGAAGCGACCAGCGATCAGACGCGGCACCGGGTCCGCGCGCGGCTCGCGATGACCGCAAAGATCAACGACACGCTGACCGGCACCATCGGGATTGCCACCAGTGGCGGAAACAACGATCCGCGCTCAACCAACCAGACGCTCGGCGATGGCTGGACCCGCAAAGGGGTCGCGATCGACCTTGCCTATGTCGACTGGAAGCCGTTCGACAGCGTCGCGATGCAGTTCGGCAAGATGCCGCAGCCCTGGTACAAGGTTGCCGGGTACCTCTTCGACAACGACATCAACCCGGAAGGCATCGCGGTCCGCTACGCCGGCGGCCCTTTCTTCGCGAATGCCTTCGGGTATTACCTGTCGGAGCGCAGCACGGCGTCTGACGCCACACTGCTCGGCGGGCAGCTCGGTGTCACCGGCAACCTGGGTGGTGTCAAGCTCACGGGCGCCGTCGGCTACTTCGACGTCGGATCGGTGCAGGGACAGGTCACGACCTTGAGCACTTCTACCCCCTGCGTCAACAACACTGCATTCTTCGGCGGACCGCAGGGCAATACGACCGTGCTGAACGGTGCCGGTTGCCCGACGCTTCTCAACGACTACAACATGATCGAGGGCACCGCACAGGCGGAGTTCAGCCTGAGCAGCCAGCCAGTGCAGATCTACGCGCAGTTTGTCCAGAACCAGGAAGCGCAAGACCTCGATACCGGCTATCTCGCGGGCTTCAATTTCGGCAAGGCTGGGAATCCCCACACTTGGGAATTCGGCTACGCCTACGCGGTGATCGAGAAGGACGCGCAGTTCGGACAGTTCGTCGACTCTGACTTCGGCGGTGGCGTCACCGACGTCGAAGGCGGCGTGATCAAGGTCGGTTTCGCGCCCGCGAAGAACTGGGTGCTGAACGGCACTTACTTCATGAACGACCGCTTCATCGATGCGCCGGGTGCGACCGAGTCCGACTATGACCGCCTGCAGGTCGATCTCAACTACAAGTTCTGAAAGGCGAGCACTGTCACGCGCATGTCACATGCCGCACTTATGGTGGGCGCATGCGCCGGAAGCCGGCGCGCCACCGATGGCACGAATGTTAAATTACGTGATGAAAGCAGGAGGATATAGACGCATATGAAAGCAATTTCACTGCTGGCCGCTGCCGCGATATCGGTCGCGGGCCTGGCGCTTGCGCCCAGCAACGCCGATGCCGAGGTCATCAAGATCGACGGTTCGAGCACGGTGTTCCCAATCACCGAAGCGGTCGCGGAGGAATTCCAGATCCAGAAGCGCGGTAAGACGCGCGTGACGGTCGGAATCTCCGGTACCGGCGGCGGCTTCAAGAAGTTCTGCCGCGGTGAGACGGACGTGCAGGATGCTTCGCGGCCGATTCTGGCGGCGGAAATGGAAGCCTGCCGCACGACTGGCGTGAAGTACTACGAATTGCCGATCGCCTACGACGCGCTGACGGTCGCAGTGCATCCGCAGAACAACTGGATTTCGCAGCTGACGGTCGGCGAATTGAAGAAGATGTGGGAACCGGCGGCACAGGGCAAGGTGACGCGCTGGAACCAGGTCAACCCGAAATGGCCGAATGAAACGCTGGCCCTGTTCGGACCGGGATCGGATTCCGGTACTTTCGATTACTTCACGGAAGCGGTGGTCGGCAAGGCGAAGTCGAGCCGGGGCGATTTCACCGGCAGCGAAGACGACAACGTGCTGGTACAGGGTATCGCCAGCAACAAGCACGCGCTCGGTTACCTCGGATTCGCCTACTACACGCCGAACAAGGATCGCCTCAAGGCGGTACCGATCGTCGGCAAGGCGGGAAAGCCCGTGAGTCCGTCGCTCGAAAACGTCACCAATGGCACCTATGAACCCTTGTCGCGCCCGCTCTTCATCTACGTCAGCGAGAAAGGAGCGCAGCGTCCCGAGGTCAAGGAATTCATCGAGTACTATCTGACGAAGAGCCAGCCTCTGATCGAGGAAGTGGGATACCTGCCGTTGCCGGCGAAGGCCTACGAGCTGGCGTCGAAGCATTTCCGTGAGGGCAAGCTCGGCACCGGCTTCGGCGGCGTGCCGGAAGTCGGCCTCAAGGTCGAGGAGCTGCTCGCGCGCGAAGCGAAGCTTTGAGCGGATTGCCAGTCACCGGTCAGTGCGATTAGCCTGTACCCTGAATGACGACTTGGGGAGCGGGGCCATGGGGCCCCGCTCTCGCACTGCAAACAAAGGGGGCTAGCACCGTGTCCCACGTGCGCGGCGAAAGGACATGACAGCCGGCGCCGTCATTTCACAACCGGGTTTGCGGCTGCGCAAGCTGCGCGACCGGGTCGTCGAGACCGGATTGCTGCTTGCGGCGCTGGTCGCCGTTTTCACGACGATCGCGATCGTCGTCGTCCTGGTCATCGAGTCGGTGCCCTTCTTCAACACCGTGTCGGTAAAGGATTTCCTGACGGACACGATGTGGACCCCGCTGTTTGCGGAGGCGCGCTACGGGATCCTGCCACTGGTTGCAGGCACGCTGGTGACCACGCTGGTCGCGCTCGCGGTCGCAATCCCGGCAGGCACGATCATCGCGATATATCTCAGCGAGTTCGCGCCATACAAGATTCGCGAAACGATCAAGCCGGCGCTCGAACTGCTGGGTGCCGTGCCGACCGTCGTGTACGGTTATTTCGCGCTGCTGGTGGTTACTCCCATGCTGCAGAAGCTGATTCCCGGCTTGCCTGGATTCAACATGCTGTCCGCCGGTCTCGTAATCGGCATCATGATCATTCCCTACGTGGCGTCGGTCAGCGAGGACGCGATGCGCGCCGTGCCGAACTACATGCGCGAAGGCAGCTATGCGATGGGTGCGACGCGTTTTCAGACCGCCACCCGCGTAGTAGTCCCGGGTGCGTTGTCTGGGATCGCCGCGGCCTATATCCTGGGCATCTCGCGCGCCGTGGGCGAGACCATGGTGGTTGCGATCGCCGCGGGCCTCCAGCCGAACCTTACGTGGGATCCAACTGAGCCGGCGGCGACGATCACCGCCTTCATCGTGCAGGTGAGCTTGGGCGACCTGCCGCACGACAGCATCGGCTATCAGTCGATCTTTGCCGCGGGCCTCGTGCTGATGCTCATGACGCTCGTGTTCAACATCGCGGGCTTCTCGCTGACCCGCAGGTTCCGCGAGGCGTACTGACATGCACGCGACCACCGCCGCCGCGACCATCGAGCAGATCCGCGCCGACGTCAACCGCCGCAAGATTCTCGATCAGTTGTTCGTAATCGTGGGTCTCCTGATCATGTTCTCGGCGCTGCTGGTGCTCGCCCTGCTGTTCCTCGACCTCGTGCGCGACGGCGCGCCGAAACTGAACTGGGAATTCTTCACGTCGTTCCCGTCGCGCAGCGCCGCGCGCGCGGGCATTCTGTCCGCCTGGGTCGGTACCTCGCTGATCATGCTCGTGACGGCGGCTATTTCGATGCCGGTCGGCGTTGCCGCGGCGATCTATCTCGAGGAATACGCGCCGAAGAACTGGCTGACGGCGATCATCGAGATCAATGTCACCAACCTCGCCGGTGTGCCGTCCATCATCTACGGCCTGCTGGCGCTCGGTCTGTTCGTGTACCAGTTCAATCTTGGCCAGAGCATCGCTGCTGCGGGGCTCACTTTGTCGCTCCTGATCCTGCCGATCATCATTGTCGCCACGCGTGAATCTCTCCGCGCCGTTCCGCGGGCGATCCGCGAGGCCGCCTATGCGCTCGGCGCGACTCGCTGGGAAGTGACGGCGCACCATGTGCTGCCTTATTCGACCGGCGGCATCCTGACGGGCATGATCATCGGACTTTCGCGGGCAATCGGAGAGACAGCGCCGCTCATCACGATCGGCGCGATGTCGTTCATCGCCTTCCTCCCGGAGTCGCCGTTCAAGGGCGATTTTCCGTTCTTCTCGTTCGCTTGGCTCAGCGAATCCTTCACTGCGATGCCTATCCAGATGTTCAACTGGGTGTCGCGGCCGCAACCGGCGTTCCAGATCAATGCCGCCGCCGCCGGCGCGATCCTGCTCGGCATGACGCTCCTGATGAATGGCATCGCGATCTACGTGCGCTATCGCTTCCGCAAGAGAATCAACTGGTGAGCACGATGCAGACCATAACGCCGACGCCCACGCCAACGCCGACCCATGCGCACGACGGCAGGCTCACGACGCCCCGGCCGACGGTCGACGTTTCCCGCAGCTCGGCGAAAGCGGAAGAGGCCTTGGTGGTCAAATCGCGCGCCGAGGGTCTTTCGTTCTATTACGGTCAAGTAAAGGCGCTCAAGAATCTCAATATCGAGATGCGCGAAAAACGCGTGACCGCGCTGATCGGGCCGTCGGGCTGTGGCAAGACGACGTTTCTGCGCTGCTTCAACCGCATGCACGACCTGACACCTGGCACGCGTTACGAGGGCCGGATCATCCTTTTTCCAGACTCAATCGACCTGGTCGCCCGCGACGTCGATCCGATCGAGGTACGGATGCGCATCGGGATGGTGTTTCAGAAGCCGAATCCGTTTCCGAAATCGATCGTCGAGAACGTCGCCTATGGGCTCCGCGTGCGCGGCATGCGCTCGAACGCGCGGATCGGTGAGGAGGTCGAGCGCGCTCTGCGCCGTGCCGCGCTTTGGGAGGAGGTCAAGGATCGGCTCGAGAACTCGGGCTTGTCGCTGTCGGGCGGCCAGCAGCAGCGCCTCTGCATCGCACGCGCGCTCGCGACCAACCCCGAAATCCTGTTGTTCGATGAGCCGACTTCGGCGCTCGATCCGATCGCGACCGCCCGCATCGAGGAACTGATCGCGGAACTGCGCGATCAGGTCACGGTGATCATCGTCACGCACAACATGCAGCAGGCGGCGCGGGTGTCCGACTACACGGCATTCATGTATCTCGGCGAGTTGATCGAGTTCGACAACACGAGCAAGCTTTTCACCAATCCGTCGCAGAAGGCGACGGAAGATTACATCACCGGCCGCTACGGCTGAGCGTGGCGCAAGGACCGACCGTGAGCGAGCCGAGCGAAGGGCACACCTTCAAGGCGTACGATGGCGCGCTGTCGGATTTGCGCCTGCGTGCGCACTCGATGGGCGTTCTGGTCGCCGACCAGGTCAAGACCGCGGTGCGGGCGCTGCTCGAGTCGGACCGCGAGGCGGCGGAGCTGGTGCTGGTCCGCGAGCAGCAGATCAACGCCTACCAGACCGAGATCGAGGCTGAGATTTTCAGCCTGCTGGCGCGTCAGGCGCCGGTTGCCAGCGACTTGCGCATGGTACTCGCCATATCGCGCGCCGTGACGGACCTGGAGCGCGCCGGCGACGAGGCAAAGAAAATCGCCCGATTTGCGCTCGTGAGCGCGGCCCGCATGGCCGGCGGCCCGTCGCGCGTCATGCACAAGCCTTTGCGCAACATGGCTGAGCTGGCGTCGGAATCGATGCGCGTCGCGGTCGACGCTCTCGACCGCGGAGACGCCCGGGTCGCGCACGACGTCGCGCGCCTAGACCGCGAGATCGATCAGGAATTCGAGGCGGCGCTCCGCCAGCTCATGACGGTCGCGATGGAGCGGACCCGCCTGCTGCGATCGATTTTCGACACGGTTTTCGCGCTCAAGAGCCTGGAGCGGATCGGTGACCACGCCAAAAACGTCGCGGAACACGTGGTGTTTCTCGTCAGCGGCGCGGATGTCCGGCACGCCACCGCGCCGGAGCGCGCGGTGCCCGCCAAGGGCTCGCAGCATTGATATGATGGACTGGCGCCGGCGCAGCCGGTGAGGAGTGCGGTCAATGGAATCCGCTGACCTGAGTCAGCACACGTCGCGGCGCTTCAACGAAGACATGGAACGCGTCCGCACGCGCGTCATGCACATGGGCGGCTTCGTCGAACAGCAGCTCCAGCGCGCCGTCGCGGCGCTCGTCGAGGGCGACAGTGCGCTCGGCGAGGAAGTGGCGCGCGAGGACTACCGCGTCAATCAGATGGAAGTGGAGATCGACGAGGAATGCGGGCGCATCATTGCGACGCGGCAGCCGACCGCATCGGATCTTCGCGTAATGGTTGCGATCATCAAGACGATTACCGACCTGGAGCGCATCGGCGACGAGGTCGAGAAAGTCGGTTACATCGCAGCCAAGCTCGCGACCATGGAGAAGCCGGCCGACAACTACCGCGAGATCCGGCATCTCGGGCGCCTGGTCACCGAGATGGTGCACGATGCCCTGCACGCTTTCGCCAGGCTCGAGGCGGACGAGGCCTTCGAGGTGGCGCGCCGGGACCGCAAGGTGGACGAGGAATACGAGGCGATCCAGCGCCAGAACATCACGTTCATGATGGAAGACCCGCGTTCGATCCGGCGCGCGCTCGAGGTCATGTGGGTGGTCCGCGCGCTCGAGCGAATCGGCGACCACGCCAAGAACATCTGCGAGTACACGGTTTACATGGTTCACGGGAAGGACATCCGCCACCTGTCCCTGGACGACGCAGAACGCCAGATCCGCGACTTCGCCCGCAGCCGCAAGGGCGCCTAATGCCGTCGCGACGCGCCGGCAATTGGCTCGGCGCCGGAGCCTGCGCGGCCGCGCTCGCCTTCGCGTTCTATTCGCAGTACGGCATGGGACTCGTGCCCTGCCACCTGTGCGTGTTTCAGCGCGTCACCATGGCTGCGCTCGGAATCGCTTTCCTGCTGGCGGCGCTCGGTTCGGCGCCCGGGCGGCGCGGCGCGTTGTTCGCGGTCCTGATCGGGATCGCCGGCGTCGCGACGCTCGCCACTTCGGGGCGGCACGTCTGGATCCAGTTGCAGCCCGAAGGGTCGGTGCCGGCCTGCGGCGCCGACCTCGCTTTCATGCTCGACGTGTTTCCGCTCACCGAAGTGATCCTGAAGGTCTTCCAGGCCGGCGGCGAATGCGTCAAGGTCGACTGGTCGTTCCTCGGCCTTTCGATGCCGGCCTGGGTATTCGTGCTGGCACTGGCGCTGACGGCCGGCGGTATCTGGATCAATCTCCGAAAGCGCGCCTGAGCATGCCGGCGTAAACGCGATGCAGCCGGTCGATGTCGGCGACCCGGCAGCTTTCGTCCACCTGGTGAATCGTCTGGTTGACGACGCCGAATTCGACGACTTCCGCGCCGAGTGCCCCGAAAAACCGGCCATCCGACGTGCCGCCACCCGTGGACAGCAGCGGCCTGCGGTCAGCGACTTCTTCGACGGATGCCGCGACGAGCGATGAAAGCACTCCAGGCGGCGTGTAATAGGGGAGTCCAGCCTCGAACCAGTCGAGCACGTAGCGAAGCCCATGGCGACCCAGTATTTCGGAGACCGCGCTCTTGAGACCTTCGAGCGTCTGTACCGGCGACCACCGGAGATTGAATAGCGCCTCGAGCTCGCCCGGAATCACGTTGGATGCGCCGGTGCCCGATCGAATATTGCTGACCTGGAAGCTCGTGGGCGGGAAATGCTCATTGCCATCGTCCCAGCGCCGGCTGCTCAATTCGCCGAAGGCGGGCAGAATCGCGTGAATCGGATTGAGAGCGCGATCCGGATAGGCGACGTGGCCCTGAATGCCTCGCACCGTCAGCCGGCCCGATAGCGATCCGCGCCGGCCGATGCGAATCGTATCGCCGAATTCCTGCTGGCTCGACGGCTCGCCGACGACGCAGTAGTCGATGCGCTGGCTGCGGCCGCGGAGCGCCTCGACCACCCGGCGAGTGCCGTCGACGGAAGGGCCCTCTTCGTCGCTCGTGATCAGGAAAGCGATCGAACCCGCATGTCGCGGCCGTTCGGCGACGAATGACTCCGTGGCCGTCAGCATCGCGGCGAGGCCGCTTTTCATGTCCGCGGCGCCGCGCCCATAAAGCAGGCCGTCCTGGATCACGGGGTCGAACGGGTCAGTGTGCCAGCGTTCGAGCGGCCCCGGCGGCACGACATCGGTGTGTCCGGCAAAGCAGACGATCGGACCCGAGCCACCGCGTCGCATGGCCCAGAAGTTGTCCACCTCGCCGTAGCGCAGCCGCTCGATTTCGAAACCCAGGGGCTCCAGGCGCTCGATGAGCAGTTCCTGACAGCCGCCATCCGCCGGCGTCACGGAGCGGCATGCGATGAGCTGCCGCGTCAGCAATACGGTTGCGGACTGGCCGGTCACGCGCGGCCGCCTGCGCTACGTCCGCAACAATTCATTGATGGACGTCTTGGCGCGAGTTTGCGCATCGACCTTCTTGACGATGATCGCGCAGCTCAACGAGTGCGTGCCGTCCACGGACGGCAGACTGCCGGGCACGACGACCGACCCGGCCGGCACGCGGCCATAAATGACTTCGCCGGTCTCGCGGTCGTAAATGCGCGTGCTCGCGCCGATGAAGACTCCCATGGAGAGCACGGCGCCGCGCTCGACGATCACGCCTTCGACGACTTCAGAGCGCGCGCCGATGAAGCAATCGTCCTCGATGATCGTCGGCCGGGCCTGCAGCGGCTCCAGGACGCCGCCGATGCCGACGCCGCCCGACAGGTGCACATTGCGGCCGACCTGGGCGCAGGAGCCGACCGTCGCCCAGGTATCGACCATCGTGCCCTGGCCGACCCAGGCCCCGACGTTGACGAAGCAGGGCATCAGCACCGCGTCCGCGGCGACGTGCGCACCTTCGCGCACGATGGCGCCGGGGACCACGCGCGCGGCATCGGTGCGAAAGCGCGCGAGATCGTAATCGGAATACTTGAGCGGCAGCTTGTCGAAGAATCGGAGCGCACCGGCTTCCTGGATCGCATTGTCGTGCGTGCGGAAATAGAGCAACACGGCTTTCTTGAGCCACTCGTTGACGCGCCAGCCACCATCGGCCGGCTCCGCGACACGGCTGCGTCCGCTGCCGAGGAGCCGCAGGCAATCGTCGAGCGCCGCGAGCAGATCACGCGAAGCTTTGCCGGGCGCAAGCGTCGCGCGTTCTTCGTAACTCCGCTCGATCAGCTGCCGCATCGCGTCCATCGATGAATCAGCCAGCGGCCACACGAGCGTCCAGCGCCTGTTGCAGCGCATCGGCGAGCGTCTCGCAACGGACGTCATCGAGCGGGCGCCCGGTTTCATCGGTCACCGTGAACACGTCCTCGGCGCGCTCGCCCACGGTCATGATCTTGGCCCCGTGCAGCTCGACTCTCTGGTCCCAGAGGACCTTGCCGATTTCCGAAAGGAGTCCCGGGCGGTCGCCGGCGACCACCTCGAGGATGGTTCGGCCGTTCTGCGGATCCGCGCTGAAATTGACCTGGGTCGGCGTCGTGAACATGCGCACCTGGCGCGGAACGCGACGCGTCACCGGCGGTGCCGCGGCGCTCTTTTCCGACAGGGATCGCACGAGATTGCGCTCGATGCCGGCCATGCGCTCCCGGTCGGTGATCGGCAGACCCGTATCCTCCAGGACCAGGTAACTGTCCAGGCTGCCGCCGTCTGCGGTCGGCGTGATGCGCGCGTCCTGGATGCTGAGACCCTGCTGATCGAGCGCTGCGGTCGCGCGCGCGAAGCTGTGATGGCGTCCCTGCGTGTACACGAGCACAACCGTCGCGCCGCCTCGGCCCGGATGTTCGGCGACCGCGACCAGTGGGCTCGTGTCGCCCGGCTCGCGCCTTGCGAGCCTTGCCGTGTGCCAGGCGATTTCCGCCGCCGAATGCCGGAGGAAATAGGCGTCGGTCAGTGCCGACCAGACGCGCTCGACGACCGCCGCGTCGATGCCCGAACCGGCGAGCTGCTCGCGCGCAAGTGACTGCGTTTCGGCAATTAGCTCTTCACGGTCGAGCGGGGACTCCAGCCCGCGCCGGAGCGCCTGCTTGACGCGCTCGTACAGCTCGTCGAAGAGCGTCGCCTTCCAGGAATTCCACAGCTTCGGATTGGTGCCCCGGACGTCCGCGACGGTCAGCACGTACAGGTAGTCGAGGCGAGTCTGGTCGCCGACCGCGCGTGCAAAACCGTTGACGACCTGCGGATCGGCGATGTCCTGTTTCTGCGAGGTCACGGACAGCTTCAGGTGATGGCGCACGAGC
>Ga0187893_10014055_pt1 | contig 10999 bp, 13 predicted proteins | sample MA1701074metaG_FD_139574 | JGI IMG/M metagenome (GOLD analysis project Ga0187893, IMG submission 139574) | White microbial mat communities from a basaltic lava cave in the Kipuka Kanohina Cave System on the Island of Hawaii, USA - MA170107-4 metaG ...
CTTCCCGACCGAGCAGAGCTGTCTGAAGCTCCTGTACGCCACCCTGCTCACCGCGTCCAAGACGTGGCGCGGGGTGAAGATGACGCCGGCCCTCTTGCGCGAAATCGACACCGTGCGCGGGGAACTCGGCCAACCGAAGGTACAGCAACTCGTTGCGTGAGGAGGTCATGACCTTACGCCACCCCTTTTACAGGCGAATTGGGACTTGACCTCTCTTTATACCACATAACAGGGGCTTTGACGGAAGTCAACCCATGAATCGAAATTTTTTCGTACCCTGGGGTAGTGTCCTAATTTGAAATTCAACATCTTATAGAAAATTAATTTGACTTACATGGTCCTCTTAGCTACCATACCGAAAACCTGATTGGAACATAGGCTAATGTTGAATTGGTCGTTGATAAAGTCTATTTTGGAGCCGCTTACAGATATTGCCGTAATTATCACGGCGATTTTTGTTTTCATGCAAGTAAGAAAAGCCTCCGAGCAGATCAGGTCTGCGGAATCAATGAAGAAGGTTGACCGGGCCCTTGATTACTCAATGAGATGGAATGATCCAGCATATGTAGAGTGGCGTTCATACGCATATCGGTTTTTGACAGACAAGAACAAGAGCCATGCTGCTAAAGAGGAAGAATTGAAGTCAGATCTGACCATTAGGTTAAAGGTCTATAACACGCTCAACATATTGGAGGAAATGGCGCTGGCGTGTCGGTCTGGTGGGATTGATGAAACTGTTTGTCAAGGGTTCTTCAAGACCACTGTTGTTGAGTTCTATCGTGCGGCGAGGGGGCTAATAGAGGACATTCAAAAGAGAGACGGAGTTGGGATTTTTAAGGAACTGCTCTGGCTGGGAGAAAGATGGTCAAAGTAAAAGGGCGCTATTAATACAGCGCCCCGTCCAATGTCAACATGAACTTTACCTCCTGATCCTGTTTGTCATTCGAACCTCCAAGTCGTTTCGATCATCTTGGCTCTGGCAGTTCTTAGTTTTCTTGTACCAACCGTTGTAGTCGTCATCGTCGTTGTCGTCGTGATTGTCGTCGTGCACTGCATACTCTCAGACTCATTGGGATTCAGTCAAGGAAAATCGACCAAAATCCCTACTCTCATATAGTTACATCAATTCTTCAATGCTCCAGATGTGGTGAGCCACCCCCGCCGCCATTGCCGGCGTCATCCGCAGGACCCCTTCCTAGATCAGCGCCTCAACACACCCCGCCCCCTCATTCGCCGGGCTGTTGACCTTCGTACTCACCGGGTAGGCTTCCATCCCTTCGGAGGGGTAGGGCTTCAGCAATGGGAGCAGCCGCTCCGCGTCCTGGATCGTCGGGTCGAGCCACACGGCCTCCGCCTCTCGCGTGAGGATCACCGGCATCCGGTCGTGAATGGGCTTGAGGATCTCGTTCGCCTCACAGGTGATAATGGTGCAGCTCTTCACTTCCTTGCCCTCCGGTGAGGTCCACACTTCCCACAGCCCAGTGAACCCGAACGGCTCCCGACTCTTCAGCGCGATATACATGGGCTGCTTCCTCCGGCCGGCGGGGGTCCACTCAGTTATGTGGACATGTCAAGTTTGGTGAGGGCTGAGCCACGCCGGATATTCCCGAAAGCTTCCCAATTGGGAGGATAGGTCATAGGTAGATCTTTCTGCCGGAGTGAAACGCAGGCTATCCGGATTGATCAGTAGAAATAGGTTATATGGCGCACTCCTGAAATAGCCTCGACGTCATGGAAATGTCTGCTCGGAGTTTCTCGGTTCTCACGAGCAGCACGCTAATGGGATCCCGTCCCAACCTATAATTCGGTATTGCGTGCCACCGTGGAGTCGAACGCGGAAATCGCTTCGAGCGAGTGCAGGTTACGGGGGTGTAATCTACACTCTTGAGGCCTGCGCTTCGCACTTATGGTACTGATCCCCGGGAGGCTTTGCGGATGGTAGGACCCACAAGCACCAACGCCCTCTCAGGCCGAGGTCCAGCTGTCGGGGTCTCCTGGGCCTACCACGCCCCAAGGTCTCCCAAGGGGAGCTCTACTGAAACGCTTGTCGCAGCGAGATCATCGGTTCCCTTCACGACTAAGGAAGGATTCCTCAGTTCCCGGATATCGTCTGGAATGAGGTAGAAGAGGAACCCGTGCGCCGCCTCACCTGTACGTAAGGTAGCAGCCCGGAACTCCTTAGTGGCAAAATCAACTCGCCGATCGGCATTCGCTTGTTTCTGCGCACTGCGCATGCGCTCGCCCCAATAACCAAAGGCGTAAATCCAGCTCTCCCCAGCGGAGCCGTCTAGGCGCATGGCAGCATCCGGGGCGGCGGCGGGTATGTAGCCTTTCCCCGCCGGGACCTGCAGGGTGAAATCGTCAGTGCGGGAAAAGCGGTCTAATCTTGGCGGGATCATGGGATTCTCCTAGCCTACTTCTGGTCACGAGCTGGCACGAGAGCTAACTCCCTAGCCGAATCGCAAACAATCCAAGCGTGTGCCATTCCTTCTGGCTTGGGATAGGCCCCTTTAACCCCTCCAAAATGGTCAGGGCGAGGACATGTATCTCTCCACCTCTCCGCCTCATCTCCGAAGCGGCAGGTCTCCTCGATGGTCGGGAAGCGGGTCTTCGCTAGGAATGCCGCAATTTCATCTCGGCTCTTGAGGCGGGGCAGACGCGCCCGGTACTCTTTGGCTGATTCCTCGTAACCAGGAAACGGGACGTCCTTCCAGGCTCCGGGGTCAATCTTGCGTCCCTCCAAATGCACTGAACTCATTCGCGGCCACGGAACACAACCGGACGTGGTACATCCCGTTGTTACGATTCCGACGAAGAATCCCAGGGTCATGAGTAACCCATAGTGCTTACGACTCATCTTCATGGCGCGGCCTACAATGTAGGGGAAATGGCGACTGATCCACTTCGGGGAACGGTGGACCCAGGCGTTGGCTTCGGTGAAGGTGGCGGGGCGACGGGTCATCAAACCCTCACTGGCAGCACCAGAGGATCACGTTCTCCAGGTCCATCAAACAAGCAGACCAGCACCCGTAATTGCAAAGGCTACGGAGATGCGAGATTGGTAGCGCCATAGGTAGATTTCGACCACTTCAACCACAGACTCCCTTACGCCAAGGCCAATCAAGTATCCCAGAACGAGCCCCACACCTGCGCACCCGCACGCAACAATGGCCCCACGAGTCAAGGTGGCAATCTGGCCCTTCAGCGACTTCTCTCCCAACGAGAGAGCGGGTTCAGCCATTCCCTGCGTGCCGACAGTCGCCGACTGGCTTCTCCTACGCCAGTACGGCCACACAACGGACAGGGCAATCAGAGCGCCGAACGTGGCGCACGCCATAGGAATCTTGCGTCGCTGCGATCCAATCGAGCTAAAGTAGAGATCACTGACGGCGCACTTGACATTTAGGCCAATGATGTAACCGATGAACAGTCCAATAGCCACACGGGCGAGACCTTCGAGCATGCTCGTACTGAAACTGAATAACCGTCTGCTCTCCATACGCAGGCACAAAAGCCGATCCTGTTCTCCTGGCTCTAATGCGGTCACTTCCTTGTGATGAGACCAAGAGAGATCGTGTCGCCGGCAACACGATTCGATGCTCGACGACACTCACGCTGCCGATTTTGAGGTGTCGATACTATACCCAGTCAGCTCCACATACTGCGCGTAAGTCTCGCCGTAGGTACGCTTGCGCTAACGCCCAACAGGACGAATCTCTGATGTCCAGCCAGACTCGGTTAGACGCAGGCGATCAAATTCATGGAAGCAAGCGGCCAGACCGCCACACGTAGAGCGTTTATCTTGGGCCGGCGCGGCGATCCAGACGCGTCCTGTCATTGTATCAATGAGATAGGTGGTGCCAGACCCAAGCACCAATTGAAATCGACCAGGTTCCGTCTTTTTAACTCCGAGAGTTTCTTTTATGGCATCAAAAGACTCCCCTGCTTGGACGGGCGCTACGATGTGCATTGCCAGAATAACAATGATCCCAGTTTTCTTCATTGGTGTCTCGCTCCTTTTGATGTGAAAAGGATGAATATCTAAGATTCTCATGCCGGAGCCTGCCTACGGCAATCGGCTCGCGTTCCCGCTCCCGCTAAACTGACACGCCGACGCCGGAATGCTCCCGCTGAAATTGAAGCCGATAGTCGGGACGCCCACCGTGCTGGTAAAGCTCCCCGTTCCAAGGTTGCCGTTTTGTGTCACGACCTCGACTTGGCCGGTGGCCGCTGATGCCGTCACCGTGGCCTCGATCCCGAAGCCATCAACCGCGCTGATCGCCGGGAAGACAACGCCGCCGAAGCCAGTGAGGAAGTCCCCCCGCTGGGCCAATCGGAGCAGGCCCGTGCCGCCAAAGGTCCCGTTCAGGGCAGGGTTGGCGCACGTCTGAGTGAGCGTGAGATTCGCGTTGTAGATCCCGCCGAGGCTGGGCACCACAGGTCCCACAGGCCCGGTGACGATGTTGACGGGGACGAGGGCCACCAGGGTTGGGTCCCACTGGAGATCCACTGTGTAGTCGCCTGCCGGGCAGCAGGGCAGAGGGGTCAGCAGACTTCCATTGACACGGATCGTCGTCGCGTTGACCCCTCGACCGCGACTGTTGCTCGTGTCAATGAGGACCTGGCCAAAGGCGGAGGTGGCAAGCAACAGGGGCAGGAGGGAGAGGAGCAGCGTAGGACGACGCATGGGGGGCTCCTTTCTGTGTCACCGTGGGGTCTGAGGCACAGCCACCAGGACGATCCAGGAAGGGGTGCCATGGGTGTACCACGCGGGGGGAGGCGGCGTCAAGTTATCCCTGAGTTCACGCTACGGTGGAGAGCAGCCGAAGAAGTCTCGCTGCGTGTGACACTGGTCCAGGCCGAGGGCACGTCGCGAGGATTGCGGGGGTTTAGCCAGATTTTTTGAGAGAAGGGGAATATGGGCGTTGTGGAGCAATCATCTTCACCCCACCACCGAAGCCCGGATTCAAGCATAATGCCGGGAGCATAATGGTGAAGTTGAGCGTCGCCCCATCCCTGCGAACCGGCGCCCCTCGCGGGTCGGCGGCTACTCCTGGTCAGGGTCAGATAATAAACTCATATGTCAACTTGCGGGACTCAGCAGAAGTGAGGCGTGTCGCGGAGTTAGCGGAGACGCGCGCTCCTGGCGCGGTTCTGCACCCGTCCCATCACCACATCTAGTAGGTCGAGCTGCGATTCACGGAGACACGGGGTCGGGTGTGGACCCGAGGTCAAGCGAAGGGAGGAGAGCGGAACGCCAGCATGTCGGCACCGCTCTCGGAGGCGCCTCGTAGAAATTCCGAGCCGGATGGCTAAGAGGCGTAAAGGCAGCAACAACTCACCGTCCATCGTGACAAGGGGTCCGATGCGTCGCAATACCTTGATTAGCCTCCGCTCCTGCATTGCTCGGTAGTGCGTGTGTGCCGGCGGCCGATACCCCACCGGGTACTTCCTCGGCCGCCCAATCCTCGCCCTCCCCTGACACGTCGCCACGTGCGCCGGCCACTCATCGCGCCACACCGGGACATGGCACCGGCGACAGCGATGAAACGGCCGACCTCCGATGTAGCGGGGATCGGGGAGTTCGTGCGCGCGCAGGTCGTCAGGCACAGGAGCGTCCGGAGTCCTCACGTCAACGCTCACGATGATCGAGGTTCTCCGTCCCGCGCACCGAGCCTCGACTTGATCGACGCCACCTCCGCCTCCAGGATCTCGACCCGCCTCACTAACCCCTGTCGTGCGGCCACAGCTCGGCAGGGATCGCTACAGTGCTTCTTGTTGCGTCTCCCGTCAAAGAGGCTATCGCGCAGGTGGGGCAACGTCTCATCTCACGCCAGAAACCGCACGTGCGCTTTTAGGAGGGTATTGGGACCGAGGGCGTACTCTGGTCAATGCCTCCTCCGTGCTCCCTTCACTCACCGTGAGTCTCTGTCCCGCGCTCCACGCGGCGTGGTGTCAGTTGTGGTGTCAGTACGTTGTCAAAATCCATCGCAAATGGTATAACTCGGTCGCACAGGTCACCCGACGCTAAGTGCCGATGGAATCCTGAAAACCAGCATCTGGCGCGGGTTCTCAGCCTTGCCCGTGGGCGGTCTCAAAATCCCGCGGGCTTCGGCTCATGGGGGTTCGACTCCCCCCCCCGGCACCAACAGGTTTTCAGCGCGCAGCAACCCCATCCCGACCGCATTCGGCCTACCTTGCCGGCGTTCTTTGCTCCGACGAGTCCGCGGGTATGTGACGCGAGGCGGGATGCCGCCGACCAGCTTTGGTCACCTGGAGATTCTCGGGTTCGGGCGGAAAGCGGCTGTCGGGTGGGAAACCGGAAGGGGGGAAGTTTGGGGCTCAGTGCTAGGACAAGGTGGTCGCCTCGATAGAATAGAAATCCCAGTGCATGCCGGGGGTGATGCACCGGATCCCGAAGCTGTACCAATAAGGGCCCTCCGCATCCAATATCACGAACAGGTGCTGGCCTCCTGGTTCGACGCCGAATTCCTGCACCCTCGGCCCGTGCTGGACTTGGAATGTCCTTATGTGGGGCTCTCGCACGCCAACGGGCGTGCCGACGGCGACATCGAGCAGGTAGCGACCACCCCGGGCGTCCGGCAGAATGGTGATCCGGACGGATGGACGGTCAGGGGGGGAGGTGGGGGGGTAGAAGGAAACGACGTCGAACGGTGGGTGCGCGAGCACTTGGTCGGGGTGTGTAAAGTTGAGGAAGCCCCTGTTCTCCACGTAGGGCTGCCGTGGGGTCAACTGCACGTAAGTTCGCGTGGCCGAGCCGAGCAGTTTGGCGTCTGCCCCGGCGAGCAGTTTCCGCTTCATGTCAACACTCACAGGCCGCGGAGGAACCAGCGCCGCCTTGACAGCCTCCGACGCAGGGACCGGCGTGCGATGGCCCCGGAAAAGCAGGACCTTTGGGGGCACGCCCTGTGAGAGCCCCCCACTTGAGGAGACGATTGGCTCAAGGCAGACGGTGAGAATGGCCACAACTCCGATCAGCGTAACAATGGGGCTGGGATACGGCGTCCGATGCCACATACAGTCCCCTCCTCTCCGGGATGCCCCTCTAAGGCTCATTGGTGCGTCCGACCCACCCGGTTCGCCACCTGGTAGTTTTCGCAACGGGTTTCGATCGACGGGTTGCCATCGACCTGACCAGGAGTAGTGCTGCACTGAGCCGGCGTTCGCGGTGCGTCCCTTCTAGCACGGCGTTCAGGCGCCGTCAAGCCGCCGCGCCTCGAGTCCGCGCTCGGTTCAGTTCTGGCGTCACTTCGTTGTCAATATCCATCGCATGTGGTAGAACTCAACCCTCCCCACCATTCGGAGCTACGTGTCGGGTATTCTCCAGAGTCTGGCGTCTGAAGCGGCTTTGCGGACTACGGACCATTTCTTCACAGGAGGAAGCGATGACCTACCAGCACCTTCTGTATCGGAAAGAGGCGGGTATCGTGCGGATTACGGTGAATCGCCCCCCGCTGAACATCCTGAACCAACAGACACTCGATGAACTGGAGCATGCGCTGTTATCGGCGAGGGACGATTTCGAGGTTCGCGTGGTGATCCTGACAGGGGCCGGGGACAAGGCCTTTGTGGCGGGCGCCGACATCAGCGAAATCCGGGATATGGTATCAAAAGGACCGTTGCACGCCCGGGAGGCGTTTGCCAGACGAGGCCAGCGGCTGGTGACGACCGTGGAGCAGCTCGGGAAACCGGTGATCGCCGCCGTCAACGGCTACGCGCTCGGTGGCGGCTGCGAGATCGTCGAGGCGGCCCACCTCGTCATCGCGTCGGACAACGCGAGATTCGGCCAGCCCGAGGTCACGCTCGGATTCAATCCCTGCTGGGGAGGGACGCTGCGCCTCCCTCACCTGGTCGGGAGAAAACGAGCTCTCTGGATGCAACTGACAGGGCAGATGATCGACGCGCACGAGGGCATGAGGATCGGCCTCGTCAATCAGGTAGTCCCGGCGGCGGAACTCCTACCCGCGGCCGAGCGGCTGGCCGCCTCGATCGCGGAGAAAAGCCCGTCGGCGATCCGCCTGACCCTCGACGCAGTGACGCATGGATCCGAGATTGCGCTCGACGAGGCCCTCCGGTACGAGGCCGACCTCCTCGGGTTGGCCTGTTCCACCGAGGACATCCACGAGGGGATCGCTGCCTTCCTCGAAAAACGGAAGCCAGCCTTTAAGGGCCGCTAGAAGGCCGGTCGTAAGCGGATTACTACGATACGGTGGGGCGGTTACTGTTGGATGGCATTCTGCCGTCGCTGCAGATACGCATTCCGCACGGCGGAGTACAGGTCGAGGGTGTCCTTCTCGACCCCCTCGAAGAATTCCAGGTTGAGCGATCGGTCGTTCACGGTGTTTCCGGCGGTCTTCCCCGCAGTTGCGGCGAACGGAATGACATAGTTGAGCGGATCCAGCGCCGCGTCAACCGCGTACCCGAACCCATCACGGACGGTCAGCGGCGGCAAGATCGGCAGGATCAGATACGGACCGGGCCCTACGCCGTAGACCCCGAGGGTCTGGCCGGTGTCCTCGTCGCTCTTCGGGATGCCGCCCTCCGTTGCGATGTCGAACAGCCCGGCGACCCCGATCGTCGAGTTCAGCAGGAAGCGGATCACTTCATATCCAGCCCCCTTGAACTTGAGCTGTAGGAGGCTGTTCACCAGGCGGCGCGGCATGGCAAGGTTCTCGAACGCGTTCTTGAGGCTTCGCTGGAAGGGGTCCGGCACGACGGTGTCCCATGCGGTCGCCACCGGCTTCAGGAGATACCGGTCAAACACCTTGTGGTTGAAATCGAACATCGTCTCATTGTAAGGCTCCCAAGGATCGTACTCCTCGATCCCCTCCTTCTCCCGGCGCAGGGTCATTTCGACAGGCTCGTCGGGGGCCGTCCCTTGGGTCGCACCGGCTAACCGGATGGATTGCGAGGTCGATCCACCGTCGGGCTCGATCAGGCGACGAGGAAGCGGCGCGGGCCGTTCGCCCACGCGAGACAGCGCGCCGGCCTGCGGAACGTCCATCCAGAAATCGGCCTGCTCCGCGGCCACGCCGGACGCGACGATCGTGCCCGCCATCGCGACCGCGATCGCCACAGCGATCATCCACGGTAACAAACTCCTTCGCCTCGACAGCGCCGCCAACGTATTCCTGGTGACCACACGACTGAACTGGCCCGACGTCATGATGGCGTTCTCCCCGGTCTCTCTGTTAACATGCTGTGTCTACTTAACAGGGGCCCGACGTTCGCCTCTCCCGGCGCGACCCGCCGGCGAGAATGCCGGGGTGGGACGCGAAAAGGGGCAACCTCGGTGGGACGCGCAGCGATCCTAACAGAAACCCTGACGAATGTCATGTCGTATCTGCGTGGCGGGCGCTCGGCCGCTCGACCTCTGGCCATCATCGTTCCGATGCTCCAAATCTTCTTTTTCGTCGCGACGCTACTCAGCACCGGGTGCGGCGCGACGGCCGATCCGGCGCCAGACGCGCCACGCCACCATCGAGCCGGCGGGTTCGTCAATACGAATCCGGAGTTCGCGAGACCGGGGCGCTGAACCAGGACGAAATTCGCATTCTCGCGCATCTGGTTCACCACGTTCCGGTCCAAATCTGCGAACCTTGTACGCGTCGCGAACGACGGCCGGGCGCTGCGCGATAACCAGGGAACGCCCACGGTCACATGGATCGGGCACTCGACGCTCCTGGTCCAACTTGACGGGGTCAACATCTTGACCGATCCCCACTGGTCGGACCGCGCCAGCCCCGTCTCGTTCGCCGGTCCGCGGCGCCTCACGCCGCCAGGCCTGCGCTTCGAGGACCTGCCCCCGATCCACCTCGTCCTCATATCTCACGACCGCTACGATCATCTCGATCTGCCGACCGTTAGCCGACTCGCCAGCATGCATCGCCCCCTGTTCGTGGTCCCGCTCGGCCTGAAGGCGTGTTCGCCGAAGCCGGGATCACCGACGTCGAGGAACTCGATTGGTGGCAGAGCCTCTCCAAAAAGGGGATCACGATGATTTGCCTTCCCGCGCAGCACTTCTCGGGCCGGACGCTGTGGGACCAGAACCGGAGGCTCTGGAGCTCCTGGGCCGTCGTCGGTCGGGGCAAGCGCCTTTTCTTTGCCGGCGACACCGGCTACTACGAGGGCTTCAAGGGGATCGGCTCGCGTGTGGGCCCCTTCGACCTGGCCGCGATCCCGATCGGCGCCTACCTGCCGCCGGAGATCATGAAGATGGTCCACACCACGCCTGAAGAGGCCCTGCGACTGTTCGTCGATGTTCGTGCGTCGCGCTTTCTCGCACTCCATTGGGGCACATTCGATATGGCCGACGAGGCGGTTGAAGACCCACCCAGGCGGCTAGGCGCCGAAGCGCGCCGCCTCGACCTGACATCGGAACAGGTGTGGGTCCTGAAGCCGGGAGAGACAAGGCCGTGGTGAGAGAGAACGCTGCCGACCGTCAGCCGAGCGCCTGCCGGGCCTCGACTCCGGCCAGGCCTTCGAGCACCGTCGCCACCGCCTGCGTCCCGCACTCTCCCTTGCCGGCCGCCGCCGCGGCCCGATAGAGCTGTGCCACATGGGCCGTGACGGGGAGGGGCAGGGCCAGCTCATGCGCCATTTCCAGGATAAGGCGGAGGTCCTTGACCTGAAGCGTGACCATGAACCCCGGGGCGAAATCGCCTCTCACGATGCGGGGCCCGAGGTTGGCGAGTTGCCATGAGCCGGCCGCACCGCCCTTGACCGCCTCGATGGTCCGGAGCAGATCCGCGCCGGCTTTCGCGGCAAACACGAGAGCCTCGGCAACTCCGCTCAAGGTCACGGCCACGAGGATCTGATTCACCAGCTTGGTGACCTGCCCGGCGCCGCTTGGCCCCATGAATGTGATGCTTCTCCCCATCGCCTCGAAAATCGGCAGGGACCGCTGAAAGGCACGCTCGTCGCCGCCCACCATGATCGCCAGCGTGCCCTGGATCGCTCCCCACGATCCCCCGCTGAC
>Ga0187893_10014056_pt1 | contig 10999 bp, 8 predicted proteins | sample MA1701074metaG_FD_139574 | JGI IMG/M metagenome (GOLD analysis project Ga0187893, IMG submission 139574) | White microbial mat communities from a basaltic lava cave in the Kipuka Kanohina Cave System on the Island of Hawaii, USA - MA170107-4 metaG ...
CGATCGACGCCTCGACGAGGCTGTACTCGTCGCCGCGCCGGTTGGCGCGGGTGTGTGCCACGTCGGCGTCGTCGAAGAGCCGAACGACGACCTCCACGAGTTCTTCATCCTCGTCCCCAGGTTCGGGCTCCTGCAGCGCATTCAGGAGTGCCTGACCGGCGACGGCGTCGCGGCCGCGCCGGAGCTTGCTCGCCTCGGATGCGATGAGCGATGCATGCTGCAGCATCGACGCGACGACGACCGAGAGACGATGCGTGCGACCATCCCCGCCCAGTCGATTCAACATGCTGACCCACACGCAGTAGACCTCGGGGCCGACCACGGACGCGAGGCTGCTGGAATCAACGGCCTGCCTGGTGGCCTTCCGCCCACCACCCTTCCTGCGTGTTGTCGGCCTGCTGGGGCGCATCGCCTACTCCCCGGCATCCTCGCTCGGCTCGGTGAACGAATCAAACTCGACGTCGGACTGTGGACGGGCGTTGGCTCGCGCGTAGCCGATCGCGCGGTAGGCCTGCATCCGCTTCTCGAACATGCGCGCGAGCACCCCCACGCGCGAGTCGACGTAGTCGTAGATCCGGACCTCGCGCTTCCCCGGATGGAGCCGGTGCAGCCGGCCCGAGTACTGGACGACCGTGCCCTTCCACGAGATCGGCATCGCGAGGAACAACGTGTCCAGCCTCGCGCTGTCGAAGCCCTCGCCGATGTAGCGCCCGGTAGCGAGGACGAGACTCGGTTCACTGGTCCCCTCGCCGTCGAGTTGAGCGGCAACAGCCTTGCGGTCCTTCGCACCCATGCCGCCGCGCAGCACGATCAGCCGCGGCACTTCGCCGCGCAAGCGCGCGGCCAGGAGTTCCAGATGGTCTCGGCGTTCCGTGAGGAGGATCGGGGCGCGACCGTCACGCACGGCCTCGAGCACATCGTCCAAGATGAGCCGGTTGCGCGCGTCGTCGAGAGCCAGGAGCCGGTACAGCTCCTGGATGGCGGGATCCTGCTTGTCATCGGGGAGCCGGAAGTCCGTCTCTCGAACCACGAGTCGATGCTCGAACGGTCGCGCCGCCGATTGGCCCTTCGATTCCACCGCGAATCGCACAGGCCCGAGCTGCATCTCCAGGATCGGCTGGTGCCCGTCCCGGCGCTGCGGCGTGGCAGTCAGCCCGAGGACGTGGCGGGCCTTGATCTCGGAGAGCACGCGCTCAAACGAAACGGCGGGGACGTGGTGGCACTCGTCGACGATGACGTGGCCGTAGCGAGCAACGAGGTCGTCGACCGAGTCCTTCCGAACCAGGCTCTGGATCATGGCAACGTCGATTCGGCCCGTGGGCTTCGACGCCCCTCCGCCGATGCGGCCGATCTCGCGCGACTGCAGCCCGAGGAACATGGAGAGCTGCGCGACCCACTGGTCGAGCAGCGGGCGGCGATGGACCAGCACGAGTGTGCTCCGCTGTCGGCGCGCGATCATGTACGTGCCGAGGACCGTCTTCCCGATGCCCGGCGGCGCGACGAACACGCCGACGTCGTGGGCGAGCAGCGCGCGCGCCGCCTGCTTCTGCACTGGCGTCAGCTCGCCGTGGAACGCGAACTCGACCGGATCGCCATCCACGCGCTGGTCATCGAGTACGAGTCGGACGCCGTGCTCGGACAGGAGTTGCTCCAACGAGTCGCGGCAACCCCTCGGCAATGCGACGTGCTGGCCCAAATCCTGAGCACACGCGATCACGCGGGGTGTAAGCGCCGTCGACAGGCGCATCTTCTGCTTCTTGTAGAACTCGGGGTTCTGGAAGGCGGCCAGACGATTGATCTGGTTCAGGATCGGCGATGGCAGGCCGGTCTTCTCCATGAAGATGCGCTGGGCCTGGACCGCGCGCACGTCCTTGGGCAGTGGCTCGGTGATCTTCGGCAAGGCACGGCGTCCCGAGGGCGGTCGCATCCAAGGCAACGTGTCGTCGTCTGATCCGTGCTCCGGATGTCGGACGCCAAGCACGAGCCCGCTCTGGAGCGCCTCGCGCGCGATCGACTCGACCTGATCCACGCTCATGCGCGGCATCGATGCGAGGAATGCCCACGGATCCGGCCAGGGCTGAAATCCCTCGTCGACGAACAGGGTGTTGCCGTGCTTGCGCGCCTCGTGCTGCAGCGGCAGCGCGATCAAGTTGCCGAATCCACCCCGCGGCATCGTGTCCTGGTTCGGGAACAGCCGGTCGTACGAGTCCATGCGCAGCTCGTGTCTCCGAGCCATGGTCTCCGTGATCAGGTAGCAGCCCATCTTCCGAGCCAAGCTCGCAGGGACCGGCGAGGAGAAGAAGAACCAAGCGTGCGCTCCGTTCCCGGAGCGCGAGCGCTCGATCGCGCAGGGAACTTCCATCGCACGGCAGGTCTCGCGGAAGGCGGAGATGTCCTCCTGCCACGAGGCCTTGTCGAAGTCGGCTGCGAGAAACCAGCAGGTCTCATCCTGCAAGAGCGGGTAGACGCCCATGACGTGGCGACCTCGAAGGTGGTCGAAGATCGCCCGATCGTCGGCGGGGAGGAACGCTTGGTTCGTGCACTCGCCGCACTTCACCTTGGGAAGCTCGCAGACTCCGCGCACGAACTTGTTTGCGCAGGCTGGCGCGTAGCCGGCCTTGCCCGACTTGCTGTTCACGAAGCGAGTTGGGAAGGCATCGGGCCGTCCGCGGAAGAGAGAGCGGAAGAGACGGACCTTCTCTTCAGCCGTCCGCGGCGCCGGGTTGGCGCTCGGTGGATCTGGTGCCCGAACGGACTCGACGGTCTGCGGTGCGGTCAGCGCAGCCCGAGCGGAGTCGATGCGGGCCTGAAGCACTCCTCGCCGCTGGTCGAGATCCGCGAGCGCAGTCTCAGCCCGGGCGAGTTCGTCGAGGAGTGCTCTCCGTCCATCAGGATTCATCGTGTATCAGAGCGGGCGACGCCCGTCCCATGTGCGGTACGCCGTCGCCCGTCATGCCCGAGTGCTGTCTCGCCCGGTTCGCAGCCGTAGCTTCCGTTCACGTGCGCCGGGGTGAGTCGTGCAATCCAGGCTCATTGGAGTCCGCCAACGAGCGCTGGATGCTGTCGTGTCGGCATGGCACTCCAGGTCTTCCCGTCAAGCGTGCGCCCCGCCCGCTTCTTGTTGACGCCGCCCCACTGCTTGAAGAAGAAGGGAACGCGAGCACGCCGGCACACGACCTGAATCCCCTTGACCCATCTCGGGTCCATGGGGCGAGCGCCTGGACCCGATTCGCCGCCGACAATGACCCAGTGTATTCCCGTGAGCTGGAGATTCGGGATCGGACCCAGGAGTGGTTCGACGGATAGGAACCGGACTGAGGCTGGGACCCTCAGGAGGTCGTCGATTCGCCAAACGCAGTCCGACGACTCGACGCTGACACCCATCCAGACGTTGTTGGGCCACGGCAGGCGAGGCGCAAGTTCGCGCAACCGGTCAGATCGCTTGGTCAGTACCTGAAAGACATGCCAGGACGCCTGCTCCATCGTCTGGAAGACGCGAAGGATGAACTCATCCGGAACGTCGCGATGGAAGAGGTCGGACATCGAGTTCACGAACACGACTTGAGGGCGTCGCCAGCGCAGGGGCTCGTCGATCGCCCCAGGCTGGAGCGTCACCTCGAATCCGTTCCGGTAGCGAGGCTGGCCCATCGCCTGCAGCCGCAAGGCCATTCGCTCGGCGTAGCAGTGCTTGCAACCCGGGGAGATCTTGTTGCAGCCGGTGACCGGGTTCCAGGTCGCCTCCGTCCATTCGATGCTCGAGCGAGTGGCCATGGTTCACCTCGTCATTGGCTGAACGTGATGCTCGCGCCCTGCGGGAACGTGCGCTTCTTGCGGGGCTTCCCATCCGCTTTCGTCGACGCGACGGAGATCCGCTTGCCGTCGACGCCGTCAGTTTCCAAGAGCGTCAGCGCCTCTCGTGCGTGCTTCTCCAGGTACGCCGTCTGGTCGCGTGTGAGTTCGAGGACCGTCTCAGACGGGACGGTCGTTCCCCGGAACCGCTGCCAAAGCTGGGGCGCGAAGTCGCGGCCAGGCGTTGGGCTGAACAGAGTCGCCTGCCGAGGGTCGATGCCATCGGAAAACGAGTAGGCCCCGCTGCCATCCACCTTCCACATAGCCTCCTTCATCTTGTAGTGGCCGAGTGGGTTGTTGGTTGCGAAGAACAGGTCGTAGATCGGGACGTTCTTCTGGTCGCGCAACTCGAAGAATCGCACGAAGGCGGCGACCGATCGCAACGACCTCATGTACAGCTCGCGCGCACGGAGCACTCGGTCCTGGGACGCGGCGATGTCGTTGGCAGCGCCGGTGCTTCCGATGAGGCTGTCGACCTGTTCCGGAAGCTCCGTCACAAAGCGCTGGATGCTGACGTTCATGAAGGTGATCAGCACCTCGCAGTGGTCCCGTTGCAGGAGCCTGGAGATGAGCTCGAACGGAAGACCCTTGATGCCGAACGGGTCGATGAAGGCAAACGTGGGCGCGATGGCCGCTCTGATCCGGTGGAGGTCGTCGAGGACGCGACGAAGCGAGCCCTCGAATGTGCCGTCGATGACCTCGACCGTGAAGTGCGCGGGGATCTGCGTGCCGCCGATTTCGTTCCTGAGGTGATCGGCACGAGCCTTGTCGGCCTCTACGAACGAGAAGCGGACCTCCGCATCGAGATGCGCCCGGTGGTCCCGGGCGACGGACAAGGCGATCAATGGCGACCCTTCCTCGCCGCCCCGATAGCGTCCGGGTCCCGCGAATCCGTCGTAATAGATGATCCGCTGGTTCCAGCTCGCGAGGATCGGGAACCAAGCCTGCAGATACGCGCGAAGGATGGCGTGCTTCGCCAGTGTATGGGGCGGCGCCTCCCACAGCGTGTCGTCAGGTGCCATTGCGCAAGATCGCCTTTCCTCTGCTCGTCGCACCCCGCCTCGTCCGCCGCGAGCCGAAGGCCCGCATCAAGCCGACAACGACGCCGTGAATCGCCGCTGCCTCGGTACTGATCTCGATGTCTGGAAAGCGGGGGTTCTCGGCGACCAGCGCGTATCGGCGTCCCCGTCGCCGGAGCCGCTTCAGCGTCGTCTCGCCGTCGATGGTCGCGGCGACGACATCGCCGTCGTCGCCAGTGGTTTCCTCGCGCACGATCACGTGGTCGCCTTCGAGGATCCCCGCGCCGACCATGCTCTCGCCGGAGACCTGGAGCGCGAAGTGCGAGCCATGCCCGAGCCATTCGTCGGGAACGGAGACCATGTCGCCTTCCTGGCTCTGCTCCACGGAGACCGGGCGCCCGGCCGCGACCCGTCCAAGGACGGGCACGGACACACCCCGCGGCGCGCCCTTTAGGCGGATCTGGCGGTGCCGTCGGCCCCCGGGCAGCTCGATGTAGCCCTTTCGCTCGAGCGCACGGAGGTGGTCCCGGGCCGTGCCCGTCGATGACCATCCGAACTCTGCGCACAGGTCGCGGTAGGTCGGCGGAGGGAGACCGCGGTCCGATCGGTCGCGAACTGTCGCGACGATCCTCGCCTGGATGCTGGTCAGGTCCGATCGCACGGCGTGTCCGATACCATACAAATGAGTGGTATTCAACGGTACCGGCGGGTCCGGCGCTTGTCGTCCAGGTCCTGTCGGACCTCTTTGTGCCGTCCCAGGCTCGGTCCGGGGTGGCGAACGGGGCCAGGAAGCTGCATCGGGATGCCACCCCGGCTTCGTCTGGAACGCCTCGCGCATCGATAAGGAGGCGGTCCGGGTTGGACCGGCCGGAACCATGGGACAGCAGCCCAAACCGAGAGTCGATGATCGCGACCGTGCGAACGAGCCCTTCTACGGGCATCGGGTGCCGCCGTATCGGTGCCCAGCGTGCGACGGGGGCGTGCTGCTCCTGATGCGGGACACGCTGCACTTCGGCGAGACCGCTGAGAGCCGGGCGCTCGACGAGGCAGTTGGGCAGGAGATCGGCGGCGGGCAGTGGCGCTTCTCGTGCCTATTCAGGTGCTGCGATGCCGACTGCGCCGAGGTCGTGGCGTGCGTCGGCACGATGTCGTGGGTGAGGGATCCGAGGCTGCCGCGAGATGACGCTGGCCCGGCTGGGTGGGCGCCCGGCTTCGGGCCGTTTCCGGATCTCGAAGAGCAGCAGCGCCGCGTCCAGGCCGAGCTTGCATATCGGTTCCAGCCGCTCGTCTTCCTGCCGCCCGTCGAAGGCCGCGTCGATGAAGCGACCGCGCGCGAGGTCCGGGTCGCCGCCGACTACACCTGGATGGACGTCGGCAACGTGCGCTACTCGTTCAAGCCCGGCCGACAGGCGGACTCGATCGGCGTGCTCTACCAGGCGTGGATCGACGGTGGGCGACGCGACGGCACTGGGATGTCGGAGAAGCTGATCGGCGAGCGGATCGAATCGAGCGCCGAGCGATTCCGGATCGACCGTGTGTTCGAGGACCATCCGATCTTGCACCGCGTCCTTCGCTCGTGCGGCAAGGGGCAGTGGGCGCTCTACCTCGCGCCGTCCGCGCCCGAGTCCGCGAGCGACTCCGACGCGGCCTGATCACGGACCGCGCGAGGACCACAGAAGGTCCACGGAGGACCAGAATTCGCGAGAGCGCGCTCCGTGCAGCGCGATCTCGACGTGAGCGCCCGACTTGCGTCGCGGACCACCGAAGGACCACGAGTGAGCTCCGTTCGCCTCCGAGAATTCGGGCATGAGCGAGACGAGCAACACGCGCGGCGAGAGCGGAAACGGACAAGACGGCGAAGCACTCCGCGACGGAGCACTCCAAGTCGAATGGGTCGAGATTGGCCGGCTATTCGGAAGCCCCTGGAACCCGCGCATCAACGAGGCCGGCGTCGATCCGGTCGCGGCGTCGCTGAGGCGGTTCGGCTGGCGCCAGCCCGTGGTCGCGAAGCCCTCGGGCGAGGTGATCGCCGGCAACACGCGCCTCAAGGCCGCGCACAAGCTCGGGATGTCCGAGGTCCCCGTCGTCTGGTTCGAGGGCACGGACCTGGAGGCCACCGCCTACGCGATCGCCGACAACCGCACGCACGAATTCTCCGACTGGGACGAGCCTGCGCTCGCGAAGCTCTTGCAGGAGCTGCGTGCCGAGGACTCGCTCGACGGTGTCGGGTACGAAGCTGGCGACATCGACGAGCTGCTCGCCGAGCTCGACGACGCCGGCCCGAACGCGGAGATCGAGGACCCAGGCCCCGAGGAACCTCCCGAGACCCCGACCTCGCGCCGCGGCGACCTGTGGATCCTCGGCGACCACCGCATCCTGTGCGGCGACTCGACCAGCGCCGACGACATCCGCCGCCTGCTCGCCGGCGAGACCGCCGCGCTGCTCTCGACCGACCCGCCCTACTGCGTCAACTACACCGGCAAAGACCGCCCGATCCACGACGGCAAGCCATCGGGAAAAGACTGGTCGCAGGTCTATCGCGAGGTCGACATCAAGGACCTCGGCGAGTTCCTCGACGGCGTCTTCAAGGCCACGCTGCCGCACATCGACGAGGGCACCGCGATCTACGTCTGGCACGCGCACGTGCAGCAGCCGACGATCGCCGCCGTCTTCGCGCGCCACGGCCTGCTGCTGCACCAGGTTCTGATCTGGGTGAAGCCGTGCGCGGTCTTCGGCCACAGCTACTACCGCTGGCGCCACGAGCCCTGCGCGTTCGGCTGGCGCCAGGGCAGCAAGCCCGAGCACGGCGTCGGCCAGCTCGACACGGTATGGGAGGTCGATTGGGAGGGTAAGCAGCGCGTCGTCGGCAACGAGCACCCCACCCAAAAGCCGCTGCGCCTGTTCGAGATCCCGATGGAGCAGCACACGCGCCGCGGCGACCTCGTGCTCGAACCGTTCTCGGGCAGCGGCAGCCAGCTGATCGCGGCCGAGCGGCTCGGCCGGCGCTGTCGCGCCATGGAAATCAGCCCGGCCTTCGTCGACGTCGCGATCCGTCGCTGGCAGAAGGCGACCGGCAAGGACGCCGTCCTCGACGGCGGCACGAGGACCTACACCGAGATCGCCGAGGAGCGCGGCCGTGGCGAACAAGATCCCGCCTGACGCATTCCACTTCTACCTCGGCCTCGGGCCCGAGCGCAGCTACCAGGCCGTTGCCGACCGCTGCGGCGTCTCGAAGCGCGCGGTCACGAAGCTCGCCACGCGCGAGCGCTGGCAGGACCGCGTCGTCGAGCTCGAGGCGAAGGCCCGCGCCGGCGCCGAGCAGAAAGCGCTGGAGTCCCTCGAGGCCATGAACCTGCGCCACCTGCGCTCGCTGAAGATCGTGCAGGGCAAGGCGCTCGAAGCGCTGCGCTCGATGCCGCTGTCGACTGCGATGGAGGCCGTGCGCTCGCTCGACATGGCGATCCGGCAAGAGCGTCTGATCCGCGGCGAGCCGTCCGACCGCACCGCGGTCAGCGTCGAAGAGGTGATCAAGCGCGAGTACCAGCGCTGGATGCTGCCCGAGGAGACCGGCGATGGCTGATCCCCGGCCGCGGCTCGACAAGGCCGCGTTCTTCAAGGACCTCGGCTACGCGCCGCACCCCGGCCAGCTCGAGATCCACCAGGACGACCACCCGCGGCGCGTCGTCGCCTGCGGCGTGCGCTGGGGCAAGACGCTGTGCTCGGCGATGGAAGGGCTCGTGGCGGCGATGGCGCCGCGCGACCGCTCGATCGGCTGGGTGGCCGCGCCGACGTACGACCTCGCTGACAAGGTCTTCCGCGAGATCGTGCTGCACGCGCACAAGCACCTGCGGCACCGCGTCGTGCGCTACAGCGCGTCGGACGGCAGCCTCGTGCTGCGCAACATGGCCCGCGGGCTTTCAGAGGTCCGCGCCATGTCGGCCGACAACCCGGTCTCGCTGCTTGGCGAGGGCCTCGACTGGCTGATCGTCGACGAGGCGTCGCGCCTGAAACCGGACATCTGGCAGAGCCACCTGTCGCAGCGTCTGATCGACAAGAAGGGCTGGGCGCTCCTGATTTCGACGCCGAAGGGCAAGGGTTACTTCCACGAGCTCTACCGGCTCGGCCAGGGGTGCGACCCGGCGTACAAGAGCTGGAACTACCCCAGCTGGACGAACCCGCTCCTCGACCCCGCGCTGATCGAGGACCAGCGCCGGCAGGTGCCCCAGCGCTCGTTCAACCAGGAGTACGGCGCGGAGTTCATCGAGGGTGCCGGCGCGGTGTTCCGGTACGTGCGCGAGGCCGCGACGGGCGAGTGGAAGGACCCGGTGCGGCCGGCCTGCTACTACGCCGGCCTCGACCTGGCGAAGACCGAGGACTACACCGTGCTCGTCATCCTCGACGGCGCGGGGCACGTCGTGGCCATGGACCGCTTCAACCGGCTCGACTGGTCGATCCAGGTGCAGCGCATCAAGGCGCTCAGCGACCGCTACAACCAGGCCGAGATGCACATCGACTCGACCGGGGCGGGCGAGCCGATCTACGAGGCGCTGAAGAAAGAGGGCTGCCACGCGCGTGCGTACCCGTTCACGCAGAAGTCGAAGGCGGCGCTCGTCGACAACCTCTCGATCAAGCTCGAGAAGCGCGAGCTCGTGCTGCCGCGGCCGCAGCTCATGCCGGAGCTGGTCGACGAGCTGGAGGCGTTCGAATACTCGGCGACCGACACGGGCAAGCTCAGCTCGGGCGCGCCGTACGGATTCCACGACGACTGCGTGATCGCGCTGGCGTTGGCGGCGTGGTCGTTGAAGCGCGGCGATCAGATGCCGGAGATCGGCGGAGCGCCGGAGGTGTTTTCCGGCGACGATTGGGATTCAACCCCGCGTGGCAGCGGCGGGGTCTACGGCCTGCTCTGACGCGCGGGCCCCGGGCGTGCTGGCCGAGCCGGCCAGGTCCGCCGCCTGGCCGCGCGCGACGACGCGGGCACGGGGCTGAGGGCCGGGCGCTGCCGGGTCGCCGGCGCCGCCGGAGCGCCCTATGGCACTACGGGCGGCCGCGCCATGCGCCGCGCTGCCGGCCTGCGCTCGGGCCCAGCGCCGCGCTTCTCGCCAGTCCGGGACCGCAGCGACAGCGGCCTCGCAGCCAGGACGTCAAGCCAGGATTCCGAGGTTCCGGCCCGCGCGCCGGCAGACGCCGCCGGGTGCCGCGACCGCCCGTTCGGCGCCCTGGGATCGCCGGAATGCGGCTTGGCTTCCTGCACCGGTCGAGGGCTCATGGCCCTGGTCAGCCCGACTGGCTGCGGCCCTGGCGCCGCCCGCCGGGCCGCACCGGCGACCCCATGGCGAACGACGGCAACCCCACCCCGCGGCTGGCCGACATCCAGCGCGACTACCTTGAGGATCTGCGGCACCGCGTGACGCCGGCGCACTTCCGCAACGTCGAGACCCGGCTCACGCGCACTCTTGCCGCGCTCGGCGCGGACCGGGCCGCCGACCTGCAGCCCCTGAGCGTGATCCGTTACCGCAACCAGCTCCGCGCTGACGGGCTCGCAAGCCGGTCCGCGAACCTCGTCGTCGACAACCTGCGCACGATGCTCGGCTGGGCACACGACTGCGGGCTCATTGCTGCGAACCCGCTCGGTCGCATCCGCCGGCTGCCGGACGGCGCCGGGCACCAGCGCTGCGTGCGCCGCGCGCTGACCGAGGACGAGATTACGAGATTCCTGCGCGCGGCCGAGGCTGACGACCGCGAGGCGACGAGGACATGGGCGACGCGCGGCGGCGGCGAGGCGAACCACAGGGCGCGTTCGCAGCGCATCCCTCAGGCCCCGATGTGGCGTGCGTTCCTGGAGACCGGGGCGCGCTGGAGCGAGCTGACCCGAGTCGCGTGGTCCGACCTGGACACGGTCCGCCGCACGCTCCTGCTGCGCGCCGAGAACACGAAGGCCAAGCGGCGGCGGATCGTGCCGTTGGGACGGCAGCTGCTGTCCGAGCTCAACCGGCTGCATGAGCTGCACGAGCGCGCGCTCGGGCGAGCCGCCACCGGCAGCGACCCCGTGTTCAGGACGCCGGAAGCTGCACGCTGGTCGCGGCCGACGAACAACGCGATGCGAATCTTCGACCGGCTGCTCGCGCGCG
>Ga0187893_10014058_pt1 | contig 10997 bp, 6 predicted proteins | sample MA1701074metaG_FD_139574 | JGI IMG/M metagenome (GOLD analysis project Ga0187893, IMG submission 139574) | White microbial mat communities from a basaltic lava cave in the Kipuka Kanohina Cave System on the Island of Hawaii, USA - MA170107-4 metaG ...
AATCCCAACCCGGCGTACGCCTTCCTGCTCTCGCGCATGGAGACGCTGCCGGGCTTCCCTGCTCCCCTCGGCACGCTGCGCGCGTGGGATGAACCGCGCTACGAAGATTCGATGGCGCAGCAGATTCAGCAGGTGATTGCCAAGCGCGGCAAGGGCGACCTGATGGCGCTGCTCAACGCCGGCGATACGTGGGAAGTGAAATAGCGCGCCGCTTCGCGCGCTATTTCATCTCGAGCCCGCCGTGGCGGGCGAGGGACCTGTTTCCTGTAGTTCTGAGTTCTGCGTTGCGTTCTAAGTTCTGAGTTGCCCTTCCACGTTATACTCTCCGGCGCATGGAGCCCGTCCCTGAGATAGTTTTCGCGCGATTCCTGCTGCAACTGGTGGTGATTCTCGGTGTCGCCCGCGGATTGGGCGAATGGCTGCGCAGGCTCGGCCAGCCGCCGGTGGTGGGCGAGTTGGCAGCGGGAATTCTGCTCGGCCCCACTGTGCTCGGCCGGCTGGCGCCTGAGGCGCAGGCGTGGCTCTTCCCCGCCGGATTGCAACAGAATCTGCTCGACACGGTTGCTTTCCTCGGCCTGATTTTTCTGCTGCTGCTCAGCGGCATCGAAATGGATACGCGGGTGCTGCGCGCGCTGGGCAAATCCGCTGCGCTGATTGCGGTGATGGCGTTCGTGGTGCCGTTTGCCATGGGCGCGTGGGCCGGCTGGAGCGCGCCCGAGGAGTTCATCGGCGCCAATTCCAGCCGCTGGCTGCTGCTGCTGTTTCTCGGCACGGCGCTGGGGATTACCGCGCTGCCGGTGATTGCGAAAATCCTGCTGGACCTGGGCGCCATCAAGCGCAACGTGGGCGTGACGATTCTGGGCGCGGCGATGGCGCAGGACTTGGTGGGTTGGACGCTGCTGTTCGTCATCGTCAAGCTGGCGCACTTGGGCGGATTCCACGCGCAGCCGCTGATCCAGGTAGGCGCGACGGTGGGACTGTTCCTGTGGGCCGCGTACCGGCTGGGGCGGCCGGTGCTGCGCTGGGTGCTCGAGCTGGTGGACGAGCGCATGAAGCTGGAATACGCCAACCTCACCACCATCGCGCTGTTCACATTTTTCTACGCCGCGGTCACGCAGTGGCTTGGCATCCACGCCGTGTTTGGCGCGTTCCTGGCCGGCGTGACCATCGCGCGCTCGCCGGGCCTGCGCCCGCAAACGCGCGAGACGGTGCGCGAGTTCAGCCTGGCGGTGTTCACGCCGATTTTCTTCTGCACGGTGGGATTGCAGGTGGATCTGTTCGCGGTGACGCACTGGGGCTTCCTGCTGTGGCTGCTGCTGCTGGCCGTGGCGGGGAAAATTGTCGGCGCGCTGCTCGGCGGCGGGCTGGGCGGCCGGCCGTGGCTGGAATCGCTGGCCATCGGCGTGGGGATGAACGCGCGCGGGGCGATGGAGCTGGTGCTCGGCGTGGTGGGCTACACGCAGGGCCTGATTTCGCGCGAATTGTTTTCGATTATCGTGCTCATCGCGGTGGTCACCTCGCTGATGACGCCGCCGCTGATGCGCTTGTGCTTGCAGCGGCTTCCCGCAACGCCGGAAGAGCTGGCGCGCGGCTAGCCGCGTCGGGGAAATGCATACAGGCTGGGCGCAGCCATTCCGTCGCCTGCGGCTCCGTCAGGACAAGCAAGCAGCGGCGGTACGAAGCGCGAGAAGGGGTGTGGCGGGCGGGGCGCGGAGGGGTGACGTCGAGCGCCACCATCAATTGCGGCTCACCATTGGGACGAATCCGGCGGAAGCGGCGCAGCGAAAAAAAGCGGTGGCGGCAGTCGTCGCAGCGATAGGCCGGAAAGCGCAGCAGGCGCGCCACACGGCTCAACCAACCGTTGACCACGCGGTCGCGCGCCACTTGCTGCAAGTCCAGATTGCCGCAATTCGGGCAGTGCGCGAAGAGCGCGTAGCGGGCGGGAACCACCCACGCGCGAAAGCGGCGCTCGCAGGCCCGGCAGCGCCACGGGCGCAATCCGAGAACACCAAGCAGGTTGTCAACCAAGCCGCGCCGGTGCGACCGGCGGCAACCCGGGCTGTGGCAGGTCGGGCAAATCACCCGGTTCCCCTCCCAAGTGGGGTTTACGCTTCCTTTCCAACATACGGGGCGGCTTTTGCGGCGGGAACCAAAAATGCGGCGCGGGGTTCCCTACCAGTCAATAGCACCAAGGTGCGTTTCGCCGGGCGCGTCGCGTGCGCTGCAAGCGGGGCGCCGGGCTGCTACAATGGCCGCCCAGAGAGGAACAGCGATGCCCGGCTACACCGACCAGCACGCGCGCGCAGGATTGAGCGCGAAGTTGCCCGCCATCGAGACGTGGCCCAACCAGTTCCCCGGCTACGAGATCACCATCCGCGTGCCGGAATACACTTCGGTATGCCCCAAGACGGGCCTGCCGGACTACGGCACGCTGACCATCCTCTATCGCCCGCGCAAGCTGTGCCTGGAGCTGAAGTCGTTCAAGCTGTACTTGCTGGCCTACCGCAACCTGGGGATTTTTTACGAGAACGCCGTGAACCGCATCCTGGGCGACGTGGTCGCCGCCACCAAGCCGGAGTCGTGCACGGTGCGCGGCGACTTCACCCCGCGCGGCGGGCTCACCACTTCCATCGAAGCGCGCTGGCCCCGTCGGCGCAGGTAACTGGCCGGGTTCACTTCCGCACCTTTCCACATCAAGTGGTTAGACAACCTGAGCGCGCTTGGCGATAATCTTACGGGGTGACACCGGTGGGCCCCGAACCTTCGGGGCCGTGACGAGTGAGCGAGGAGGATTCAGAGGCATGGGCTTGACACCGAACGTACCGCAGCAAGAGGAACCGCAATACACGTACGAGACCGCGCCAACGCCGCGCTGGGTGGCGATTCTGTTTGGGATTCTGATTGTGGGTGTGGGCGCGCTGGCCTATTCCGGCTATTCGGCACGCACCAGCCTGCAAACCGAGCTAGTGGAAGCGACCAAGAGCATGGATTTGCTCTCCCAGCAGCTTGAACAGGCCAACGACCAGATTGCCGAGTTGCGCGGAAAGTTTGAAGTGACGTCGGAGAAACTGGGCGTGACGCAGAGCGAGCTGGACCGCGCGCGCCAACTGGCCACCGCCATCCGCAAGGAGCAGCGCGAGTCTGACAAGCAACTGCTGGCCAAGATCGGCGAGGTGGAGCAGGAAAGCGCGGCCAAGCTGGGCGCGGTTTCCAGCGACGTGGCCGGCGCGAAAAGCGATATTGATGCCACGCGCAAGGATCTGGAGGCCACCAAAGCGGGACTGCAGCGTGTGGTGGGCGATGCCGGCGTAATGAGCGGCCTGATCGCCACCAACCGCGAGGAGCTGGAATCGCTGAAGCGGCGCGGCGAGCGCAACTACTTCGAATTCGACCTCAAGAAGTCCAAGGACCTCGAGCGCGTGGGGCCGATTCAAGTGCGCCTCAACAAGGTGGACGTGAAGCGCTCGAAGTACACCATGACGGTGTACTCCGACGACCGCTCCATCGAGAAAAAAGACAAGACGGTGAACGAGCCGGTGCAGTTCTATCCCGCCGGCGCTAAGTCGCGCGGCTCGATCTACGAGTTGGTGGTGTACGAAGTGCAGAAGGACCGCGTCATCGGATATCTCTCCGCGCCGAAGGAGATTGCGCGGCAGTAAACAGGCTCCACGGCATACGTACTGAACCCCTGCCCCATGCTGCAGGGGTTCTTTTTTTTGTTGCGCGGCTTGCCCCGTATCGACGAGGACGGATGCAGCGGCCCGCGGCCATGCGTAGTTTGAATACACTTGGAGTACAATGCTGATTCCGTTGAGGAGGCTTCCTTGAAGAACTGCGCGCGGTTGTTGTGTGTGCTGTTGCTGGCGGCGGGGGCGGCGCTGGCGCAATCGGCCGGGCTCACGGTGCCGTCACCGGATCGCTTGCCGCCAGACACGTGGGTGCTGGTCAACTGGCACGGCGTGGCAACCGCCAGCAAAGTGCGCGCCACCAACCCCATCACGCGGCTGTGGGACGACCCGCAATTTGCCTCGTCGCGCGAACAACTCATCAAGAAGCTCCTCGACGAAGCCGCTTCCAGCCGCAAAGAAGACGACGAGCCGCTGACGCGGGAGGATCTGGACGATGTGCTTTCTGCGCTCGAAAATCCCGCGGTGATCGCGATCTCCGGCGACCCGTTTGCCTCCATCGCCGGCGGGCAGGACAAAGTGCACATCCTGGCCATCCTGAACCGGAAAGGCAAAGAAGACGTCATCGCCCGGATGAAGGCTCGGGAGAAGCCCAAGAGGAACGCGGAAGTGTCGAAGTACACCTTCCGCGGCGTGGAGATCAAGAAGACCGTCACCACTACCATGCCGGAGCCGGAAGAAGCCGCGCCGAAGGATCCTGAGGAGGGCGAGCAGGCCGAGCAGGAAAAGCCCGCGCCGCCGCAGCCGAAAATCAGTTACGACTTTGAAGCGACGGTCGGCGACTACGAGGTCTACGCCGACAACCAGGAAGTGATCGAAATGTTTATCACCGGCATGCAGGAAAAGGCCGCGCCGGCGGGAGAGTCGCTGCTGCAGAATGCCACCTATCAGAGCGCGCAGCGCTTCCGCGCCGATGGTGCGTTGCTGGAAATGTTCATGAAGATGCCGGACTTCAGCGCGCTTCCCTACCCTCCGAGCCCGCAGATGGACACCGGGGCTTTCGTGCGCGAGCTGCACATGGAGCGCGTGCAGGGCCTGTGGGTTTCGATGGGGCTGGCGCCAGATCGCGGGCTGGTGCGTGCCGCGCTGCTGGGTGACACGACGCCGGGCAGCATCCTCGACATCATCGGCAACAACGTGGCCGAGTTTCAAACGCTGCGTGCCTCGCCGGTCGCGGGTTCCTATGGGGCCTTCCGAATCGACCTGCCCGCGCTCTACGCCACGTTGCTGCGCGCCGCCAAGGCCGGACTGCCGCCGGAGCAGGCTGCCGCCGCGGACATGATCGATGGCATGGTAGCCATGCAAGCCGGCATCCCGCTGACCGAATTGCTGGCGCTGTTCACCGGCGAAATCGGCACCGTCAGCACCGGTGAAGAGCAGATGGCTGAGGTGCTGCCCAACATAGTCATGATTCCGGTGACGCAGAGTGAACCGGTGATCAACCTGCTGCGCACGTTGGCAGGTCAGTTCATCCGCGGCGAGGAGACGGTGTCCGGCGCGACCGTGCTGACCATGGGAGCGCCGCCCGCAGTGAGCGAAGACGGCGGCAAGCCCACGGAAGATAAGCCGTTCTATGTGGCGGTGTCGCCTACGATGCTGGTGGTCAGCCCGGGCAAGCCTGATTTGCAGGACGTCTTGGCGCGCGCCGCGGGCACTTCCACACCGGCCGGCTCGCTGGCCGCGGATTCCACGTTTCAGTCGGTGCGCAAGGCGCTGCCCGCGCAATTGAACGGCATCACCTATGCCGACCTGAGCCGCTTTCCATGGGAAAAGCAGATTGAGCAGATGAGGAAGCAGTTCGCCAAGCAGAAGCAGGAGATCCTCGATCGCGCGGATAAGGCCGAGAAGGGCGACGAAAACAATCCGCCTGATCCGGAGCGCGCCGAGGAAATGCGCAAACAGGCCAAGACGGTGGACGAATTCCTGCCAATCTTCGAGGCATTGATGCCGCTGATGAAAAAGTACTTCAAGATCTCCGCGGGCGCCTCCTGGAAAGCGCCCAACGGGCTCTTCTTCCACAGTTTCATAAATTAGAAGCCGACAACATTGTTACGATGGGAGGGGCGCAGCGAAATGCCGCGCCCCTCGTTTCGTTTTGGCTGGAAACATGAGCAAAGCAGCGGGTCTCACGGTTCTCGTCGCATGGATGGCGCTTGACTGCGCAGCGGTCGTCGCGCAGCCACCGCCCACTACGCAGGAGCCGGAAGCGCAGATTGCGGTGCGCGTCGAGCTGGTGAACGTGGATGTGACCGTCACCGACGGGCGCGGCAACTATGTGCGCGGGTTGACGCGCGAGCGCTTTCGCGTGCTCGACGAAGGCCAGCCGCAGCCCATCACGCATTTCACTTCCCTCGAAGCGCCAGCGCAGGTGCTGCTGCTGGTGGAGACCGGCCCCGCGGTGTACATGATTCATCGCGAGCATCTGCTGGCGGCGCACCGCCTTCTCGACGGGCTGGCCGCCGACGATGCGGTGGCGCTGGCCACTTACGATTCCGACGCGCGGCTGGCCGCTGCTTTCACCACCGATAAGCGCGCGCTGCAACAGCAAGTCAGCGGGCTGCGCTACAACCTCGGCAACAGCCGGCTGAACTTTTTCGGTAGCCTGGCCGCCGCGCTCGATTGGCTGGCCGCCACGCCGGGCAAGAAGTCCGTGGTGGTGCTGACCACCGGGCTCGACGACGGGCCACCCGCGCGCTGGGAGGCGCTGGTGGAGCAATTGCGCGCCAGCGAGGCGGCGATTTTTCCCGTCGCGCTGGGCGGCGAGTTGCGCGATCCGCCTAAATTGCGCAAGGGCGTGGCCGTCGATCCCGAAGCGGCGCGTGTGGCGGAAAGTTTTGCTGCAGCCAGCCGCCGGCTGGAAGAAATCGCGACGCTCACCGGCGGGCGCGCGTTTTTTCCGCGCGAGGCGAAGGAGTTCGATTCCATCTACCGGCAGATTGCGACGATTCTGCGGCACACCTACCGCCTGGGTTTTGCGCCGCCGGCGCGCGACGGCACGCTGCACCGCCTCTTCGTGCAGTTGCTCGATGAGCAAGGCCGCCTGCTCGGGCCGTTCGACCACGAGCTTGCGCCGGAGCCGCAGGCGCGCGAGGGCAGCAAGAAGAGCGGCTTCTCTCCAAGACGCGTGCGCTACCGTTTGTATTTCCGCCGCGGGTACGTGGCACCGCAGGGGCTGGACAGTCCGCCGCCAGGAGTGTCGCTATTTCGGCGGCTTGCGGCGGGGCCGTTGTTTCCTGGAGACCGAGCGAATGATCAGCTTGCTTTGGCCGCGCGCCGGCAATGGCGTCCGAGCGCAATCGACAGCGGCGGCGATGAGCGCCTGCACTTCAGGACGGTTCAAGGTCTGGGAGGTTGGCAGGCGGATGAAGCGATTCGAGCTGCCCGAGCCAAGCAGCAACTTGTGCGGATCGGGAAGCTTCGTGCCGCAGTAGGGAAAGGCGAGGCCGACTCCGTTTGCTCCGGCGGCCAGGGAGACGATGCTGTCTGTGGGCCGCTCGGTGGAACTGTAGCCGATTACGAAGAAATTGTAGTTGTCGTAGACCATCTCATGGGCTGGCCGCAGCCGTTTGCGCAGTATTTTGCGCGCCGCGCGAATCAGGGCCTGGTGCCTGGGTTCAAACTTGCGGGTGAAGCCTGCGACCCTTCGTTCTGCTTCCGCCGCAGAGTTCGTCTGTAACTCTGCGCTCGTCTTCACAGCGGCTCCCCTATTCAAACTGCTTCATCAGAGTTGCCATTTCGCGGAGGCGGGCATCGGCCATGCCGAAGACGGAGTCGGGTGGATACGACGTGGAAGGAGTGGAAGCCCCGGCAGAATTGAGAACCGGCGCTGAAGAGGAAGAGGCGGAGCCATCCCCATCGCGCGCGCCCGCGGCGACGCCGGTAAGAATCTCGATGCCCTGCTCGATGGTGCGCACCGCGTAGATGTGGAACTTGCCCTGCTTCACCGCGTCGATCACTTCTTCGTTGAGCATCAGGTCTTCGACATTTTCCTGCGGGATGATCACGCCCTGCCGTCCGGTGAGTCCCTTGACGCGGCACGTGGCGTAGAAGCCTTCGATCTTCTGATTGACGCCGCCGATTGGCTGAATCTCGCCCTGCTGGTTCACTGAGCCGGTCACCGCGATATCCTGCCGCAGGGGCAGCCCGGAGAGCGCGGAAAGCAGCGCGTAGATTTCCGTTGAGCTGGCGCTGTCGCCATCCACGCCGGAGTACGATTGCTCGAAGCACAGGCTGGCGGAGAGCGTGAGCGGCTTATCCTTCGCGAATTTTCCGCGCATGTAGCCGGAAATAATCTGCACGCCTTTATCGTGGAAGCGGCCGGAGAGATTGGCTTCGCGCTCGATATTGATGATGCCGGCCTTGCCCAGCGCGACCGACGCGGTGATGCGCGAAGGCTTGCCGAAAGCGTAGCCGCCGATTTCCATCACCGAAAGGCCGTTGACCTGCCCGGTGCGCGCGCCATCCACGTCAATCAGCAGCACACCTTCCTCGATCATCTCGCGGATTTTGGTTTCCAGCAGGTTGTGGCGATCCGCCCGCTGCTCGATGGCCTGGCGGACGTGCCTCGCGGTGACCGGGCCTTCGCCGGCCTGGCGAGCCATGTAGCAGGCCTCGCGCGCCAGGTCGAGCAGCTCCGCGAAGCGCGCCGTGACCTTATTGCGGCGGCCGGCCAGGCGCACGCCGAACTCGATGGTGCGCGCCACCGCGGTGCGGTCGAAGGGGCCCAGGCCTTCGTCGTCCTGCAATTTGCGCAAGCGGCCGCCGTACTGCAGCAGCACCTCGTCGGACATCCTCATTTCTTCGTCGAATTCGGCGCGCACCTTGAAAATCTTGCGGAAGTCTTCCTCGTATTCGTACAGCAGCTCGTACATGTGGCGGTCGCCGATGAGGATGATTTTCACTTTTAAGTCGATCGGCTCGGGCTTCATGGCCGGCGGGCCAAAGGGGAAAAAAGCCTCGGGCGGCTGCAGTTCGAGCTTGCTGTGGTTGAGCGTGCGCTTCAGGGAGCGCCACACGCCGGGCTCGGAGAGCGCGTCGAGCGCGTACATGATCAGGTAGCCGCCGTCGGCGCGCAGCAGCGAGCCGGCGCGCAAGTCCATGAAGTCGGAAGACCAGCCGCCGCCGCGCGAATCGTAGCTGCGGTGGATGGCGCCAAACAGATTGGCGTAGCTGGGCGCGGTTTCGAAAATCACCGGGAAGCCGTCGTGCTCGCCGTGCTCGAGAATCACGTTGACGCCGTACACGCGGAACGGGTCACGCTCCTGCGGAGTGGAGCGCATGCCGCTGGAGTCGCCCGCCGTGCCTTCGGCCGGATTTTCGTCCCCGTCGCGCTCCTTGAACGGCTCGAGATTATCGAGGATGTGGTTGTGCACCTCGGTCAGGTACTCGGCAATTTTTTCGCCGGGGTACTTTTCCTTCAGCTCCTGGATCACGCCGTCCACCAGCACCGACGCGGCTTCCTGCTCGAGGTAGCTCATCTCGCTGGCCAACTCGCGCGAAAGGGTCAGCGTCTTGCGGTAGACAACCGTGAACTCCTGCCGGAACTGGTCGTACTTGCGCTCCAGTTCCTCGGCCATCACGTTCTCCAGCTTGCCTTCCTGCACCAGCTTGGGGATTTCCTCGATGGGCACCATCTGGCCTTCGAGCACAGGAAAAATCTCCGGCAGCGCGACGGCGCCCACCTGCATGCGGCCCAGCGCGAACTGGTCGCGGCCGATGCGGCGGGTGAATTCGTCCATCAACTCTTTTTCGCGCGCGGTGAAGCGCTCCACGATGCGCGTTTTCTGCCGCTGGAAGGGCTCGCCCTCGAACACCTGCGGGATGCGCCGCTTCAGGAAGTCGATGCCGGCGTTGATGTCTTTCTTGAACGTATTGGCGGAGCCGCGTGCCAGCGTCAGCAGGCGCGGGCGATCGAGGTTCTTGAAGTTGTTGACGTAGCAGCGATCCGGCGCCAGCTCCATCCGCGGATGGATTTCCTCAATCAGGCGGACGATCATGCCGCCGCGGCTGGTGCCGGCCAGCCCGCAAACGAAAATGTTGTAGCCCGGCGCGGCCAGCTCGACGCCCATCCGCAGCGCGCGCAGCGCCCGCTCCTGCCCGATCACGCCTTCCATTGGCGCGAATTGATCGGTGGAGTCAAAGGGCACGCGCGCCGGGTCGCACCGCCAGTAGAGTTTCTCGGCGGGCAGTTCGGGATGCGCGGGAGCGGGTTTGCCGGTCATATCGCGTTGTGGCGCGCTACTCTAGCACAGCGCCTGCGGACTGCACAGTTGGCGCGGCGGCCTGCGACTCGTTGCGCTGGATGTACACATCCATCACGCTGGTGGCGGTGGCCACGACAATTGGCCCCATCACCAGCCCCAGCATGCCGAACACGCCGATCCCGCCCAGCACGCTGATGAACAGCACCAGCGTGCTCATCTGCGCGCGGCCGCTGACCAGGATCGGCCGCAGGATGTTGTCTGCCATGCCCACCACGCCGATGGTGAGCGCCACCAGAATCACCGCCTTGATCCACGAGCCGCTCAGCAGCAGCCACGCCGCCGCGGGCAGCAGCACCAGGCTGGGCCCCACCAGCGGCAGCAGCGAAAGGAACGCCATCACCACGCCCCAGAACAACGGCGACGCAATTCCCATCGCCCACAGGGCCAGCGCGCCCAGCAGTCCTTGCACCACGGCGATAATCAGGCTGGAGGTGACGCTGGCGTGAATCAGGTCGCGCGCGCGGTCGATCATCTCCGTGCGCTGCTTTTCCTCAAACGGCAGCAGCAGGCGCAGGCGGGCAACGATTTCGGCGCGGTCGCGGAACAAGAAAAAGACGGCGAAAATTGTGATGGTGAGGTCCACGAAGAAGCTGAGCACATTGGCCACCACCTTGCCCGTCCGCGCGGCCAGAAACGAGCCGACGCGCTGCGCCGCTTCGCTGGCCAGCTCCGGCAGGTTGAGCGAAAGCGTGACCGGCATCTTGGCCTGCACCCATTCCCACGCGCGCTGCGCCGAATCAATCAGCGTCGGCTGGCCTTGCGCGCGGGCTTCCTGGATGCCGCGCACCGCGTCGATCCCTTCGCGCACGAAGGCCACGCCCAGCAGCAGCGCGGGAACCACGAGCACCAATGTCACCAGCGTGGTGCTGACCGCTGCTGCGGTGGCCGCTCCCCAGCGCTTCTCCAGCCGCGCATGCCAGGGATGAAACACCACCACCAGCACCGCGGCCCAGCCCAGCGGCACAAGAAACGGCTCGAAAATCAGATAGACCAGCCACGCCAGCAGGATCACCGCGCCGTAAAAAAGCGCGGTGGCTACGCGTTCGCG
>Ga0187893_10014059_pt1 | contig 10996 bp, 4 predicted proteins | sample MA1701074metaG_FD_139574 | JGI IMG/M metagenome (GOLD analysis project Ga0187893, IMG submission 139574) | White microbial mat communities from a basaltic lava cave in the Kipuka Kanohina Cave System on the Island of Hawaii, USA - MA170107-4 metaG ...
CAGCGCGCCCGCGACATCGCCGCGCCCCGCGTGCGCCCGCATCGTCTCGAGCGCGATCTCGTCCCCGAGGTAGTCGCCGAGCCGCGGCGCGCGCGCGAGCATCTCCAGCGCGCCGGCATAGTCCTTCTTCTGGTTCAGCGCGCGTCCGAACCAGGCCACGGGCTGCGCGTCCTTGCACGCGGAGGCGACGAACTTCTTCAACAGGCCGTCCGCCGCGTCATGCTCCTGCAGGCGCCCCAGGACCCAGTGCAGGTTCATCATGGCGAAGCCGTCGTCGGGCCGCAGAGCGTGGAGCTTCTCGAGCGCCTCGCGGCACTCCTGCAGCGCGGGCGCCGACTCGATCCCGCCCTCGAACGTCGCCTTCATCGCGCGATGGAGGAACCGCTCGAGGGCCGCCTTCTCGCGCGCCGCCACGGGCGCGTCACCGGCGGGCTCCGCAGCGTCGGCGGCCGTCACTTCGCCCGCGAGAGAACCCCCGGTCTCCCAGCCGACGATGCTGAACCCGTGCGTGGGTCAGTCGAACGTCTCGCTCTGGACCTCGACCGTGCGGTACGTGACCGGCAGCCTCGTCGTGGGAACGACGGCGTGGTCCGAGATCACCTTCGGATGCATGACCGCATCCCAGGGCAGGGCGAGGCTCGTGCCGCCGGGCCGCTGCTGCTTCTGCACGACCGTGAACCACACGTCGCGCATCTTGCCGCTCGGCGCGGCCGGGTTGAGCCGCTCCATGTCGTACTCGAGGCCGTAGATCAGGCCGTCCGACTCGCCGACGTAGTACCGACGGGTCTGGCGCACGAGACGGCTCCACCCGTACGGCATCGTCCGCAGGCGCACCTCGCCCGCCTGGCGCGTGGACTCCAGGACCAGGCACCGACGCTCCTGTCCGGCCGCCGTGAGCACGGTGCGGCCCGAAACCCTGAGCCCCGCCTCGTGGCCGAACATCGTCCGCGGCGCGAGCTGGAACGCGACGATCGGCTCCACCGCGAAGAACAGGTTCTCGACCGCCATCGGGAGCAGCAGCGGCTCCACCTCCGAAAGCAGCGGGTCGCCCTTGCGAGCGCGGAAAAGCGCGAACGGGAAGGCGGCTTTCGGATCGGTGCCCGCCTCCAGCGTCAGCATGATGGGCGCGACCGACACCTGGTCGTCGGTGTGGACGATCACGTAGTGGTTGGGTCCGGGCACCGCGCGCTTCTTGCCCGCGTCCGCGCAGCCGAGCGTCGTCGCCATGGTCCGGATGCCCTTGCCCGCCTCGAAGCGCCCGAGCACCTCCAGGCCCATGTCCTGCGTCAGGTACCGCTGGCCGTACTTCGTGAAGACGCGCCAGCCGAGCTGCTTGATGCCGCTGTCGTCGGCCATCTTCTGGAGCCGGTTCACGACCTCATCCGCCGTGGGCAGCCGCTCCCCGTCCTGAGCCGGGAGCGGGGCGGGCCACGCGACCAGCGCGGCCGCGATGAGGCAGAAACGCATGATGGACATTATACGCCCGCGCTCCCCGGACAGCCGCCCCGTCCCGCCCTGCGCGGACGGGACGGAGCGCGAAGGGTCACGGAGCTACGACATGTGGTAATCGACGAAGCCGGAGTCGCCCCGGTCGTAGTAGATCGTGATGTCGTCGATGTACGGCGTGGCGTGGACGTACGAGGTCAGGTTCGGTCCCATCCCCGTGCTGCCCCACCAGCCGAACTTGAACCGGAAGCGGAGGTCCGTGGGCGTAATCACGTTGACGGGCGCGCCGGTCACCGGGTTGCGCACCGACGAGAAGAAGTCGTTCACGTACGGGCCGTACCATGTGCCGTCCACCTGGATCGAGCACTCCAGCCTCGGCACCAGGTTGACGGGACCCGTCGCGGACTCCTGCGTGCTGTAGTCGACGACGACGGGCGTCAGGTAGTTCGTGAGCTCCGGCGAGAGGGTCATCAGAACGGACGTCTCGCCATACCACGTCCAGTTCATGCCGATGATCTTCGGCTGCGTCACGGCCGCGGCGCCGGCCGGAGGCGGCACGGGCGACGTGCCGGAGGGCGGTGCGATCGTCGACGGCGGCGGCAGCGCGCGGACCGAGCTGCCCACGGGCAGATTGAATCGCGGCGACACGTAGAGGCCCTCGCCCGCGTCGCGCGGGATGTGGTAGCGGCCTTGGCGGTACAGGTCCAGCATGTCCGCGACGTCCGCGCCGGAGGAGATCGCCTGGACGGTTTTCACGACCATGTAGTACTCGTCCATCGTCGCGTCGGGCGCCCAGTTGGTCCACGTGGGCTGGCCGGGGGTCGGATACGAACCGGTGAGCCCGCTGCCCGACGGCGAGTACTGGTCGGACTCGCCGATGCGTAGGATGTTGCTGACGCCGGCGTCGTACATCGCGTTCTGGTTGGTGCAGCAGTTGTGCTGGCCAGCCGCACTCTGGTAGTAGCCGGGCCCGATGACGCCGTTGTTGCCCGTCACGTGCCGGCCGTGGTCGAGATGGTAGTGCGGCCAGGTCGTCTCCACGTCCCCGCCGTTCCCGCCGAACTTCATCAGGTGGCGGTTCATGCTCGTGCCGTGCTCGATGCCGTTGATGAACAGCCGGCGCATCGGACGCGCGCCGAACGCGCCGACGTCATGCGTCTGCGAACCGTCCTGGGCGCTGATGAAGTGCATCCAGCGACCCGCGGACAGCGGGTTCTTCAACTCGTAGTACGGGATGCGCGAGTATGTGAACTTGGTCCAGCGACGCGTCTGGCCCGGGAACGCGCATCCGACGTACGCCGGCAGCGTCGTCGACAGCGAGTTGCCGTGGACGTGGTGATTGAGGCACGGGGTCGAAGCCGACGCCCAGCCGCCCGCTTCGCACTGCGTGGGGCAGTACGATCCCGGGTAGGCGGCGAAGCCCTCCCAGTGCAGGACGATCATCGACGCGACGCGGATCGGGTAGAACTCGGCAAAGTAGCCGTTCCAGAGGTGACTCGTCGGCTCGTAGTTCTCGTAGGTCGGGTTCTGCGACGGGCAGAAGTAGTGGGTCATCGGGAACGAGTCGTCCTGCTCGGGCCGGCCGAAGATCTCGAACGTGTCGCCGCGCACGTCGATCTTCTTCCAGTTCCAGTACATCCTGGGCTTGCCCGACATCTCCGGGTAGTACTTGGGCTTCATCCAGTAGCCGAACATCAGCCGGTACTCCTTGCTGCCCGCGGTGAGATAGTCGACGCCCGTGACCGTCTGGTTCGACATCCAGTAGGCCAGCGTGGAGTGACGCTCGAGGTAGATGCCGTCGATGCGCAGGTCGAGCGGCGACCCGGTCTCGCCGCCGATGTTGGGAACGATGGTCGTGCTGCCCGGACCCGTCGCGGTGGGCCCGCGCCAGTCTCGCGCCAGCCGGTGCCAGTTGGGCGAGCCCGGCGGGTGGCCGATGCCGTTGGCGGGCGCCGGCCGGAAGGGATCGTACGGTCCCGCGAGAGGCTCGTTGTAGTCCGGATAGGTCGTGTTGTGCTCCGTCGCGATGAGCCCGCTGAACCGGTTGAGGTTGCGGCGGTAGTTCGGGTTCGCGCCCGCCTCATAGTGCTGCGAGAGATAGTCGCTGCGCGACCAGTGGGCGTGCATGCAGACGTTGTTGGCGTTCGCGAACGCGTTCGCGCCGTCCGGGCACGACAGTTCGTTCGGATCGTCCGAGCCCGGCATCGTGCCCAGCGGCTTCGGCGTCTGGATGTCTCCGAAGTTCGTGGGCCACGCGATGTAGCCGCCCCACCGCGTCCGCTCGGGCGCCGTGCCGAAATCAGGCTCCGGGCCGACTTCCATCGAGAGCGCGTTGTTCGTGTTCGGCGCGCTCGTCCGCTGACCCACGACTCCGCCGCCCATTGAGAGGCCCATCGGCCAGTAGTTCACGCCGGTGGGGCTGGTGTTCTCGGTCGGCAGCGGAGCCGACGTCGAACCGTAGCCGTAGAAGTCGCGCTGGCTGGTGAAGCGGATCGCGTCGAACAGCTTGATGACCGCCTGCACCTTGAACTCCGCCATCAGCTCGCACGGCGTCGCCACCGTGCTGTTGAGCGAGTTCGGCGGCGTCCCCGCGGGCGGACGCACGACGCGTCCGAGCGACTCGATCTCGTAGAATCCGGTCGGAGCGAAGCAGCCTTCCGTCGACATGACGATCAGGTCCGTCTTGTCGATCATCCGGTTCATGTTCTCGTCCGGGTTCGCCTCGTTCAGGTGAAGGTTGGGGTTGAAGTTGGACTTGATGGCGTCGGCGATCGCCTGGGAGGCGAGCCTCTTGTAGATGTTGGCCTGGAACCCGTTCGCCAGGCCGAGCCCGTTGCCGCCGGTCCGGTTCGCCGCGGACGGAGCGTAGCACGCGAACGGATGCGAGCCGATGTCCACGCGCGTGTCGACGATGATCTCCCGGTCCACGAGATAGTCGAGGAACATGTCGAACTGGCGCCACGAACGGAACGGGCCGCCGAACGGCATGGTCGCGTAGTTGTCGCCCGTGTTCGGGCTGGTGCTCCCGTTGCGGCAGGCGATGATCTCGTCGGCGATCCACGAGGACGTGTTCGGACCCGGCGGGACCGTCGGTCCGAGGACCGGCTGGCTCGTCACGACGAAGCCGAACTGGTCGCCCTCATCGCCGGTGGTCGTGTCGTAGGAATGCCCCTGGTTGTTGAAGTTCGCCGTCATCCGGTCGAAATACGCCGGCGGGTTGTCACGCCGGCGCTCCTGGACCCAGAACCCGTGGATGTCCGAGAGAAGCGCCTGGAGGACCTCCTTGGGGGCGGAGTTCAGGTTGACGGGCGCGCGCGACGTCATCTCGACCCAGCGCGGGAACAGCTCGTCCATCCCGTAGATCGCGTTCGTGAACCCGGTCGCGGGCGCCAGCCCGGGGAGACCCGGGGGCGTCGGGGTCACCGAGCCCGCCATCTGGATGTTGGGCGAGCCCGGGACGATGGTGTTCTGGTAGTCCTTGCGCCAGCCGTAGCGGAAGCGGGGCGGCGTGCCGCGGAAGAGGAAGTTCGTGCCGGTGGTCGTTCCGGACGTATACCAGTAGTTGTAGTAGGCCAGCACGCTGGGATCGGCCGAGAGCGGCACCGGGTTCGGAACGTTGCCGTCCACCCAGGCCTGGCACGTCACGAAATTCGCGACCTTCTGGTAGTTCGTCGTGCCGAGCACCGTCTGAAGCTCGCGCTTGCTCTTGTAGCCCCCCGCGGGCCGGTTGTTCAGAATCTGGTCGCCGAGCGTGGGGATCGTGATCGACGGGATTTGGCCCAGCCGGTTCAGGACGCGGCGGAGGTTGCGCGACACGCTTCCGTAGGTCGCGCTCTCGTTGGCGCCGTCGTTCACGTAGATCATGCCGCTGGCGTCCCGGATATTGAGGGCGAAGAAGTCGCCGTTGACGCCGAACGTGCCGTTCTCCATGACGCCGCTGAAGCCCACGGCCATCGTGCCGGTGGGCAGCTTGACCCAGATGTTCCGCGGGGTGAACGTGGGGTTTGTCGGATTCTGGGGCGTCTCCACGGGGGCGAAGGCGTTCCCGAGCGTGGTCGTCTCGACGGCGAGGCTGGGGTTGCTGCACTCTTCCAGCGTCGCGTTCAGGAGCGTCGGGTTGGTGCCCGTCTCCATGATGTCAGTACCGTAGTAGCGCAGAGCCTTGATGAAGGCCGGCGACGACAGCTGGCCGGCGTTGAGCCCTTCCATGAGGCGGGCATACGCCACGTCAACACCCGCACGGGCGACGAGCTTCGCTCGAACCCCGTTCAGGTAGTTGCGCGACACCTCGCGCTCAAGACTTTGCATGGTCGCGAATGTCGTCGCCAGGAGCGCCAGAACGAACAGCACTCCCATGACGACAATCAGGACCGCTCCTCGCCTCGCCCGAACCCCACGCATAGGATCCCCCATTATCTATGAGACTTGGATTACCGAGAGCAAACAAGCGGCCAGAATTGAAGCTGCGTTAGATATTGAATACAAGCGGGTTGCGACCAACGTAACCGGAAGGTTGCAGGCGGATTGTAACGGCGCGGTAACTCCGTTACCGAACGGGAACTACCTTGCGGGTGTAACCCGGATCTCTTCGGCCACTGCGTCTATCGACTGTCGTACTGCTTTGAGCTCGTGATTGTCGAATTTCGCCTTCTCTTCAACCGAGAGGGCCGCCCTCCGCGCCTTGGCGAACTCGCCCATCTTCACAGTGAGCTCGGGAATCGCGGCTGCCCACTTTCCCATCCGCTCCTCTTCCTTCGAGCGCTTCTTCTGGTCCGGCAACTCGCGCTCGATCTCCGTCGAATTCGTGCGCACCACCTGGGACACTTGCTCGAACTCCGCGCGCGCCTTGTCCACGAACGCGGCCCCCGCCGTGTCCTCCATGGCGATCGCCCCAAGATACTGCTCCCACGTGGCGATCACGTAGTTGAGCGGCAGGATCAGCCGCTCGCGCTCCAGCGCGAAGCGCGCCCGCGGGACGAACGCCCGCGCGAGCTCCATCGACCACGTGTCGTTCACGCCCTCGGCGATGTCCACCTGCCCTCCGGCCGCGTGCTCGCCCTCCGGCGTCCCGGGCTCGTACCCCAGCTTGGGCGACGTCGGTGCGCAGCCGCGGACCTTGTTGATTCCCGTGATGATCACGAACGGCGTGAGCGTGTAGTACGACCGCGCCTGCAGTTCCACGATCTTCTTCTCCGTGGCGTCGCAGTCCTTCTCGATCTTGGCGAAATTCCGGTCCTTGGCCGGCTTCGCCAGCTCCCTCTCGGCCGCGTCCACCAGGTCCTTCAGCTTGTCGATGAACTCCTCCAGCTTCGGCCTGTCGTCCGCCATCGAGCCGAGGAGCTTCTCCCGCTCCACGAACGCCGCGCGGAACTCGGACGTCCAGTTCCGGTACTTCTCGCCGAGCGCGGCCCGCACGCGCGAGTCGCGTTGCGCCATCTTCGAGTAAGCCACGCTGAAACGGTAGACCCCGGGGGGCACCGACTCCAGCGTCTTCTTGAACGTCTTGCGATTCACCTCCAGGCTGTGCAACGGCGGCGTCTCCATGTACTCCGTGAAGATCGTGCACTTCAGCTTCGTGAACATCATGCGCTCGACCTGCCGCGACAGCGCCAGCCGCAGCGCCGTCCCGTCCGGCATGTCGATGGTGCCCTTGACCTCGATTCCCTTCCCCACCACCTCGTGCGTAAGCTTGAGGGACGCCTGCCGCGCATCGACTTCCTGATCCTGCGCCCCGATGGGCAGCGCCACCCCGGCCGCGACGAGCGCGGCGAGAATCGTGCGGTTCATGAACCCCCCTGGTGTACCCACCCTCGCCCTGGACGCTACTTCTTCTTTTCCTTCTTCTTCTGTTCCTCCCGCCACCACTTCTCGTTGCAGTGCGGGAAGGTCGGCTGCGCGGTGCACTCGGCCCTCATCTTCTTCTTCGGGCAGTCGTCGATGGGGCACTTCTGCTTCTCGTCGGTCACGCGCGTATTGCAGCCTTCGCAGACCCAGTAGATCGCGGAGCGGTCGGTCTTCTCCACCTTCGCCTTGCCGCAGCACTCGCCCTTGTCGAAGTGCGAGTTGTCCGCATGGCACTCGGCGTAGAAGTACTTCTTCACGCAACACTTCGCCTGGCGGATCTTGTGCGTCGAGTACTCCTTCGCCTTGTGGTCCTCCTTCTGCTTGTCGTCGAGGAGACCGCCGCACGTCTCGCAGTACGGGGCCATCTCCATCTTCTTCATGTCGCAGGCGTCGACCGGCCGCGGGCCCGGGCCCTGGTAGCGCGGACCCTGATCCTGGCCGACCGCCACGGCGACCATGCCCACCAGCACGGCGATCGAGATGAAGCGCATGAGATACCTCCCCTTCCACGATTGTACGACGCGACCTGATCGACGGGGACGGGATTTGCGTCGCCCGCGCGACAGCTCCACCCGTATAATGAATGAGTCCAGTCCAGCGGCGGTGTGCCGGAACGCGCCATGAATTCCCACCAGCTCCTGCTCGCCACGCTTCTCATCGCCGCGTGCTGCGCACCGGCCCTCCCGCAGGACGACGATCTGCAATCGGTCGTCGCGCGGCTTGCGCGCAACGCGGAGCGCATTGAAGCGCTCGAGTGGCATCCGCGCACGTGGTACGGCGGACGCGACTACTACGATCGCGGCAACACCGCGCGCGGCCGCTTCGTGCGCGGCCACGGTCTGCGCTTCGAGGTGACCGTCGTCAACTGCTCCGAGCCCCAGGAGCACCGCCCCGAAGAGGGCCCCAACCGCTTCGCCCTCCTCTGGACCCCGAAGGACGTCTCCCTCGCGCTCGCGCTCGCGGCGTGCGAGAACCTCCCCGGCCGCGGACCGCCGCTGATGCTCCTGCGCGCGGCCCAGGGCGATCCGGCTCTCAAGGCGCTCGACCCGCTCTTCGTCCACCCGCTGCTCCCCGTCCTGTTCGTCATGAATTCGCCGATCCTCGCCGCGACGCTCGACCCGCGGATGATCCTCTCCTTCGAGCCGGGCCTGCGGCTGGCGGGCCGCGACACGTTCGACCAGCGCGCGTGCTGGAAACTCGAGTCCGCGCGCGCGCTCGGCGACCTCGAACCGTCCGTCCCCGTCTCGTGGTGCCGCGTGGCGGACCAGACGAAGCGATTCTACGTCGACGTCGAGAGCGGCGACCTCCTCTCGATCGTGTACGAGCAGACGCTGCGCCGGCCCGAAGGAGCCGTGAAGGTCACTCTCACGTCGCGCGTCCTCGCGCGCAATGCGGACCGGCTGCCGCAGCGCCTGGAGACCGTCGTCCAGGAGGAAGGCCTGGCCCCCGTCGCGTTCCGACAGGTCATCGACTACCTGCCGACGCGGCCGGATCCCGCCGACCTCACGGGCTGGGACGTCGAGCCCGCCGCCGCCGCGGGGCCCATCACGCTGGCGGACGCTCCGCCGCCCGCCCACCTCCAGCGGTTCCAGCGGCGCATGCACAAGCTGGTCGTCCAGCGCCGGTTCGACACCGCGGAGGAGGCGACGGAGTTCCAGGAGTCCGTGGACGCGCTGGCGGCGGACGCCGCCGACGGCGGCCGCGGCTTGATGACGAAACACTGGCTCGTCCGCTCGCGCCTCGGCGGCGACGCGTCCGACCTCACGCGCAAGGCGGTCGCTTTGAAGTCGCTGTCGCCGGCCGCGCTCGCGTACTTCGCCGAGGCGTCGCTCCTCGAAAACCGACCGGCCGACACGCGGGACCTTCTCGACCGCGCCCCGCAGGCGCGCGATCCGTTCGTGCGGCTCCAGGCGACGCTCCTTCGGATGCGCGCGCTCCAGGCGCTCGACCGGGCGGCCGACATCCGCGACACGCTGGCGGCGGCCGTCGCGACGTGCCCCTCGCTGGAAGACAAGCTCCACGTGCTGTGGCACCTGGAGGAGCTCTCTCTGCGACAGCCCGCGATGGCGGCGGCGCTGCGGCCTCACATCGCCGCCCTCGCGAAGGACCGGCCGGACGAAGCCGCCTACGCCATCGCCTCCGCGCTCGACCACGGCCATGCGGGGCGGCCCGACGACGAGCGACGCACGCTGGAGTCGCTGCTCGACCGCGCGCCGGACGATCCTTGGATCCGTCATCTATATCTGCGCGCCGCCTGGCGGCAGCTCGCGACGGTCCAGCCGCCGCGCCTGGGGATCCGGCTCAACCGCAAGCTCGGCCCCTACGGGCACCCGAAGCGCTTCGAGCCGTCGACCGACGAGGCGGTCCGCGCCCGTGCGCGCGCGTTCGCCGAACGCCTGCGGCCGTGGGCCGAGGCGGCGAAGGACGACCCGCGACCCGCCTTCCTCGTCGCGCTGGCCGCGGTCCGCGGCGGAGACGGCGACGTGCAGACCTGGGTCGACCGGGCTCTCGCGACGGAACCCCCGGACGAAGCGATCGCCTGCAACGCCGCTTCGCGCGTCTTCGCCGAGATCGCCCTCCTCGCGGACCGGCGCGACGACCTCGAGACGCTCGCGCGCGCCGCCAGGCGCTGGGAGGAGACGGGCGTGCGCTCGGGGTGGCCCGACGCCGAGTTCCTGCGCGATCACGACCGGAGCCCTCTGCGGCGGCTGCTGATCCGCCTCATCGAGCGTCGCGACCTCCGCCGGCTCTTCCGCACGCTCGCGTTCGCGGACCCGGTCCACGCCAGCGGCGCGCTGAGCCTGCAGGACAAGTTCGCGGCGCTCGACCTCGACGCGTGCCTCGCGGCCGCGATCGAGGAGCTCGGCCCGGGAGCGGCGGAGAGCGACTACCGCAAGGGCGCCGACTTCTTCCTCCGCCACTTCGCGCACACGGACAAGACCACGCACGCGGCGCTGCGCCTGCTGGAGACGATGTCGAAGCCCACGGTCACGATCCTCATGGACCGCGCCAAGCTGGCCGTGCGCCTGCGCGAGTGGGACCGCGTGGCGGAGAACGCCGTCGCGGCGCTGGCGCAGCACGAGCACCACGAAGGCCTCGCGCTCTACGCGGCGCGCGTGCACGCGCTGCGGGGCAAACCGGAGGAGGGCCGCCGCCTGCTGGCCGCGTTCGCGGCGCGGCATCCGGTCACCCGTCCGTACCACTTCGGGCTCGCCTGCGAGCAGCTCGGCGATTACGACGGGGCGCTCGACTGGTTCGAGAAGGCGGAGCGCGCGGGCCTCAAGGCGCACTTCCGGCTCGGACGCCTCTACGAGGGGAAGGAACGATGGGACGACGCGATGCGCTGCTACAACCGCTCGATCGCCGGGGAGCGCGCGCTGCCGGGCTGGCCCGAACCGGAAGTGCTCCCGGAACCCCTGGTGCGCTCCGACTGGCCGGCCGATCCGTCCGAGGGGCGCGCCCGCATCCTGGCGAAGCTCGGTGAGAACCACTACGTCGACCGCCTGCTGCAGCAGAAGGTCGATCTGTCGTCGGACGAGGAGCGGCGCCTCGACGCGATGATCCGGACGCTCACGGATGCGTCCGCCGCAGCGCCTGAGCGGCGCAAGGCCGTCGCCGACCTGCGGGCGTTCGGCCCGCGCGCCGCGAAAACCGTGCATCCCGTGCTCAAGTCGACGGACCTCTACGCCGCCGCCGTCGCGCGCGA
>Ga0187893_10014060_pt1 | contig 10996 bp, 11 predicted proteins | sample MA1701074metaG_FD_139574 | JGI IMG/M metagenome (GOLD analysis project Ga0187893, IMG submission 139574) | White microbial mat communities from a basaltic lava cave in the Kipuka Kanohina Cave System on the Island of Hawaii, USA - MA170107-4 metaG ...
ACCTCCCGGAAGAAGATGTAGCGGGCGTTGGCTTGCATGAGCGCCGTCGCCTGATCCGGGTGATCGCGCAGCCACTGGCGGACCGTCTGCATGGTCGCCGCTTCTTTGGTCATCTCGCCGCGCTCGACCAGGATGCGCCCAATGGCGGTATGAGGGTGGCCGTTGTTGGCGGCATAGCCGACGCGGACGCTGCCGCCTTCAGCCAGGTTCACGCGTCCGGACCCCTGCACCTGCAGGAAGAACGCATCGATCGGATCGGCCAGCCACAGCAGCTCCAGGCCCTGCCCGGCCACCACGCCGGCGTCGATGTCCGCGCGTCTATGATAGGGCTGTAGCCGACCGTCGACGATCCGGCCGACCAGTGTTTCAGCCTTCAGATCGGGACGGAAGTCTGCGAGGTCAGCGGTGACTAGGTCCGGCGGGCGGCGATAGAGCGGAACCGGAAAGGCCGCACTTCGCGTCCGCGAGCCCACCAGCTCCGGCTCATAGTAGCCGGTGAACAGCCCATCGACGTCACTGACGGCAAATGGCACGAATCCGGTCTCGAAGTGTTGCCGCAGAGCGATGTCCGTCGGTTCCAACTCGGCCATCGCCGAACAGGCAGCCTGCCAATCGCCGGCAGCCCCTGCCAGCCCTTGCGGCCCGATCCGCTCCGCTGCCGGCTTGCCACCAACCGCCTTGCATGTTGCACGAATGGCCGGGATCGCCTCGGCGGTCCGATCCGCCGTCCAACCGGCCAGATCGCCGAATGTAACCGCTCGCAGGGTGACGGCTGCGCCCTCCGCGGAGGGCGGAGCTTCTCGGGCGTCACAACCGATCAGGAACCAGGGGATGATTGCGGCCCAGCATCCAATCGCCCACCGTAGCCGGCGGCCCCGCCGACGAGGCCGGCCTGCCATGCGTCAATTCGGGCTGCGGGTGGCGATCAGGATCCAGTTGGGATCGCGGGAGCGGGTATTGCGCGAGAAAGTCCAGATGTCCGTGACGGATGCGACGACCGACGGATCGCCCTCGACCACCTTGCCGGAGGCATCGCGTGTCACGTTGATCTGGTCGGAGACGATCTTCACGGTCACGACGGCGTTGCGGCCCTGAAGCTCCGCTTCGATCATCTCGGCGGCCGTGACGGCGACCAGCGTCGTGTCGAGCGTCTCCCGAGCCTGCTGGCGCCCTTTGATGGCGTTGCTGAAGTTCTGGAATACCTCGTCGTTGAGAAGCGGCCGCAGGGCGCCGGCATCGCCTTTGGCGAACGCCGTGATGACCATTTCGAAGGCGGCCCGCGAGCCGGCCAGGAACATGTTCGGATCGAACTGCGGATCGACATTGCGGATCCGGGCGATGCCCGCCTGCAACGGGTTGCCGCCCTGATCGGCGCTGGCCGGAGCCGCACTCGTCGGCGCCGTCGATGCGGCCGGTTCCTCGCTCCGCGGCGCTCCGCTGCGGTCCGGCAGAGGAACCACCGTATCCCGCCGCTGATCATCGTTGGCGACGCCGGCGAACGGGTCGCGCGGCCGCTCGTGGCCGGTGCGCCGGCCCAACACCTTGTATAGCCGCGCCACAAGGAACACGGCCACCATCGCCAGAATGATGATGTCGATGCCGCTGCCCATGTTTCGCCTACTTGTGGACGCGTTCCACGCTGGTTAACACCGATGCACCGGCCACTGTTTCGAGCCGGCTGGACCAGACCGGGCGGTTGCAGTAGACCACGCCTGGATGCGGGCGTATCGGTTTCGTAAGTCCCGCGCCGGAGTGTCTATTGAGTAACATGGGCAATCGCGGGAGAAAGAGCAAGCGCAGGCGTGTCGAAGGCGCCGATTTTCGCGCGGGAGCGGGGTTTTGATCCTGGTTCGCCACGGCCAATCCGAGTGGAATGCGCACTACAGCCGCACCCGCGTCGACCCCAACATCCCGGACCCGCCGTTAACCACCGAGGGCCGCCGCCAGGCGGCCGAAGCTGCCCAGACCCTGGCCGATTCCGGGATCGACAGATTACTGGTAAGCCCGTACGTCCGGGCGTTGGAGACGGCAGACGTCATCGGCGGGCTGTTGAAGATATCGATCGAGATCGAACCCCTGGTGCGCGAGCGCGCCGCCTTCAGCTGCGACATCGGCACGCCGCGCAGCCTGCTGGCGGCTCGATGGCCGAATCTGGCGTTCGACCACGTGGACGAGGTCTGGTGGCCCAGCACGGAGGAAAGCGACGCCGAGCTCGACCATCGATGCGGCCGATTTCGGGCGTCGGTGCAGCAGCTGCGCGACTGGCGGCGCGTCGCCGTCATCACCCATTGGGGATTTATCCGGGGCCTTGCGGGCGTTGAGGCGCGGAATGGTGAATGCATCCACTTCGATCCCCACTCCGAGGCGACTCATCGAGACGCCACAGCCACGGGCGATTGAGCCTGTGGCGGTTCCGTGGTAGCCACCCGCGGACCGACCGATAACTCAGGACCGTCCCCATGCAGGATCAAGCGACCGATTCCAATGCCGCATTGCGCGGCGTGCCCATAACCGTCCTCGCGCAGTACCTCAAGGATCTCTCGTTCGAAAGCCCGGGCGCGCCGGGATCGATCGGCGCCGCCACCGAGTTGCGCCAGGGCGCCGTCGGTGTCGATGTGCGCGTGATCCCGATCAGCGGCCCGAATTACGAGATCATCCTGCGGGTCAAGGTCGAGGCCAGCCACGAGGGCAAGACGATCTACCTGCTCGAACTGGAGTATGGCGGCCTGGTGCAGATCGGTGAGATCTCGGCGGAAACCATCGAGCCGCTGCTGATGATCGAGGGCCCGCGTCTGTTGTTTCCTTACGCGCGCGCGATCGTGACGGGAATGACGCGCGACGGCGGTTTTGCCCCGCTGCTGATCAACCCGATCGATTTCGCTGCCCTCTATCGGGATTTCAAGCGCAAGAACCGCGATGCCGCCCAGCCCGCAGCAGCAGCCAAGGCCTGACGGCCGAAGTCAGCTCGTCATAGCCGCCAAATCGGGTTCTTGAGCTGCGCCACCAACGATAGATGGGCCGCCATCTCGGCCTCGGTGGGCACATGCGGGCGCGCCGCCCGCGCGATGCGGACAACAGTAACGGCGATCGTGGCGACCTGGCTGACGGCATTCAGTTCCAAGCCGGCTTGGCGACCGCCGACGAGTTCCAGATAAACGTCCGCCAGCAATTCCGCATCGAGCAGGGCGCCATGCTTGGTGCGGCCCGTATTGTCGACGGCGAAACGGCGGCAGAGCGCGTCAAGGCTGATCGGCGCACCCGGAAACCTCTGTCGCGCCATCTGCAAGGTATCGACGACCGACGGAGTCGGCAGAGGCGGGCGCCCCAGTCGCAAGAGCTCAGCGTTCAAGAAGCGGACGTCGAACTCGGCATTGTGCATGACCAGGGGCGCATCGCCGATGAACTGCACGAGATCCTCGACGATCTCGGCGAAGCGGGGCTTGTCGCCGAGAAACTCTGCCGAAAGGCCATGGACGGCGAATGCGTCCGGCGGCATGTCGCGGTCGGGGTTGATGTAGCGCTGAAAATGGCGACCGGTCGGAATGTGGTTGACCAGCTCCAGACACGCGACCTCGACGATCCGGTGCCCGGTTGCCGGATCAAGGCCTGTGGTCTCCGTATCGAGGACGATCTCACGCATGACGTCGCGGTGGCCTCCGTGTCCGCCAGCAGCGATTGTTTCGCGCCAATGTGACGATCCGACCCAGCGCCTGCAAGCTCGTGCGTCGATCGAGCCCGGTCGGGACGACAAAGTCTGCCAGTCGCCGTTTCACGTCGTCGGGCGACTGCCGCGAAAGGATCGCCTCCAGCCGCGCCGGCGTCATGCCGTCGCGTCGCAGGACCCTCGATATCTGAACAAACTGGGGCGCGCTGACGACGATCACCGCATCGCAGCGCGCCTGGCCACCGGTTTCGAACAGCAGGGGGATGTCCAGCGCCACCGCCGGCCTGCGTTCTCTGCGGGCCCGTTGTAGGAAGCGCGATGCCGTCGCCTTGACGCGCGGATGCAGGATCGATTCGAGCCGGCGGAGCGCCATCTCGTCGCCAAACACGCGCCGACCCATCTCCTGGCGATCAACCACACCGTGTCGCGCCACACCCGGGAACGCCTGTTCGATCGCCGCGATCGCCGCCCGATCTTCGCGCATCAGACGATGCACCTCGGCATCGGCGTCATGCACCGGCACGCCGAACTGGCGCAGCGCATTGGCCGCCCAGGTCTTGCCCATGCCGATCGAACCGGTAACGCCCAACACGATCGTTCGCCGCAGCATCAGGCCGGCATATCCAGGACGAAGCGGCGCAGTTCCGGCGTCACTTCCGGCTCGATGCCGAACCAGGCCGCAAAACCCGGCCGTGCCTGGTGCAACAGCATGCCAAGCCCGTCCACCACTCTGTTGCCGCGCGCTTCGGCGGCCGCCAAGAGTGGCGTTGCCAATGGCGAGTAGACGACGTCGTTCACGACCGCGGCCGTCGGCAGGCTCGCGAGATCCAACTCGAGCGGCGGCTGACCCGCCATGCCAAGGGTCGTCGTGTTCACCAGCAGCGCCACATCCGCCATCGCCCTGGCTCGCTCCGGCCAGCCATATACTTGGATTGGCCCGCCCACGTCTCCGGCCAGGCGCTCGGCACGCTCGACCGTGCGGTTGATCAGGCGCAGCTCCGGAACTCCGGCGTCGATCAGCGCGACGGCAACGGCGCGCGCCGCGCCGCCGGCACCGACAATCGCCGCCGGACCGGCCCGCGCGCGCCAATCGGCGACCGAGCTACGCAGGTTCTCGATGAATCCGAATCCATCGCTATTTCGGCCCTCGAGAGTGCCGTCTGCCGCAACGACGATGGTATTGACGGCCCCCATCCGATGCGCCTCGGCATTCACCCGATCGACGGTCGCTAGCGCCGCCTCCTTGTGCGGCACCGTGACGTTCGCCCCGGCAAATCCCAGCTTCGGCAGGGCCCGTAGGGCGGCGGCAAAGTCCTCGGGACGGACGGGCAAGGGAATGTAGCAGCCGTCGATACCGTATCGCCGCAGCCAGTAGCCATGAAGCCGCGGCGAACGCGAATGGCTCACCGGCCAGCCCATGACGCCAGCGATGCGGCTGCGCCCGCTCAGTGTCCGCTCGATCGCCGGGGATGTCCTCATGACGTCAGCGCCCCGTGCTCCCGAAGAATGTCCAGGAGCGGCAGCAACGGCAGCCCGAGGACCGTGAAGTAGTCGCCATCGATGTTTGCGAACAGTTGCGCCCCAAGCCCTTCGACCTGGTAGCCGCCGACCGACGATAGCGCGGCGTCGCCGACCGATCGAAGATAGTCCTCGATGAACGGTTCGCTGAACTCGCGCATCAGCAGCTCGGCCCGACCCACATGGTGCCAAAGACGCTGCCCATCACGGACCAAGACGACCGCACTCAGCAGCCGGTGCCGGCGCCCACGCAAGCTGAGGAGCTGCCGACGAGCCTCCGACAGGTCCGTCGGCTTGTTGAAGATGACGTCATCGCACTCCAGCACCTGATCGGAGCCGACCACGAGTCTTCCAGGGTGCCGTCGAGACACGCGCAGCGCCTTGAGCTCCGCCAGCGTCTCGGCGATCGTCGCGGCAGCTGCGTGCGCGCTCCGCAGTGATGCCTTCACCTCGGTCTCGTCGATTGCGGCCGCGTCGGCGATGACCGGCACGCCCGCCGCCTGCAGCAGTGTCAACCGCAATGCACTCGCCGACGCCAGCACCACCGGTGCAAGCGACCCGGCGGTCGCAGACGCCTGTTCAGCCGCGACTTCCCTCATGACTCGAGGGCAGCATCGCCGCCGCGATGGCGCGCCAGCATCTGAATGATCGTCGCTGCGGTCTCCTCGATGGACCGCCGCGTCACGTCGATGACGGGCCACCCGTTCTCCGTGCAAAGCCGTCGCGCGGCGACGACTTCCTGGCGGACGACTTCCGGATCGACGTAGTCCGACGTCTCCGAGTGGGCCAGCATCTGCAGCCGATTGCGCCGGATCTGGACGAGCTGCGCCGGATCCTTGGTCAGGCCCACGATCAGCGCGCGTCGCGTGGCCTGCAGTTCGGCCGGCAACGGACAGCCGGGAACGACCGGGACGTTCGCCGCTTTGATTCCGCGATTTGCCAGGTAGATGCAGGTCGGCGTCTTCGAAGTCCGGGACACGCCGACCAAGATGACATCCGCGGCATCGTACTCACGGCTCAACTGGCCGTCGTCGTGGCTCAGGGCGAAGCTCATGGCATCGATACGGCTGAAATACTCTGCATCGAGCTCGTGCTGGCGGCCGGGACGACCGCTGCTCTGCATGCCCAGATAACTGCCGAGCGCACCAATCACCGGGTCCAACACCGGAATGCAGGGCACCTGCAGCCGCCGGCACCCATCCTGAAGAAGGATCCGCAGCTGCTCGTTGACCATCGTGAACAGGACCGGGCCTGGATTGGTGCCAATGCCGCCAAGAACCTTCTCCATTTGGCCCGGTGTGCGAATCAACGACCATGTATGCTCCACCGGCTCGATGCCCTCGAACTGGACGAGACACGCCCGCGCCATGCTGTTGATCGTCTCCCCGGTGGCATCGGAGACCAGGTGCAAATGGAAACTCCTCGGCGTCAATTCTGGTTCGGCAGGCACATGCAATCCTCTGCAATCCGGGGATAACCGGCAGTTTATTGCCACAGTCGCGGATTCAATACCACATCCCCAAAGACGCCGCGGGCAGTCATTCGACGGCTCGGTCGTCCGGAGGAAAGACGGGAGTTACGATAGCAAGTACGCTAGGGACAGCTGCCATCCACAGGTCGGTTCGGAGGCCAGACGCCTGATTTCTAACCTTTATCCTGCTTTTTCCCGAGGACTCCCAGATGTCGTCTGACGGATCTGGTGAAAGCGTGAATTCGGAGAGCAACGCCGGGACTACAGTTCATCCCCGTGTTGCATGCCTATCACTATCTACTCCTACCTATTTCTTAAATAGACTAAGGAAGAGGAAAGTAGCCAGTTGCACCGTCATATCAGCGCCAAATGACCCGGAAGAATGTTCTATCGGTGCTGCGGAAGCAGAAACCAAGCCGCGTACCGATCTGGCTCATGCGCCAGGCAGGTCGCTATCTGCCGGAGTATCGCGCTCTGCGATCACAGGCGAAGAGCTTCCTCGATATGTGTTTGACGCCGGAGCTCGCTGTCGAGGTCACGCTGCAGCCGATCCGACGTTATCCGCTCGACGCTGCGATCATCTTTTCGGACATCCTGGTCGTTCCTCATGGGCTTGGCCAACGCGTCTCGTTCGAGGAAGGTCGGGGACCGCTTCTGGAGCCGATTCGGCGTGCGGACCAGCTTGAGGAGCTATCGCTGGCGAAGGTGACGGAACAACTCGCTCCGGTTGCTGCCGCCATTGGCGCCGTGCGACGAGAGCTGCCGGCGGACGTTGCCTTGTTCGGATTTGCCGGAGCGCCATGGACGGTTGCAAGCTACATGGTCGAGGGGCACGGCGGGACCGACTTCGAGACGGTGAAGGCGTGGGCTTATGAGGAGCCGGAGTCGTTCGGTCGGCTGATCGATCTGTTGGTCGATGCGACGAGCGTCTATCTCCTCCAGCAGATCGAAGCGGGAGCGGAAGTCCTCCAGATCTTCGACAGCTGGGCCGGCGTCTTGTCCGGGCCGTCGCTCGAACGGTGGGGACTGCGGCCCACATCGGAGATCGTTCAGCGGGTGAAGGAAGCGTACCCGGACGTGCCGGTCGTCGTCTTTCCCCGGGGAATTGGTGCGTCATACGAGCGTTATGCAGTGGACTGCGGCTGTGATGGTCTGAGCCTCGACACGACGGTACCGACCGCCTGGGCGGCATCCCAGCTGCAATCGATCATGGCCGTGCAGGGCAATCTCGACCCGCTGGCCTTGGTTGCAGGTGGATCGGCAATGGAAGGCGAGGCGGAGAATATCCTCGAGAGCCTGGGGCACGGGCCATTCATCTTCAATCTGGGCCATGGCATCGTGCCGCAGACACCACCGGAGCACGTGGCCGAACTGTGTCGCCTTGTGCATCGCTGGAACCAGGGCTGACCGGCAGAATGGATTCCGCTGATCGCATTGCGGTTGTGCTGTTCAATCTCGGAGGACCGGACTCGCTCGCCGCAGTCGAGCCGTTTCTACTGAATCTGTTCAGCGACCCGGCCATCATCGGCTTGCCCGCACCGATCCGACGCTTGGTCGCAAAGATCATCGCGCGCCGACGCAGTCCGACGGCACGTGAGATCTACGCACGGATCGGCGGCGGCTCGCCGTTGCTGGCAAATACGGAAGCCCAGGCTGCCGCTCTCGAGCAAAGCTTGGCCGATGTGGGTCAGGTGAGAGTCTTCAGCTGCATGCGCTATTGGCATCCGATGAGCGATGCCGTCGCGGCGGCGGTGAAGTCGTTCGATCCGAGCTGTATCGTTCTTTTGCCACTCTATCCGCAGTTCTCTTCGACGACGACGGCATCGTCTCTCAAGGCATGGCAAGAGTCTGCCCGGATGGTAGGGCTCGCGGCAACAGCGAAGGTCGTCTGCTGTTATCCCACCGCGCCGGGCTTTGTTTCCGCCGCAGCGATATTGGTTGGCCGAGGCCTTGCCGAAGCGAAAGCGAGCAGCGATCGGCGTGTGAGGGTGTTGTTTTCGGCTCACGGACTGCCGAAGAAGGTGATCAGCCGCGGCGATCCCTACGAGGCCCAGGTGCGGGTGACGGCCCGAGCCGTGGCAATGCAACTCGGGCTCGCCGATGACGAATGGACGGTATGTTTTCAGAGCCGCGTTGGGCCGCTGAAGTGGATCGAGCCCTATACGGATGACGAGATCCGTCGCGCTGGCCGAGACGGCGTCAGCATCGTGCTGTTTCCGGTGGCCTTCGTGTCCGAGCATTCCGAGACGCTGGTGGAGCTGGACATCGACTACCGGCACTTGGCTGAGAAATCGAGGGTTGGCTGCTATGTCCGCGTGCCAACGGTGAGCACGGCGCCAGCCTTTATCGCGGCATTGAACGATCTTGCCCGCGCGGCCCTTGGGTCTGCCAAGCCGGTTCGTTCGGAGATCGGCGCGCGCCTTTGTGCCGCGGCCGATCGCTGCTGCATCAACCAGGCGGCATAGCGCCGCAATGGCGTGGCTGGCGGACATCTATCCCTGGGTGAAGACCCTGCATATCGTTAGCGTCATTGCCTGGATGGCAGGCCTGCTCTACCTACCGCGGCTGTTCGTCTATCATTGCGGGGCAACCGCCGGCTCCATTCAGTCGGAGACCTTCAAGCTGATGGAGCGCCGGCTGCTTCGAGGCATCATGAATCCGGCCATGGGCGCCGTGTATGTGTTTGGGATTGCCTTGCTTCTGACGCCCGGCGTCGTCGACTGGGCGAGCGGGTGGCTGCACGTGAAGCTGGCCCTGGTTGTCGTGCTGACGGCCTATCATCACGCCCTCGTTCGCTGGTGGAAGGGCTTTGCTGCGGACGCCAACACGCGGTCGCCCCGGTTCTATCGGGCGATGAACGAGGTGCCGACAGTCGTCATGATCGCGATCGTGATCATGGTGGTCGTGAAACCATTCTAGGGTGGTCGGTGTTAACAGATCGTTCACCATGTCGGACCTAGGATTAATCTCGGTTTGACTTGGCCGCGGACATTCGATAGAGATTGCGGCAATTCCATCGCGGGCTCGCCCGTCGCGCCGCATTCCCGAAACGCACGATCCGCAGTCGCCCCGAGACTCCGAGTCTGCTTGTTGCCCGGGTTATGGCGCACCCACCGGTGAGCCCGGCTGCCTCCCGACGGTTTTCCCTGAGCCCGTCCCTCCGTTTTTCAGACCCCATACGCACAAATGAACCTTCAAGAACTCAAGCGCAAAACACCCGCCGACCTGCTCGCCTTTGCCGAGGAGCTGCAGATCGAGAACGCCAGCAACCTGCGCAAGCAGGACATGATGTTCGCCATCCTCAAGCAGCTGGCCGAGAACGACCAGGCCATCTATGGCGACGGCGTGCTCGAGATCCTGCAGGATGGCTTCGGCTTCCTGCGCTCCCCCGAGGCCAACTACCTGCCAGGGCCCGACGACATCTATGTGAGCCCGAGCCAGGTGCGCCGCTTCGGCCTGCGCACAGGCGATACCGTGGAGGGCCAGATCCGCTCGCCCAAGGAGGGGGAGCGCTATTTTGCCCTGCTGAAGGTCAACACCATCAATTTCGACAATCCGGAGAAGGTGCGGCATCGCATCAACTTCGACAACCTGACGCCGCTCTATCCGGATGAACGGATCAAGATGGAGCTGCCGGATCCGACCAAGAAGGACCTGACGACGCGGATCGTCGACCTGATTGCTCCGCAGGGCAAGGGCCAGCGTGCGTTGATCGTGGCGCCGCCGCGCACCGGCAAGACGATGATGCTGCAGAACATCGCCCATGCCGTCGCCGGGAACCATCCGGAGTGCTACCTGATCGTGCTGCTGATCGACGAGCGGCCCGAGGAGGTGACGGACATGGCGCGCACGGTGAAGGGTGAGGTAGTCAGCTCCACCTTCGACGAGCCGGCCTCGCGCCATGTGCAAGTGGCGGAGATGGTGATCGAGAAGGCCAAGCGTCTGGTCGAGCACAAACGCGATGTCGTGATCCTGCTGGATTCGATCACCCGCTTGGCGCGTGCCTACAACACGGTCGTGCCGTCATCGGGCAAGGTATTGACGGGCGGCGTCGACGCCAACGCACTGCAGCGTCCGAAGCGGTTCTTCGGCGCGGCCCGCAACATCGAGGAGGGCGGGTCATTGACCATCATCGCGACCGCCCTGGTCGATACCGGCAGCCGCATGGACGAAGTGATCTTCGAAGAGTTCAAGGGCACCGGCAACTCGGAAATCATCCTCGACCGCAAGCTTTCGGACAAACGGACCTTCCCCTCGATCGACATCACCAAGTCGGGAACCCGCAAGGAAGAGCTGCTGGTCGACAAGGCCACGCTCTCGAAGATGTGGGTGCTGCGGCGCAT
>Ga0187893_10014061_pt1 | contig 10995 bp, 9 predicted proteins | sample MA1701074metaG_FD_139574 | JGI IMG/M metagenome (GOLD analysis project Ga0187893, IMG submission 139574) | White microbial mat communities from a basaltic lava cave in the Kipuka Kanohina Cave System on the Island of Hawaii, USA - MA170107-4 metaG ...
TCAGTAAAGCGAGGGACAAACAGGTTCTTCGAGGCACGATGCTTGATTAATAACCTAGCACAGGAAGTCGGCCTTTCAAGAAAAATCTTTCACAAAGATAAATCTTCCATTCCGTGAAGCGTTCGTTCAATGACTCGCTGGGACACGAATGGCTCGATCAGCCCAGCGGAAAAGGCGAGCGGCCAACCAAATCGCAAACATCGTCGGGGGTAAAATATCCATTCGGAATGGAAGCCAGCCAATGCCTGAATGGAACTGAGACATTCTATGTCAAGCCCTAGACTAGGTAAGGTGTCGCTTGATCACGTTTGTTCAGGTTTAGCTAGCACCTTGGCCCAGCGATAAGCCCGCGAGGAGGTTCGTAAGCGCGAGCGGGTCAACCGGTTTCGTTAAGTGGTGATTGAAACCCGCGTCCCGGGAGCGGCGACGGTCTTCTTCCTGACCCCAACCAGTCAAGGCTACCAGCACCATGGTTTGACCCCATGGCTGGTCGCGAATTTTGCGGGCCACCTCGTAGCCATTCAACTTGGGCAGGCCAATGTCGAGCAGAACTACGTCAGGCTTAAACGTCGCCGTCGCTTCGATTGCTTCAAGACCGTCATAGGCAATGTGCGTCTCATTGCCGGCAAGGCTCAGCAGGATCGCGAGAGACTCTGCCGAGTCTTCGTTGTCATCGACAACAAGAATGCGGCGGCCCGGCACGGTCTTCAGTTCGCTAACGGCTGCCTCGGGAGGGGACTGTTCCGGGGCATCCACCAAAATCGGCAGACGCACCACGAACTCGCTCCCCTGCCCAGCCCCGGCACTATGGACCTCCATTGTGCCCCCGTGCAGCTCTACCAAATTCTTTGCCAACGTCAGGCCGATACCTAACCCGCTCACAGTACGTTCGAGCGAGGTATCGAGTTGGACGAACATGTCGAAGACACGCTCAATCTGGTCGGACGCGATTCCGATGCCGGTATCCCGGACTCGGATCAAGATTTCTCCAGGAGACTCCTGTCCAACGCTCCCCAGTTCGGCCGTCAGCCAAATCTGACCGCCCTTGCCAGTGAACTTGCAGGCATTGCTCAAAAGGTTTCCTACCACTTGAGCCAGCCGAAGGCGGATCAGCGTTCACGTACACCGGACGGGGCGGCAACGAGACGGTCAATTCAAGGTGCTTGCTCGCTACAAGCGGGCTCGCGGCGTCCACGGCATGTCTCACAGCGGATGCTAGTTCGATTGACCCTTTGCGAAGTTCGATGATGCCGCGGCTGATACGGCTCACGTCGAGCAAGTCGTCTACCAGCCGAGCCATCTGGCCGATCTGGCGCTCCATCATTTCAGACGCGGGCTTGACGGCTTCTCGGTTGCCCTTTGTCTGTCGGATGATTTCCAGAGCGTTGCGTATCGGGGCGAGTGGGTTACGCAGTTCGTGGGCCAGCATCGCCAGAAACTCGTTCTTGCGGCGATCGGTCTCTCTTAGGGACTCCTCGGCCCGTTTTCGCTCTGTGATGTCAATATTCATTCCGACCCATTCGCGTATTGAGCCGTCGGGGTTCGACACCGGCACGACTCGCACGGCTGTCCAGCGCCAATCGCCGCTGATATGCCGGAGTCGATACTCCGTTTCCACGGGAGTGCGCTCAGCGACGGCGCACTGCCACTGCTCACTGACGCGCCCGCGGTCATCGGGATGGAGAACGTCGAGCCAGCCAGACCCCTTCCGCTGCTCATTAGTTTGTCCGGTAAAAGCGCGCCATGAGGGCGAGTCTTCCACCACCACGCCGCTGGGGTCCGTTGTCCAAACAGTTTGAGCTGAGGCTTCGATCAATGCCTGGTAACGGGTTTGACTTTCATTCGCCGCGGCTCGGAATTGCAAGACCTCGGTTACATCCTGAATGCCCAGAAGAATTCTGCCGGCCTGGCCGCCGATGCCAGGAAGAGTGCGGGCGTTGAGCAGCATGGTGCGCCGGCCGCTACCTTCTAACTCGTGAATGATCTCGAAATTGTCGAAGGAGCTGCTGCGGGGCAGGATGTCTTCCAGCAACTGGCGCAACCCGGGAATATCCCACTGCTGGTTGCCTAGCTCGTAAATCAACCGCCCTTGGACCTCCACGGGTTGAAGTTTGAAGGTTCGGTAAAATGCCTCACTGGCCGTATAGACCCGTAAATCGGAATTCAAGACGATCAACGGGTCACGGGTCGTGGCGATTATGCCTTCGGCGTAGTTCCGCTCGGCGGCGACGGCTTGCTCGTTGCGCTTCAGGTCGTCGATCTCAACCAGCACTAGGACCGCCCCATCCACTCTGTTGTCGAGGGACAAGTAGGGGCGTACCCGCAGTGAATACCAGCGGCCTTCGGTGTCGCGCACTTCGCGCTGGTGCTCCCGCACAGTGGCGATGGCTTCAACAATGAAACTCTCCAGGTCTCTCGGGGGGCCCCCCTCAGCCCGGGGCGTGCTGACGGTGGCCGCCTTCACCGGCCAATCTGTCTGCCGCCTGTCGGGGTCCCGGCGTCGCACAACGGAGGGTGTGGAAGCGCCCTGCGCTCGGCGCTCCTCAAAAATCAGGTCGTGCCGCACGTGGCTGAAAGGGCGGCCGATGTCAGTGGCAACCAGATTGAATTGCTTTTCTGCCTGGGCACTAAAGCGGCGGATGGTCAGGTCCCGCCGGAGCAGCACGATCGCCAGGTGGGCCGACGTTTGGATATTGACCAGATCGCTGTTGAGATGGCTGAGTTCGGCATTGCGATAGGCCATCTCCTCGTTGACTGTACTCAATTCTTCGTTGGCCGACTCAAGCTCTTCCTTCGAGGTTTCCAATTCTTCATTAATGCTCTGCAACTCCTCGTTGGCCGATTGGACCTCTTCGTTCGACGCCTGCAGTTCTTCGTTCCCCGCTTCGTGCTGCTCCTGGATGGACTGAAGGTAGTCGCGTGTCTCCCTAAGCTCGAATTCCAACTCAGCCAAACGAAGTGATTCTTGGCTTGCGGCGGAGACGTCTGGCCTTCCCTCGCTAGGAAGCTCAGCCGGTTGGGGAGGCTCGCTGGCTGTAGACCGCTTGACCTTTTCGGCGTCTTCAAACAGGATCAAGAAGCAACGTTCCCTCAAATTCTTCAGCGGAATGACTTCCAGGTTCACCGTCCGGATGCTGCCATTTTGATAGACCCGCAGGTTCTCCTCGCGTGTGGTTGTATTTTCAATCTTCGCCTTGTTGATGGCAGCCCGCAACGGGAGCATCAAACCTTCCCGCGCCATCTTGATCACGTCGAAAGTTGCCTTACCGATCGGCGGTTCAAGATACGCACTGGTTGGCCCCCGGAATTGGAGAATCTGCAATTCTTCATTGATCAACACTCCGGGCGGAGCAAACTGGTTAACAGAGACCCGGTCGGCCTCGCGCTGGGCATTCAGTTCGGTGCGGAAACCATCCTCCTGCTGTCCCTGACCTATCCCCATCGCTACCGCAGTTCCGGCGTTGCGGACCTGTCCGGGCGAGGGCTCTGCGCCGCGAGGCGTCTTAACCGGCAGCTGAAATGTGTGAGTCGGCGCCGCTTTCTTGGAATAAATCTTGTGTTTCTTGTCCGCCGACTCAAACAGGTCGGTGAAGCTGCCAATAGATTCCGAAGCGCCCAGCAGCAAATAGCCTTCCGGTTTGAGGGCGTAGTGAAAAGTGGGCAGGGCCTTCTTCTGCAAACTCGGCTCAAGATAAATCAGCAGATTGCGGCAACTGATCAGGTCCATGCGCGAGAACGGCGGGTCGCTGATGAGATTCTGGCGGGCAAAGACCACCATCTCACGCAGCGGCTTGGTGATCCGGTAGCCGCCTTGCTCTTCTACAAAAAACCGCCGTAACCGTTCCGGCGAGACATCCTGCGCAAGGCTCTTGGCGTAGAGGCCGTGACGGGCCTTCTCCAGCAAGGCGTCGTTGAGGTCGGTGGCGAACACCTGGAGTTTGCGCATGCGAGGAGCTTGGTCGGCAGATTCCATGAAAGCCATGGCAATGGAATATGCCTCCTGGCCCGTGGAACAGCCCAGCACCCAGACGCGAATCGGTTCGTCACCACGCTGTTGCAGGAGTTTGGGGAAAACCTTGCTCTTCAAAACGTCGAAAGCTTCCGGATTGCGGAAAAAACTCGTCACGCTGATCAGTACATCGGAGTAGAGGGCGTCGAGTTCCTTGGCGTTGCCCCGCAGGAACTCGGCGTAGTCCTCCAGCGTGTTTTGCCGATTCAACACCACACGGCGGGTAGCACGCCGCTGGATGGTGGTGGATTTGTACAGCGAGAAATCGACGCCACAATGGTTGCGGAGGAGAAGCAGAATTTTCTTGTAGCTGTTGTCTCCCGCCTGACCACCGGCCGCTTCAGCTTCTGCCCGCGCCTGCCTGGCGCCGGTGCGCGGCGTTCCGTGTCCGCCCGGTGGTAGCGCCGTTGCATCGTCCTCGTGCTCGGTCGCGGCCGCCCGGTCGTCTTCGGCAGCGATCGGCGGTTCGGGTGGTTGCCCGGCAACGTAGGGATGCTTCGCAATCCGGGCGAGTTCCTTCGCAATGTGCTCAGGGGAAAGAACGAAATCCACGCAGCCTGCCGCGACCGCGCTCCGCGGCATAGAGTCGTATCGGGCCGAATCGTCCTGCGCGATCGTAATGCCACCCTCAGCTTTAATGGCCTCCAGACCCAGCGTGCCGTCGGTAGCCGTGCCGGAAAGGATCACGCCGATGGCCCGCTCGCGCTGGTCTTCGGCCAGCGATTCAAAAAAGAAATCGATGGAGCGGTGCGGCGTGCGTGTCTGCGGGCGCGGTTGAAGTTTCAGAACCCTCTGCGTAATGCTCAGATTGGTGTTGGGCGGAATGACATAAACATGATTGACCTCCACTCGCAGATTGTCCGTTACTTCACGCACCGGGAGCGACGTGACACGTGTCAGAATCTGCGTGAGGGCACTCTCATGCTGCGGATCGAGATGCTGCACGAGCACGAACCCCATGCCCGTGTCGAGCGGTAGATGCTTGAGCAGCTCCGTGAATGCTTCCAAACCACCAGCCGAGGCGCCGATACCGACAATCGGACACGCCACGCCCTCAGCAGCCAGTTTGCGTTCTCCGCACGGATCCTCCGGCTGAGGAGACGGCGTAGGTTCGAGTTCAGAGGGATCAGAGGTCATTGCAGCTTTCCTCGAAAGCTTCACAACTTAGAGACAGTTATCGCATATCTCTGAGGGTCAATGCGGTAAAATATCTGTTTGGCATTGACTGGGGGTCAGGATGGGGCCGGCCCCTGAAAGCCTCCTTGCAGCAGCTCCTCGATCGCTTGCCGAAGCAGAAAAGGATCGACTGGCTTGTTCAAGTAGATTTGGGTGCCAGCTTGCATCGCCTGGTAGTAGGCGGTTGGAGAGGCATCGGCGGAGCAAAAAAGGACCGGGGTTTTCGGGTCGAAACGACGGAGCTGTTGACAAAGGGTGATGCCATTGCCGTCCGGCAAGAACATGTCAAGTAAGTACAAATCAAAGCTTTGGTTCTGGGCAAGGTGAAGTCCTTCTGCGAGCGTACCGGCTGTCTCGACTTTGAGATCAGAGAGCAGGACCCTCAGTAAGGCACACGTATCCTCGTGATCTTCGACACAAAGTATCCGCTTCCCACTCAGATCCATTATTAACTCGTTACAAGCTACAAAACTGATCAGAGACCCGCGAGGGCAGTCTCATTGTGAAATTGAAAGACAGAACTGCGTGAGAGACAGACTGCCAACACTTGGGACCTCCACCCGGTAGCGTTCGAGAAGTTCAGGCTCATTCGTAGTTCTTGACTACGCGCTTGGACTCGTTTGTGAGGATGCCGTAACACTCGCATGCAGCCGCGAGGAGAGCTTGGCGAGCCAAAATAGTAATGTGTCCGCGTTTGTATTGAATGAGACCTTCCTTCTGAAGCAAGGCTGCGGCCTCACTGAGACTGCTGCGGTTTACCCCCAGGGCCTCGGAGAGCAACTCGTGGGTGAAGAGTAACCCCTCCATTTCCCTATCACGCTCATCGGCCAATAAGAGCCAGCGGCAAAGCCGTTGGCGCAGCGTATGAAAACGGCTGCAGGCACTTGTTTGAGACAGTTGAACCACCTGCAAATGTACGGACCGAAGTAGGAGTTTGTGAAGCTCTCCACAGCGGTCGAACTCCTCCCGGAGACGCGAGGCCTGAAGGCGACGGGCGCTGCCGGCGATTTGAACGGTAGCTCGGAAGGGCATGGTTCTAGACCCCAAAAAGATGGGGATTCCCAGCACTCCTTCATGACCTAGGAGACCTACTTCTACACTTTCACCGCGCTCGGTGAGCGATCTCAAAGAGAACAAGACCGTATCGGGAAAGTAAGCATGACGCAGCGCTTCCCCCGGTTCACAGAGGACTTCACCGCGCTTGAGGAGGACCGTTTCCAGATCGGGAGCCAGTCGCTGCCGCTCTTTGCCACTAAGAGCTGCCAATATGCGATTCTGCAGGGCAGAGGGTCTGACGGGGCTAGCCATTTATCCACTGTCTTTAGCTGGAAAATCGGGGCGCGCGTCTAGCGAGAGAGGAAAGTACCACAGGAAGATGAGAGTGTCTGTCGGGTGACAGACATTGTGGGAACAAAGGGGGAGAGGAGTCTAAAGCTGCAGCAGACGTTGAGATTCTCGTTTGATGATTTGATGGCACTCGCAGGCGGCTGCCTGCAGACCCTGCTGATCCAGAACAGTGATATGACCTCGGCTGTAGTCGATCAACCCTGCTTCTTTGAGGGCGCCGGCAGCTTCAGTCGCGCTTGTCCGGTTGGTTCCCAATAGTTCGGCTAAGATTTCCTGGGTGAAGTACAGTTCCTTCGACTGGGCCCGCTCTTGGGAGGCCAGCAGCCATCGGCAGAGACGTTGTTGAAGCGTGTGGAACCGATTACAGGCTCCGGCTTGGGCTGTTTGCACTACCAGCAGGTGGACGGAGTGGAGTAACAGGTCGTGGAATGGACCGCATTTGTCAAACTCCTCCTTGAGCAGCGCGGCCTTCATCCGGTGCGCACGGCCAGAGATCCGGACCTTAAGTCGAAACGGAAAGCTCTTTGATCCCAAAAAGATGGGGATCCCAAGTACTCCTTCGTAACCCAAGAGTCCTACTTCTATGCTTTCACCGCTCTCCGCCAGAGACAGTAATGCGAACAGCACCGTGTCCGGGAAATAGCCATGACGCAGCGCCTGCCCAGGCTCACTGAGGACCGCGCCGCGTTCTAAAGAGACAGGTTCCAAGTACGGCAAGAGCCGTTCGCGCTCCCGTCGGGGAAGGGCCGTCAAGATCTGGTTTTGAACGGGTGGGCCTTTTTCGGCTGACATCATAAACCGCTTTCCTCTGACGCGCGATGAAGCAAAAGGCATTAGAGCTCGGCGATCCGAAGCGCCCAAATGTTCTGCGTCCTCACCTTGACAGCAGCGGGGCCGCGAGCCAACGTTATCGAAACCTGGACTCCTGCAGAGCGCGGAGGAGAGGTCTAAATTGATTTCAGTTTGCTCCTCCAGCCCGGGTATAGCCAGTTGCCATGCCTCGGGATCGATGTATTCTCACCATAAGCGTGGAGATGTGGAGATGACGTAAAATGGTATTTTCCAGACATTGGCACTTTCTACCGAGATCACGTCATCCCCCGCTCAAGGATCTGGGCAAATCCATCGATTATCTGCGGAGCTGTCCGGATATCGACCACAACAAGCTCGGATTTTATGGACACGCATGTGTGAATCCACCTATGGTCTTGGCAACGTGGAGAATCCTTCTGCATTTAAGGCTTCACTTTGGCTGTCCTGCCGGCAAGTCTTGCCAACACTGCAACTAACGTAGACGGCTCGAGAGGTTTTGGAATATGCGTTTGATAACCAGATGCAAGAGCTTTTACACGATCCTCTGGCCTTGTAAAAGCTGTGAGTGCCGCGGCGGGCGTATGCCCCCTCGCTCGGCCGGTAGGCTTCTGATGCAGCGCATGAGCTCGTAACCATCTTGTCCAGGCATCCCGATATCAGAAACAATCACATCAGGTTTCCAATGGTCCATCACTTCAAGCGCGCGGTTGGCTGAGTCTACCGCCAACACTTTGGCACCATACTGTTGAAGTACAACAACCAGGAGTTCGCGTGCATCGGGTTCATCATCGACGACTAGGATTCTTAGTCCAGAGAGTTCGTACTCTCTGGAAACCCCAAGATTGCTCATGGCTCACGGACAGTTTCATCATACTAGGAAATTATCATCCCCGCAGGCTACGACAGCCCTCATACAGTGTCGGTATAATTCGGCACACAAAGAGAAACGCTGACTGTGGGACATCGTGAATCCCGGGATCAGCCGAACTGTCAGCGGGAACGCGTGGCTCACTGCTCTGGCGAAGCTACTGGGGTTTGATAAGAGGACCCCGTAGTGTTCAAAATCTATTGATTTACTGTAGGAACGACTTCGCTATTAAGTGACACTCTTCACGGATTCGCTACCTTTGGACCCATTTCAAGTCATGGCGCCTTCCGCCAACGACTGCTGGATCAGAACTTCAGCCTAGCTGGCCGCACTTGATGCCCGCGCCGACATCACAAATTCTGTGAGGATGAGACGGGCGCGGGCATCAAGCGCGGCCAAGTTACCGCCGATCTCAACTCGGCTACGGACGGCTTGCAGAAACCTCCAATCTCCAAAAAGCAGTTCGTCACGTCATGGAATTGCGGGAGCGGCGGGACTTGTCAGAGAGACTCGGCCCAAGCAACGCGGTGTCGTTTGAGTCTCTCAACGTGCAGTTGTTCATCGTAGGCTCGGCCTGTTGCCCACACTGCAAACAGGATCTTGGTCCACTTGTGAGCCAAACACCGAAGAATCGTCTCATGGACGTGGTTCTGGCTGCGACGCCGATAGTAAGCCCAGGCCCATTTGGAGTGGGTCAGGCTGGCGAAACTCCAGTGTCGGAACGTACGCCGGAGTGGCTTGACACAAGCAGTCACATACGAACCGTTCTCCATTTACCGCTAGCTTGGGTAATCGGACTACAGCCCGCCAGATTGGAAAGAGCTCGAGCTGAATCAAAACGCCGATGAGACTGCCGAGGTCCCAGGACGGCGACCAATTCAGGCACTAGACGCCCCCCTAGGCCTGGAAGAGTCCTGATCAGCTTGGACTCTGGTACCTTCCGCAGTACGGCTCGGATTCGTTGTTCGTAGGATTTTTGATGCTGTCGCACCGCCAGAAACTGATCAAGCAAGGCCATAAGACGGATTTTCCCGGTTTGCACAATGACCGGATCCGCTTGAGGTGCAGGAGCATGAATCTTCCCAAACAGCTCCTCGGCTTTCTCGAGATAAGGATAGTTCTGCTCCTTCAAAAAGGCTCGGAAACGACATTTGGTGGTTGCTAGCAAAGTATTCGGATCTGAAAACGTCTGCAGAAAGGCAATGGAAATTGCACAGGCGGGCTTATAGAACAACCCAAGAGCCTGCGGGTAAAACTCCTTCAGGCAGTCGTTGATTTGGTTAACGATTTGCGTACGATCATCGACGAGCTTTCTCAGATCCAAGCAGAATCGATCCAAGAGGCGATAATCTTCCGGCAGCAAGACCAAGGGTTTGAACCGGTGGCGGTCGGTCCGGAGCAGATGTGCCAGGCAGGAAGCATCTAGCGAATCCGTTTTGGCTTTTGACACCACGTAGCGATCTTTGTAGCGGCTGACAGCCTTGGGATTGATGGCATAAACTCGGTAACCCGACCGCAACAAATCATGGACGAGCAGTCCCCGAGTTGTCTCCAATGCAACCAAGACTTCCTGCGGTTCGGGCTGGTGTTCACTAATAACGCAGTGAAGACGTTCAAATCCTTGGCTGCCATGAGCGATCCGGAATGCAGCCAGAGTTTGGGCTGAATCATTGGTGAGGCAAACATCGTGATGGTCACTGGCCCAATCGATTCCGACATTCAACATGTGCGAAGACCTCCTCTTTGAAGGTGTGAGAGTCTTGGAACAACGTTGATGGCCTTATATGGGTTCTTGAAGAACCGCATTCTATCGATCATCCATTGTCCTCAAGATTCATGGAAGAGGAGCAGGTCTCACGCAAGTCATCGAATGACTAGGGGCGGGAGGCTCTCTCTTCCAAGCTCTCGACGTCAATCATACAGAGAGCCTTGCATATAAGGGGCGGGATGGAGGACGGCATCGTAGCATTCCTTGTGGACATCAGACGGAATCGACGAGGCTGGAGAAGGCCGGAAGGACTCGGAATGGTTGACGAACGGATTCGATCGATGCAGCGAGTTGTTGAATGTCAGACCTACAAATGTTTCCAAGGAATCGCCCTGCCTCCCTGAGATGAGGAAGTCGCTCAGGCGACAGCGTCATGACTCGGGATGCCGTTGCATCTGCCGCAACCGGGTCATCGGCCAGGATCAAGGCGCCGAGTTGACGCGATGAGCCATGGAGGGGACCGTTGCCCTCCATCGCAACGATCCCATCGGCGATGACAAAGTCGACGGGCACCGTGGCACAGATATCTAAGATGCTCTCGTTGATGCCGCGCCAATGAAGCAGGTTTTTGGGCCAGCCGTATTTCATCCCCGGAACAATCCCGAACATGTTCTTCAGGCTCAGCGTGACCCCGGCCCAGTGGTGAGTCTTGACCTTCGGCATTGACACGACAAAATCGGAGTCGAAAACAGCGTTGGGAAGCCACAGGTGACCGAGCCCAGTGTAGTTGGATCTCAGTCTGGTCTTCGTCAGGCCGTCTCGATTCAGATCGACAAAGTCAAGGTGCCGCTGTCTGAGCTGTTCCTGCAAACCTGTGTCGGCGAGCAGTTCCTCGGTGTCACGTTGGTGGCCTGATCCATCGGCTACTATCACCCGCTTAGCTCCTAACCGAAGAAAGCATTCCGCAGCCGTTCCCACCAGCGCCGGATGAGTTGTGACCTCTTTGCCTGGCAGAAACTCTACGAGGTTTGGTTTCAAGAGAACCTTCTTCCCCTTGACTTCAAGCTTGAACAA
>Ga0187893_10014063_pt1 | contig 10994 bp, 9 predicted proteins | sample MA1701074metaG_FD_139574 | JGI IMG/M metagenome (GOLD analysis project Ga0187893, IMG submission 139574) | White microbial mat communities from a basaltic lava cave in the Kipuka Kanohina Cave System on the Island of Hawaii, USA - MA170107-4 metaG ...
ATCTCGCGCTCTGGGTCGAGACCCGCTCTAATCCTGGTTAATCGTCGCGGGGCGACGCTCTACCTGACTCTGCGACCACGTCCCTAACGTCTTTAACGCTTCAAGTCATTTCCATTACTGGGAGGTCTCGCGCATGGATGAGATTACTTCTTCAGTGTCTTCGGTCGTTGAGCGGAGACCCTGGGGAAGTTTCACGGTGCTTGACGAAGGCAAAGACTACAAGGTGAAACGGATCGAGGTCTTGCCTGGCAAGAGGTTGAGCTACCAAAGACACTCACAACGGGCTGAACATTGGGTTGTGGTTCAGGGAACGGCAAAAGTAACCCTTGATGGTCGCGAGACCTTGGTCAGGCTCGGTGAGAACATCGACATCGGAATCGGGTCGGCCCACCGTGTGGAGAACCCCGGGGAAGATCCTCTGATCTTCATCGAGGTCCAACGAGGCAATTACCTGGGAGAAGACGACATTGTGCGGCTCGAGGATGATTTTGGTAGGGCCCGCTAAGCCGCACTCCTGGTTGGTCTAGAACCAAGAAAAATTGATCTCTTCATAGTTAATTCTTTCTCAGCTTAGCCGGGTTGGCCTGATACCTCTCGGGGGCCTTTCCCACCAAACTTTCCCTTCGGGTTTTGCGTAGAACGAACCATGTCCGATTCGCCGGAAATTCGGCAGCCCACAGGCCCGACGGGCGATAGTACGCTCACCACTCCTGCTGTGACTGAGAGCCTGTGGGGCTCTGTTCGTGAGTCAATCCGCGGTTCCCATCACGACTACACGCAAGGGTCGATTGGACGCTCGGTCCTCTTGTTGGCCATACCGATGGTGCTCGAGATGCTTATGGAAAGCGTCTTCGCGGTGGTGGATATCTACTGGGTCAGTCATCTGGGCACAGATGCAGCCGCAACCGTGGGCTTAACCGAGTCATTGCTCACCTTAATCTATGCGCTAGCCATCGGACTGAGCATCGGCGTGACGGCCACGATTGCCCGTCGCATTGGGGAGCAAAACCCGGACGGAGCTGCCCGTGCCGCCGTTCAGGCAATTCTTCTGGCATTCATTGTCTCGACCGTGATCGCTGTGGTGGCTACGCCCTTCGCTTCAACCTTACTGGCAATGATGGGTGGATCGCAGTGGGTAGTGGAAAAGGGCTCGAGCTTTACGAGAGTGATGCTGGCGGGAAATGTCACTGTTGTAATGCTCTTCATGGTGAATGCGATCTTTCGTGGGGCCGGCGATGCAGCAATCGCCATGCGTGTGCTGTGGCTGGCCAATTGGATCAACATCCTGCTTGGCCCATGTTTGATTTTCGGCCTGGGCCCGTTCCCGGAACTGGGAATAGTCGGTGCTGCGGTTGCCACGAACATCGGGCGCGGAGCGGGTGCAGCTTTCGCAATCAGCAGATTGGTTCGCTCGGGCGGCCGTTTCAAAATTCGGCGGCACCACCTGCGACTCGAGCCCGCCATAATGCTTCGCCTGATCCGCCTCTCAGCGACCGCAACTTTTCAGGTGTTCATCGGCATGGCCAGTTGGATTGGACTGGTGCGGACCATTTCAACTTTTGGCAGTGATGCGGTAGCGGGCTATACCTTTGGTATTCGAGTGATCCTGTTTGCGCTATTGCCCTCCTGGGGTATGGCCAATGCCGCGGCTACCATGGTCGGCCAGGCGCTGGGCGCCAAGAACCCTCAGCGTGCTGAACGAGCAGTTTGGCAAGCGGGTTTTTACAACATGATCTTTCTCGGTCTTGTGGGTGTTATATTTATCGTTTTTGCACCGCAGATTATTGGTCTGTACACGACCGATCCGAATGTGGCCCGTTACGGGATCGATTGCCTGCGAATAGTTTCTTATGGCTTTCTCTTTTATGCCTATGGCATGGTTTTGGGACAGTCGTTTAACGGCGCTGGCGACACCTGGACTCCGACTATCATCAATCTGTTTGTCTTCTGGCTCTGGGAGTTACCGCTGGCGTACTTACTGGCAATAGTTTTCGGCATTGGCCCCCAGGGTGTATTCATTGCTATTACAATTGCGTTTTCCACGCTAGCTGTTGTCAGCGCACTAATCTTCCGTCGCGGTAAGTGGAAGCATCGAGTAGTTTGAGCTTTATCTAACCTTGTAGCAACCAGATGTTGCCCGTCAGATCGCTGAGCACGAAGATTATCCGATCGGCCGCGACGGAAATTTCCAGCGAACCCAGGTCAACATTCAGCATCGAGAGCCGCGTGTTGTGAAAATGTTTGATCGAATACGGGGAACCTCGGGGCCGTTTGGTGGCCGGATCCAGCCGCTGCGCCCAGAGACAGAAGAAGCCATCCCGATTTGAGGTGAAGTAGAGCAGGTTACTGTCAGGAGAGAAACGCGGCTTATCGTCAGAAAACTCGCCGTCGGTCACAGGCACCCACTCACTATCCTGCGGCGGTATCTCATTCCGGAACGGCACTATGAATAAGCGCCTGCGTTCGGCAGTGAGGTGCGCCAGGAAAGTGATCCAGCGTCCATCCGGTGAAAAATGAGGCTGAAACAAGCTGTACTCAGCGTGGTGAAACAGGTTGGTCCTCTCTCCAGAGGCAACGTTGAGCAGCAGTACGCGCCACGGCGGGCCCAAATGGTACAGCAAATATTTTTGGTCGGGCGACCAGTCGTCGAGTCTCTGGCAGTCATCGCAGACCTTCACTGGCGTCCCGCCTCTGGCAGGGACGGTGTAAACAAGTCTCTGGTCCACTCCCGTGCGATAAGCCACCTGCGAGCCATCGGCGGTTATGACCGGCCAAAGCTCGTTTGCGGGACTGGGCGTCAAGTTGGTCTCCCTGCCGCTTTCCAGGTCTTTTATCCAGATGTCTGCGTTCCCTGATCTGCTTGAGCGAAAGACCAGGCTTTTCCCATTCGCAGAGACATATGGATGAATGTCAGGCGAAGCATCCTGGGTCAGCCGCTGCATCGGACCAGTGACCTTACCTTGATTTGCCTCAATCGGCAGGCTCCAAATGTCGGTGTTCTCAGTCAGTCCGGTAAAGATTATGGAGCCATCCAGTCCAGTATGAGGTTGGCTTTCGAGCCCCGTCCCCGAAGTCAGGCGTTGCGCAGCTGCATTAACCTGCCAGCTGTCGGGCGAAATGGGGACCCGCCATAAATTTACGCTGTCCCCTACCTTCGCAGAAAAGAGAATGTTGTTTTCTCCAGCAACCCAGGCGCTGGGAATCATGTAGGCAGAAAGTCCTTGGCGCCGAAAAGCACTGAAGGCGCCCGTTTTGACGGCCGCCCCTCCCTCCAGGGGTGCTATCCACCAATCCGATCTTTCTCCCACCAGAGCCGAAGATTTTTCTCCCATCAAAGCCGAAGTCATTTGGATTCCCGCGAACAAGATATGTTTTCCGTCGGGGGACCAAACTGGGTACCGGGCCGAGGCAAAATCGCGTTGCAACTGTCGCGGCGGACCACCGGCAGCGGCAACCACGTAGATATTGCCGATTGCTGGTAAGGCTGGCGGCGGAACCTCTCCACTGGTTCCACCCGCCCAATAGGCGATCAGCTCGCCGCTAGGAGAGAATCGCGGACGGCGCCCATGCCTGGCAACCAGCTTCATTTCGCCCCCCAGGGCTGGAATCAAGTAGATGCCCCCGCCATCCCGCTCCGAACGAAAAGCGATCTTACTTCCGTCGGGCGAAAACGACGGCTCGCGATCATCAGCCTCATGCTCGGTCAGACGGGTAGTTTGACCGTTACTCACTTGCATTACCCAAATGTCAAGATCGCCTTTTCCCCCACGATCCGAGGCATAAGCGAGTAATTTCCCGTCGGGTGAAAGAGCTGGATCGGTGGTTAAGCCGGAATCCGACGTCAGCCGGATAAGCTTCCCCACCGCAACCTGGTCACTCGATCCGGAGTTTTTGCGAGCGATAAAATAAAACCCGAAACTGGAGGCAGCAATTACGGTCACCAGCGCGATCAGCGCATAAAACGCAGTCTTGCTCCTGGATTTAGGCCAGCGGTGAAGAACTGCTGTTACCGCGAAAGGCTGCGATGAATTGTTATTTCTCGTGGCTTTCTCTTCCAGCGTCCGCACGGCTGCAACAAAGCGATAGCCGCGCCTTGGCACCGTCTCCACGAATTGCTGCTCATTACTCCCTTCACCCAACGCCTTCCGCAGCAGTGAAATATTGTTTGCCAGATTGACTTCTTCGACGATCGTATTAGGCCAGACAGTCTTCAGTAATTCCTCTTTCTCCAGCAGATGCCCGGGGTTTTGCACCAGGGCCAGCAGTATGTCGAAGGTTTTGGGCTGAAGTGGAATCGGCTGCCCGTGGCGGAGCAGCAGGCGTTCGCCAGCGTCGAGGCGGAAAGCACCGAACTCGTAGATATGGTTTGGTTGGTGGCTCATACCGGACCAACAATGCTCTTCAAAAGCCGCCCCTGAGAATCAACTGAGAATTCCCTGAAGTCTTCAAAAGACTTCACGGAGGCGGCGGGACTATCTTCCGAGCCGAATGAGCCGTGATCTGATGCTGGCTCATTTTAAGGCAGGCGCGCGGCTGAGACAATCCCGTCCGCCGCGCGCTCCTTCCTGATTCTGGTGCTTAAGCATGAAGGAGAAACAGCATGTTCGGCTCAATCTTTCGCGGTTTAGGTTCCCTCTTCTGTTTTGTGTTGATACTGAGTGGTGTCCAGGCACAGCCTCCAGCCCCCGTTTCGGCGTCTGCTTATCTTGATCGCGGTAATGCCTGGTACGACCGGGGTGAACTTGATAAAGCTATTGCCGATTACACCCGAGCCCTTGTCTCCGCGCCCGAGTTGGCCGAGGCCTACATCAATCGGGGTAATGCACGGCAGGATAAAGGTGATCTAGGGGGAGCAATCACGGACTATGATCGAGCGCTTAAACTAAACCCTGTAGATGTTGGTGCTTACACGAATCGTGGCAATGCGCGACGGCTCCAGGGAAACCTGGACGGGGCGCTGGCAGACTACAATCAAGCACTTAAACTCAACCCGGGCGAAGTTAAGGCTCTTTACAATCGGGGCAACCTTTGGTTTGCCCTGACTGAGTTAGATAAAGCTATTGCCGACTTCAACCTGGCAATCGAAGGCAATCCTCGCTACGCAATGGCCTATAACAACCGTGCGGTGGCCCGGCAGGCGCAAGGTGATTTGAGTGGTGCCATCGAGGACTTTGGCCGGGCTATTGAGTTCAATCCAAACCATGCCCGAGCATATGTGAACCGGGGAATGGCTCTGCTGTTGCAAAGCAAAAAGGCCGAGGCGGAGCAGGACTTCGCCCGCGCCGTCAACCTCGATGCCAGCATGAAGCCCTTTATCAAGCGACACCGCCCCGACGCGCCTACTTACAAATAGCTCTCTGGCTGTCAAAGCGAGTCATAGAAACCGACGTTTTACGTTAAACGCATGCAGCTAGTCGTCAGTAGCGTCTTAGAACAGCGCTGTTGGGCATCACTACGCTCAAGCTAAGCCGCAGGATGAATTCCTAGGCTGAGTGGCAACTTTTGGGACGGCACCGCGCTTGCCTAATATTCTGGGTGTAGACGTATTTTTTGGCGTGGATGTGCTTAAACGTAATCTTCAGAGTGGACGTGAGGTGTTGACATGAGTGAGCAGCAGTCGCAAAAAACGTGGAATGAGTCAGATAATCAAAAGCGAGCAATTTCTCACAGGCAATTTCAACCGGTTCCCGCCCGCAATCGTGCTGGCGGCGCTCATGGCGAGCATGCCCCGACAGGAGACTCAGATGTGGACCTTTCGCTGCAACAGAGTACTCGCCGGTCCAGTAAGAGCCAGGAGAAGGAAACATAAGACGGTTAATGGCTCGCAACTGGAGGTACAACTATGGGGAAGTCATTAGATGGAGTCAAGGTAGCAATCCTGGTTGCGGATGGATTTGAACAAGTCGAACTGACCGAGCCGAAAAAGGCTCTGGAGCAGGCTGGAGCGATCGCGACGATCGTCTCGCCGGCGGAAGGCTAGGTTCAGGGTTGGAATCATGATGAGAAGGCGGATCGGTTTACTGTAAACGAGCCGCTGAATCATGCTCGCTCGGATGATTATGATGCGCTGGTTTTGCCGGGAGGGGTAAGGAATCCAGATCAGTTGCGAGTAATAACGAGGGCCATTGAATTTGTTCGTGGCTTCTTCGCTGCCGGAAAACCTGTCGCGGCAATTTGTCATGCGCCCTGGACTCTGATTGAAGCAGAAACGTTGCGAGGGAGAAAAGTTACCTCCTGGCCTTCGTTAAAGACCGATCTCGAGAATGCTGGCGCAGAGTGGGTGGATCGGGAAGTGGTTGTGGACGATGGCTTGGTTACCAGTCGAAAACCGGCAGACCTTGAAGCATTCAATCGGAAGATGATCGAGGAGTTTAGCGCGGGCCGTCATCAGACGCGCTGGGCCGCTTAACGTAGCCGCAGATTACTGAGCCGCAGATTAACGCAGAAAGACGCAGATAAAGAACTGAAGAGAAAAGCACCCGAGCATTGTACGAAACGTTAGTCTACGGTTAGTCGAATCCCTTTTTGTGTTCTTACCCCTTTTGCGTTCTTACCTATTCGTGTTTCTGCGTTAATCTGCGGCCGTATTTCTTTGCCGCTGACTTTGTTCTAAATGAGCCGATCCCCTTCCAGATAGACGGAATCATGCCGGTAGTGACAGCCACGGCTCTGGCGGTTGTGTTGCGCAGCTTGAGCCACTATCAGTGCCACTTCAATTGCATTCCGCAAGCCGATCAGGCCATCCGACAATTTTGTGGTGCGATAAAAGGTCTCAATCTCGTTCCAAAGATGACGTAGCTCTCGAATAGCTCGCGACAGCCGGTCCGCGCTCCGGACCAACCCAACGTAGTGCCACATGATGTTCTGAATCGTCTGCATGTCTCCCTGAATCAGCGCTGGATCTGGATCAGCAGTCAACCCGCTTTCATCCCAGCGGGGCACAACATTCAGGTCCACCACCGGCTCGGGGCCAGAGTTTTCCAGTTGTTGTTCGATATCCTGGGCGCTGCGGCTGCCCCAGACCAACCCTTCCAGTAGTGAAGTTGAGGCCAGCCGGTTAGCGCCGTGAACTCCCGTGCAACTGATCTCACCGACAGCGTACAAATTCTCAATGTTTGAGCGGCCCCACTCATCCACCAGAACTCCACCACAAAAGTAATGGGCTGCCGGGACTACCGGAATTGGCTCGCGCGAAATATCTACACCAACTTTCAGGCACTCGGAATAAATGTAAGGGAAGCGCTTGCGAATGGCAGTGGCCGGCATCCGCGTCGCGATATCCAGCAGCACATACGAGTAACCATGGGCTTCCATTTCATGGTGAATAGCTCGAGCCACAACATCGCGGGGCGCCAGATCCTTCCACTCGGGTGAATAATCAGCCATAAACGGTTGTCCTGGGGGAGTGAGCAAAACTCCTCCTTCACCCCGCACTGCTTCGCTGATAAGCAGCCCTTCGGCGCCGGGGACGGCCAGCGCGGTCGGATGAAACTGAACATATTCGGCGTTGGCGATCCTGGCCCCGGCACGATGGGCCATCGCCAGACCATCTCCACGTGCGCCTGGAGGATTCGTCGTGTTCCGGTAGATCCTTCCCAGCCCACCGGTGGCCAGGATGGTTACGTCGGCCAGGTAGCGATGAACAGTCTTCTCTTGGCGATTAAATACATAGCTGCCATGGCAGCTAATCGATCGATAACTAGCGAGCGGGTCTCGGGAGTGGTGGGGGAAGGTGATTAGGTCAACGGCAGTAGCGTTTGATTCAATTCGAATGTTTGACGTGCGGCGCAGCGCGCTCATCAGACCGCTCATGATTGCCTGGCCGGTCTCGTCGCCGACGTGAAGAATCCGCCGGCGAGAGTGTGCTGCCTCCTGTCCCCATAAACGTTCACCCTGCTGGTCGCGATCGAAAACCACGCCAGCAGAATCTTCAAGGATTTCCCTCAGCAGTTGTGGTCCCTCTTCGGCGAGAATACGCGCGGCTGCCGGTGAACTGGCGCCGGCGCCGGCTCCCAGAATGTCCGCCAGTAACAGTTCGGAACTGTCATCGAGGCTGCGACCTACAATTCCTCCCTGAGCATACTTGGTGTTGGACTCCTCGGGATCGCTCGCGCGGGTGATGATGGTGACCTGGCGTTCCGGGTTGCGTGCCAGGCGGAGGGCTGCGGTCGCGCCGGCGATGCCGCAACCGATGATTAAGACTTGAGTATCGGCCAATTATCTTTATCCGCGTTCCAGAGTATGCGCGAGCTGCTCAGCCTATCGTCAACATCCGCTCAACCGAGCGCAACGCCCGTTTGCGAATCTCTTCATCAATTTCGATCACGTACTGCTCCTTCTCCAACGAAGCTAGAGTGTCTTCAAGTGTGATCTCATTCATGTGCGGGCAGCGGACGCTGCACAAGCGCAGCATCTCTTTTTCGGGATTTGCAGCGGCTACGTTGTCGCCCATCGCGCACTCAGTCAAGAGCAGATAACGCGGAGCTTTTGTTCGCTCCACGTATCTAATCATCGCCGTGGTGCTTCCTGAGAAATCCGCGGCCTCTACTACTTCGGGGCTGCACTCGGGGTGGGCGAGAATCACTACGTCGGGAAACTGCTTTCGCACATTGCTAATATCTTCAACTGTAAACTTCTCATGGACCTCACAGCGACCCGGCCAACCAATCATCTGATAATCGAGTTCAGTATCTTCAATCTTGGTTGGATCGAGGGTGGGAAATATTATGTGTCGCCCTGTCTCGCGCGCGACATTCCGGGCCAGATACTCGTCGGGAATGAAAATCACAGATTCGCTGTCAAGAGACTCAACGACGGCCACGGCGTTGGAAGAGGTACAGCAGATGTCCGACTCGGCCTTAACATCAGCGTAAGTATTAATGTAGGTGACGACTGGAACTCCCGGAAATTTTTGTTTCAACTCGCGCACATCGGCGGCGCTAATGCTGGCAGCCAGCGAGCAGCCGGCCTTTTCTGAAGGCAGCAATACCTTCTTCTGCGGGCTAAGTATCTTGGCTGTCTCGGCCATAAACTTCACACCACAGAAAACAATTATGTCCTTATCCGTTTGCGCGGCTTTGCGGCTCAGCTCAAGCGAGTCGCCGATGTAGTCTGGGATCGAGTGAAAAAGGGCCGGTTCCATATAGTTATGGCCCAGAATCACCGCGTTCTTCTCGCGCTTTAATCGGTTGATCCGGGCCGCCAGATCCGCTTTCAGACGCAGTTCGAAATCGGGCACAACGTTGGCTAAGAGCCCTTTCATCTTCTCGTACATTCGTGATGAGTTGGTTTCTGCTATCAAAGCTAAGTTTCTTAACCCCCAACTATTAGTTGATTCTCGCGGCTCAGAGGTTTTCTGAAGGGCGCCAAATTAAGCTGGCATCGAAGACCGGAGGAGAATGAGTCAGGGCACCGACCGAGATGTAATCGACACCAGACTCAGCAATGCGTCGGACGTTTTCCAGAGAAACATTCCCTGAGGCCTCGAGCTTGGCTCGGCCGGCAGTCAACTCAACTGCTTCTCGAATCGTTTCCAGAGTCATGTTGTCTAACAAGATCCGGTTAATCCCCAGTTCGAGGGCTTTACTGACATCGTCCAACGTTCTGGCCTCAACCTCAATTTCCAGCAGCGTATGCGAAGCACGCACGCGCCTAACTGCTTCGCCGAGGGAGCCCGCAAAATCGATATGGTTGTCCTTGATCAGAATCATGTCGAATAAACCCAGGCGATGATTCTGGCCTCCCCCAAGGCGAACCGCGAGCTTGTCGATGGCCCTCAGCCCGGGAGCCGTTTTTCGTGTGTCCATCACCACCGCTTTTGTACCGGAAACGGCATCCACATATTGGCGGGTCAAAGTTGCAATACCAGACATTCGACCCAGGAAGTTCAAGGCGGTGCGTTCGCCTGTAAGCAAAGCCCGAGCTGAACCCGACAGATTTGCCAGCACTGAGCCACGGCTGACAAATGTTCCTTCATCCGTTATCGGTTCGAACCGAATCCGGTCGTGGAGGATCAGGAATACCTGCCGAGCCACATCCAGTCCGGCTACCACCCCATCCTGCTTGGCAATTATCTGTCCTTTAAGGGTGGCGTCGGCAGCGACGATAACGTTAGTCGTCGCATCGCCAGAACCGATATCCTCATCAAGCGCCCGCTTAAGGCACTCGCGAATTTCACCATCCAAATGGGAAACTCCTCTGCGATCGAGAAATATGCCGATAGTTTATGGCTGAGGCGCTCCAAATCAAAGTAGCTGTGGCCCAACCGGAAAGATGCAGGCCAACGGGCCCAATCCTCAACTCACTTAGCCTTAATCCGTAAGTACCTGCAAGATTTGAGGCTAGTCCGCTTTTTCGACACTATTTCGGATAAACTGAATAAATAACGCCCGCCCGATCGTCGGTCAAAAGAAAAGTGTCAGGGGCGATCCTGAGGATGTCCACAGGCCGCCCGTGTACTTTCCCTTCATCGAGAAAGCCCATCATAAAGTCCTCGCCAGCGGCCGACTTCGCGTTGCGAGGAATTCGCACTACGCGATAACCTCGTTTTAGGCTTCGCTTGGTTGAACCATGTAGTGCCACAAGAAAGTGTCCCCCCAACGAGTTATTCTGAGAGGAATCGAAATACTCCAATCCCAAAGGTGAACTATGTGCCGCAAAGGCCGCGTTGGCCAAGGGTACTGAGCGGCAGTTCATTTTCTGACCTCGGGAATTGAACCCCATGTCGCGAAAAACTTTGGCACCGCTTTGATAGCAATAAGGCCAGCCGTAGTTGGCCCCTTCAATGATTCGATACATAGTGTCCGCAGGTCTTGCATCGCCCAGGTGATCGGCTCCCATATTAGTTGCGTACAGTCGATCCTCAACCCAGCGCAATCCCACCGCGTTTCGCAGGCCACGAGCAAAATGTCTCTGGTTCCGGCCATCCAGATCCATCTCGATAATAGTGGCCCGGACCTCCTCCTTCTCTTCACAGGCGTTACAACTACTACCCA
>Ga0187893_10014064_pt1 | contig 10994 bp, 11 predicted proteins | sample MA1701074metaG_FD_139574 | JGI IMG/M metagenome (GOLD analysis project Ga0187893, IMG submission 139574) | White microbial mat communities from a basaltic lava cave in the Kipuka Kanohina Cave System on the Island of Hawaii, USA - MA170107-4 metaG ...
CCATCCGGACCTGGCGATCGCGTACCAGGCGCGGGCGGTCGTTCACGCGGCGCGCGGCGACGGCGAGAGGGCGGTGGCGGACCTGACGACGGCGATCCGCCTGGATCCGGCGGATCCGGACGGGTACCGGCTGCGCGGCGCGGTGCGGATGGACGCGCGAGACTTCAAGGGCGCGGCGGACGACTTCGAAGCGGCGCTGGGGCGGATATCGGCGGATTCAGCGCAGCGCGGGGAGCTCGAGGAGCTCCTGCGCACGGCCAGGGCGGGCCGCGACTAGGCAAGCACTCTTCCTCCCTTTCTCACCGGGGCCGGCGCATGCCGGCCCCGGGTTTTCTGCCGCGGGCGGGCAGCGAACGAGGAACGCGGTTTGCCTCAAACCGTTCCGGCCGCCGCCGGATTCGTTCCCCAAGCAAAGGAGGAACGAGATGGTGAGCGAGCGTTTCCGCTGCCCGCACTGCGGGGTCAGCCTGACGAAGAGCCCGATGGCGCACATCCTCGGACAGGCGCACTCGTACGTGGTATTCAGCAGCAGGCGCACGGTCACGTGCCCGGGGTGCGGGGGCGCGATCGACGCGAAGAGGATGATCGACGGCGAGTACGACGAGAAGGAACCGGTATCGTCGGGGTGCGGGATCCTGGTGGCGATCGCCGTGATCGTCGCGATCCTGGCGTGGATCTTCGGATAGCCATGGTATTCTCACGCTTCGTGCGCCAGGACAGCTTCCTCCACGGGTTTCCGAGCCCGCCCGCGGGCAAGATGTGGCCGTCGTCCGACTGGGCGCTGCTGGAGCGGGCCGGCCGCGGCGAGCGCGAGGCGGTGAAGGAGATCGTGACGCACTACTTCAAGCCGGTGCACCGCTTCTTCGACCGCGTGCTGCGCGTCCCGAAGCAGGACACGCGCGACATCACGCAGGAGTTTTTCGCGGAGTTCGTGCGGCGCGAGGTGCCGACGAAGCTCACGCACCGGAAGAGCTTCACGAGCTTCATGAAGGTGGCGTGCCGCCGGTTCTACATCAACTGGCTCGACAAGCAGCGCGCGCGCCAGCCCGAGGACGCCGTCGTGCACGGGACGACGGACCGCGACGGAGAGGCGATCGACATCGCGGTGCCGGAGAAGGACTTCGCGGAGGAGTTCGTCGCTGAGCAGCGCGCGGAAGTCGTCCGCGCGGCGCATCGCGCGACGCAGGAGACGCTCGGCAAGGCGGACCAGGTGGAGGTGTTCCGGGGCCGCTACCGGCTCGACGGGAGCGAGCCGGAGTCGTACGCGAGTCTCGCGCAGCGGCTCGGCACGCCGGAGACGCGCGTCCGCAATCTCTGCACCGCCGTGCGGAAGGTGTTCCGTCGGGCGCTGTGGGACATCGCCGCGGCTCGGAGCGCCGACGCGGCCGCGGAGCTGAAGGTCCTCGGTCTCATCAAGTTCGTGGCCAGCGAGAGCGACCGCGTGAAGCTGCCGCCGATGCCGGAGGACCGCGGGGCGGGTTAGCGGACCGCCCGGTCCAGGGCTGCGCGGAACTCGCCCGCGTCGGCGAACCGGTCGGCCGCCTCGAACGCGAGCGCGCGGTCGATCACGGCGGCGAGCGCGGGAGGCAGGTCGGGCTTGTGGCGCGCGATCGGCGTCGCGCGCGTCTCGAGGATGGTCTGCAGAGGATCGCCGTCGCGGGGCATCTCGCGCGGCAGGTGCCCGGTGAGCATCCAGTAGAACGTGGCGCCGGTCGACCACACGTCGGCGCTGGGCTTCACGAACTTGTAGTTCGTCACCTGCTCGCGCGCGATGAACGCGGTTGTGCCGCCGTGGCCGTCGGAGGTCGAGGTCATGCCGGAGAAGCCGGCCTGCTCGAAGCTCTTGGCGAAGCCGAAGTCGGAGACCTTCGCCACGCCGCCGGTCAGCAGCACGTTGTCCGGCTTCATGTCGCGGTGCACGAATCCCTGGCGGTGCGCGCCGTCGAGTCCGTCGAGCGTGCCGCGCATGACGGGGAGCGCGACGTCCATCGGCACGCCGTGGGGATGCGGGCGCGCCAGCGCGAGCAGGCTGCCGCCTTCGCAGAATTCCATGACGAAGTAGAAGGCCGCGCCGGCGGAGCCGTGCTCGATCAGCTCGACGATGTTCGCGTGTCGCAGGCCGAGGAGCACGTCGATCTCGCGGTCGAACAGCTTCCGCGCCTTGGGGATGACCGCGATGTGGGAGAGCATGACCTTGACGGCGACGGTGCGGCCGTCTTTTTCGCGGCGCGCGCGGTAGACGCTCCCCATGCCGCCGCGGCCGACGAGTCCCTCGACGGCGTACCCGCGGATGCCCTTCGGGACGTCGCCGTCCCTGGCGTGCGCGCGACGGAGGATCTCGTCGACGATGACGTCGAGCGGGTCGAAGCCGGAGGACGTGCGGCACCTGGCGCAAAGCCCGCCCGGGCGCGGCTCGGGGGATCCGCACCGGGAGCAGCGCGCGGGGGCGGCGCCGGCGATCTCGACGCGCACGACCGTGCGGCCGACCTGGACCCGGTCGCCGTCCTGGAGGTCGACGCCCGTGTGCGGCTGCGCGCGCCCTCCGTGGCGCACGCCGTTGACGCGCGTGCCGTTGCGGCTGCCGACGTCGCGCACGCGCACGGCGGGCGGGTTGACTTCGATGATGCAGTGACGATCGGAGGCGGTCTTGTCGGAGTCGGGCAGGCGCAGCGCGCAGTCGGGGGCGCGGCCGACGAGGATGGCGTCGTGGGCGTCGAAGTCGAGCGCGCGGCCCTTGAGCGGTCCGTCGACGACGGACAGGCGGACGCGGGCGGTCACGAGCCTTAGCATAGCCGGGGGCCGCGTGATAGAGTTCGGACAAATCCCGGCCGCGTGCGGCGGATCCGTCGACCATGCTCTGGTGGGACAAGCGAAAACTGCGATCGGATGCGGCGGCGACCCGGCGCGAAGCGGCCGCGAAACTCGCGGCGTACGGGCCGGCCGCCGTCGATGCGCTTCTCGAGGCGACGCGCGACTCCGACGCGGACGTGGGCCGCGCGGCCATCGGAAGCCTGGGCGCCATCGGCGACCGGCGCGCGGTGCCGCGATTGATCGAAGCGCTGGCCGACCTGCGATTGGAATCCGCGGCGGCCGTCGCGCTGGGGCGGATCGGCGACCGCGCCGCGATCGCGCCGCTCGTGGCGGCGGCGACGAGGCGGTCCGCTCGAGAGGTCCTTGACGCGCTCGACCGCATCGACGGTGCGTGGCGCGCGGGTCCGGAGGCGCGCGCCGCGGTTGCGCGGCTCGTCGAGGAGCGGCCGCTGTCGCTCGACGCGCTCGATCGCATCGCGCCCGGCTGGCAGAAGGCCGGGCTGGCCCGGCCCGCGGTGCCGGCGCTGCTCGAACGCGCCCGGCAATGCGATCCCGATGCGCTCGAGGCGCTCGACCGGATCGATCCCGCGTGGCGGAGCGGTCCCGTGCGAGCGGAAGTCATTGAGACGTCCCTCGCGCGTCTGGCGAACGTGAATTCGGACGACGATCCGATCGGCCGGGAGCGCGCGGCGGTGTGCATGGGAGTCCTGCGCGAGCCACGGGCGGTCAGCCCGCTCATCGCGTGCCTCAAGGACGGTTACGTCAGCGTGAAGAGGGAGGCCGGGCGCGCGCTCGATCGCATCGACCGCGACTGGCGGTCCTCGGAGGCCGCGCGGCCGGCGATGGCGAAGCCGCCGCCCAGGCCCGAGCCGCCTCCTCCGTCGCCGGCGTCGGTTGCGTGCTCGGGGTGCGGCCGCGCGCTCGACCCGTCGCGCGTGGAGGGCGGCGACCGCCCGAACGTCGCGCTTGTCGTCGCCGGCCAGCTGCTGCCGCTGCGCTGCGCGTCCTGCGGTCGCGTCGTGTGCCACGAGTGCCAGCCGGGCGACGGACAGGGGGTGTCGCTGACCTGCGCGGCCTGCGGAGGGCGCCTGGAGGTCATGACGCGGCCGGGCGGCACCGTCGATCCCTCGGCGTGTCTCGCCTCCTCGATCCGTCTCGCGCAGGACGGCGACCTCCGCGGCGCGATCCAGGCGGCGACGCGCGCCATCCAGGCGGACGCGAGCTCCTGCGACGCGTACTACGTGCGAGGAAAACTCCGCGTCGCGCTCGGCGACCGGCACGGCATGGTGGACGACTTCCGGAAGGCGCTCCAGCACGCGCCCGACGGCTGGGAGCATCGCGACGAGGCGGAGCTCTACGTGAATCCGCGCCGGCGCTGATCACCCGTCCATCGGGATCGTTCCGCCGCCGAGCTGCAATCCCGCGTCGGCCGGCTGCAGCTCCAGCGTGAACGGGCCCATCCGCACCTTCTGCCCGATCAGGAGCATGTGCTCGCGGATCTTCGCGCCGCCGACGAACGTCCCGTTGCGGCTGTTGCGGTCCTTGAGCACGAACACGGTCCCGTCCATCCGCAGCTCGGCGTGGACTCCCGAGACCTGCGCGTGCGACAGCTGCACCGTGTTCCCGGCGTCCCGGCCGAACGTCGCCGTGTCGCCGCGCAGCGCCTGCCGGCCGACCTGGTTCCCGTCCTTGTCGGCGACGACGACCCACGCGCGCAGCGGCGCCTCCCGGGTCATCGCGGCGGCGATCGCGTCCACCTTCTGCGACACGTGGTCGACCTTCTCCGCGACCAGCCCCAGCCCCTCGCGCAGGGTCGTCGCGAACCGCTCCTGGAAGCGGCGCATCTCGTCCTGCTGGTCCAGCAGCGTGTCGAGTCTCCCCAGCGAGCGCTCGACGTCCGCGAGCTTCTCGGCGCTGACGCCCGCCGACTGCCGGAGGTCCGCGAGCAGCTCGTGCGTGATGACGGCGCGCACCTTCTCGTTTCCCTTGAGGCCGAGCTCGCGGAACGTGAAGGCGAACGTGGGGGCGAACGAGCCCTCGAGCACGGGGCGCAGGGCGGCCGGCGCGGGCTCCGCGATCCGCAGCAGCTCCGGCACGAGTCCCCCGACGATCGACGCGTCCTTCAGCATCTCCGCCGCCTGAAGCTCGGTGAAGGCGGCCGAACCCTTCTCGACGGGGAAGAACTCCGCCGCCTTCGCGCGCAGCCGTGCGAACGAGTCGGCGGCTGTCGCGTGGTCGGCCGCGGCGGCGCGCGTCTTGAACTCGCGTTCGAGCATCTCGAGCGCGGCGATGTAGGACTCGTTCAGGATGCGGGAGACGTCGTGATTGCGGAGCCACCGCTCCGTGAACTTGTGCTTGATGTGGTGGTAGGTTTCGTGGCCCGCGACGTGGACCGCCGCGTGGAAGATGGCTTCGCCGAGGTGCTTCGCGAGGTGCATGCCGATGCTCATGGTCTGAGTCTACTCCGGGACTCTCAAACCCGCCACCGCCCCGGCTGTTCCGTCCGGAAACGAAAGGATGTGGACATGGTGAAGCTCCTGATTGTGCTCCTGGTCGCGAGTCCGGCGGTCCTCGCCGCGTGCCAGGACGAGACGGTCGTCGTGACGGGCGTGCTGCGTCAGGTCGGCGTCGAGGGCGGCGCGTGGGCGCTGGACGTCGAAGGCTGCACGTACGATCTGCACGGCGACGTGACCGGCTTCAAGGCGGGCGACCGCGTGAAGGTGACCGGTGTCGCGCGTCCGGACAAGGCGTGCATCCACATGATCGGCGTGGTGCTCGAGGTCCGGAAGATCGGGAAGGGATAGCGCATGCACCTTCCCATGACGGTGAACTTCCCGCGCCTCGTGAAGCTCCTCGCCGAGCACCTCTACCCCGAGCGCGGCGTCTTCGTGCGCGAGATGATCCAGAACGCGCACGACTCGCTCTGCCGGCGTCGCGCCGTCGAGCCCGGGCATCGCGCGAGGATCGACGTCCTCACGGGCGCGCGGACGCTCACGTTCGCCGACAACGGCACGGGCCTGACGCCCGACGAGGTGCGGCGCTACCTCACGGTGTTCGGGCAGAGCGGGACGGACGAGGTACGCCAGGCGATGGCGCGCGACGGCCGTCGCGGTCTCGAGGAGATGATCGGCCAGTTCGGCATCGGGCTGCTCTCCGGGTTCCTCGTCGCCGACCGCATCGTCGTCGAAACGCGGAGCGTCAAGGGGACGTCCGCCTGCCGCTGGACGTACGACGGCGGGAGCGTGTCGACGCTCGAAGAACCGATCGCGTGGGAGGGCGGCGCGGGCACGCGCGTGATCCTGATGATGTCGCGTGCCGCCGACGCGGCGCTCCCGGTGCGGGACCTCGTGGTGCGCTACGCCGACTTCCTTCCGGTCGCGATCCACGTGGACGGCTCGCCGGAGCCGGTGAACGCGATCGACGCGCCGTGGCACCGGGCGCATTCCGTCGAGGAGGCGCGGATGCGCGACTACGGACGCTTCCTGGGCCGGAGATTCTCCGACGTTCCGCTCGAGCTCGTGCCGGTCGATGTCGCCTCGCCGTATCGCGTGCAGGGCGTGCTGTACATCTCCGACCGGCGCATCCCGGACGCCGCGAGCGGCGGCGCCGTGGACGTCTACTGCAAGCGCATGCTCGTCGCCGCGGGCGACACGGGCGTGCTTCCGCCGTGGGCGAGCTTCGTGCGGGGCGTGATCGACAGCCCCGACATCACGATCACGGCGTCGCGCTGCGCCGTGCAGCGCGGCACGCGGGAGACGGAGGGGATCCGCGCGATCCTCTCGCGCGCGCTGCTGGAGCACCTGGAGGCGCTCGCGGGGCGCGACCCGGCGCTCTTCGGACGCATCCTGCGCTGGCATCACTACCACGTGCGCCGCATGGCCCTGGAGCACGACGAGTTCTTCGACGCGATCGCGCACCTCGTCCCGTTCGAGTGCAACCGCGGCGCGGACGGGCTCATGAATCTCGAGACGTACCTCGCGGACGGGCGCGCGACGGTCCACTACTTCACGGAGTTCGGCGCGGCGGCGCAGTACAACGAGCTGTGCGGCGCGCGCGACCTCGTCGTGCTCAACGCGAGTTACGCGCACGACGAGGCGTTCCTGAAGAAGTTCGCGGCGCGCCGCCCCGGCGTCGCCCTGCGCAGGCTGTCCGATCCGCTTCTCTTCGAACCCGTCGCCGACGCGTCGAAGTACGGTGCGCTGTGCCGCGAACTCGCGGCCGCGGTCGAGAGCCTCGCGGGTCTCAACGCGGGCAATCCGCTCATCGAGCGGCTTGCGGCCGCGGTCCCGGCGGACGACCTCGCGGGCGTGCTCGTCGCGGTCTTCAGCAACGCGACGCTGCTGTCGAGCCAGCTCCACGGCGAGCGGACGCTGCGCACGATGCATCGACTGACGAACCGGCTCATCGAGCAGGTGCTGTCGCAGCGGGAGGCGCTCCGGTCGCGGGGTGACGCCGCATGAGTACCGCGACGCTCGCGCGGGAGGCCGACGCGGCGTACGCGCGCGGCGCGATGGAGCTGTCGCTGGACCTCTATCGCCGCCTCGGGGCGGCCGCGGCGGAGGCCGGGGACGCCGGGGGCGTCGATTTCTCGCGCGTCCACGCGGGAATCTGCCTCTGGCACCTGGGTCGCGTGGAGGAGGCGCTCGGGGAGACGGCCGCGGCACTCCGCTCGCTCGAGGATACGGCCGACGGCCGGTTCGCGACGGGATATCACGCGCTGTTGCGCTGGCTGTGGATCGCGCTGCATCACGGCGGCCGGCTGGAGGCCCTGCGGGAGCTGATCCGGATCGGGCACCGCGCGCTCGACGATCGCGGCCGGGCGGACTGGGGCGCGCCGCTCTGCTACACGGAGGCTGTCCTGGAGCGCTGGCGCGGCCGGTCGGGAGAGGCGATCGCGCTGGCCGACCGCGCCGTCTTTCTCGCGCGGCGGAAGCCCGATGGGCCGGGGTACGTGCTGAGCGAGTACCTGCGCGCGGCCGCGCGGTTCCGGCTGGACTCGGGTGTCAACGACTCCGTCGTGCGCGATTACGGGCGCGAGATGGCGTCGACCAACGCGGGCATCTTCGTCTGCACGGCGCGCGGGCACGAGATCCTCGCGCGCAGCGCGGCCGCGGACGGCGACCTCGACGCGGCGCTGGCGCACGCCCGGTGCGTGGAGGATCTTTATCGCGGCACTGCGTATCCGGCGGGTCGCATCGAGGCTCACGTGTGCCTGTCCGGGGCGCATCGCGTGCGCGGGGAGGGCGTGCAGGCGATCGCGGCGGCCGGCGAGGCTGTGCGCGAGGCGGCCGGTTACGCGTCGGACCTCTGGCGCTTCGACGCGGCGCGCGCGGCGCTCGACGCGGGGATGCCGGGGGCCGTGGAGCTCGCGCGGGCGGCCGCGGCGCGGATCGAGGGCCGGCTCGGGAACCCGCGGATCGCGGGGTGATTACCCGGAGAGCGCGATCCACGCGCCGAGCGCCACGAGCAGGACGCCCATCGCCTTGACCACGACGTGCTGCGCTCGCGCGATGCGTCGCTTCACGCCGGCGTGGGAGAAGGTGAGGGCGACGATGGCGAACCACGCGAACGTGAGTCCCGCCATCATGACGCCGTAGAGCGCCTGGACGGCCGGCGGGGTGGTCGGACGGATGACCTGCGTGAAGAGGCTGAGGAAGAAGAGCGTCGCCTTCGGGTTGAGGACGTTCGTCAGGAAGCCCTGGCGGAGGGCCGTGAGGCGGCCCAGGTCGGCGCCGCGCACGGACGCGGCCTCGGCGGCCGGTTTCAGGCGCGCGCGCAGGGACTGGATCCCGACCCAGACGAGGTAGCCGGCGCCGAGATAGCGCAGCGCCACGAACAGCAGCGGGGAGCCCGCGACGAGCAGGCCGATCCCCGCGAGACAGTACGCGACGTGGACCAGGATGCCGAGCGCCACGCCGGACGCGGACCATACGCCCGCGCGACGCGAGCACGCCAGGCTGTTGCGCGTCACGACGGCGAAGTCGGGGCCCGGGCTGATCACAGCCAGCAGCGTCACGGCGGCGACCGTCAGCAGTTCCGTCATGGCTAGCTCCACGTGACGAGCCTGCGCCCGTCCTTCTCGAGGCCGATGAAGCAGGACATCGTGACGCGCGCGCCGGCGCGGGTAGCGCGGACGGCGTGGACCCTCATCGAATTGAAGAGGATCAGCTCGCCCTTGCGGGGCGCGAGCCGCGCGGCGCCGGGCGGGATGAGGGTGCGGTCGAGGCCGTAGGTGTCGCCGAGGCGGCGCGCGTCGAACTCGACCTCGTCGTAGCGCTCGTCCCAGAGCTCCAGCTCGCCGCCCTCCTGCGCCGGGCGCAGGTACACGTTGCACGCGAGTTGGCCGACGATCGTCGGCGCGGACGGGCAGTCCTGCGCGTCGAGCTCGAAGTCGTCCTGGTGCGGGAGCGCCTCGGCGCGGTCGCGGAAGACGCGGGCCAGTCCGACGAACATCGGGCGGCCGTCGATGTGCCCGAGGTCGGCGCCGTGCGGCCACGCCTCCTGCAACTCCGCCCGCAGGCGGTCGATGGGCGAGCCGTGCGCGCCGCAGAGGCGGCGCAGCTCGTCGATGGTCGGCCGGGCCTCGCGGAAGTAGGTCTCGCGGAGCTCGGGATTTCCGGCGGTGTCGAAGAACGAAATCCCCAGGCGGCCGATCGTCGGGGCCACCGCGTAGGCGCCCATGCGCTCGGAGCCGAGCAGCCGCCCGGCCACCTCGTCCGAGGCCGCGGCGGGGTAGTAGCCCGGAACGCGGATGGCCAGGATGCGGCCGTCGTAGAGACTGCGGATGTCTTCCGCGCGAAGGTGCGTCGTCTCCACGACGCGGCCCGCGCGGCGGGTGCTGGTCTCGCTCTGCGTCATTCTCTTCTTCCTCCTGGCGGCCCGATCCGCCCGCGGAGGAATGCGTTTGAGCGATATACTCGTCGCGATTGGCGCAACCCGGCGTCTCTCCGGCCTGATGAGTGGAGCGATGGGCTCGTTCTGGCGCTGTCCGTCGTGTCGTCGCGAGCAGCGGAAGTCTCCGCAACTCGAGATGATGAGCGGCTTCGCCGTCGTGGGGGCGGCCGAGCGCAAGCGTCTGTCGTGCCCGAAGTGCGGCGCGGACGTCGACCTCCAGGCGCTGTGCGACGGCCGCTACGACACGACGCGACTGACGGACGAGGAGCGGCGGAACGTCGAGGACTCGGCGCAGGGATGCGCCGGCTTGATCGCCGGCGTCGCGGCGATCGCGACGTGGATCGTCCTTTATCAGCTCATCAGCGGCGCGTGGATCTTCTGGGGCGGCGCGATCGTGGCCGTCGTCGCGTACAACATCGCCGCCCCGTTCATGCGGCCGAAGTCGGAGGCGTCCGTCGAGCCGGAGCCCGCCGTGGCCATGGCGCCGCCGCCGCCCGACCCCGCGCCCGCGCACGACCTGCGGGTGGTCTTAGACTCCGTCGAATCGGTGATGCAGCAGTGGTCGAAGCTGGGTGACGAGCGCGGTCGGGCGATGATCGTCGTCTCCACCGATGACGCGCGCCTGGCGGCCGTGAAGCGCCGCCTCCTCGACGCGGGCGTGGTGAGTGCGGCGATCGCCGCGGCGACGGCGGACGGCGCCGACCGGCTCGACGCGATCCGCGCCGGCGACGTGCGGTGCATCCTGCTCAACCCCGGGCCGGGCGGTCCGACGTTCACGCTGCCGCTCGAGGCGTACCGGAAGTGCGACGTGATGGTGCTCAATCCGCAGGAGATCGGCGCGCGCGCGATGGCGCGCATCCATGCGTGCATCGACGGCGACGCGGCGGCGGCCCCGGCGGCGGAGTCGGACGAGTCCTCGATGCTGGCGCGCGAGCTCGTCGAGATCGGCCGCAAGGTGCCTCAGGATCGCTACTCGGCGAGCTGGTTTCTCAGCAGCGCGCGGGGGCGCGCTCGGGAGATCGGGGCCCGCCTCAACGAGCTGGGCGGGATCGACCGCATGCTTGCGGCGCACGAAAGCGTGCGGCAGGCGCTGGGCGGCGTCGCGGCGCGCGAGCTCGAGGCGGCGTGGGGCGGCATCGGCGAGTGGATGAGCTGATCAGCGGCCGGACGCGATCGCGTATCCGGCGGCGGCTCCAACGATCAACCCGCCGACGATCCCGAATCCGACGGGCACATCGAACGCCGAGGCCGCGAATCCTCCGATCACGGCGCCGAGGATCGCCGCGGCG
>Ga0187893_10014065_pt1 | contig 10994 bp, 7 predicted proteins | sample MA1701074metaG_FD_139574 | JGI IMG/M metagenome (GOLD analysis project Ga0187893, IMG submission 139574) | White microbial mat communities from a basaltic lava cave in the Kipuka Kanohina Cave System on the Island of Hawaii, USA - MA170107-4 metaG ...
GCCCGCATGATCGAAGAATCTTTTCCGGTGCCGATCAAATATCTGTACATGGGCGTCAGCGTCGAATCGAGCAACATCGCGTTGCCGACGACGCGCGTCGTGGAATATATCAAGCGCCTGCGCCGCAAAAAGAAAGGCGTGGCCGTGGCGAAAAATGTCGTGCCGCCGAATCGGCGCAATGGCAAGCACAAAAAATCCGGACTGCGGGCGCTGCTCAGACTCGCGAATCGTTTTGCCGAAGAATGGTACCGCCAGTATCTGTCGTGGAACTATCGTCGCAAAGGTCACATCGTCGTTTACGACCGGCACTATAAATTCGACTTTGAATTGGATAAAGTCAGGTTGCCCGATGAAAAAAAATCCTTTACCGACTGGTTGCATCGCTGGTTTCTCGCCAGGGTTTATCCTGCGCCCGACATGGTGATTTATCTCGATGCGCCGGCGGAAGTGCTGTTTGCGCGCAAAGGCGAATTTACGTTGGAATGGCTCGACTCGCGCCGGCAGGCGTTCATCAAGCAAGGCAAAAAAACGCCGAACTTTTTTCAAATCGATGCCACCCAGCCGCTGGAAAAAGTTTTCGCCAGCGTCACCGAGCGCATCATGCAGCATTATCAAAAGAAACGCGCGCCGCAACAAAGCATTGATAAAAGTGCAAATGGCAAAATGATAGCCGGCAAAACAGTGCAAAAAGCAATTCACACGGATTAAAGAACCACGCTGATAAATCCGTGTGGTTTTTTAATCCGTGTAGAAACTCGTTAGCTTCACGTTTTACAAACCTTGTCGTCACTTCGTCAGGGACAAAAATTTTCACTTGGCTGGATGCCGATTCGCTCTGCTTTTACGTTTCACAAAAACAGGACAGCGAAGGTGGGACGACGCTATCTCTTTCATTTTATTTTTACGAGGCCAGGGTCATGAAACAGGCATCCATGTCAAGCGCCGGCCGGCGTCACGCTGGCGACGCGGAAAGCAGCGATCTGTCGCTAAAAAATCTTTTGGCGCGCGGCGCTCGCGCCTGGAAATTATCAACCGGCGCGATGCTCTTCATCAGTTTGATTCTTCCGGCCATTGCCATGCTCGCGGGCGCGGCAACGGCTTTACTGGGCAAGGAAACTTTTAAATGGTTCACCGGCGAAGACGGCGTTGCGGAAAATTTCCAAGTGCTTTTTTTTGTTCTGGCCTGGGTTTTAACTTTCCCGGTGATCGGCCGCCTGTGGAAAGCCGGCGTGAAGCTTTTTGCTGCAATGTACATGGTATTGTGCCTCGGCCTCTTCTTCATCATCGGCGAAGAAGTAAGCTGGGGCCAGCGCCTCTTCGGCTGGGAAACCTCCGCAGAGATGAAGGCCATCAACAAACAGGAAGAAACCAATATTCATAACATCGAAGGCATCGGCGATAAAATCAAATGGATTCACGTCATCATCGGCGCCTACGGCACCATTCTGCCGCTGGTTTTTCTGCGCGCGCAAATGACCGCCCGACCTGCCGACGCTGTGATGTTGCTCGTGCCGCATTTCACGTTGCTGCCGTATTTCTTCACCACGCTCGTTTGGCGGCTGCAGGCCAATTTATGGAAACCGCCGAAAAGCCTTTATTTCGTTATCACCGAATACTCCGAGGTAATGGAACTGGTTCTGGCGATGGCGTTTTTCGCCGTTCTGTTCTTTCAGTTCCGCAACCTCAAGCGCGCTGAGACACCCGCGCGAGTGGTTGAAGAGCCTGTGCTCAATATCAGAGCAAGGCTCAATCACGCGCAATAACTTTGTAGGACAGCCAGCCGTGGCTGTCTCGCTGTGGCTCGACAGGCTGGCAGCCTGTTCTACGAGTCGTCGCGCATTTTCACGAGATAAAAACATGACCACAAAAAACAACCTCGCCCTGCAAATCGTTGTCGCGCTCGAAGAGAGCATCGAAACCAAACGGCGCGTCATCGAGAAAAGCGTGCCGGTTCTGGAAAACATCGCCGAAATTCTCATTAAGGCGCTGAAGATGGGAAACAAAGTTTTATTGTTCGGCAACGGCGGCAGCGCCGCGGATTCACAGCACATTGCCGCCGAGCTGGTCGGCCGCTTTCTGCGTGAGCGCAAAGCGTTGCCCGCCATTGCGTTGACCACCGACACCTCGATTCTCACCGCCATCGGCAACGATTATAGTTTTGACAACGTGTTCGCCCGGCAAATCGAAGCGCTCGGCTTGCCCGGCGACGTCGCCTTCGGCATCAGCACCAGCGGCAATTCGAGGAACGTGATCAAAGCCATGCAGGCCGCCAAGAAACTGGAGATGATCACCATCGGCTTCACCGGTGAAAACGGCGGCGAGCTGAAAAACTGCGTCGACTTTTGCTTTCACGCGCCGTCGGCGAGCACGCCGCATATTCAAGAGGCTCATCTCACCGTCGCGCACGCGCTTTGCGATGTCGTCGAGTATGAATTTTCCACGCAAGCGGATTAGCGTATTTGGGGGGAAGCCCGGCTCGGGTAATGGCATGGCGTTTCTGTATTTTTGCCCAGATGCCGGTATTTTTTTTATCATTGGCGAGGAAATGAGTCGGGAACGAAGGCTTTGCGGCTGGGAAACGCCGGAACCTTTAAAAGTTGGCAATGGGATTTTTTCTGTTCATGAGTTTCAGTTTAGGAAAAGCGGATCGAATGGATAGTTTTCTGCGCCAGATTTTTGCGGCGCTCGATGGAGCAAAGATCACCTATGCTTTGTTGCGTGGCTTTGAGGAGCTGGCTCAGCCGGCGGAAAGCAGCGAAGTTGATGTAGTGGTGGCGCCCGAGCATCTGGCGCTTCTCGCCAAAACTTTAGCCGCGAAAGGGTTCGTCGTGCTTCCCGCCTGGGGACATGCCCCGCACTTTTTTTTTGTCGCTTATGATCGCGCCGGCGGCAGTTGGCTCAAATTCGACGTCGTCACCGACCTGCGGTATGGCAAGCCGTTTCGAACGTTGCGCGTTGATCTGCTGGCGACCTGTTTGCGAAACCGCCAACGCCGCGAATTCACTTATGTCCTTTCACCGGCAGACGAGTTCTTCACACTCTTTCTGCATTGTTTGCTCGATAAAGGCAACTTTCGCGACGCGCGTCGTGAGCGGCTCACCGAGTTGTGCCGGCAAATGCAAAAAGATGCCGCCATGCAGAAATGCGTCGCCGAATATATCGCGCGTTATCTGGCGCCGGTACTCACTTGGGACATGCTCGCAGCGGCCAATGATCAAGACGACTGGCAGGCGCTTTTGCAGCGCCGCAAAGCCGTGGCGCGCCATCTCTTCCGGCGTGCGCCGATTGCCGGCACCTGGCGTCAGATTTCCACGATTATGCTTCGCCGTCTGCGTCCGCTCTTTTTCATGCTGCGCGGCCGCGGCGTCTCGGTCGCTTTGCTTGCGCCGGATGGCGCCGGAAAATCAACGCTCGCCCAATCATTGACGAAGGATAATTTTCTGCGCGCCAAATTAGTTTATATGGGAAGCAATATTGCCGCCAGCACCGTCGGCCTGCCTACCACTAAGTGGCTCCACGAGCGATTGAAAGCGCGCAACGGCGTGAAGAAAAAGAAAAAAAACCTTGGCTTCATTGCGCTGAAAGTTTTCAGCTTCATCAACCGCCTCGTCGAGCAATGGTATCGCGCCGGCGCGGCGCTGGGTTATCTCTTGCGCGGTCGCCTCGTCGTGTTCGATCGTTACATTTACGACGCGTGGCTGAACAAGCCCGCGAAAACCCCTTGGAAACGCCTGCGCCGAAAAATGTTCGAGTCGATTTGCCCCACACCCGATCTCGTCGTCTTGTTGGATGCGCCCGGTAAAATGCTGTGGGAACGCAAACACGAGCACACGCCTGAATGGCTCGAGCAGCAGCGCCGCGGCTATCTTGCATTGAAGGACCGTGTTCCGCAAATGCGCGTCGTCGACGCCACGCAACAGGCTGAAACGGTCCAACGCGAAGTCACTGCGATGATTTGGGCGCAACATGGCTCGCGAGCGGGAAACAATTAAAAAGTTTGATTAGCCAACAGACGAAAAGCGGCCAACAGATTTACAGCTTAACATGAAAACCCGTGGGTCGCTTTTTATGCGGGGCCGAAAGTTTTAAATAGCGAATTTAAATTTTATGTCTTTGGAAACCGATATACAAGACTCACCATCACTTACAGAATCGGCAACGCCCAAACCCAAAGGCAGGCGCGACGCGACCAAAAAACAAATTCGCGGCTCCAGCCTTCTGCTCGTCGGCAAGCTGCTCTCCGTCGGCATCAACTTCGGTTCGCAGGTTTTGGTCGTGCGTTATCTGTCCACCGCCGATTACGGCGCATGGGCTTACGCGCTCTCGGTCGTCGCCTTCTTTCAAAACATCGCCGTGTTCGGCCTTGACCGCGCCATCACGCGCTTCATCCCCATTTATCAGGAAAAGGAAGAATACCACAAGCTTTTCGGCACGCTGATCTTGGTTTTTGGCACCATCTTCCTGATCAGCGCGCTCATCGTCACCGCCTTTCAGCTTGCGCCCGAGCAACTCGCGCATCTGGTCAATGAAAAAGAGCACCCGATCACGCTGCTGCTCATCATGATTTTCCTCGTCCCGGTTGAAGCGTTCGACAATTTGCTAACAGGACTGTTTGCCAGTTTCACCAATCCGCGCGCCATCTTTTTCCGCAAACATTTGCTCGGCCCGCTGCTGAAGCTTGCTGTCATCGTGGTGCTGATGTTGACCAAAAGCGACGTGAATTTTCTCGCCAACGGCTACATCGGAATTTACGCCGCCTGCGTGCTGCTCTACGTCGTGCTCCTCATCCGCTTGCTGCGCCAACAGGGTCTGCTGGAGCATCTCCGCCTGAACAACGTCACGATTCCGGCAAAGGAAGTTTTTGCGTTCACGATTCCATTGCTCTCCTCCGATCTCGTCAATATTTTAACGCACTCTGCGGATACCCTACTGCTGGGATATTTTCACAACCCAACCGAAGTCGCGAAATACACCGTTATTCTGCCCGCGGCGCATTTCAACAAACTCGTCATGACCAGTTTCGCGCTGCTCTACACGCCGCTTGCCGCGCGGCTCTTCGCGAAAAACGATTTCCAGAGTATCAACGATCTGTACTGGCGCACCGCCGTCTGGCTGGGAATTCTGACCTTTCCGATTTTTGCACTGACGTTCTCCACGGCAAAACCGTTGACGCAGTTTCTCTATGGCGAGCGCTACGTCGATTCGTGGGTTTATTTGCAACTGATTTCGTTCGGCTATTATTTCAGCGCCGCGCTCGGCTTCAACGGCTTGACGCTGAAAGTCTTGGGCAAATTGCGTTATATCGTCGTCGTCAATATCCTCGCGGTCGTCGTCAACGTTGGGGTGAATTTAATTCTTATTCCCCAATATGGCGCCCTCGGCGCCGCCATTGGCACCGGCGGCACAATGGTCGTCCACAACATTTTCAAGCAAGCCGGTTTGCGTTTGGCCTCCGGCATCAGCATTTTCGATCGGCAATATTTGCCGTTCTATCTCATCATCGCCGCCAGCGCCCTCGGCCTGTTTCTCACCACGGTCTTCTTTTCGGAAAATATTTACATCGCTATCCCGCTGGTCGCGCTCGCGTCGCTGTTCGTCATTCGCATGTGCAAAGACAAGCTCAAAGTCGAAGAGACTTTTCCGGAGTTACTGAAAAAGCCGCTGTTGAAAAAACTGTTGACGTGAGCTGTTGCTGGTAGCTTGTTAGCCGTTGCTTGTTATTGACATTGGTTACTGATCACTGAAAACTGGCCACTGATGACTGGATGTTAGAAAATACTCTTACGACCGACTTTATCCCCGGAACCAACCTCACCGGCGGCCTCGCGCGCGCCTCGTGGCGGTTTTTATTGCCGAACCTCGAGCTGGATCGCATCGTCTGTTTCGGCGTTCCCTCCGCATCGACGCTGAACGTTCTCGCGGCCATGGGCAAAGAGATGCTGGTGATTTCAACCAACGCGCCACAAATGGACGCGGTTCGGAAAGATGTCGAGCGGCAGAATGTGACATTGACCCACGTTACTGATTTCACCCGTTTGCCCCTGCCGGATAGAAGCGTGTCTCTGGTCTTTCTCGCCGGAAAAAAGGAATTGGCCAATCTTTTGCTCGACGCCGTGTTCCCTGCCGAACTGGATCGTTTGCTTAAAGAAGATGGCGCGATTTACTTCGAAGTGAAAAATCTTTCCGAACGTTCTGTGGCGCACCGAATGATTCAAAACCTCGCCGAGCTGGGTTTCAAAGCGCTGCGCGAATTTTGGCTCACGCCGTTCAAAGGCGAGCTACGCACCGCGTTCCCGCTGGATGATCGGATGTCCAAATATCTCTTCACCAACGTTTTGTACGGCCAATCCGTAAAAAAGCGCGCCATGAGCCGCGCCGGCGTTCTGCTCAGCCAAGCCGGTCTGTTGCGCCATCTTGCCCCGCGCCGCGCCATTTTAGTGCAGCGCGCTGCCTCGCCACAGGCAAAGCAAACGCCGCCGCAATACCTGATTGCGCTCGCGAAAAAAGCCGGCGTCGATTTATCCGCCATGCCCTGCGGTCTCTCGGCGCGTGGAAAATTCAATGCCAACAAAAATATTTTTTATTTGTTTGATTCCGGCAAAGGCGAAAAAGCCAGAGTCGTGGTTAAAATGACACGCGCCTCGGAATTTAACCGACGGCTGGAGAATGAGTATCGCGTGCTGGCGCAACTGCATGAGAAAGGCTTCGCCGAAAAACGCACTTATCCCGAGCCTTTATTCTTCGGCACGCACGCCGGCCTCGCCATTCTCGGACAAATGGCCGTCTATGGCGAGCCATTTCGCAGCCGCACCAAAGCCACCAGCGATTGCCCCAGTGCCAACGACGCGCTCAACTGGATCGTGAAACTCGGCGTCGCCTCATCGAATACCGCCGCGGCAACTTCCGCTGAAGTCGAAGCCGCCATGATGAAATTGTATCGCCGCTTCGCTGAAATTTATCCGTTGTCAAATTTGGAGTCTGACTTTCTCGCCGAGCAGATTAAAACCATCGGCCGCGCCGCGAAGAAATTTCCGCTCGTGTTTCAACACGGCGATCCCGGCACGTGGAACATGCTGGTCTCTCCGGAGAATCGCGTCATCGTCATCGATTGGGAAGCCGGCGAGCCTGAAGGTATGCCGCTGTGGGATCTGTTTTATTTTCTGCGCACCTACGGCAGTTGGATGTCGCGCGTGCAGGGCAGCAAAGACGCGCTGAAAAACTTTGCGCAACATTTTCTCAAACCCTCGCCGCTGCACGAGCTGCTGGCCGCAACCCTCAAACGCTACTGTGAGGGCGTGGGATTAAAAACGGGCTTTGTTGCACCGCTCTTTTATACCTGCTGGATGCACCGCGCCCTCAAAGAATCCACCCGTTTGCCAAAAGACGCATTGCCCAAAGGCACGTTTTTCACCGTGCTCCGGCACTGCATCGAGCATCGCAATTCCGCCGCGCTGCAAACACTTTTTTCTTTAAATTTGAAAAACGATTTCGCGAGCGAAAGCCCGGTTAAAACTTTAAAAGAAAATGCCGCCATGTCTCATGAATAAGCATGCTATTCTGCTGGGCACAGCGACGAAGAATCTGGATTGGAAAGGATTCCTCGCTGCGCGCGGAATGACAATCTGTAATGGCCAACGAGAACCGCAATAAATCCGCGGGAAACATCAATCCCGGCAGCTTTTCGTTGCAGTTCTCTTTTCATTGCGTATCTATTAAAAACTAATTAAGACTCTCTAACTTCTTATGTTGCGTGTCTTATGTTCGAAGAATAGGCTGAAACTCCGGTTGAGCATTCTAACCCTCGTTGCCGTTGCCGCCACCTCTTGCGTTGCGCAAATCGGCATCTGGACATCCGTCGCCGAATTAAAAATAATTCCAGCTTCCGGCCCCGCCTGGGACGCCGTTTTAATGGGGGCGAGCCAGGATTGCGCCAATCCCAATATCGCCAACCAAGATGATAACACGAATGTGTACGTCCTTGCCGCCGCCATCGTGTACGCACGCACCGGCGATAGCCGCTATAAAAATAAAGTGGTCGCCGCCTGTGACAAATTAGCTGCAAAAGGAAATCCTGGCGGCCTCACCCTCGCGTGGGGACGTGAAGTCGGGGCTTATGCCATGGCGGCCGATCTGGCCGGCTACCGTGCTCCGGCGTTTGAAACGTGGCTGCGCCACATGGCTGAAGTGTACAAAGATGACGAAGGCAATACGCTGCAAAAAACCTTCAAGCGCCGCGCCAACAATTGGGGATCGCATGCGTTCGGCTCGCTCTGCGCGATTTATCGCTATCTCAACGACAAAGCCGCGCTCGCCGCGATTCGCGAGTACTGGAGCCAAGGCGTCACCGGCCCCAATCCCGGCTACAAATTTGGCGACAATATTTCGTGGCATGTGGATGAAGAAAACTTGCGCTTGTTCAATCCGAAAGACGCAATGAAAAAAAATATGAACGTTGACGGCGCCATGCCAGACGATCTGCGGCGCGGGGGCGCGTTGCAGAATCCGCCCGGCCACACGAATTATGCGTGGGGCTTCATGCAGGGACAGATCATGGCCGCGAGAATTCTCGAACGCGCCGGCATGCCGATCTGGGCCGTCGGCGACAGCGCCCTCTATCGCGCCGCGTTTTGTTTGCAAGTTCGCTTCGAAGCCCAATACGGCGGCTGGGCGGCGCGCGGCGACGACGAATGGATGCTGCCGTTTTTGGATAAAGCCTACGGCACGAAGTGGTCGCAGCAGCAAAAACATTTATGGCGACACGGCAAAAATGCCGGCTGGGGATACGTGACTTTAAGTAAATAACATTTTAAAGAATTGAAAATTTAAAATTGTAAATTTTCAATCTAAAATTTTATATGAAAACCATAGCCAGTCCCTCTTCTGTTGCCGCCCACAGCGACACTGGGAAAAAGCTTCTCATCTTCGCGTCCATGCTGGCTCTCATCGGCGCCGTGGCGTACTTTGTTTCGAAAGATCAAATCATTTTGCTGGTCGGCGGCGTGGTGGCGCTGTGCGCCGGTTATTTTCTATTCAAAAAACCGGAATTTGCGACGCTGGTTTTTGCCGCTATTCTCTACGCCAATCTTGCCGTTATCGCCGTGCAATTTTATCGCGTGCCGCAAATCGTCGCCGCCGGCGTTTCCGGATTGCTCGTGTTGCCGCTGGCCAATTATCTGATCATGCGCAAAGAAAAATTGATTTTCAATTTCGGCTTCTTCCTCGCGCTAATCTATTTCGCCGCGCTCGTTGCCGCCTCGCTGCTGGCGCGCGACATGAACATCGCCATGAATGAATTGGGCAATTTTGCGGTCGAAGGCTTGATTCTCTATTTCCTGCTCGTCAACGTCATGCGCGAGCTTGCGGCGCTCAAGCGTGTGATCTGGACGCTGCTCATCGTCGGCAGCGTTTTGGGCAGTCTCTCGCTTTTTCAGGAAGTGACTAAAAGTTACGACAATAATTACGGCGGCCTCGCGCAAAAAAGCGACGACATCGACATGTCGGACATCAAGATCGACGAGTATGGCGGCTCGCGCCGAGCCGGCGGGCCGCTTGGCAAAGAGAATCGCTACGCGCAAATCATGGTGGTGATTTTTCCGCTCGCGCTGTGCATGGCGTACATCGAGCCGACGCGCAAAATGCGGCTGCTCGCCCTCGCCGCTGCCGGATTGATTCTCGGCGGCATCGTGCTCACTTTTTCCCGCGGCGCGTTTGTGACGCTCGCGGGCATGATGCTGATCACCGTTTTTCTGCGCTACATTCGACCGATGCAGGCGCTCGGCGGCGTGGCATTGCTGGTCATAGCAATTCTCACCGCATTGCCGGAATATGTCGAGCGCGTCAGCTCGGTCACAAATTTATCTTCGGTGGTCGCGCAGGATAGTGAAGGCACGCGCGAGGCCGACGGTTCGTTGCGCGGCCGTTTCGCGCAGAACCTCGCGGCCATTCGCGTTTTTTTTGAGCACCCGTTTTTAGGCGTTGGCCCCGGACACTTTGCCAAGTTTTATTCGGCGCGTTACGGCAACGAAGTCGGCACTAAACGTCTCATCAGCAACCGCCGCGCGCACAGTCTTTATCTTGAAATGCTCGCGGACACCGGACTGGCGGGCACGGTCACCTTCATGCTCGTTGTTTTCTTCACCGTGCGCGCGCTGTGGCGGGCCCGCCGCCGCTTCATGTCAACACGGCCGGATCTCGTGCACATTGCCACTGCGCTTTTGCTCGGCATCTTCAATTATTTCGGCACCGCCATGTTTTTGCACTTGTCGTATCAACGCTACTATTGGTTCCTAATGGGCCTCGCCGGCGCGGCACTGCTCATCTTCGACAAAGAATCCGTAACCCAGCCGGCCCGATTGGAAACGGCCGTATGAAATGTAGTCCGCAGTATTTTTTACATCACAAGGGCGCAAAGAAAGATTTTTCCTTCGTGTGTTTTGTGTCGATTGTGGTAAAATTTTTTACAAAAGTAATCTTTATCCGTTGGCCAATAATTTTCCGTCCGCATAAACCACCTGTTGCTTATAAATTTAAAGAATAAACTTGGCAAGAAACTTAGACCTTAACCAAAAGCATCGCTACATGAGCAAAGAAATCTGGTGCACGCTCGGCCCGGCTTCACTCAACGACCGCGTGATTGGCAGGCTGGAGGAATTGGGCGTCAGTTTATTTCGCTTGAATCTGTCGCACACCAAGCTGGAAAAAGTTGCAGAGATCGTAGAGTTCATTCAAACGCGTACCAGAGTACCGGTGTGTTTGGACTCCGAAGGTGCGCAGGTTCGCACCAGCAGTCTCGCCGCCGGCAAAGTCGCCGTGCGCGAAAACAGCACGATCCGCGTGCATTATCAGCGCGTGCCCGGCGAGGCCAGCGATCTGAATCTGCATCCGGATTACATCGCCAAACAGCTCAAGGTCGGCGACCTGCTCAAAATCGATGCCGAAGTTTTGGCGCAAGTGGTTGCCATCGAAAGCGAGTGGGTGGTACTGTGGGTTTTGAA
>Ga0187893_10014066_pt1 | contig 10994 bp, 10 predicted proteins | sample MA1701074metaG_FD_139574 | JGI IMG/M metagenome (GOLD analysis project Ga0187893, IMG submission 139574) | White microbial mat communities from a basaltic lava cave in the Kipuka Kanohina Cave System on the Island of Hawaii, USA - MA170107-4 metaG ...
ATGAGCGGCAGCTCGACGGCCAGGGCCAGGCCGAGCGTCTCGGCCTTCAGGTTCATGCCGGGGCCGCTCGTCGTCGTGATGGCGATGGACCCGGCGAACGCCGCGCCGAGCGAGGCGCCGATGCCCGCGATCTCGTCCTCGGCCTGGAACGTGTGCACGTCGAACTGCTTCAACGCGGCCAGCTCGTGCAGCACGTCGCTGGCCGGCGTGATCGGATAGCTCCCGAGGAACAACGGGCGGCCGGCCTTGCGGGCTGCGACGACGAAGCCGAGCGCCGTGGCGAGATTGCCCGTCATGTTGCGGTAGGTGCCGGGCGCGAGCGGCGCCTTCTTCACGCGGTACGAGACGGGCAGCTGCTCGGTGTTCTCGCCGTAGGCCATGCCGGCACGAAGCGCGCGCAGGTTGGCCTCGATGACCTCGCCCTTGAAGCGCTGGCGGATCCACGTCTCGATGGGCTCGGTCGGCCGCGAGTAGAGCCAGGCCATCACGCCCAGGCTGAAGAAGTTGCGGCAGCGAAAGACGGAGCGCGCCGACATACCGAGGTCCTTCAGCGCCGTCGTCGTGAGTCGCGTGATCTCGATCGGGACGACGTGGAACGCCGAGAGGCTCTGGTTCTCCAGCGGGTTCTCCGCGTAGCCCGCCTTCTTCAGGTTCTGCTCGTTGAAGGCTTCGCGGTCGACGATGAGCAGACCGCCCGGACGAAGGTCGCCGAGGTTCGCCTGCAGCGCCGCCGGATTCATGGCGACCAGGACGTCGAGCTCGTCCCCCGGCGTGAAGATGTCGGTCGACGAGAAGTTCAGCTGGAAGGCGCTCACGCCGGCGAGCGTGCCCGTGGGCGCGCGAATCTCGGCTGGAAAGTCCGGCAACGTCACGAGGTCGTTGCCGGCGAGCGCGGTGGCGTTGGTGAACTGGGTGCCGGTCACCTGCATGCCGTCGCCGGAATCCCCGGCAAAGCGGATGACGACGGAGGCACGCGTTTCGGTCGGCTTCGGCGCCGGGCTGGCACTGTCGGACATGGGCGCGGCAATCCTCCTACGTGGTGCGACGCAACGGCCGAGCGGACGACTCGACGATAGCGCCCGGGTATGGGGCATGCAACGGCGCAGGCGCGTACCGTTCGGGCCGCGGGTGGCAGGCGGTCACGCGTCGGCGAGGAGCCGGACCTGCTCGGCCTGCGGCTTCCCCTTCTTGGGATTGTGACCCACGATGAAGCTCACGCGGGCGCCGGGCGCGATGCGATTGGGGCCCTCGGCGCACTGCGTGACGTGAAAGAACAGGGACTCGCCCTCGCCGTAGCGCACGAAGCCGAAGCCCTTCTCCGCAAAAAAGCGATCGACGACTCCCTCGTGCGGCCCTGGCCCGCCCGAATCCAGGTCGGGATGCTCCAGGATGGAGAGCTCGGGAGGGAGGACGGCGTCGACGGGTGCCGGGTGCTCCGGTGCGATCAGCAGGCGTGCCTGCCGCTCGGCGATCGTGGCGTCGCCCGGAGCGAGCCGTTCGACGTGCTCCAGGAAGCCCCGGGCCCGGCTCGGGCTTCCGGTCTGCTCCGCGAGGTCCGCCGCCAGGCGGATGCCGTCGATGAAGCCGCCGTCCCGGCGGCTGGCGAGCGCGCGCTCGAGCTGAGACAGCGCGGCGTTCGGGCGCCCACAGGCCTGGTGCAGCCGCGCGAGCTCGAGACGGACCAGCGGCTCGACGCCCTGGAGCTGCCGCAAGGCGTCGGCGAGTGCGCGGGCCGCCGACGCGAGGTTGCCGGTGACGTTCAAGTGAAAGCGGCCGAGCGCGAGGAACGCGAACGCGCCGCGCGGGAGCATGGTCGCGCGCTCGTAGGCCGACTCGGCGGCCGCGGAGTCGCCGAGGAGCTCGTGGGTGCGGCCCATCCGTTCCCAGACGTAGCTCGATTGCGGATCGAGCTCGCAGGCGGTGCGGAACGACGCCAGGGCCTGGTCGAGCGCTCCCTGGCGCAGCTGCAGCTCGCCGCGGCACGCCTGCAGGTGCTCCGGCCGGATGGCCGGCGGAGAACATCCTTCGTCGAGGCCGGCACACGCCTCGAGCGTGGCGGCCGCCTCGTCGAACGCCGCCAGGTCGCGCAGCACGCGCGAGAGGTGAAACAGCACCTGGACCTGCACTCCGCGGCCACGGAGCCGTTGCTCGGAGCCCGCTTGGTCCCAGACGCCCCGCGCGCGCCGGAACGCGTCCATCGCCTCGCGCGGGCGATGCAGCTTCTCGAGACAATAGCCGCGCCGGAAGAGGCACAGGTGATAGGTCGGGAACGACAGCAGCGCGCGATCGTACCAGCGCAGGGCCTTCGACCACTTCTTCTTGCGCTGAAAGTACCAGCCGATGGCGCAGTGGAAGACCGCCGCGCGCCGCGGCGCGAGCTCCGCGCACCGGAGGAGATAGCGCTCGACCTTCTCCTCGTTGCCGAGCATGCCGAAGGACTTGCCGATCTCCCAGAGCAGCTCGGTGGAGTTCCACGTCTCCTCTTCCGGGGTGTCGTCGAGCGCCCCGTACCGAGTCACGATCGCCTGGTGGTCCCCCCGATTGGCGAGAGCCCGAACATCCGCCAGCATCCCCTCCACGTCCCGCATGGCACCTCCCGAGCCGCTGATGTCCCGGCGCTCGAACCGCCTCCGATCCGTTTCCCGCCTCGCCCCCACGAGACGTCACGGGTCGTGTAACAACGACGGAACCGGCTTGCAACCGTGAAGTCTAGGGAAGCCAAGCCATCGGCGGCGGCAAGGAAGGCAACGGGCCCTGGATCGTGACGCGGCGTCCGTCGATCCGGAGCCGGCCGTGGGCACACAGCTGGAGCGCGACGGGGTAGATGGCGTGCTCGACGGCCAGCACGCGAGCTGTCAACGAATCTTCGCTGTCGTCGGGGGCGATCGGCACGGCGCCCTGCAGGATGATCGGGCCGTGGTCCATGTGCTCGTCGACGAAGTGCACGGTCGCCCCGGTGATGCGCGCCCCGTACTCGAGCGCTTGGCGTTGGGCGTGCAGTCCCTTGAACGCGGGCAGGAGCGCGGGGTGGATGTTGAGCACCCGCTCCGGAAAGGCGGCGAGCAGCTGCGACGTGACGAGGCGGTCGAAGCCCGCCAGGGCCACCAGTTCCACGCGCGCCGCGCGCAGCGCGTCGACCACCGCCCGATCGAACGCCTGGCGTTCGGCGTAGGCACGATGGTCCAGCACCTGGATCGGAACGCCATGCTGGCGAGCGATCGCGAGGCCGCCGGCCTGTGGGCGATTGGAGAGCACCAGGGCGGGCTCGCAGTCGAGCCGTCCGTCGTCCTTGGCGCGCAGGATGGCGTCGAGATTCGACCCGCGACCGGAGAGCAGCACGCCGAGACGCGTCACGCAGGTCGTTTAGCCGGAGCGCGCCCCGCGTCTCAAGGGCGCCCCGCGATCGGTGTGCGTCCGGCGGCGTACACGTCGACGCGGTGCGCGCCGGCGGCGAGCAGCACCCGCGCGCAGGCATCGGCCGTGGCGCCGGTGGTGATGACGTCGTCGACCACCAGGACGTGCCTGCCGGCGATTGCCTGCGGCTGCCTGACATGGAATGCGTCCGCCAGGTTGCGACGGCGGGCGGCGCCGGGGAGCTGTGTCTGTGGGGTGGTCGGTAGGCGGCGCGCGAGCGCGCGCGGCGCCGTCGGTCGGCTGGACAGGCGGCCGACCTCGCGCGCGATGAGCACGGCCTGGTTGAAGCGGCGCTCGCGCAGGCGGGCGGGATGCAACGGTACCGGGACGATGAGCACGTCGGCCGGGACCGGCAGGCGCGTCACCATGAGCAGCGCCAGCGATCGGGCGACGGACCGGGCCCCGTGGTACTTGAGCGCGTGCACGGCGGCGACGAGGGGCGAGCGCATCGGGCCGGGCTCGTAGAGGGCGGCGCCGCGCGCCCGTGCGAACGCCGGCGGCTGGGAAACGCACGCGGCGCACGTGACGTCCTCCGGGCTCGGGTGCCGCGGCGCCACGGGCACGCCGCATCGTGTGCAGAGCGGGGGTGGCGGGGCCGGCGTCGCGTCCCGGCAAGCGGCGCACAGTGGCCCGGCGCGGCTCGCCGTGCCGCGCAGCGGGCGCGCACAGACGAGGCACTCGATCGGAAACAGGGCGTCGAGGAGCAACTCGCGGAGCAGCACGAGGACGGGCACGCTCGCGCGCACGCCGCCGCGCCGCAACGCCGTCTCGTGCCCTCGATCAGGTATCTCCGGCCTTTACTGCGGGGGCGGTTCTGCTAGCCTACGCCGGCCGTGCCGCTCTCCGAGCACCAGCTGAGCGACGATTTGAAGCGCGCCATGAAGGCGCGCGAGATGACGGTCGTGTACGTGCTGCGCGGGGTCACCGCCGCGGCCAAGAACCTGAAGGTCGAGCGCCGCACGGCCGAGCTGTCGGAGGGCGATCTCCTCGAGATCATCCGCCGCGAGCTGAAGAAGCGGCAGGAGGCCGAGGACTTCGCCGCCAAGGCAGGACGCGACGATCTGGTGCGGCAGAACGCGGCCGAGCGTGCCGTCCTCCAGCCGTATCTGCCGGCCATGTTGACGGGCGCCGAGCTCGAGGCGCAGGTTCGCTCCTTGATCGCGACGACCCCCGGTGCCGCCCTGGGGCAAATCATGAGCGCGCTCAAGGCGGCGCACGCCGGGCGATACGACGGGCGCGAAGCCAGCGAGGTTGCGCGGCGGTTGCTCGCCGCCGGTTGACGGAGACGCGGATGGAGCTACCGATTCTCACGAAGCTCAAGAAGGAGGTCGCGGAGCTGCAGCGCGAGCTGAGCGTCGAGCTGCCGAAGGAGCTCGCCGCCGCCGCCGCCCACGGCGATCTCTCGGAGAATGCGGAGTACGAAGCCGCCAAGAATCGGCAGGACTACGTACGCTCGCGCATCGCGCAGCTCTCCGGACGCGTGCGCGAGCTGTCGATGTACACGGTGGCGTCCATCCCGGAGGGCGTCGTCGCCTACGGCAGCCGGGTCGTCATCGAGGACGTCGACGAGGGCGAGCTTTCGACCTACGTGATCGTGTTCCCCGAAGAGGTCGACCCCGGACGGGGCTTCATCTCGCTGTCGTCGCCCGTGGGCCGCGCCCTCATGAACAAGGCGGTGGGCGACGAGGCCGTGGTACAGACGCCCAAGGGGGCGCGGACGTATCAGGTCGTCGAGCTGCTCACGTTCCACCAGCGTTCCGACCGGCCACAAGGATAACGCGCGGCGTCGACCGTCTGCGCCCGCTCCCCCCGAGTGTGCGCCGCTGGTCCCCGAAGGGGCCCGGCGGGGGCGGTGCATTGCGGGGTGAGAGGCCCCATGTTATAGACCCAACCTCGGATCTGGCCTTTGCTTTTTTCGCTTCCGGAGTGGGCCCGCGCCCACTTTTTTTGTTTCTGCCGTGCACACCGCCACCGACATCTCGGCCTTCTGCGAGCGAGCCTGGGAGCTCGCCGAGCCACTCGTGCGTGCGGCGGGGCTCGAGATCTTCGACGTCGAGTACAAGTCGGACCGCGGTCGCATGGTGCTCCGCGTGTCGCTGCAGCGGCCGGGAGGCACGGTCACCCTGGACGACCTGTCGACCATGTCTCGCCGGTTGGGCGATGTCTTCGACGTGCATGACGCCGTGCCGGGGCGCTACCTGCTGGAGTGCTCCTCGCCCGGGCTCGAGCGCTCGCTCCGCCGCGAATCCCACTTCCGGGGCGCGGTCGGCGAGCGTGTGAGCATCCGGGTGCACGAGCCCGTCGCCGAGCGGCGGCGGCTGCGCGGCTCGCTCGTGGCGGTGACGGACGCGGGCATCACCGTGGAGGATGGGGAGGTCGGGGTCGTGGAGGTGCCCTTCGCCTTGATCAGCGAGGCTCGGACCGAGTTCATACCCGCACGCAAGGGGCCTCCTGGCGCCCGAGGAGGTCATCATGCTGCCTGATCTCAATCGCGTCATCGAGCAAGTGAGCAAGGAAAAAGGGATCGATCGCGAGATCATCGTCAAGGCGCTCGAGGAGGCCATGCTGTCGGCCGCGAAGCGGACGTTCGGGATGGACCGGAACATCGAAGCGCAGTTCAACCCGGAGATCGGCCAGGTGGAGCTGTTCGAGATCAAGAAGGTCGTCGACGTCGTCCAGGACGCCGAGAACGAGGTGACGCTCGACGTCGCACGCAAGAACCTCGATCCCGACGCCGAGGTGGGCGACGAGCTGCTCGCCAAGCTCCCGCCCGAGAAGCTCGGACGCATCGCCGCCCAGGCGGCCAAGCAGAACATCATCCAGCGCGTGCGCGACGCCGAGCGCGACGCGATCTTCAACGAGTTCAAGGGCCGCAAGGGCGAGCTGATGTCGGGCACCGTCCAGCGCTTCGAGAAGAAGAACCTGATCGTGAACCTCGGCCGCACCGACGCCATCCTGCCCGAGAAGGAGCAGATCCCTCGCGAGCGGTATCGGCAGGGCGACCGGATCCGGGCCTTCATCGTCGACGTGGATCTGTACGCCAAGGGGCCGCAGGTGGTGCTGTCGCGCACGCACCCGGGCCTGCTGGTCAAGCTCTTCGAGCAGGAAGTGCCCGAGATCTACGAGAAGATCGTCGAGGTGAAGGGAGCGGCGCGGGAGCCGGGGGGCCGCGCCAAGATCGCCGTCACCTCGCACGACGACGACGTCGATCCCGTGGGGGCGTGCGTGGGCATGCGCGGGACGCGGGTGCAGGCGGTCGTGCAGGAGCTGCGCAACGAGAAGATCGACATCGTCGAGTGGTCGTCCGATCCCGCGGACTACGTGTGCCGTGCGCTCGCGCCCGCGAAGGTGTCGAAGATCTTCATCGACGACGAGGAGCACGCGATGGAGGTCATCGTCCCGGACGACCAGCTCTCGCTGGCGATCGGGAAGAAGGGCCAGAACGTGCGGCTCGCCTCCCGGTTGACGGGCTGGCGCCTCGACGTGCGCAGCGAATCCGAGGCCGAAGAGGAATCGCGGCGCGCGCGCCGCTCGCTCGGCGCCATCGAGGGCGTCAGTGACGGCACGGCCGAGATGCTCTACCAGAGTGGGTACAAGAGCGCGGCCGAAGTGGCCACGGCCGACCCGGACGACCTCGCGGAGGTCGACGGCATCGGGCCGGAGCGGGCGACCGGCATCATCGAAGCGGCGGGCCGCCAGGCGGCGCTCGAGTTGGCGGAGGCCGCGGAGGCTGAGCGTCTGGTCGCGACCACGCGCGTCGCCGCCGGCGTGGCGGACCCGATTGCGGGCGGCTCGGAGCCGATCGCCGGCGTGTCAGACCCGATCGCCGGTGGGGAGGGCGGACCGGAGTGACGCCGGTGCGCACCTGTGTCGGTTGCGGCGAGCGGGCTCCGAAGCCCACGCTGCACCGGTTCGTGGCCGAGCGCGATGGCCTGCGCCTGGATCCCGCACAGCGGGCGGCGGGCCGCGGTGGCTATCTCCACCTCCGCGCCGAGTGTGTGCGTCGGTTCGCCCGCGCGACCGGACCCGTTCGATCGCTGCGCCGTACGCCGACGGTGGCCGCACGGCGAGAGCTGGCGGCCGAGCTCGATGGACGGATTGGCGAGGCAAAGTGAGGACCATGTCGAAGCGGATTCACGAGTTGGCGAAGGAGTGGGGACAGGCGCCGAAGGACGTGCTCGCCTGCGCCGAGCGCCTCGGCATGCAGGGCAAGCGCTCGCAGAGCTCGTTCACCGACGAGGAGGCGCTGCGGGTGCGGCAGGCACTCGGCCTCGTCCCCAAGGGCGACGGCCTCGCGATCGGCAAGGAGCGCGTCGTGGCCGAGCGCGTGGTGACCTCGCTCGAGGAGGGCGCGGAGAACCTCGTGACCTCGCGCGAGAAGACGACCGAGACGCGGCTCGCCAGCAACGTCATCCGGCGCCGGACGTCGCACCAGGTCCTGCGTCGCGAGCAGGCGCCGCCGACGTCGACCGATGCCCAGCTCGAGCCCGACGAGATTCCCCCGTCGCTCGCCATGGACGCGGACATCCCGCCGCCGGCGCCCGAACCCATTCCGCCGTCGATGCCGCCGGAGGTGTCGCCCGAGGCGCCGGTCGAAGCAGCCCCGTCTCCGGCGCCCGCGCCGGAGCCGGCGCCGTCCATGACCGAGACCCCGGCGGCTCCCGCCGCCATGGAACGGCCGGCGGTCGTTGCACCGCCGCCGCCCCAGCGTCCCGTGCGGGAGGCTCCACGCATCGAGCGTCCCCGCAGCCCGCAGCCTGCGTCGGTCGTGCCCCAAGGCGCGCCCGGCGTCCGCAGGCCGGGCGCGCCCGCGCCGCTTCCCGCGTTCGCGGATCAGCGCGGGCCGAAGGTGCTGGGTCGCATCGATCTCCGCAAGGCCACGCCGCCCCCGCCGACCGGGAACGCATGGCGGCCCCCCGGTCAGACCCCGGCGCCCGCCCCAGCCCCCGGCCAGCCGGCGGCGCCTGGAACGGAGCAACCGGGAGCCGCCGCTGCACGACGCAAGAAGGGCCGTCGCGTCGTCAAGAAGGCCGAGCTGACGGAGCTGATGGAGCGTGATCAGGCGCGCGCCGGCAAGCGGCCGCAGAAGCGCCGTGCGCTCCCGGGCAAGGAGCAGCGCAAGACCGAGATCACGGTCCCGCGCGCTTCCAAGCGCGTCATTCGCATCTCCGAAGTCATCAATGTCGGTGATCTCGCACGGTCCATGGGCGTCAAAGCGGGCGAGGTGCTGAAGAAGCTCATCGACATGGGCATGATGGCCACCATCAACCAGGCGCTCGACTTCGACACGGCGGCGCTCGTGGCCGGCGAGTTCGAGTACAACGTCGAGAACGTCGCCTTCGACGTCGAACAGGCACTGGAAGCACAGCAGGAAGAGGGCGGGGGCGACACCACGACCCGCGCGCCGGTCGTGACCATGATGGGGCACGTCGACCACGGGAAGACTTCGCTCCTCGATGCCATCCGCAAGACCAACGTCGCGGCCCGGGAAGCCGGTGGCATCACCCAGCACATCGGTGCCTACACGGTCGACGTGAAGGATCGGCGCGTGACGTTCCTCGATACGCCGGGCCACGAAGCGTTCACGGCCATGCGTGCCCGCGGGGCGCAGGCGACCGACATCGTGGTGCTCGTCGTGGCGGCGGACGACGGCGTCATGCCGCAGACCATCGAGGCGATCAATCACGCGCGCGCGGCGTCCGTTCCGATTCTCGTGGCGGTGAACAAGATCGACAAGCCCGATGCCAATCTCGAGCGCGTGCGCCAGGAGCTCTCGCAGCACGGCCTCGCGCCCGAAGACTGGGGCGGCGACACCATCGTGACCGGCGTGTCCGCCAAGAGCGGCGAAGGCATCGAGCACTTGCTCGAAATGATCCTCTTGCAGGCCGACGTGCTCGAGCTGCGGGCGAGTCCCGGCCGGCTCGCCAAGGGCACCATCGTCGAGGCGCGCCTCGATCGCGGCCGCGGTCCCGTCGCGACCGTGCTGGTGCAGGAAGGGACGCTCAAGGTGGGCGACTCCTTCGTCTGCGGGACGGAGTACGGCCGCATCCGCGCCATGATGGACGACAAGGGCCGGCGCGTGACCGAAGCCGGACCGTCCACCCCCGTGGAGATCCTCGGCCTGGGCGGCGTCCCGGGTGCCGGGGACGTGCTGATCTCGGTGCAGGACGAGCAGAAGGCGCGTCAGGTGGCGGAGCACCGGCAGAGCAAGCAGCGTGACGCCGACATGACGAAGACGTCGAAGGTGTCGCTCGACGAGCTGTATCAGCAGATCCAGACCGGCGACGTGAAGGAGCTGAAGGTCGTGCTGAAGGCGGACGTCCAGGGTTCCGTCGAGGCGTTCAGCGAGGCCCTGCGCAAGCTGTCCACGAACGACGTGCGCTTGAACGTCATCCACGGCTCGGTCGGCGGCGTCACCGAGTCGGACGTGCTCCTGGCCTCCGCCTCGAACGGCATCATCATCGGCTTCAACGTCCGGCCCGAGCCCAAGGCGGCGGCGCTCGCCGAGCGCGAGGGCGTCGACATCCGGCCGTACACGGTCATCTACGAGGCGCTGGCCGAGGTGCGCGACGCGTTGGAAGGGTTGCTCGAGCCGACGACGCGCGAGCAGGTGCTCGGCCGGGCGGACGTGCGGCAGACGTTCACGGTGTCCGGGGTCGGGCTCATCGCGGGCTGCTACGTCACCGACGGCAAGATCGTCCGCACGGCCATGGTGCGGTTGCTGCGCGACCACGTCGTGGTGCACCAGGGCAAGATCTCGAGCCTCAAGCGGTTCAAGGACGATGCGCGCGAGGTCGCCTCGGGATACGAGTGCGGCATCGGGATCGAAGGCTATCAGGACGTGAAGACCGGGGACGTGATCGAAGCGTACGTGGTCGAGGAAGTGGCGCGACGACTCGGCACGGGAGGCGGCCGGCCGGCCCAGATGGCGGACCGGCCCGCCTAGGCGTCCGGTGGTCGTCGGGGTGCTCCGCCTCGAGCTCTACTTGCCCGAGAATCATTCATTGAAGGGCAAGCGAAGCGTGCTGCGGTCGATCAAGAGCCGCGTGCGAGACAAGTTCAACGTCTCCATCGCGGAGTGCGAGGATCACGACCTCTGGCAGCGCAGCGTGCTCGGCGTCTCACAGGTCGGCGCCGACCAACCGCACGTCGACGCCTGCCTGCACGAGGTCGTCTCCTTCATCGACGATCTGCAGCTGGCCGAACTGGGCGAGCAGCGCGTCGAGTTCCTCCACTACTGACGGCGGACGATGGAACGACGACCCGAACGGGTGGCGCATCTGGTTCAGGCCGAGCTGGCCGCGCTGCTGCTGCGCGAGCTGCACGACCCGCGCCTCCAGGACGTGCACGTCACCGCGGTGCGGATGACGCCCGATCTCCGCAGCGCGCGGGTCTACGTGCGCACGCTCGCGCCCGACGACGGACCCGCCGCGTTGGCCGCCTTCGCGCGCGCGACGCCGTTCATCCGCAGCCGGCTGGGGAGGGCGCTGCAGCTCCGCTACGTGCCCGAGCTCCGCTTCGAGTACGATACGCTCATGGACTCGGCGGCGCGGATGGAAGCGGCGCTCGCCCGCACCGGC